>Ga0247666_1000058_pt1 | contig 59820 bp, 45 predicted proteins | sample CNK07_metaG_FD_183025 | JGI IMG/M metagenome (GOLD analysis project Ga0247666, IMG submission 183025) | Soil microbial communities from Purdue University Martell Research Forest, Indiana, United States - CNK07 | ecosystem: Environmental > Terrestrial > Soil > Temperate forest > Bulk soil...
CTCCCCACCCCCCACTCCCCCAAACACCATTGACTTCCAGCCGCGAAGACATACACTTCACTTGCCGCCTACGCGTGGCGGCTTGCCGGCCTAATCCTCGGCGCCGAGGAACGGGGGAACCAATTGAGCGACGGCTTGCCACCGTCCGGGGTGAATCCAGCCAAAAGCTGGTAGGGCTTCCAGTCCGAATCCGACAGCTAACCTCGTAGGCAGCCGGAAGGCAGGCCTCAAACGCCGCGAAGAAATTCGCGGCGTTTGTCATTTTTGCCTTTCCTTGTTTCCCGAAAGTTTGCTAAGCTGCGCGCAATCGGACCCCCATCTAAATTCGAAAAACAGGCGGCAAACGTCGGGACTTTGAATCCGGCGCCGTCGCGGCAGAGCTGAAAAAACGTGTAACTCATTGAAGGATTTGACGTTGTCAGTTCGCAGTCATCGGGCGGCGGATCTGCACAAGGTCGATGCATTCCCAGACAGGTTTAGTGACAGGTCAGTGCCAGATCAGTGCTAGGTCAGAGGAAAGGAGCTGCTATGAAACAACACCCCATCCCGAGGTTACTCGTATTAATCACCGTTGCACTGTGCATCTCGCTGCTTGCCGTCAGCGGGTTTGCCCAGCTCGCCCAGTCGGGCAACATCTACGGTAAGATCCAGGGGAAAGACGGAAGCGCGCTACCCGGCGTATCCGTCACCCTCAGCGGCGTCGGCGCGCCGCTCACGCAGATCAGCGACGCCCAGGGCAACTTCCGGTTCATCGGACTTTCTCCGGGAACCTACACCCTGAAGGCTGAACTGGCGGGTCTTGGAACCGCCACTCGCGCCGGCGTCGGGGTCAACATCGGCCGCAATTCCGACATCACGATGACGTTGAATCCGGCCGTTGCGGAGTCGATCACCGTCACCGCCGGAGCGCCGATTCTCGACGTCCGCAAGTCGGGCGACGGCACCAACATCGCGAAGGTCGAGCTTCAGAACGTGCCGACCGCACGCGACCCGTGGGTCATCCTGCAGCAGACCCCCGGCATCCTGATGGACCGCAACAACGTCGGCGGCAACGAGTCCGGCCAGCAGTCGGTGTACGTCTCGAAAGGGGCGGCGCAGGCGCAGGCAACTTGGAACGTCGACGGCGTGAACATCACCGACTTCGCAGCAACCGGTTCGTCGCCTGCGTACTACGACTTCGATTCGTTCGAAGAAATGCAGATCACGACCAGCGGTACCGATCCGCGCATGCAGACTCCTGGTGCGCAGCTCAACATGGTCACCAAGCGCGGCACCAACGATTTCAAGGGTTCCGCACACGCCTACCACACGAGCCAGGGCTATCAGGCCACCCCGAAGATTCCTTCCGAGGCGACCACCTACCTGGCCAGCGTCAACCAGATCAACAAGATCGACGACAACGGTGGAGAGATCGGCGGACCGATCCTGAAGGACAGGCTGTGGTTCTGGGGCTCGTTCGGAGACCAACACATCAACATCCTGACCCCCTCGATCGTTTTCGGAAGCCGGTTCCACGACACCACCCAGCTCAAGAACGAGAACGTCAAAGTCAACGCGCAGCCGGTCTCGTCGAACAGCCTTACCCTCGTCGACCAGTACGGTTCGAAGATCAAGTTCGGCCGCAACGTCGGTCCCTCGCGCCTGCCTGTGACCGCCTGGAACCAGAACGACAACTACAAGAACGGTACGGGCAGTCTCAAAGATCCAACCCTGTGGAAGATCGAAGACACGCAGCTCGTCGGATCGAACCTCTACTTCACGGGCCTCTATTCGAAGGTTCAGGGCGGCTTCCAGCTCATCGCCGACAACGGCAAGGGCTGCCAGTCACTCGCATGCGGTCTCGATACGCTCCCCTTCTGGTATGACGAAGCCCGGGGCACGTATGACCGCAGCTATCTCAGCCAGGTCATTCTTCGCCCGCAGACGCAGTACCGCCTCGACGGTTCCGCCTTCGCCACCACCGGCACGGTCAGCCACGAGCTGAAGTTCGGATGGGGCTATCGCGAAGCAACCTCCAACACGCTCGTTGCCTATCCCGGTGACCAGTGGACGGATAACTACACGACCTTCGGGCCTGGTGGCCGCGACACGGGCGTCGCGCACTTCCGTCGTCAGTCGCAGTCTACCTATGGTGAGAAGACCAACGATCTCTACCTCGGCGACACAGCGCTGTTCGGTAATCTGACGGTCAACGCGGCGCTGCGTTACGACAAGCAGAAAGCGTTCGTCGGATCCGGTGTTGCAACGGCGAACCCGACCATCCCGCTCATCCTTCCGGAACTCGACTTTCCGGCCGTATCCGGAAACCATTGGAACAACATTTCCCCGCGCCTCGGACTGACCTATGCTCTCGGTGCGGACCGCCGCACCCTGCTGCGCGGCTCGTATAGCCGGTACGTCAATCAGATCAACTCGGGCATCGTTACGCCGATCTCGCCGGGCGCTTCCAGCCAGGCGGTCTATTACTTCAACGACCTGAACAAGGACAACGTCGCCCAGTTCAATGAGATTGACTTCGCGGCCGGTCCTCGTCAGGCGCTTCCATCGAACAGCGTGAGCTCACCCACGACCCGTTTGGACGCGAATCTCAAGGCGCCAACGACCGACGAGATCGTCCTCGGAGCCGAGCGTGAAGTGCTCAACGACCTCAGCTTCGGTATCAATGGTACCTATCGTAAGTTCAACGACCTGATCGGCACCTTCGGCGAAAAGGGAGCCGGCTCGGGCATCTTCTACACGTCCGCCGACTATCACCTGTCGCCGACGACGGTCCTGGCCAAACTGCCGACCGGAGTCACGGTCTCCCTGCCGTTCTACCTCCTCAATGCCGGTACGCCTGCGGCAAGCCGTTTCGTGATCAGGAACATCCCTGACCTCACGCAGACCTACAAAGGTCTCGAGCTCACCGGCACGAAGCGCATGTCCAACCGCTGGATGCTTCGTGGCAACTTCACCTTCCAGGACTGGAGACAGCAGGTCGGTTCCGGCGCGATCGTCGACCCGACGCGCGGCGCGACTTGCGGCGTGTGCGACGGTTCTGAAGTTGTCGTCCAGAGCGGCGGCAGCGGCAACAAGGGTAACGTCTACATCAACTCGAAGTGGTCGTACAGCCTGACCGGTACGTATCAGATCCCGGTGATTGAAACCTCCGTTGGTTTCAACCTCAACGGCCGTCAGGGCTACGCGGTCCCGTATACGGCAACGATCAGAACGTCCACAGGTGAAGGAAACAAAGTTCTTCTCGTCCCGCAGACGGTTACGCAGTTCCGTAACAACGACGTCAAGGAGCTCGACCTCCGCTTCGCGAAGGACATCCGTGTCTCGCGCCTCGGCCTGACGTTGTCCGTCGATCTGTTCAACGCCCTGAACGCCCAGACTATCCTGCAGCGCAACACCGGACTTTGCAGCGTGTCGCAGGCGAACACGGCCACGACCACGAACAACTGCAACGCCACCGCAAATCTGCTCGCCCCGGCCAACCGCGTGACGGAGGTTCTCTCTCCGCGCGTGTTCCGCCTCGGCGCCCGTTTTGCGTTCTAAGTTTTTTGTCTCGCAGTAACCACGAAACCCGCTGGGGAAACCCAGCGGGTTTTTTTTGAGTGCGGGAAGCGCTCGGTCTTTGGAAATCACTCACGCGAAAGCACCGGGCGTAGATTGGCTGCCGGTGTACGAGGGCGGTGGAGCTCGTGAGCTTCGGCCCGCCCTGTCGGAATGACAATTGGGCGCTCGTGAATTGTTCGGGCTGACCTCACAACGCAGCTAGAAAAGCTGTGACGCGTTCGGCGAGCGGAGGAACGCTTTGCATCGCCGCATCCCAGACTAGACGAAGATTAACGTTGAAGTAGCCGTGGGCGAGGACATCGCGCATTCCTGCTGCCCGGCTCCACTCAATTTCCGGCATGCGGCCGCGAATGTCCGCGGGGACGTTCTTTACGGCCTCTCCGATGATCTCGAAGTTTCGGACGACCGCGTCGATCGTCTTTTCATCGTCTTGAAATTGCTCGAAAGTGATGGTGCTCGTATAGCGTTCGATCTTCCGGCACGCCTGGACGATGTCATCGAGATAGACCAGCGGGTCACGCTGCACGAATCGCCTCGCTCAGAATTCTCTCGCGCAAGCGGGGCTTGATGTCGCTCTTGATGACGAGATCCACTCTCCGTTCGAACAAAGATTCGAGCAGTTCCTTCACGCTCATATAGTTATCGAACGTCGTAGAGTCGAATTCCACGAGGAGATCGACATCGCTTGTTGGCGTGACATCCACTTCGCGCGCGAATGATCCGAACAACGAGATCTCCCGAACGCTAAGCTCCCGCAGACGCGGCTCGTTCGCGCGGATCGTGGCCAGGATCTTGTCGCGAGTCATACTCCGTTATGGTACCTCGGCGGGCGGTCCGTAGCTTCCTCTCGATCAAGCATGAGCGCTCACCGGTCGTCCGAGGTCGTCTCGCTTCCCGCGTTCCGCCCGCTCGGTTTCGAGACTTTCATCTGAGAGCGATCAAACGATGGCTCGCGCGCATGTTGGAACTGGTAGCCTTCAGGTTTGGTGTGACTCGCTGTCTGCGCATCTGCCGCGGTTTCAAGTAGTTCGGACGACGAGTAGGTTGATCGCCAGCCGTTGGCTGCCCCTCATCTGCCCTCGGGGAACACGCTCGATGAGAAAGCACTCCAAAGAACCCAGAGAGAAAGGAAGAAGCGGAACACCCGAGGGCGAGCTAAGATTGGAACAGCTTCGCGGCCTCGCGCGTTCTGAGGCACCGCCCGCGAAACGTTTCCATCAACGGAGGATTCATGCGCAGACTCACTTTCCTGGTTGCACTCATTCTGACGGTTGCGGCCGCTACCATCGCTACGGCGCAGGTTCGCGGAACCGGGCGGCTTCAGGGGATGGTGACCGATAAGGCTACCGGCAAGCCTGTTGAGGGCGCCGTGGTGACGGTTGGCCTTCCCTCGGGGAACACCGCCCCCATCGTTGCCAAGACCGACGCCCATGGGCATTGGTCCGCGCTCGGATTGGTCAGTGGCCAATGGAACATCGACATCGTCGCTCCTGGATTTCAGACCACGCGGGGATCGGCCAGCGTGAGCGAAATGCAGCAGCAGCCCATGATCCGGACGCAGCTCGCGGCCGAGGTGAAAGAGGAAGCGGCGGCTCCCGCAGTAGCGCCGACACCGCTCATTCCGAAAGAAGCGGCGGATGCCATCACTGAGGGGCAGGAGCTGATGACGCAAAACAAATACAAGGAAGCGGTGGCCGACTTTGAGAAGGCCTACGCACTCGTGCCGGTGGACAAGCCGGAGACGAAAAAGGTTCACGATCAACTGATGCAGGTGATGGCGCAGGCGTACTACCGCGCCGGCGATTTGCCGAAGGCGATCGCGATGCTCGAAACCATCACGACCGCGGACCCTGCGAACACGGGAGCGGAAGTGCTGCTCGCGAACCTCTACCTGCAGAATGGTCAGCTCGAAAAAGGAAAAGGGCTGCTCGAGAAGCTGCCGGCTTCAGCGATCACCGATCCAAGCGCCTACACCAACGTCGGCATCCTTTTTCTGAACAAGAACAACCCGACCGACGCGATCACCTACTTCGCCAAGGCGATCGAGATGAACCCCAAAGCAGGTGACAGCTACTACTACCGCGGATTGGCGTATGCCCAGCTCAAGAAGAACGCGGAAGCGAGAGCCGACTTTGAACAGGTGCTTGCGCTCGCGCCCGACTCTCCCGAAGCGAAGGATGCGAAGGCAATGCTCGCGGCGTTGCCGAAGAAATGATCGAGGCGAGCAACGACGGGACCGCCGGGGTCTCAGCCCGCTTTCCGGGTGCTATCCCGACGCTCCCGACGTGGCGGCGAGGAGCCGTCCCGGCGGCGCTCCGTCTCGTTCAATCTCTGATTGTCGTTCTGGCGTTGCCGCTGCTCATCGGGTGCGGACGCCGCTCGATCGGCGCACCTTCGAAGACGACGCCGGTCATTCTGATCTCCATCGATACGCTTCGGTCCGATCACCTGCCTGCGTACGGGTACAAAGGTGTGGCCACGCCGAACATCGACGCACTGCGCGCCGACTCGATTCTCTACGAACGGGCGTACAGCCATGTTCCGCTCACACTGCCCTCACACGTCACCATTCTCACCGGTATGCTTCCCGCGGACAGTGGAATCCGCGACAACATCGGTAACCGTCTTTCTGAGTCGATACCGATCCTTCCGGAGCTCCTGAAGAAGAATGGATATGCCACGGGGGCTGCAGTCTCGGCATTTGTGCTCCGCCACGAGACCGGCGTCGCGCGAGGATTCGACTTCTTCGAAGACTCCACGACAGCGATGGACACGTCCACGCTCGTTCTCGGCAGAATCCAGCGCATTGGAGGGGATACCCTTCGCGCAGTGCAGCCGTGGCTCGACAAACAGGGCGCGCAACCGTTCTTCCTCTTTCTTCACCTCTACGATCCGCACACCCCGTACGAGCCTCCCGAACCGTTTTTCAGCAAGTATCCGGATCACTACGACGGCGAGATCGCGTACTCCGACTCGGTTGTCGGCGCTCTCATCGACGATCTCAAGAAGAAAGATCTGTACGACAAGTCGCTGATCATTCTTCTCTCGGATCACGGGGAAGGCCTCAACGAGCACGGCGAAGAAGAGCACGGGATGTTCCTGTATCGAGAGGCACTGCAGGTTCCTCTGCTCGTGAAACTTCCGAATTCGCGGCGCGGCGGAGCGTCGGTGAAAACGCCGGTGCAACTCGTCGATGTTTTCCCGACGATCCTTGAACGAACGGAGACGCCGGAACCGAAAACGGGGCGGCGAACGGGACAGTCATTGCTGACGTTTCTCGACGGCGGCCCGACACGGTCCATCTACGCTGAAACGTACTATCCGCGGTTCCACTTCGGCTGGAGCGACATGGAGTCGCTCATCGAAGGGAACGATCATTTCATTCGGGCGCCGCTGCCGGAATTGTTCGATCTGGCCGCCGATCCCGGCGAGAAAAAGAACCTCGTCCAGGAAAACCGCCGAGCCTACGTGAGGATGAAGAGCAACATCGAACCGATGATCAAGGAGGCCGTTGCCCCTTCCGGCTTTGATCCCGAGGAGGCAGCGAAGCTCGCCGCGCTCGGATATGTCGGATCCACGGTGGCAACGCAAGAAGGGAAGGCGCTTCCCGACCCCAAGACGACGATCGGTGTACTTCACGAGATTCGCCTCGCCTTCACTCTCTTCGAGGATAAGAATTACCCCGAATCGCTCCGGCGCACGAACGACCTTCTGGCGGCCAACGGCCAGATCGTCGATCTCTGGGACATGAAATCGAAAATCCTCTGGGCGATGAACCAGCCTGTCGCATCGATCGAAGCCGCCAAAGATGGCCTCCGCCGTAACCCCGGCGCAATCGCCCTGATCTTCGATGTCGCGCAACTTTCGCTCTCGGCCGGCGATCTTGATGCGGCGCAGAAGCATGCCGAGATCGCAGTGAAGATCGAGCCCGGCGAGGCGCACGAGATCCTCTCCAAGATCTGGGTGGAGCGTCATGATTCCGCCCGCGCGGAACAGGAAGCGAAGCTTGCAATGCAAACCGTCAACGATCCGACTACGGAGTTGATGATTCTTGCCGGCGTGGAGATGGACCGGAAGAACTACCAGAAGGCGGTCGAGTATCTCGATCAGGCGGCCGCGCGCGTGCAGAAGAAGTCGCCGCCAAAGCTTCTGAATCTCCACCTCACGCGCGGCGATGCGCTTGCACGGCTCGGAAGGGGAGAGGAGGCCGAGCGCGAATTCCGCGCCGAGATCAACGACTTCCCGGCGGATGCGCGCGCCTATTCGTCGCTCATCATGCTGCTCGTGAGCGAGCATAGAACGGACGAGGCGACGAGAGTCGTCTTCGATACCGTCAAGGCAGCACCGTATCCTCATTCGTATGTCGTCATCGCCGAGACGCTCAAGGCGATCGGTGACGATCGGGGCGCCACGTTCTGGACGAGTCAGGGTCTGCAGCGCTTTCCACAGGATCCCGAGCTTCGCGGGCTGCCGAAACGCATGGCCGAGATGACGCAGAAACTCCGGTCGAATCTGCAATGACGACCGGCTCTCATTAAATGAAGAAGAATACGAGGCGAGGTCGCCGGTCACCGTCGGAACCTGCGAAGGAACCCGTCTTGCCCGCTGTCTTGGCGCCCCCTTCGGAACCGCCTCGGGGCGTCAGGCGTCGCCTGACCGTCATCCTGCTGGCGATCGCGGGAGTGCTGGTGATGGCCGCGGGACTCTACGTTCTGATGCGGGCGCGTGGAGGTGCGGGTGCTCCCGCTCGCGACATCATTCTCATTACGATCGACACGACGCGCGCGGACTCGCTCGGATACACCGGAAACACGCGCGTCAAGACCCCGTTCATCGATGCCCTTGCGGGACGCGGAATCATCTTCACGAACGCGCATGCGCACAACGTCGTGACCCTGCCGTCGCACGTGAACATTCTCACCGGCCTTTACGCCTACCAGCACGGCGTCCACGACAACTCCGGATTCGTGCTCGATCCCAAGTACCTCACGGTAGCCACCAGACTGCGGCAGGGGGGCTATGCGACGGGTGCGTTCGTCGGCGCCTTTCCGCTCGACTCGAGGTTCGGACTGAATCAGGGGTTCGATACCTACGACGACAATTACGGGAAGGGGCAGTCCACCGTCGATTTTGTCGAGCAGGAACGGCGGGCGACGGCGGTGCTCGACGCCGCGACAAAATGGTGGCACGAGAAGGAGGGGCAGAAGCGCTTCCTATGGGTCCATCTGTACGATCCGCATGCGCCGTACCTTCCGCCCGAACCTTTCCTCTCTGCCTACCGATACAACGAGTACCTCGGAGAGATTGCCTATGACGACGACTCGCTGTCGAAGGCGCTCGGGCCGATCCTGGCCGCCAATCCCGACGCCCTCGTCGTTCTTACCGCCGATCACGGCGAGTCGCTCGGTGAGCATGGTGAGAAGACTCATGGCCTGTTCGCGTATGAATCGACGCTCAAGATCCCGTTGATCGTCGCTCGCAGAGGAATCGACCATCGCGTCGAACCTGCGTACGTGCGCCACGTCGACATCGTTCCGACGATTCTCGATGCTGCTGCGATCGCGATTCCGAAAGAGCTGCCGGGGCAATCCTTATTGCGGGCGGTGGCGCAGGAGGACAGCTACTTCGAGTCGTTGTCGGCATCGCTAAACCGCGGCTGGGCACCGCTGACAGGCGTCATTCACGGCGGCTTCAAGTACATCGACCTTCCGCTTGCGGAGCTCTACGATCTTCCGCGTGATCCGCAGGAAGCGACGAACCTCGTGACAGAGCGGCGTCGGGATGTGGAGACAGCCAGGAGACTTCTTCTGAGCATGCACCCGGAGTCGCCCGCCACGCCAAGGGCGGTCACACCTGAAGAAGTGGCCCGGCTTCGCAGTCTCGGATATGTCACGAGCCAGACGCCATCGCGAGGTCAGTTCACCGCTGCCGACGATCCGAAGTCTCTGACGGGGGTCGACGACAAGATGCACGATGCGATCACGCTGTTCGAGCGACACGAGGAAGCGAAAGCTCTTCAACTTGCGCGCGAGGTTGTTGCGGAGCGGCCATCGATGGTCGCCGGCCGCGAGATCCTCGCGTTCATGCTGCGTCAGAATGATCTCGTTCCAGAGGCGATCGAGCAGTTGACGATCATCGTCCGCGACCCCGGCGCCAGCGTCGATGACCGCGTCCAGCTTGCGCTCCTCTACTGCGAGACCGGGCGGCCGGAGGCAGCCGTCGCGCTCCTCGCGCCGCTGGGAGCGACGAAGAATCCCGACGTTCTCAACGCCTACGGAGTGGCTCTTTCCGACCAGAAAAAGAGCCAGCAGGCGCGCGAGCAGTTTGAGCGCGTGCTCTCCTTTGACTCCAACAACGCTCCCGCCCTGCAGAACCTCGGCATCCTGTCGCTGCGCGAGGGTGATGTTCGCGCGGCGCTGTCCTATCTCACCCGCGCTCTGGCGTTGAATCCGAAGCTGCCGCTGGCCCTCAACACCCTGGGCGTGGCCTACGCGCAGACGAGCGATTTCAGCCGGGCTGTCGATGCCTGGAATCGCGCCGTACAGATTGATCCGCGTCAGTACGATGCGCTCTACAACATCGGAATGGTCGAGGCCCGCACCGGCCATCCCGAGGAGGCGCGGCGGGCATTCACGCAGTACGTCGAAACTGCCCCGAAGGTGAGCCACGCGGCGGACATCGCCGCCGCCAGGAAGGCGCTCGCAGAGCTGGGTTCACGATAATCACAGTTTGTTGACAAGCCCTCTGATGCTAAACTACGGGCTGGAAATCAGCTTGCCGGCGATCCAAGAAAAAGTGCGGGGCGCTACGGCGCATTGAATTTCAGACGATCCATAGATTCCAAACTTTCGCCCTAACTTCAGCTTCCGCAGTGTTTTGCATGATTGTTGGCATTCGGCCAAGGGCATGCAGAGAGGTGTTCCCCAGTGATCTTTCAGGAGTTTTTCAGGAAAGAAAGGAGCTAAAGAAATATGAAACGACACGCCACTCCCAAGTTACTCGCGGTCATAACCGCCGCGCTGTGCATCTCGCTACTGGCCATCAGTGCGTTTGCGCAGGTTCAGTCAGGCAACATCTTTGGTAAGGTACAAGGGAAGGACGGAAGCGCGCTCCCCGGCGTCACCGTCACCCTCACGGGCGTTGGTGCGGCCCAGAATACCGTCACGGACGCATCGGGTAATTTCCGCTTCATCAACCTCTCCCCGGGAAGCTACAGCCTGAAGGCTGAGCTTGCGGGTCTGGGAAGCTCGACCCGTAACGGCATCGACGTCAACCTCGGCCGCAACGCCGACGTTACGCTGACGCTGAATCCGGCCGTAGCGGAATCGATCACGGTCACCGCAGGCGCGCCTCTGCTCGACGTCCGCAAGACCGGAACGGGCTCCGACGTGGCGAAGGTGGAGCTCCAGAACATTCCGACGGCACGCGATCCGTGGGTCATTCTGCAGCAGACCCCGGGCGTCACGATGGACCGCAACAACGTCGGCGGCAACGAGTCCGGTCAGCAGTCGGTGTACGTCTCGAAGGGGACGACCGGCACGCAGTCGACCTGGAACGTTGACGGTGTGAACATCACCGATTTCGCCGCGACCGGCTCATCGCCGTCGTACTACGACTTCGATTCATTCGAAGAAATGCAGATCACGACAGGCGGCACCGACCCGCGCATTCAGACTGCGGGCGTACAGCTCAACATGGTCACCAAACGCGGCACGAACGACTTCAAAGGTTCGGCGCGCGCGTTCCACACCAGCAGCTCGTACCAGTCGAGCCCGAAGATTCCGTCCGAGGCCACGGGCTATCTCAGCCGCATCAACCAGATCAACAAGATCGACGATGACGGCGGCGAAGTCGGTGGACCGATCGTCAAGGACAAGCTCTGGTTCTGGGGCGCCTACGGCGAGCAGAAGATCGATATTCTCACTGCCACTCTTCTCGCCAGCGGCGCGCGCTTCTCGGATAGGACGACGCTGAAGAACGAGAACGTCAAGGTCAATGCGCAGCCGATTGCGTCGAACAGCCTGACCCTCGTCGATCAGTACGGCTCGAAGATCAAACTCGGACGCAACGTCAGCACGTCGCGTTTCCCCGAGACCGGCTGGAACCAGAACGATACCTACGCTCATGGCACGGGTAGTCTCACCGATCCGACCCTTTGGAAGATCGAAGACACGCAGCTCATCGGTCAGAACCTCTACCTGACGGGACTCTACTCGAAGGTGCAGGGCGGTTTCCGGCTGATCGCCGACAACGGCAAAGGGTGCAAGGACTTCGCGTGCGGCGTCGACTCGCTCCCGTCGTATCTCGATCTCAGACCCAAGAGCGCGGGAGGAGACGGATTCAACGCATTTCATCGCTCTTACCTGAGTGTCGACAGCCTTCGCCCGCAGAAGCAGACCCGTCTCGATGGTTCCGCTTTCGTCAACACCGGATCTCTCAGTCACGAGTTGAAGTTCGGCTTCGGTACCCGCAATGCCGATGTCACCTCGCACACGGCATGGCCGGGTGATCAAATTGCCATCCTTTTCGGTAACGGCACTGACGAAAATACAGTGGAAGTGGTTCGTTATCCAAAGGATACGTACTCCTCGAAGTCGCAGGATGCCTACATCGGCGACACGATGCTCTTCGGGAATCTCACCGTGCAGGCAGCACTCCGTTACGACCAGCAGAAGGGATCCGTCTCGGCAGGAACCGCGCCGGCGAACGCGCTCGTCCCTGAGCTTCTCCCTGCGGAAACCTTCCCGGGAGTGTCGGGCCTGAAGTGGAACAACCTCTCTCCACGCCTTGGATTGACCTATGCGGTCGGTGCCGACCGGCGCACGTTGCTTCGCGCTCAATATAGCCGGTATGTCGACCAGCTCACGAGCGGCGCTGTGGCGCCGGTATCGCCTGGCGCGTACTCGTACGCCTACTACTATTTCACTGATCTCAATGGCGACCACGCTGCACAGCGAAACGAGATCGACTTCGCGTCCCTGTATGGCGTTACCGGATTCGATAAGAACCATCCGACAACCGCAACGGCGTTCACTCGCTGGGCCAACCATCTCTCGGCGCCGCACACCGACGAAATCATCCTCGGTGGCGAGCGCGAGCTGATGACCGACTTCAGCGTTGGCATCAACGGCACCTACCGCAAGCTGTCGAACTTTGTCGGGACGGTAGCCGAACATACGCAGGGCGCAGGCGACTACTACTCACCGGCGGACTATGTGCTCCACGCTCCCATCACTGCACAGCTGCCGAATGGGAAGCAAGTTCAATTGTCGTACTACACGTTGAAGCCGGGTGTTGCCCTCCCGTTGTACAAGGTCATTCGCAATACGCCGGGCTATTCCCAGCAATACAAGGGACTGGAGCTCACCGGCACCAAGCGGATGTCGAACCGCTGGATGCTGCGCGGCAACCTCACCCTTCAGGATTGGACGCAGAAGGTCGGCTCCGCCGCGATCGTCGATCCGACACGCGACAAACTGTGCAGCAACTGCGACGGCTCGGAAGTGATCATCCAGAGCACGGGCAGCGGCTCCAAGGGCAGCGTCTTCATCAATTCGAAGTGGTCAGCCAGTCTGACCGGCGCCTATCAGATCCCCGTGATCGAGACGTCGTTCGGCTTCAACGTCAACTCCCGCCAGGGTTACTCTTTGCCGTATTCGTGGGGCGTCAGTACCTCTGAAGGGCTCAAGCACCTGTTGGTTCCGACTGACGTCGACTCGTTCCGCAACCAGAACGTCACGGAAGTCGATGTCCGGTTGGCGAAGGAACTGAAGCTCTCTCACGTCGGCCTGACCCTCTCGATCGACGGATTCAATATGCTGAATTCCAATACGATCTTGCAGCGCGTCGTTTCTGGACGGAACAGTGCGCAGGATCTGAACAGGTCCGGCGGCGCTTCCGGTCAGTGCAAAGTAGTGAACGGAGTTACCGACTGCACCGCTGCTCTTAACGCGAGCGCCAACCATGTTTCCGAAGTTCTCTCGCCGCGCGTTTTCCGCCTCGGCGCGCGTCTGAGCTTCTAATCTTCCCGATTTTGTTGTGATCGAAACCCGCTGGAGGCAACTCCAGCGGGTTTCTTTTTGAATAGGAAAGCCGTCTCGTTGACCGAGGCTTTATCCTTCCCAGAACTATGAAGTGCTCTCGCTCAGCCGCACGCCGTGCCGCCCTTACGCTCCTCCTGGGATTGATCCCCGCCGCCTGCGGACGAAACTCGGTCGGCACGCCTTCCCGATCCACACCGGTCATCCTGATCTCGATCGACACACTGCGGTCCGATCACCTTCCTGCCTATGGCTACAAGGCCGTCGAGACCCCGAACATCGACGCACTACGCGCGGACTCCATTCTCTATTCGAAGGCGTACAGCCATGTTCCGTTGACGCTGCCATCCCACGCCTCGATCCTCACCGGAATGCTCCCGGCGGATCACGGGATCCGCGACAACGTCGGCTACCGCCTTTCTGAGTCGGTGCCGACGCTTCAGGAATTGCTCAAGAAGAATGGATATGCCACGGGCGCAGCCGTTTCTGCGTTCGTTCTCCGCCATGAGACGGGAATCGCGCGAGGATTCGACTTCTTCGACGACGACGTCAAACCATTGAATGGAGAGAACCTCATCGGCCGCGTGCAGCGCGACGGTGGTGCCACGCTGAAAGTCGCTGAGAAGTGGCTCGGCGCGCAAGGCACGCAGCCGTTCTTTTTTTTCATTCACCTCTACGATCCACACACGCCTTACACCCCACCCGAGCCCTACTTCAGCCGCTACCAAAACCATTACGACGGCGAGATCGCGTATGCCGATTCCGTCGTAGGCAGTCTCATCGCGGACCTCAAACAGAGAGGCGTCTACGATGACGCACTGATCATTCTTCTCTCCGATCATGGCGAAGGGCTCAGCGAACACGGTGAAGAGGAACACGGTCTTCTTCTCTACCGTGAGGCGCTGCAGATTCCGCTGATCGTGAAGCTGCCCCAGCAACGAAAGAAAGGCGCAACGGTCGCGACGCCGGTCCAACTGGTCGATGTCTTTCCGACGATCCTCGAACGGACTGCGACACCGATGCCGGCTACCGGACATCGCGTTGGGCAATCGCTATTGACGTTTCTGGATAGCGGTGCGGTCCGCCCGATCTACTCCGAGACTTTCTATCCGCGTTTTCACTTCGGCTGGAGCGATCTGCACTCGCTGATCGAAGGCGATGATCACTACATCCGCGCGCCCGGGCCGGAGCTGTACAACCTGGCGTCCGATCCGGGCGAGAAGAAGAACACGATCGAGGAGAACCGCCGCGCCAACGTGAGGCTGCGCGCCGCCATCGAGCCGTTCGTCAAAGAAGCGGAAACCCCGGCCAACATCGATCCGGAGGAAGCCCGGAAACTCGCGGCACTCGGCTATGTCGGTTCGACGGTTCCGACCAAGAGCGGCGAGGTGCTTCCTGATCCGAAGAACCAGATGGGCGTCTTCCACGACATCAGGCTCGCGTACACCTACTACCGAAACGGCAACGAGCCCGAGGCGCTGAAACTCACAGAGCGCCTTCTTGCCTCGAACGGGCAGATCACCGATCTGTGGGATCTGAAATCAAAGATTCTCGTCAAGATGGGCGACAACCGCGGCGCGATGGAGGCTTCGAAAGAAGGCCTTCGCCACGTACCGGGCGCGATCTCCCTCCTCTTCGAAGTCGCCGACCTGGCGCTGACCATGGGGGATCTCGACACGGCGCAGCAACATGCGGAGATCGCCGTGAAGATCGAACCGGGGCAAGCGCACGACATTCTTTCCAAGGTGTGGGAGCGGCGCAAAGACTTGGGGAAGGCCGAGGCAGAGGCCAAACTTGCCGTCGCGACGACGCACGATCCGACCGACGCACTGATGATGCTCGGCCGCATCGAGAAGTCGCGAGGCCACATGCAGCAAGCACTCGACTACCTCGACAAGGCGGTCGTCACGAACGGACGGTCGACCGGGAAGCACCCCGGACTCCACGCCGCCCGCGGTGATTTGCTCGCCCGGCTCAATCGGAATCAAGAAGCGGAGCAGGAGTTCCGCGCCGAGATCCAGTTGAATCCCGGCGCGCCCGATGCCTACGCTTCGCTGGTCCTGCTCCTCGCCACCGAGAACCGGCTGGACGAGGCAAGGAATCTCATCTTCGAGATGGTGAAGGCGGCGCCGAAGCCGCACACCTATACAGTCGTGGCGGAGACGCTCACCGCGATGGGCGACGACCCGGGAGCACTCTACTGGGCATACCAGGGGCAGAAGAAATACCCACAGGACGCCGAGTTGCGCCAGTTGCCGCAGCACGTACGCGAGGCCGCTCCAAAACGCCGGTGATTAGGCAGAGATCAGAGACAGAGACAAGAGATCAGAGACGAAAGAGAAGGCCGCTGTGCATCGTGTCCCTCCGCTCAGGATGGCACGAACACCGTGGCCGGGAAGTTCTGTTGTGTACCCTGATCGCTGATCGCTGATCTCTGATCTCTGCTCTCTCATCTCGCTCCCGTATACTTCCACGCGAGTGCAATCCGACCTCTCCGAGTTTGAATCCCGTATCGGCTATTCCTTCCAGCAGCGGGAACTGCTCATTCGCGCGCTGACGCACAAGTCGTATTCGCACGAAGCGAAGAACAACGCCTCGCGGGACAACGAGACCTTCGAGTTCCTCGGCGACTCGGTACTCGGCTTCGTCATCGGCGATCTTCTCTTCCGCCGCTTTCCCGAGCTCGACGAAGGGGCCATGTCGAAGATGAAGGCGTACCTCGTCAGCTCCACGAGTCTGGCCCGGAAGGCGCGCGCTTACGGCATGGGCGACGTGCTTTTCCTCGGCGTCGGCGAGGAGAAGTCGGGCGGTAGGAAGAAGGACTCGCTGCTCGCGAATCTCTTCGAAGCGATGCTGGCGGCGGTCTACCTCGACGGTGGAATCGACCCGGTGCGGAGTCTCATCCAGCAATCGTTCACGGAAGATCTCGAAGCGATCGATGCCGACGATCTCCTTTTCCAGGACTACAAGACCGCACTCCAGGAACGGGCCCAGGGCAAAGGACTTCCGCTGCCGGAGTACAACGTGATCGACGAAGTCGGCCCCGACCACGACAAGCGCTTCATCGTCGAAGTTCGAGTGGGTAGTCACGTGACACGCGGCGAGGGCTCCTCGAAAAAGGAAGCGCAGCAGCAGGCGGCGAAGCATGCCTTGCGCGAGTTCGTTCAGGATGCGTAAAGTGCTGGCGCTGGCGCTGATTGTCGCAATCAGCTTGCCGGCGGCGGTTGGACAGTCTTCACGCGATGCCGATCTGACGCGGATTCGCGGCGAGATCGCCAGACTCCGAAAACGGCTCGATGACGTGCGCACGCAGACCCGCAGCGCCGAGCACGATCTCGAGGAGGCCGATCTCGAGCTCAGCATTCGCACCGGTGAGTTGCAGCTCGCGGTCGACATGCAGTCGCAGCTCGAACAGCAGCAGCGCGAGATCGAGAGCGAGGTCGCCTCGCTCACGCCGCGAATCGCGAGCCACAAGCAGTTCCTTCGCAAACGTCTCGCCGCGTTGTACCGGCTCGGCGGGCTCAGCTACCTGCGCCTGCTGCTGTCGATCGATGAACGACGCGATCCGGTCAAAGCGGTGTCGATGCTCAGTTTCCTCGTCTCGCACGATGCGCATGCAGTTACGCGCTTCCAGGGCGAGCGCGAGCAGCTCCGCGCAAGGTATGCCGAGCTCGCGGAACGGCATCGTCAACTCGCTGGCGTGCGCCAGATGGTCGAGGAGCGGCAACGCGCCATGGCCTCGGCGCGGGCAGCGAAGGAGAAAGTTCTCCGGACGTTACAGAGCGAGGGCAGCCACGGAGAAGAGAAGCTTGCCGGACTCGAGGAGAAGGCGAAGCGGCTGGAGCATCTTCTCGACGTTCTGTCACGTCAGAATGGCGGGACGCCGGCGGCGATCGACATCCGTACCGTCGCGGGAGCGCTGGCTTGGCCTCTGAAGGGAAAGATCGTCGAGCAGTTCGGGAAGCAACGGAATCCAAAATTCTCGACCGTCACGTTCAATAACGGCCTGAAAATCGCCGCGGCGGCAGGCACGGAGGTGCATGCTGTGTTCGCGGGAACAGTTCTATTTTCGCAATGGTTCAAGGGATACGGCAATCTGGTGATCCTCGATCATGGCAACCGCGTCTTTTCACTTTACGGCAACCTGAAAGTACCGTCTCTCCTCGTCGGCAGCCACGTCGACGCTGGTCAGACGATTGCAGGAGTCGGCGAGTCGGAAGACATGCAGTCCGGTTTCCTCTACTTCGAGATCCGGCAGGACAACAAGCCCGAAGATCCGCAGAAATGGCTGCGGTAGCGAGTTCAAACGACATGAGCAAAAAGAAAATCGCATTTCTCTCCGTTTCGGTAGCCCTGCTTCTCTCGCTTCTCGGCGGCGCGCTCTTCGGCCAGGCCACGCAGAAGAACAACGTCTACCGCTACATCAGCATCTTCACGGAAGTTTACGAGCTCGTGCAGCACAACTACGTGGAGCAGGTGCCGGCCGATCAGTTGATGGACGGCGCATTCTCGGGCGTGACCGATGCCATCGACGAGTTCAGCTACTACGTGCCGCCGCCGCAGATGGCGGCCTACAAGAACTTCAGCGACGTCGAAGACAACGGCGTCGGTCTCATCGTCACGAAGCGTTTTGGCTACGCGTTCGTCATCGCACCGGTTTCAGGATCGCCTGCCGCGAAAGCAGGGATCGAGCGTGGTGATTTCATCGAGAAGATCGACGGACAGCCGACGCAGAAGATGGCTGTCTGGCAGGTGCGCAATCTGCTTCGCTCCGGCAAGCCGATGCACCTCCAGGTTCTCCGCGGTGGCCAGACCAAGCGCGATGAGTTCGTTCTCCAGCAGGCAACGTTTCATCCGATTGCCCTCGAGACGAAGACTCTCGGCGGTGTCGCCTACATCAAGATTCCCTACTTCGAGAAGGGCACTGCGGCGCAGCTGTCAACGGCGCTCGAGAACGTGCGCAAGAGCGGCACACGCAAATTGATCGTCGATGTTCGCGGTAACGCGGGCGGCGACGTCGATGAAGCGATCAACGCGGCCGATGAGCTGCTGACGAGCGGCCTCATTACCTCATTGGCAGGCAAGGTCGAAGCGAAGAAGTGGCAAGCCGACCGAAACACGGCCTACGACGGTGACGTCGAAGTTCTCACCGACGGCTCGACTGCTTCAGGTGCCGAGATTTTCGCCGCCGCGATTCACGGCAACCAGCGCGGCAAGGTCGTCGGCGTGACGACGTACGGAAAATCGATCGTCCAGAAATTCATGACGCTGCCGAGCGGCGGTGGTGTCTACATGACGGTAGCCCACTACACGACGCCCGATATGAAGCCGATCAAGTCGGGCGGCATCCGTCCCGACGTCATGGTTGACCTCACGGCCTTGGTGCTCCGCGATCCGGAAACGCCGAGCGTGCTCGCGCCGCACGGTTCTCCTAAGGCAGCGGTAAAACCGCCCGAGGATCTCATCCTGGAGAAGGCGCTGCAGTTGTTCAACGAGCCTGCGGCAGCCGCGAAAAAGGCCGCTTAAAAGCATTAACCACAGAGACACAGAGAGCACAGAGAAAGAACAACTTCTCTGTGACCTCTGTGTCTCTGTGGTGATCAGCCTCTAAAGCAAGCCATCGAGCGCAACAGCGAGTTTCTCGTAGTCTTCGATCGCGTTGTAAAGCTGCGCGGAGACGCGCAGCACGCGGTTCCCAGCACGCGGCCACGGCACGATCGGCACCTCGATGCCGTGCTCGAAAAGCAGCGCGTCCTGCAGGGGATCACCGTAGAGCGAAGTCGTTACATACGCCTCACCGTCCGGCAACGGCATCGCCGCCATCGAGCCGAGCATGTCGTCCGGCGCCGGGTTCTGGATGCCGAGGCGCGGGCAGAGCAGATCGCGCGCCCGCAACGCCAGCTCGTGATTCCGCCTCATCACCTCGGGCCATCCTCCGTCCACGATCGATCCCATGAATCGCAGCGCCTCGGGGACGCAGAGCCACGCGGTCGGATCGAACGTGCCCGGCCAGTCGAACTCGAGATGGAAGCGGCTGCGATCGCTGCGCGTCGCGTTGTATCCGTGGCTGATCACGACCGGATGGATGCCGAGCCTGCGGTTGGGTGCGACGTACAGGAAGGCCGCTCCCTTCGGCGCACAAACCCATTTGTGGAGATTGGCCGTGTAGTAGGAGGCGCCGAGCTTGTCGAGGTTGAGCGGAAACATGCCGGGTGCGTGCGCGCCATCGACGAGCGTGTCGATGCCGCGCCGTTTCAACTCCGCAATAATCCGCTCGATCGGGAAGATCAGCGCGGTCTGGCTCGTCACGTGATCGATGAGCAGAAGACGTGTGCGGTCGGTGACGCTGGCCAGCACGCGTTCGACGACCTCGTCGGATGATGCGATCGGGAAGGGGATGTCGACCGGAACAACCTTCGCTCCGGCGAGACCGGCCACGTATTCGAGCGCGTTGCGCGAAGCGTTGTACTCGTGCGATGTCACGAGCAGTTCATCGTGCTTGTCGAGATCGAGCGAGCGCAGGACCGCGTTCACGCCCGTGGTGGCATTGGGTACGAACGCGAGCGAGGCAGGATCGGCGCCGATGAACGCCCCGAGCGTGGCGCGAGCCTCGTCGAGCAACGGCTCGAGCTCGCGCACCATGAAGCGCACCGGCTCGCGCTCGAGTTGTGTGCGAAGGTCGTTCTGCTTCGCCAGCACAACCTTCGGCGTAGCGCCAAAGGATCCGTGATTGAGATACGTGATGTGGGGCTCGAGGAGCCAGTGTTCTCGCATGAAGGGTGAACGATGAAGGATGGAGGAAGAATGGGCAAGTGCCGAGTTCGATCAACCCTGATTGTTTACCGGCATTTCTCAGACGTCTTCTTGGACTCTTGCTCCGCGGTAAATTCGAGCGTGCGGAGATGCGGTCGTGAAGTTGGGCGGTAACGTTAAGCGCGCGTTCGCAGGCTCGCACGTGCATGTAGTCATGCCATGCTCTTCAATCGAGCGCCTTCTCCCCTCGTGCTTTTCGAGGGGAGAAGGTGCCGAAGGCGGATGAGGGGTGTCGTGCAATCGGATGGCACGAAGTTTCCGGCCGGCGTGGCCACTCCGCAGATCCCGTTTGACAACGTTGACGCGACAGTCAAATGCCCCCTCATCCGGCTTTGCCACCTTCTCCCCCACAAAAGCGTGGGGGAGAAGGCGCTCGATGTTGATGTTGCGCGATTGATTTCGATCAGGTTGTCAGGAATGTGGGTTAACCGCTTCGAGAATGTTCACGACGCCGTTTTCGAAAACGTCCGGCGGCGTCAGGAGCGACACCACCACATGTCCCTCGGTCGCGAAATCGAAGAAGTAGCCGGGATGAACGACGACGCCATGCCCTTCGATCATGCGGAGCGCGAGCGCTTCGTCGGATTCGAAACGTGGAATGCGCAATACCGCCGACCAGCCTCCTTCGACAGGAAGGAAGCGTGTTGCGGGCGCGGCCTCGAGCAGCCTGCGCAGTGAACGCAGGTTGGCCGCGGTCCGCTCGCGGATGGCATCGCGGATCCGCGGCGCGAGTGCCAGGATCTCGGGAAGCGCCACCTGCACCGGCGTTGCGACCGAGAGAAAGTTGTCCGCAATCCACTCGATTGCATGGATGGCTTCCGCTTTCCCCGGGCCGCTCACGCGAATCCAGCCGAGCTTGTAGTGGGGGAGTCCGGCAGACTTGGAGAGCCCGCCCAGCGTGAACGTAAGGACGTCGTCGCGAACGAAGGACGGGCCACTCTCGCCGAACGGGAAGGGATGAAAGACTTCGTCCGAGATCACCGGCGTATCGAAGCGGGCGATCTGGTCCTGTTCGGGTGCGGAGACGTACGAGCCGGTTGGATTGTTGGGATTGACGACCAGGATGGCCCGCGTACGCTCGGTTAGGGAGCTGCGCAGCCGATCGATATCGATCTCCCATCGCTGATGAAGCTCGAGCGGAAAGGAGTGCATCTCGATCAACTCGAGAGCGGCAAGATGCTCGATTAAGGGATAGGAAGGCGTCGCTGTCAGAACCGCGTCGCCGGGGTCGCAGAGAAGTTTGAAGAGATACGAATACGCCTCGCTGGTCGACGCGGTGATGACGATGTCGGCGGCATCACACCCAAGCTCGCGCGCGACCGCCTCGCGTGCGGACGCGAGCCCGAGCGGCTGCGGATCGTACGGCGCACGCGCGGCGCGGCCCATGATTTCGGACAGATCATCGAGTGGATAAGGGATGCCGGTTTTGGTCGGATTGGAGAATGTCAGGTCGAGCAGCTCGCCGCGATAGGCCTCGCGAGCGCGCGTGAGCAAGTTCGTGGCAGCGTTCCACTGGGCGCGTTTGGAAAGCACGGTCGGAGTTTAGAACCGTTTTCACGCGAAGCCGCTCACGCGAAGCCGCGAAGACGCGAACAAACCTTTCTTCGCGCCTTCGCGTCTTCGCGTGAGCGCCTTCGCGTGACTAACCCCGGCAACCCGTCCGCGCGTCGGCCATTGCTTTCTCGAGATCGCCGCGAGCAGCCGTTCGCGCGGCAGGCACCGCATCGATCGCCGCGCGGAACGTCGTCAGCGCTTCATTGCACGATCCCTTCGCGGCCAGAACGCGCGCAAGCGTATCGAGCATCAGGTAGGAATCGGGACCCTGCAACGCTACCGCCTTGCGGGCCAGCGACTCCGCCTCGTCGTAACGCTTCGTCTCGTAGAGCAGCCAAGCGAGATTGTTGAGCGCATCGCGCGACGACGGATCGATCGCCAGCGCTTTGCGGAAGGCGTTCTCGGCGTCGTTGCGGTTGCCGAGCTGCACTTCTGCGTTGCCGAGGTTGGTCCAGGCGAGGAGGGAGTCGGGGTGTTGGTCGAGGATGGACTGATACGCGTGCGCGGCTTCGGCATACTTGCCCGCTTCTTCAAGTGCCACGGCTGCGCGGAGCGCCTCGGCGGCGGCACGGGGATGGATCAAGATGGCAGCATGGCCGCCTCCGGCCCATGCTTTTTCGAGACGGTCGAACGTCGTCCAGCGGCCGTTGCCGTCGCCGAACTGCGTGCGCACGAGGCCGCGATCGGGGTCGATTCCATCGGCCACGATGTAGTGAAAGAAATCGTAGTGATGACCGGGCGAGTCGACGACTTGCAGCATCAGGATCACGGGCCGCCCCTCGCGAAGCTCGTCGCTGATGATCGCCGGCGTTCCGGTGATGAGCTGTGCGTCGAATCCCGATTTTCGCGCCGCGATCAGCATGTCGATCGTCAGGACACCGCCGCGTGTCTTCGGCAGCGTGTCGTCCCACGTTCGCATCGTCGTGGCGTCGCCATAATGCTGAAGTACGGTCGACAGCGATCCCGCGCCGCACGACTCGATGCCCCAATGCTGCATCGGAACATTGGAGATGACCGAGGCGGACGGGGAGGCGTGTTGCGTTTTGGGGGTGATCGTGATGCAGGATGTGAGGAGTAGTGTGAAGAGGAGAGTGAAGAGTGAAGCGTGAAGAGTGAAGCGTGAACGGGACACGCATTCAACATTCAACATTTCGGCTCTCCCCATTCTCTACAAACCCGGCAAAAACACCGAGCGAGCGGCCCAACCAGCCCGCTCGCCCGGAAGCTACGGCGAAACAGTTTCATCAACCGACGGCGATGACGAGGATCAACGCAGCCAGCGCGCCGATGCCGATCCAGATCCATTCCTGGCGCGTCAGGCCGGCGGCCTGCATCTGGTTCACGTTCTGCGCAAGCTGGTGCAGGTCCTGCGGCGAGAGCTGGGCCAGGCGCTGATCGACCTGATCCTTCGTGAAGCCGCGGTCCGCCAGGACCTTGGCCACCTGCTCGTTCGCCGTGACGTCACGGACGAGGGCGAGGTCGGCGGCACGCTGGTCGATGCTCTGATCCGCGGCGGTCTTCGACGGGACGGGTGCAGCGAATACCGGCAGGGCTGCAAAAGCGACGACGAGAACAAATGCTACGAGTTGAGACGAACGCTTGGACACGACAATTACCTCCATGTTGTGTGAGGCCGGTTTCGACCGTCCCTCACCGTTTCAGTTAATCCCGGCATCCAGGGCCCACGACCCGTGGCGACGGCATCCAACTAGCGGACGGGAGCAATAAGAATGCCCGGATCGGCGCGCCGCACGCAGGGGCAGAATCAGCTACGATTCCAAACCTGTTACCAACTGCCGTGATCCGCTTCGAAGACATCCTCGACAAAGTCGAAAGCTACAAGCCCGACTTCGATGAGGAGCTGCTCGACAAGGCCTTCGTCTTCTCGGCCCGCGAGCATCGCGGGCAGGTGCGCAGCTCCGGCGAGCCCTACCTCGTCCATCCCCTAAACGTCGCCTACATCCTGGCCGAGATGCGTCTCGACGAGACCTCCATCGCCGTGGGTCTCCTGCACGACGTGCTCGAAGACACCCTGACGACGAAGGAGACGCTGCAGGAGCTCTTCGGCGACGACGTGGCCGAACTGGTGGACGGGGTCACGAAGATCTCGCGGTACGCCTACGTGTCGAAGGAAGAGCAGCAGGCGGAGACGTTCCGCAAGATGCTCCTGGCCATGGTCAGCGACCTGCGCGTCGTCCTCGTCAAGCTGGCCGACCGCCTCCACAACATGCGCACGCTGGAGTTTTTGCCCGAGGAGCGAAGGCTGGCCATTGCCACCGAGACCATGGAGATCTACGCGCCCATCGCCAACCGCCTCGGCATGGGCCGCATCAAGAGCGAGCTCGAAGATCTCGCCTTCCGGCACATGCATCCGCGCGAATGCGAAGAATTGCAGCGCAGCGTCAACGACAAGCTGGCCGTGTCCGGTGACATCGTCGACCGCATCAAGAGCACCCTCACAGCCAAGCTGGCCGAAAACGACATCAACGGCGACGTCTTCGGCCGCGTCAAGTCGATGTACTCCATCTGGACGAAACTTCGGCGGCAGGAGATCGACGTCGGACAGGTCTACGACTACCTGGCGTTCCGCATCGTCACCGCCAACGTCAAAGACACCTACGCCTGCCTCGGCATCATCCATCAGATGTGGCGTCCGGTGCCCGGGCGGATCAAAGACTACATCGCCATGCCCAAGCCGAACTTCTACCAGTCGCTGCACACGACGGTCGTTGCGGACAAAGGGCAGCCGTTCGAAGTGCAGATCCGGACGCGGGAGATGGACCTCATCGCCGAGCAGGGCATCGCCGCGCATTGGAAATACAAAGAGGGGCGCATCGGCGCGCAGGCCGACGACTCCAACTTCCTCTGGCTGCGGCAGCTCGTCGAGTGGCAGCACGAGATCACCGATCCGCGCGTCTTCATGCAGTCGCTGAAGATCGATCTCTATCCCGACGAGGTCTACACCTTCACGCCGCGGGGCGACGTCTTCGCCTTTCCGCGCGGAGCCACGCCGCTCGATTTTGCCTATCGCATTCACACCGACGTCGGCCATCACTGCGTCGGTGCGCGCATCAACGGCAAGCTCGTGCCGCTGCGGACCACCATCAAGAACGGCGACATCATCGAGGTGATCACGGCGCCGACGCAATCGCCTTCCCGCGAGTGGATCAACATGGTGGTCACCTCGCGGGCCCGGCACAAGATCCGGCACTGGCTCAACACCGAACAGAAACACCGCTCCATCGATTTGGGCCGGAAGCTGATCGAGAAAGAGGCCAAACGGTACCGCGTGCAGTGGCGGAAGCTCGTCGCCGAGAACGCGCTCGACGCCGTGCTCGCCGAGTACGGCCTGCCGCGGCTGGACGATCTCTACGCCGACGTCGGCTACGGCAAAGTCTCGCCCCGCGCCGTCGTCGAACGCTTTGTGAAAGACGAGCAACCGCCGGTCGATGAAGGCGTCATCCAGCGTGCCGTTCGGAAGATCTTTCCCTTCACCGGCACCTCCACCGCCATCAAGGTCAAAGGATACGACGACCTCATGACCTACCTCGCCAAATGCTGCAATCCCCTGCCGGGCGAGCGGATCATCGGCTACATCTCCCGAGGCAAAGGCGTCGGCGTGCACAGTGCCAACTGTCCGAACGTGCGAAACCTCATGTTCAACGCCGACCGTCAGATCGCCGTCGAGTGGGCGGATCAACGGTCGGCGCAGTTCCAGATCGAGTTGGAGATCGCCATGGAAGACCGGCAGGGGATCCTGGCCAAGGTCGTCTCCACCGTCTCCAACATGAAGACGAACATCCGCCAGATGGATAGCCGCAGTACCGACGGCAAGGCCACCGCCGAGCTTACGCTGGAGATCGCCGACCTCAAGCATCTCGAGCGCATCATCCGGGCCATCGGGGACATCGAAGGGGTGGTTGCCGTCGAGCGCAAGTTCAACGTGCGGCACGCCACGGCGTGACCGCGCCGGCCAGGCATGCCCCGATTCGAACGCTACGTTGCCATCGGAGACAGCACGGTCGAAGGGCTCGACGATCCCGATGGGCGGGGCGGTTATCGAGGTTGGGCGGACCGGCTTGCCGCCAGACTCGCCGCGGAGCAGGGGAGCGTGCTCTACGCCAATCTCGCCATTCGCGGAAGGACGACGCATCAGATCCGGCAGGAGCAGCTCGACCCCGCCGTGGCCATGCGTCCGGATCTGGTGGCAGTCGTCTCGGGGACCAACGATCTCCTGCGGCGGCGCTTCGATCCGGTGGCCCTGCGCGACGACATCGAAGCGATGCAGGGCGCGCTGACCGCCATCGGCGCGGTCGTAATCACCTTCACCCTTCCCGACCTCGGCGACGTGATGCCCTTGGCGCGGATGGTTCGCGGACGGCTGGTGCAGATGAATCAGATTATCCGCGACGCCGCGTCGAAGACCGGCGCGATCGTCTGCGACTTCGCCGCGTATCCGGTGGCGTCGGATCCTCGCCTCTGGTCGGACGACCGGCTCCACGCCAACACCGCAGGCCACGCCCGGATCGCCGACGCCCTCGCCGACCACCTCGGCCTGGCAGGCGCCGATCGATCATGGTCCGAGCCGCTGCCGGGCGCGCCGCCGCCGCGATGGATGGACCAGTTGCGCGCCGAGGCCGCGTGGACGCGCCGGCATCTGTTGCCCTGGATCTGGCGCCATGCGCATGGGCGATCGTCCGGCGACGGCATCACGCCGAAACAGCCGCGGCTCACGTTGATCGAAGCATAAGACGCACCACAGAGACACGGAGGACACAGAGAGCGATACCGCGCTCTGCGGTCTCTGTGTCTCTGTGGTGTCAGGGGTGGTTGAAGAAAGGAAGGTGCCGCGCGTTTTACCGCGCGGCTTTGGCGATCTTGCCGGTACGGATGCAGCGTGTGCAGACGTTCATCCGCTTCACAGCGGCGCCCACCATCACACGAACTCGCTGCAGATTCGGCAGCCACCGGCGGCTCGAAACATTGTGGGCATGACTGACCCGGTTACCGAACACGGGCGCCTTGCCGCAGACTTCGCACATCTTTGCCATCTTGACTCCTCAAATAACGTGAAAGGGTGGGATTGTATCGGTTGCCCCCTTCCGGCGCAACCTGCGGGCCCGAAACGGGCTCGTCTTCGCGTATCCGACTGATAAATCTAAAGCCTGTAGAGTTGACACTCACCTTTAAACGTTGTAATTTCGACTGACTTTTACACATCTGGAGCCGCCGAGAAGTGAGTGTGTGAGATGGACGGGGTGAGCGGTGTTCTTCTCAAAGAGCAAAAATGTCGTAGGTCTCGATATCGGTTCATCAGCCGTAAAACTGATTGAGCTGAAGGAGAAGAAGGGCGGCACGTTCCAGCTCGTGAAGCTGGGAATCGAGCACCTTTCTCCTGAGGCGATCGTCGACGGTTCGATCATGGATTCGTCGCTGGTCGTCGAGACGATCGGGCGCCTAAACACCAGCAAAAACATCAAGAATTCCAACTACGCCACCTCTCTCTCCGGGCACTCCGTGATCATCAAAAAGATCACGCTCCCGGCCATGTCCCCCGAGGAGCTGGCTGAGTCGATTCAGTGGGAAGCCGAGCAGTACATTCCCTTTGATATCAACGACGTGAACCTCGATTACGTCCCCCTGACCACGCCCGGAACCGGGGACAACATCGACGTCATCCTCGTCGCGGTGAAGAAGGAAAAGATCAACGACTACACTTCGGTCATCAGCCAGACGGGGAAGGTGCCGGTGCTCGTCGACGTCGATGCCTTCGCCCTCCAGAACGCCTACGAGATGAACTATGCGATCGACGAGAACAAGGTTCTGGCCCTCGTCAACGTCGGCGCCTCGGTGACGAATGTCAACGTCATGTCCGGCGCCACCTCGCTCTTCTGGCGCGACATCACCTTCGGCGGCAACCAGTACACGGACGCCATCCAGCGCGAGCTCAGCCTCTCGTTCGAGCAGGCTGAGGAGCTGAAAAAGGGACACCAGACTGGCGATTACAGCATCCAGCAGGTCATCCCGATCCTCAACTCGGTCAGCGAGGATTTCGCCGGCGAGTTGAGGAAGACGCTCGATTTCTTCACCGCCACGTCCGGTGCGGACCGCGTCGATGAGATCGTTCTCGCCGGCGGCGGCTCGGGCGTCCTGAACCTCGACGCCATCCTGCGCGACAAATTCGGCATCCCTGTTTCCATCATGGACCCGTTTCAGAAGGTCACGGTCGACGAGAAGCTATTCAACCCCGAAGAGTTGGCCGAGCTTGGTCCGAGTATGGCCATCGCGGTCGGCCTGGCCATCCGAAAGCTGGGGGATGCTTGATCAAGATTAACTTAGTGCGGGAAGGGCGGGCGGTCCGGGGCACCGGAGCGGCTGCCGGTGCTGCGTCTGCCGTTTCGGGACCGACCAATCTCAACAACGTCTTCCTCGGCGCCTTGCTCATCGCCGGGATCGTGGTCGCCGGCGGATGGTATTTCCTCGAGAATCGGAAGCTCTCCGAGCGCCAGGATCTCCTGGTCCAGAAACAGGCCGAAGCCAAACGCCTCGAGGCGATCATCAAGGAAGTCGAAAACTACAAGAAACAGAAAGAGAGCCTGAAGACGCGTATCGATCTGATCAATCAGCTCAAACAGAATCAGAAGGGACCGGCCCGTCTGATGGACCGGATCAGCCAGGATCTCCCGGACCTCGTGTGGCTCGACAAGATGACTGTCATCGGCAATACGGTGACGCTGGATGGCCGCGGTTTGAATCCCAATGCCATCGCCAACTTCGTCGAGAGCATCAAGAACGATCCCATGTTCGAGGAGCCGGATCTCGGCAGCGTGACGCAGGTGTCGGCGGTGCCGCTGGTTTATTCGTACACGATGAACTTTCATTTCACTTATGCACCGAAAGGTGCCCCTGGAACGGCCGGAGCGGCGACAAGTACCGCTCCGGGCAATGCAGCACCTGCGACGGGAACGGCCGCAACGCCGCCTACGTCGACGGCGCCGAAGCGGTAGGAGGGTAGATGGCAGGGCTTTCGCTCGAAGGAAAACCTTGGTACTTCGGCCTGGCAATCGGGCTGGTGCTGGCGATCGCCGTCGTCTGGGGGGTGAACTATGCGTTCATCGGCGATATCGACAACCAGATTCACAGCGCCGATCAGCAGTTGAAGGACCTTGACGCCAAGATCGAGCAGGGCCGGTCTGCGCAGCAGAAGCTCCCGCAGTTCCGTGAAGAGGTCAACCGTCTCACCGTCGAGTTGAAGAAGCTCAAAGACATTCTGCCGTCCACGCGCAACACGGAAATGATCATCAAGAAGATCAAGCAACTCGTCGACGCCGGCAACTTCGTGCTGCTCAAGCTCACGTTCCCGAAACTTGCGGCGGTGCAGGGGAGCGATCCCTACGCGGAGTGGCCGATTTCGGTCTCCGTCAATGGGCGTTATCACAACCTGGCGATCCTCTTCAATTCACTCGGCAACTTTCCGCGCGTCATCAACGTCGAGCAAATCTCGATCGGCGCGCTCTCACCGCAGGTGGACCGCACGATCACGGCCGATTTCGTCGCCAAGACCTTCGTCTATGTCGAACCAAAAGAGCCTGAGCCCGCGGACGCGGGGAAGGGCGTGAAGAAATGAGAATGAGCCGGTTCGTTCTATCGCTGATCATCGTCATTGCGGCGATGGCGACGCTGTTCGCCCAGGGGACCTCCCCGAAGAAGGGCGCGCCGCCGGCTCCTACCGCGACGACGACCTCTGCGACGACCGCGACGACGAGTCCCGATCAGACCATGCAGCAGAGTCTGCAGGAGATTGTCGAGGAGCCCAGCGCTCCCGATGCTTATCACTATGACCCGCAGGGCCGCCGCGATCCGTTCCAGTCGCTGATCGGACCCGCGCCGAAGCTGCAGACCGGCGCGCGCCCGGCCGGACCTCCCGGATTCCTGATCGATGAGATCAAGATCCAGGGCGTCGTGAAGACGCGGGCAGGTCTCGTGGCCATGATCAATGGTCCAGACAACAAGAGCTACCTCGTGAAGATCGGGGACAAGGTCCTCGACGGCGAGATCATTCGCATCACACCGAACTCGATCGTTTTCCGGCAAGAGGTCAATGACCCCACCCGGATCGAACGGTTCCGTGAAGTCGTCAAGGAGATCGTCTCCTCCGAAGTTCAGAAGAAGTAGGGGTTTGCGTCAGGGGTTGTGCAGGCCATGTGTGTGGAGGGCTGTGAGATGGGGAAGGTGAGACGTATGACAAGAGCCAAGCTGATCCTGCTGATCACAGGCATGCTGGTGGCGAACGTTACCGGCGCGTCCGCAGCGTTCTGGAAACGCAATACGGCCGCAAAGGCTCCCTCGCCGGCTGCCGCCGCGGCCACCACACCCGCCGGAATGTCGCTCACGGCGATCGATATCGAGTCGGCCCCGGTGCCCCGCCTGATCCTTCGTACGACCGCCAGTCCGGTCTACACCTCCTACAGCCCGATGGCTGATGTCTTCGTGATCGATCTTACCGGCGCGTCGAAGGCGGCGTCGCTCGTGATCCCATCCATCCTTCCCTCGTCCGTCGGCTCAATCTCCGTCGAGGAAGTCACGGAGATGGGATCCCGGCTCACGCGTGTCACGCTCCATCTCGCGCAGCCCACGACGATCGAAGCGGTGGCGGAAGAAAACAGCATCGCCGTCAATTTGCCGGCCGTGAGCACAGCCGCCGTGGCCGAAGCTGCTCCCGCAGCCAAGCCTGACGACGCTCCACCGCAGGTCAAGGCGGTGCCCACGGTCACGAACGCCGAAACAACGCCAGCGGTCAAAGTAGAAGAGATTCCCGCGCCTGCCGTAGCACCCAGGGTCAGTGAGCCGGTCGCCGAAGTTGTAAAACCGGCCATCGAACCCGCGGTCATCGCCGAGCCGCTTCCGTCGACTGCCCGAGCCAAGGTGCTCCGGAAGATTGAGACGAGCGGAGCCGGCGCTGCGATGGAAGTGAGCCTCGCCACCGACGGCGACGTTACCTACAACACGTTCAAGCTGCAGAAGCCCGCCCGCGCCGTCATCGATCTCGACGGCATCAACGACAAGCTGGCAAAGAACGTCATCAACGTCTCCGATCCGGTCGTGAAACGGATTCGCGTTTCCCAGTTCAAGGGCGCCCCGCAGCCCGTGACGCGCGTCGTCCTCGACCTCGATGACAACGCGACTTATCAGGTTACCAAGACCGCCAGCGGTCTCCACATCACCTTCGGCGCTGCCTCGGCGCTTGCGACGGTAGCAACGCCAGCGGCGGCACCGCCCCCGCCGCCGAAACCGAAGCCGGAGCAGCCGCTCGTCGCGGCCACCCCCGCCCCGCCCCCTCCGGCCATCGTCGTGACCGCCAAAGCGGTACCGCCCGCCGACATTCCGGCGCGCGTTCCGACGATCGCCGAGAACGAGGCCTGGAAGATGCCCGAGCCTCAGAAGCGGGCCACCTCGGTCATTAACGCGCCTCAGGATCAGACGCCGCCGATCTCGACGAAGAAGAAACGGAACACGACGTCGCCGACGACCGCGGCGGTTGTCGATCCGACCCCTCCGGCTGAAAACGTCTTCACCGATCCGCAGATGGCCACGCCGCCGACAAGTCAGGCACCGAGTGGGACTCTGCTGTCGGCAGGAACCGGCGGCCGCACTCTCAGCGGAAGCGATAAGCCGTACACGGGCGAGCCGCTTTCGCTCAACCTCAAGGACGCCGACATCAAGGACGTCCTCCACACCTTCCAGCAGCTCACCGGACTCAATATCGCCGTCGACCCTCAAGTCTCCGGTGCGGTAACCGTTGATTTCACCGACATTCCGTGGGATCAGGCTCTGGAGATCATCCTGCGCCAGAACGGCCTCGCGTACGTCCTCGAGGGGAACGTCATGCGAGTGGGCACGGCCGCACGTCTCGCGGACGAGGCGGAGGCCAACCGCAAGCTTTCCGATCAGCAGCGGCTCAACGTTCCGCTCGAGACGGTAGGGTTCAAACTCTCTTACGCTCGCGCCACGGACGTTTCCACCCTCCTGCGCGAGATGGCCTCACCGCGGGCGCGCATCATCGTCGACCAGCGGACCAACCAGCTCATCATCAGTGAGATCCCGGTTTACCTGCAGACGATGAGGAACCTCATCCAGTCCGTCGATGTGCCGACGCGGCAGGTCGTGATCGAAGCGCGCATCGTCGAAACGACCAAAACCTTCGCGCAGCAATTCGGCTTCAACTGGGGCTTCCGGGCCACCATGGATCCGTCGCTCGGCACAGGTACCGGGTTGGTTTTCCCCAACCGGATCGACACCGTCGGCGGTCCATTCACATTCGGTGCAGGTGTTCCCGCACTCTCGTTCACGCTGCAGAACGTGCTGGGCACATTCAACCTCGATCTCGCGCTGCTGGCAGCGGAGAACGAGGGTCTGGTCCGGGTCATCTCCGCCCCGCGCATCATGACCCAGGACAACACCTCGGCTGAGATCCAGAGCGGGTTCCAGATCCCGTACCAGACCCGTGTCAATCTGACTACGACCGTGCAATACGTCGATGCAACGCTGCGTCTCACGGTTACACCCCAGATCACCGAGGCCGGAACCGTGATCATGGATATTCAGGTTCAGAAGAATGAGCCGGACACCGGCCTCAATATCGTGGGAGGCGCCGGCACTCCGCTGTCGACCCGCCGGGCCCAGACCAAACTCATGGTACGCGACGGCGGCACGACCGTCATCGCGGGTATCTATCAGGTGAAGGAAAACAACGGCCAGACGCGGATGCCGTTCCTTCATCAGATCCCGGTCCTTGGAGCCTTGTTCCGCACGCATGACATCAGCTCCTCGCACGACGAGCTCCTGATCTTCATCACGCCGCGGATCGTGAGGGGATCCTGATTAGTCGTAATAAAATAGGAACCGGTCGATGCTGTGGACGAAATGTGTTTTTGGAGGGTGGGGCATGAGGATGAAGAAAATCGCATTGATCGCAACGGTCATGCTGCTCAGCGTGGCGGTTCTATCCTGTAATTCGATCGCCAAGGAAAGCAGTCCGGTCCAGCTGATCGTGTCCGGAACGCAGAACCTCAATCAAATCGACCTGGCGCCAGGAGCCACGGGTTGCGCGGCGTCGATTGGAACGGTCCAGTTGACCGTCAAGCTTCTTCAGAATCAGACGGATCCTCTGACGCCGCGCAATGACTTCAACGACGTCAAACTCGATCGTTACCAGATCACGTATCAGAGGACGGACGGCGGAAAGCTCGTGCCGCCCAGTTTCGTGCGCTCGACAGCGCAGTTGCTCACGGCAGGCGGCTCGCCGCAGAGTCTCAGCGATTTCATCGCCTTTGAGACGAACGCATTCAACCTGGCGCCTTTTGCTGCGCTGCTTCCGCAGAACGGCGGAAAGGATCCGGACACCGGCCTTAGCTTTGTGAAGTTGGACATCATTCTCACGGTTTACGGCTCGACGCTGGCCGGCGAACGCGTGAGTGGTACGGCGAGGTTCCCGGTGAACTTCTGCTTCAACTGCGGTGGCTGTGGCTAGTTACCACTCCGGCCTTCCGGGCCGGTTTCGTGTGGGTGTGATGAGGAGTTGACGGGGGTAGACATGAAGCAGACAAAAAAGCAATTCATCTTCCTGGCGCTTGTAGCGCTCTTGGCGCTCTTCGCGGGATGCAAAGGCGAGTCACCGACTGCGCCTCCTCCCCTCACCGGCACGACCGGAACAGGCACGGGTAGCGGCGCGACACAGCCGCCCGTCGGCGCCACGATCACGCTCGTGGCATCGACGAACCCAGCAACGACCGGCTCGATATCGACGATCACGGCGACCGTCACGCAGAACAATGCACCTGTGCCGAATGGAACGGCGGTCGAGTTCTCCACCACGAGCCCCAACGCCAATTTCACCGACACGACGGACAATCCGACCACTCTGATCCGGACCACCACGGCAGGCATAGCCAAAGCGACAGTCACGGCAAGCAGCGCCGGTCCGGTCGTCGTGAACGCGACCGTCAACAACGTGACGAAGAGCATCACGATCAACTTCCAGGACGCGGTCATTCCCCCCAACCCGACACCGACCACGCCGACGATCAGCCTCGTCGACCCCAGCTTTGGATTGCCGACCGGGAACCAGACCGTGACCATCACCGGCACGAACTTCCGTCCGCCGGTGCGCGTCCTTTTCGATCCGGGCAGCGGTCAGGCGCCGAAGGAGGGATTCGTCACCAGCGTCACACCGACTACGATCACGGTCACGACGCCCGCCTTCGATCTCGGCGTGAGCCAGCAGCTCATCGTCGCCATTACGGTCATCGTCGAAGCGGGCTCGCCCACGGAACAACGGGTGACCAAGGCGGCTGCCTTCACCTACACGGCACCCGTTCTGACGCCGGTCTTCCGCGCCCTCTCGCCGACGTCCGGGTCGATCGACGGCGGAACGCGAATCGTCATCACCGGCGACGCCTTCGAAGCACCCATCCAGGTCTTCTTCGGATCGGCGCAAGCTCAGGTTCTCAGCGTGACCTTCCACGAGATCGACGTCATATCGCCGACCGCCCGCGAAACGAATCCAAACGGCTCAGGCACGGTCACCGGACCCGTTGACATCCGCATTCTCAATGTCAACTCGGGTAAGTCCGTGTCCGTCCCTGGGGCGTTCCGATACATCAACAAGATGCAGATCACTTCTTCGTCGCCGACATTCGGCAGCGCTCTTGGCGGCACGAATATCATCATCGACGGTATTGGCTTCACCGATGGGGCCGTTGTTGACGTCGGTGATGTTCGCGCCTCGGTGATCAAGGTTACTGGGACCGAGGTCACGGCGCGTACCTCGCCCATTGCCGTTCCGTGCGCCAGCACAGGGGCGCTTACCATCAAGGTGACGAATATTGACAATGGCGACTCCGCGACGGGCGGCACGTTCAGCTACATCGGCGTTCCCTCCGTCATCACATCGATCACATCGTCGGGAAGTCCAACGGTAGGTAGTGCGCTCACGGTCAACGTCCAAAACCCCGGCGTCGGGCTCCTTGGTACCGCCATCATCGCATTTACGGTTGGAGGTCAGGCGGCCAACGTAACGCCGTTGCAGATCTCGACCGGAACGGGCTCGCAGGCCTTCACGGTGATCGTTCCCCCTGGTCTGACGTTCCCGACGGGTTCCTGCCTGGTAGGAGGATTCCCTGGCACACAGCAACTGCCAGGTAACTTCGAGGTTCGGTTCACCAATACGACGACAGGCTGTACGGCGGCGACCACGATCACGATCAACCCGACGGCCGCGGGAGCAGCGTGCGTGGTGCCCCCGACCGCTGCCGTAACGTCCCCCGCGCAGACGTGTCCGGTGGCCAACCTCACGCCGCCCTCCGTCGTTGCGGCAGGGCCCGCGACGCAGACTGCGAACATCACGATTACGAACAACGGAACGCAGCAGTTGGTGCTCGGTCCTCCGACGGTGACACCAAACAACGCCACGCTGATTTCGATTGTGCCGAACTCCGCGCAGAACGTGCCCGGTGGCGGCAGCGCGAACTACACAATCACACTCGACCCAACGGCTGCCGGGGCGACCGGCGCGACGATCACCTTCACCACGAACGATCCGACTAAGCCAACACTCACAGTGACGGTCTGCGGAAACGCAACATAGTGTAGAAAGCAGGACCAACCACCGAACCGCCCCGCACGCCGGGGCGGTTCGTTTCTGCGGCCGAGGTTGCGCCGCCCGCGGTTGTTGAACAGAATTCGAACTTCAGCACATGGCCCAACCCGGCATCAACGCCAAACTCGAAGAGCTGCAGTTCCGGCTCAAGACCGATCCGAAGAGCAGGCTCTTTTTCCCGCTCGCGGAAGAGCTGCGGCGACACGGGAAGCTCGGTGAGGCCGAGCAGGTGCTCCGCAACGGTCTCCACGTCCACACGTCCTACCTCTCCGCCTGGGTGAGCCTAGGTCGCGTTCTGCGCGAGCAGGGCAAGAACGCCGAGGCGGTCGAGGCCCTGACGACTGCCATGCAGGTCGATCCGGGAAACGTCGTCGCCGCCCGTTTGCTGGCCGACGCCTACCTGGATCTCGGCGAGAAGATCGAAGCAATCAAGAAGTACAAACTCGTGAATGCTTTGATGCCTTCGGAAGAGCTCGAGGAGAAAATCGCGAATCTCGACCGTGAGATTCAGACAACGTCGCAATCGGTGCCGGAATCGGTGCCGGAATCACGGCAGGAACCGGTGCCGGAACCAATCGCTCCCGAGCCGCGGTCCGATGCCCCGCCGGAGTCACCATTCGCCGCCGAAGAGTCGCCCTCGCCGTTCGCGGAGGCGGAGCCGGAGCCGGCGCACACGACGGAGATGGTCGGCGCGGCATGGGAGGAGGAGGCGCCGTCCGCTCCCTCCGTTCAAGCGAGCGATGCTCAGACGCCTGAGGTGACCCAGGACGTTCAAACGCCTGAGGTGACACAGGCTGAGCCTTATCACTACACCGTCGAAACGCCGTTCGATACGGGCGACGATGAGCCGATGGCTGCGCGCCATGTCGTCAGTCCATTCGAGGATCCTACGGGCTATTCGGCGGCTGCGCTGGAAGTCGAACAGCCCGAAGGCATGCACATCGAGGAGACGCCTGTCGAGCACGAGGCATCCGATCCATGGTCCGAAACGCAGCCGGAAGCATTCCCGGAGAGTGAGCCGGCGGCCGAAGTATTTGCGCCTGCCGAGCCGGAGCCGGCGCCTTCAGCGGACGCGGATGGCGATGTCACGGCCACGACGACGATGGCGGACCTCTACGTCCGCCAGGGCTTGATCGAGGACGCGCGCAAGATTTATGAGCAGGTGTTGCAGCGTCATCCCGACGATGGCGAAGTGCGCGCCAAGCTCGAAGCGCTCACTGCCTCGGCACCGGCGGTCGCCGCTGCTCACGAAGAGCCGGTCAACGATGAACCGATCTACGATGAACCGATCGATGAGCCGGTTGCGACAATTGCCGGCTCCCCGAAAGTGAGAGTTCTGCAGCAATGGCTGGCCAAAGTCGGGCGGCGGGAGGAAGGGCGTGCATAGCGGCGTTTTTCGTGACGCACTCGAATCGATTCGCGATCACGTAGAGGGGACTTTGGCGGTCAGCCTGATTGCCCTTGACGGCATCGCCATCGAGTCGATTACGTCCGATAACGTTCCTCTCGACGTTATGGGTGCCGAGTTCGGCGGCTTCATCAAATCGGTCCGCCTTTCGAACACTGACCTCCATACCGGCGACGTTTTGCAGTTCTCCCTATTCACCGAAAAGTACATTACCTTGCTCTCGGCGGTCACCCCGGAGTACTTTCTGCTGCTCGTGATGCGGCCGGACGGAAACTATGGCCGCGCGAGGCACGAGCTGGCGAAGGCGAAATTCGCTCTTCGCGATGAGCTGGTCTGAGGGATCGAATTTTGAATTTCAAAGAGATTCTCGAACTGATCGACAAGGTTGCGGACCGCGGAATCGGCGGCGTTGAGATCGAACAAGCCGGTCTGAAGGTGCGCATCGACGGCAAGGCAGCCGCACAACCGCAGGTCATTCACTCGTATGGCGATCGGAGCAGCGCGCCGGCCGCTCCGCCCGCGCCGGCGCCCATCGTTCCTGCGCCGCCGACGGCTGCGGAGAAGGCGGCCACGGCCAAGGCGGAGGAGGAAGCCGCCGAAGCGGGGATGCACATCATCACCTCACCGATCGTCGGCACGTTCTACCGCTCGGCCAATCCGGAAGCGGAGCCGTTCGTCAACGTCGGTGACCGCATCTCCAAGGGCCAGGTGCTCTGCATCATCGAAGCGATGAAGCTGATGAACGAGATCGAGTCGGATGTCGACGGTGTCATCGCTACGATCTACCCGCAGAACGGTCAGCCGATCGAGTACGGCGAGAAACTCTTTGCGGTGAAGCTCTCCTCCTGACGCTATGCCGACAATCTCGAAAGTCCTGATCGCCAACCGAGGCGAGATCGCGCTACGCGTCATCCTTGCCTGCAAGGAGCTGGGTCTCAAGACCGTCGCGGTGCATTCGGAGGCCGATCGCGACGCGCTCCACGTCCGCTATGCCGACGACGACGTGTGCATCGGACCGGCGGCCTCGCGTCAGAGCTACCTGAACATTTCCTCGATCATCGCCGCGGCCGAGATCACCGGCGCCGACGCCATTCATCCCGGCTACGGCTTCCTCGCGGAGAACGCGCACTTCGCCGAGATCGCCGGAGAGTGCGGTCTCACATTCATCGGCCCGACGCCGGAGTCGATCCGGCTGATGGGGAACAAGGCCGTGGCCCGCGACACCGCGAAGAAGGCCGGCGTTCCCATCCTGCCGGGTAGCGACGGACCGGTTCGCACGTTCGAAGAAGCCCGCGATGTGGCTCAGACGATCGGCTTCCCCGTCATCCTCAAGGCCTCGGCCGGCGGCGGCGGACGCGGCATGCGCATCTGCAACGACGAGACGAGTCTCCAGAGCGCGTTCGATACCGCACGCAATGAAGCCGAGCGCGCCTTCGGTTCGGCCGACGTCTACATCGAAAGGTATCTCGAGCATCCGCGCCACATCGAGATTCAGGTCTTCGGCGATACCCACGGCCGCGTCGTTCACCTCGGCGAACGCGAGTGCTCCATCCAGCGCCGCCATCAGAAGCTTCTCGAGGAGTCGCCATCGCCGGTCCTGACGCAGGAACTTCGGCATGCGATGGGCGAAGCGGCGATCAAGTTGTGCAAGGCAGTGGACTACGTCAACGCCGGGACGATCGAGTTCCTTTTTCAGGATGGCGAGTTCTATTTCATGGAGATGAACACGCGCATCCAGGTCGAGCACGCCGTCACGGAAGAAGTCACCGGCATGGATCTGGTGAAAGAGCAGATCCGCGTCGCTTCCGGTTTGCCGCTGACCGTACCACAGCACGAATTCCGCCTCCGCGGCCACGCGATCGAGTTCCGCATCAACGCCGAAGATCCGGTGACGTTCGCGCCGAACCCGGGAAAGATCCGGGAGTTTCACATCCCGGGCGGCCCGGGAGTCCGCGTCGACACCGCCGCATACCGCGACTACGTGATCCCGCCACATTACGACTCGCTGATCGCCAAGCTGATCGTGAGAGGGAAGGATCGCTCCGAGGCGCTGGCTCGCGGCCGGCGGGCACTGGAGCAGTTCATCATCGAAGGCGTGAAGACCTCGATTCCCCTTCACCGCGCCATCGTCAACAACGAACGCTTCATCCGCGGTGAGTTCTCCACCAGGTTCATGGAGGAGTTCGAGTGGGGAAGAGAGGGGTGAGAGACAGAGATCAGCGACAAGAGATTAGAGATCAGAACAGCTCCGTTGATTCCTGATCTCTTGTCTCTGATCTCCTATCTCTGATTTCTGCTGTCCTGATCTCTAATCTCTTGTCTCTGATCTCTGCTCCAACATGAAAATCTTCGTCGTCGGATTCATGGGCGCCGGCAAGACTACGGTCGGCCGCGAGCTCGCGGCGCGGCTGGCGGCCCCCTTCTTCGACCTCGATGAGCTCATCGAGTCGGGCGAGCAAACATCGATCAAGGAGCTCTTCGCGCAGCAGGGTGAGCCGTATTTTCGCAAGCGGGAGCGCGAGGTTCTGCGCTCGACGCGCCACCTCGAACGGGCGATCATCGCCACCGGCGGCGGGACGTTCACATTCGACGAAAATATTCAGTTCATCCAGAGCGAGGGGCTTTCGGTGTACCTTTCGGCACCATACTCGCTCTTGCGTAGCCGTATCGGTGACAAAGCCGCCGAGCGGCCGCTTTTTCGCGACGATGCTGCCGCGCACGAGCTGTATAACAACCGCATCCGCTACTACCGCATGTCCGACATCACGATCGAAGTCCGCGAGGAGGAAACGACGAACGAAATCGTCGAGCGCCTCCTGCTGGAATTGCCGAAAGGCCTTCTCGATCCGGGACGCCGTCCGCCGGCCGGAGGCGCTCGTTCATGAGAGCACTCGTCGTCAGCGATCTGCACTCGAACGCCGAGGCGCTGCGCGTGGTGATGAACCGCGTTCGCCGGAAGAAGTTCGACCGCGTGATCTGCCTTGGTGATTTCGTCGGCTACGGCGCGCAGCCCAACCAGGTGCTCGACACGATGCGGACGATGAAGATGCCGAAGCTCTACATCCGAGGGAATCATGACCGCGTCGCTGCCGGACTCGATCAGGCTGAGGGCTTCAACGCCGTCGCCAAGACCGCGGCGTTCTGGACGCGCGATCATCTCTCCGCGCGCAATCGCCACTTCCTCGTCAAGCTGCCCCTCGGCCCGCTGGAGCAGGACGGCGTGCTGCTCTGCCACGGCGCTCCTCACAATGAAGACGAATATGTGTTTCACGAGGGCCATGCCCGCGACATCTTCGCCGAGAGCACCGCACCGTTCATCCTTTATGGTCACACACACCTGCCTGTGATCTTCTCGATCGACCGCATGCACCGCGTGCAGGGTGTTGCCATTCGCGGCGACGTCGTCGTGCGGCTGGATCACGATCATCGCTACCTGATCAATCCCGGCTCAGTCGGGCAGCCGCGCGATCGCAATCCCGATTCGTCGTTCATGATCTTCGACTCGAAACGCCTTACGGTCCAGTTCTTCCGCGTCGCCTATGACGTCGCGAAAACGCAGGCGTCGATCCTGCGAGCGGGTCTGCCGGAGATCCTCGCGCAGCGTCTAGCCTACGGAGCGTAACCGTCCGGTGACGGCGCTGTCCTCGATCGAGGAGATAAGCGTTTGGTGCGTGTGTCTGAACCGCAGTAAGTCGTTGAAAACAGGAGCGAATCGACAATCGTTGCGTGGCATGCCGACCGCAGCGGGAATGGTTCAGGTCAGCGAGGAAAACGCAATGCGCAAGTCCACACTCCTTTTCCTTCTTTTCGCAGCGGTCATCGCTCTTCCGTCGTACGCGCGGGACCGCAGCCATTCGTACATCACGTATGACGATGGTGGAACCGTCATTCGCCAGGCCGAGGATGGCCGCGAAGTCGATGCGCGAGTCAACATGCCGGTCTTCCCCGGCGATGAGGTCACGACGAGCCGGCGCGGCCGCGTCGAGATCCGCATGGCCGACGGCAACATCATTGCCCTCGACCGCTCCACGACTGTGTTTTTCAAATCGATCCTCGACTCGTACGACGGCGATTCCGACCAGACGATCGTCGAGCTTCGCTCCGGTCACGTCGCCATCCAGCGCGACGAAGAGACGCGCGAGTTGCTGCGGCTCGATACACCGAACGCCAGCTACGCCGCCAGTGAGGTGGCGATCTATGCCGTCGAAGCAGATGCGAAGACCCAGGACCGCGTGACGGTGTTCGACGGCACGATGGAAGTGCGCACGCCGTCTCGCACCACGCGCGTGCGGCAAGGTGAGGTTGCGCACGTTGACGGCGAAGGGATGTACGACCTCCTCGGCTCACACGACACCGCGGACGAGTTCGAGCGCTGGTTCCTGCAGCGCGCCTCGCGGTACAACACCGCCAGCAGCCGTTACCTCGATCGTTCGCTGGCGTACTCGGAAGCCGACCTCGGGTCGAGCGGCGCCTGGTTCTTCGCCGCGAACTTCGGCGGCTGGTGCTGGCGTCCGCATGTCGCTGCCGGCTGGCGCCCGTATTACAACGGCTACTGGCGCCACAGCCCGGGCGGCGTTCTCGTGTGGGTTTCCTACGATCCGTGGGGATGGGTTCCCTATCACTACGGCCGCTGGGCTTACCAGCCGGCGTACGGGTGGGTGTGGCTGCCCGGTGCGGCGTATGCGCCAGCGTGGGTCTATTGGATGTACAGCCCGACGGTCATCGGCTGGGCGCCGATGGGTTGGTATGACTGCTACGGCCCGTACTACGACTGGGCCTACCGTCCGTACTCGCGCGCCGGATTCATCGGTGGCGGCTTCCGCGGACGCATCCGTCCCGGCGAGGTCGACCTTCGCCCCTGGACGTTCGTGACGCCCGAAACGCTGATGCATCGCCATATCGATCAGGCTTCGCTCGCAGCCGACATCGTGCGTGACCGGTTGCACCGCGACGGCGACAGCGGCCTGGTGACCAATTCGCCGGCGCGGTTCACGAGAAATGAGCTCCGCGATCCGAACACCGCCATCGGCAACGTCTTCAAACACGGAATCCACGGTGGCGCAGCCGGTGGTAAAGGCAAGGATGGCCTGGCAGCCGACATGACGCCGTTCTTCCGCCGTGACCCTCAGCTTCCCACATCGATCCGCGAGCGCGTCGTTCACGCACAGCCTGTCGACGGGGCAGTGGGCACCGGCTTGACTGGCGGCCACACCGGCGCGCCTTCGGGCGTTCCTACGCCGGGCACGTCAGGTACGCTGGAAGGCCAGATCACCCGCGGCGCCGACGGCAATGTGCCACGTTCCGGAATCACCCCAGGCATCATTCATGACGGACGGGTTGTCGGCGGACGCGACGACGTTCCCAACGGCGGTTTGCGCCGCGGCGACACTCCGAGTGGAGCGACGACGGCGCCTGTTCCCGCCGGAAGCAGCAGCAACGACTGGCGCCGCGGGCGTGCGGTCGATGGCGGCCTGCGGCCCGGCAATGGCGTCCAGGCTCCGTCGCCCGACGCGAACCGGCGCGAAGTACAGCCCGGCGATCGTGGCGCGATCGACAAGGGAAAAACGAACGGCAATGACAGCGGTCTGCGTCACGACTCGCCGCCGTCGAATGTCGTGGCACCGAACGTAACGCCAGTCCCGCCGCCCGATAACTGGCGCGGGCGCGCGGTTGGGCGTCATGAAAACAGCAGCGGGCCGTCAGCGCCTCCACCGGTCGGCGATGCGAACAAGAGCGACGTGCCGCGCCGCATCATCGACGGCGTCGGCGGGCCACGCATCTCACACGGAGATGGGCCTGCCAACGACGCACCGAAGCACGACCGATCAGCTCGCTCCTCGGAGCCGAGCTCGAACAGCGGCCAGGGATCCCGCGATTCCGGCCGCAGCACGGAGCGGTCGTCCTCGCCGCCGCCCCACACCGAGCGTTCGTCTCCGCCGCCGTCACAGCCGTCAAGCACCGAACGCTCTCACGACAGCGGTTCACATGAATCGCCGAAAGCCGAAAGCGGACACGGCAAGAAAGACTGAGTCTTCCGGAGAGCGGCGGCCCTGCTGCCGCTCTCCCGCTCCTTTGACGTAACGGATCGCCAATCCCCGCCGCGGCCCTGCGCGAACCTTCCGCTACAATCCCCCCGATGTCCGTTCCCCTCTTCTTTGCCCTCTACTGTCTGGAGGCAGGGCTCTTTTTCATCGTCGTGCCATGGACGCGGGTCTGGAGCATGAACTCGCTGCTGCACGCGACGCCGGCGCTGATCCTCTTATCCACAAACCCGTTCGTTCGCGGCTTCGTCTCCGGCTTCGGCGTGGCTCACCTTCTGGTCGGAATCAAAGACATCATGCGGATCGCTGCCGGCCGCAAGGATGGGCGGCCGGAGTGAACGTCAAGACGGACCGGCTGGCCGGCCTCTGGCGCTCTTCCGTTCCGCTCTTCGTCAGCGCTGGTTTCTGGGTGCTCAACCGGCTGGCTTACTCTCGCAAGAGGATCGTGGTCTACGGGCTCGACGATGTGCGCCCGACCATTCTCGAGGGTTCCCGCTTTCTTGCGCTCGCCGCGCTGATCATCTTCGTGGTCCGGCTGGTTGACGCCGTTGTTTTCGATCTGATCATGCGGCGGCGGCGGGACGTGGTCGCGCCGCAGCTCCTTCGGCAGATGGTCTCCATCGCCGTCTACCTCGTTCTTTTTGCGAGCGCGCTCAAGACCTTCTTCGACTACGACGTCAGGACGGCGCTCACGACCGGCGCGGTTCTTGCGGCAGTCATCGGCCTGGCGCTGCAGGACACACTCGGCAATCTGTTTGGCGGCATTGCCATGCACATGGAGGGAGGCTTCAACGTCGGTGACGTGCTCCACTCGGGGGACTACGTCGGCGTGGTCGAGAGCGTAAGCTGGCGCGCCACGCGGATACGCGGCTTCAACAATCAGGCGATCGTTCTGCCCAACTCGGTCATCGCCCGCGAACGGTTGGAGGTGTTTCCTCTGGGCCGCCTCACAGGTCGCGCGCTGCCGGTCAGCGTTGACTACAACATTCCGCCTGCAACCGTGATCGGGATTCTCAGCCAGGTCGCTGCGCACGTCGACGGCGTAGCGCGTGATCTGCCGTGTTTCGCGCGTGTCGCGTCGTTCGCAGACTCCGCGGTCATCTACGAGATCAAGTACCACACCCGCGATTACGCGGAACGTGACCGCATCGATGCCGACATTCGCAAGGGGGTCTGGTACGCGTTGCACCGAAACAAGATCGCGTTCGCCACGCCGATCCGTGCCTACCAGCAATACATGCCTCCCGACGTTCAACACGCCATCAGCGACGATGATGTGCGCTCGCGCTTGAGCGAGGTGGATGTCCTCTCGCCGCTTTCCGAGGAGGCGCGTGCGACGATCGCCGCAGCCACGCGTATCCACTTCTATTCGAAGGGGGAGACGATACTCCGCCACGGCGCAGCCGGCGACTCGATGTTCGTCGTCCATGCCGGCACCGCCAGCGTGCGCCTGCCCGATGACTCACCCGAAGGATGGCACGAGGTAGCCCAACTCGGTCCCGGCACGGTCTTCGGCGAGATGGCCCTCCTGACCGGCGAGACCCGAACCGCGGACGTCGTCGCCCTCACCGACGTAACTGCCCTGGAAATCGGCAAGGACTCCCTCCAGCCCATCCTGCACGGCCACCCCGAACTGGCCAGCGCAATCACCGCCAAAGTCGTCCATCGCCGCGGCCATCTCGACGCCATCCGTAGCGAGGCAACGGAAGAGGAGACCACAATCGTCTCAAGGGTAAAAGCGTGGTTCGGGCTGTAGCATTCGCCAAGAGCTCGACGATCGACGATTGCGCTAAGGTATTCATGTGCCGCTTTCATCCGCTGACATCAGGAAGGCCTTTGAGGCGCTTTCGGAAGAGTTTTCAGGTAGTCCAGATCGCGCAGAGATTGTCGTGGTTGGAGGCGCAGCACTCGTACTTCTTTTTCGGGCACGCGAGACCACGAAGGATGTCGATGCCGTTTTCCTGACGCCTGCTGCTTCTGAGGTTCGCGCGGCGGCGTCACGGGTGGCCGCTCGTCTTGATTTACCTCTTGATTGGCTCAACGATGGCGCGAAGGGATACCTGGTAGGTGTGACGATTGGTGATGTTCTCTACGAGTCGCCCCACTTGATCGCCAGGGCAGCTTCGTTGGAACAACTTCTTGCAATGAAACTATCTGCCTGGCGGGACGCCATCGACCGCGATGACGCAAGAATTCTCTTGTCGCGAATACCGGGTTCGGCCGAAGAGGTGTGGGAAGTCTTGAAGCCGCTTGTACCTGCGCATCAGATTGATAAAGCGTGGTACGCGTTCCAGGATTTATGGGAGGGCGTTCATGGATCTCGCTGATCTGGTTCACGCGATCTTGACCGGGGATCTGCTCGCTGCCCGCCAATGGGTTGCTGACTCGCAACGTGCCCGGATCGAGTGGGAGCGGTTCGAGAAGCCTGCGGGACTGGACGAGCGGGAGATGATCGTCGCTGCTGGCTTGGCGGAACTGTTGGCAGGAAGGGCAGGGATTCCCGCTCCGCCATGGACCACGTCGGTTGGGCAGCAGGATGGACTCCTCGTGCTCGATCCGGGGCTCGAGCGGATGCCTCGCTCGTTCGAGCAGGCGAAGAGAAATGGTCCCGAGCCGTTGCGGCGGCGAAACATGATCGCCTCGCCCGACTTTCTGGACATCCGGTAGGTACTCATGAAGCGCCTTCTCATCGTCGAAGACAAGGAATCGCTCGCGTTGATGTTGCGCGAGACTGTTGAGGCCGAGGGGCTGGAGGCGGATGTTGCGCTCGACGGGAAGGAGGCGGTGCGGAAGCTGGCCGCGGGCAATCGCTACTTTGCCGTGCTCACCGATCTGCGAATGCCGGGGGCGGATGGGATTGCAGTGCTGCGACAGGTCAAAGAGAGCGATCCCGATTGTCCGGTGATCGTGATGACCGCCTTTGCCACGATCGAGAACGCGGTCGAGGCGATGAAGCTTGGCGCGTACGATTTCGTGCAGAAGCCGGTCGATGCCGATCATCTTCTGCTCTTGCTGCGACGCTGCCGCGAGAACCGCGAGCTGCGCTACGAGAACATTCTCCTGAAGGATGAGTTCCGGCAGCGCTACCGGTTGCCTGCGATCGTCGGCGAGTCGGTGCGCATCGTCGAAGTGTCCAACGCTATTCAGCGCGTGGCACCGACCGATTCGACCGTGTTGCTGCAGGGGGAGTCGGGAACCGGGAAGGAACTTTTTGCGCGCGCCATCCATCAGCTCTCGCCGCGCCGCGACCGCCCGTTCGTCGCCATCAACTGCGCGGCTATTCCGGAGACGCTGATCGAGAACGAGCTTTTCGGACACGAGAAGGGATCGTTTACGGGCGCTACCGGACGGCAGCTCGGCAAGTTCGAGCTGGCCGACAGCGGAACGATCTTCCTCGATGAGATCGGCGAGCTCGGTCTCGGCGTGCAGTCGAAGATCCTGCGGGTGATTCAGGAGCGGCGCTTCGACCGCATTGGCGGCACGAGCACGCTGGAAGTCGATGTCCGCATCATCTGCGCCACGAACCGCCCACTTGCAGGCGAGGTGAAGGAAGGCCGCTTCCGCGAGGACCTCTTCTTCCGCATCAACGTCTTCCCGGTCACGGTGCCGCCACTGCGCGCGCGGCGCGAGGACATCGACGGGCTCGCCGATTTCTTCTTGCAGAAGTTCGCGCGCGAGCTGAAGAAGCCCTCGCTGCGGATTGCTGCTGATGCTGCCGAGACATTGCGCGCGTACGACTGGCCGGGCAACATCCGCGAGTTGGAGAATTGCATCGAACGCGCGGCCATCCTCTGCGACGGCGGCGTGATCGAGCGTCGCGATCTTCACATCGAAGCCCCTTCGACCGACGCGCTCCGCGACGCCCTCGACCTCTCCGGGACGTTGGAGGAAGCGGCCGCGCGGACGGCACGCGTCGTCGAGCGGTTGAAGATCGCCGAGGCGCTCGCGCAGACGGCTTCGCGCGCGGATGCGGCGGAGAAGCTGGGCATTTCCGTCCGCACGCTAACCGCGAAGATGAAAGAGCACGGCATCGAGGAGTGACAGTGATCCAGGACCCTATCCCCACCGCGCGCGACGTCATCAATCACCTCAACGAGCGCTTCCTCGCGCGCGGCCTGCCCTATCGGCTCGATCAGATCACCGTGCTTCCCTACGTCTCGCCGTTGTGGATGGCCAACTGGTCGGTGCCACAGCTCGACGACGCGCCCGAGCGCGACATCATCGATCAGGAGATCGCTGAAGCGCGCTGGAAGTGGCCACAAGTTCGTGATGAAGAGTGGGAGCTCAACCCTCCGGTAGCCACATGAATGGAGACTGCTTTCGATCTCGTCTCCGGCAAGTCTTGTCTTCGGTTGACCCTTTTCAAATCATTGGAGCTATCCGCCCGATCCAACCATCGAGGCGAGACGCCCCGATGGCCGCGGGCGAGACGCCCACACTCCTCGTCGGAAGGAGTGCGGTCGTCTCGACCGCGGGCACTCGGGCGTCCTCGCCCGAGTGCTGTAGGGGCGGAGGTCGAAATGGCCGCGTAACTACTCCCGCCACGTGATCAGCAAGTCCGGCATGCGCGTCACGAGCCCCGCTCCGTCGACGATCGCAACCTGAACGTCGGTTTTCTCGGGCACGCTGGCAGGACGATGCTCGATGTGGGCGGAGAAAGAGGGGAGTGTCGTCTCGCGATACCACGGATACATCCCGCTGATCTGCGCGTTAGGAGTGCGAGTAGCGAGGATACGCACGCGGCCACTGTCCATGAGTACGTCGACCTCCCGAATGCCCGCTGGCGACAACGCCCATCCCGATACGTCGAGCGGACCGATGACCGTCGCGTTATAACGCGGCCGGTCGATTCGCCCGAACGTCGCGCTGTTGTACGTCGGCTTTCCGTCGAGAAGACGCTGCACTTCTTCGTTGGGCATGGTGCGTGGGCCGCGTCGCAGCGCGAAGAGCCAATCGCCGTTCATTTCGTGATCGAAGCGTCGAATGAAGACCAGTCTCCCTTCATCGAGCCCGCGCCGGATCCAGTCGAAGGCGATGCCGGGAAGTGGACTGAACGAATCGATGTGGATGAGGACGAAGCGGCATCCATTCTTCTCCAGCAGATCGAACGTCGTGTCGCCAAGCGGCTCGGTGCGCAAGAGGCGGTGCAGAGGCGGCTCGAATCCGGAGATGCCGTTGAGCAGCGGCGTGTGGGCTAATGCGGAGCCGAGGAGATAGCGATATTCGAGATCGTTGCGGAGTGGCAGCTCGATGAGATGTCCGGCATGCGTTGCCGCAAGCCAGCGTTCGAACGGAGTCGGCTCGCTCAACGCATGCTCCCAGCGTATGCGCGGCCAGACATCAACGGCCGCCAGCAGCGCGAACACGATCAGCGTCCTCCGCCGCATGCGCGCGAGTGCCACGGCCGACGCGGCTGCCAGTCCGGCGTACGCGATGAGCGCCCATCGCGCGGGCGCGCGCGTGGCGCGGAAACCTGGGACGTCGTGAAAGAGGATCGAGTGGAAGAACGCGTGCAGCCCGAAAGAGCCGATCACGCCGATGACGATCCAGAGCGCGGCGATCCACAATTCGAACGGAAAGCGCGAGCGGGGGATCCACTCGCGCAAAGGCAGACGCGCGATAATCGCGATGACGAGCAGCGCCATCGGAATCGTCGATGAATGAAGGGCGAGTCCGACCGCAGTGGCGATGAGGAGGAGAGCGATCAGCGCGTCGAGCCATCGAAAGCGATACGTTCGCGGCTCCTCCTCAACCTCGGCGACCGCACCTCTGCGTGCGAACGCGGCGATCGTCAGCGCGATCAGCAGCAGACCCGGAAACAGCTCCCGCTCGCTGTGATGCCAGGCGTCCGGAACGAGGTTCCCGTAAACCGCACTGTTCTCCGATGGCACGAGCCAGTCGGCAGGCATCGCGGAGGCGCCGAGCGTTTCGCCGTCGCCGCGGCGCATGTCGTACTCCTTCGCCACGATCGCGTACGGCATCAACACCGGCAAAACGGCGAGGCTCGCAAGAGCCAACGCCACCATGAGCGTCAGCCAGAATCGCCGGTCGCGCTGTTCCGCGAGCGCGATCAGTACAAGCGTCAGCGCCAGCGCTACGGCGCCGAAGAGGAACAGGTAGATGTTGATGATGGCGCTCGCCGCGAATGCGATCGCCACCAGCGCTGCGTATTTCTTCGAAGGCTTGCGGCGGTACAGAATCAACGCGGCAAGCAGCAGCACCGGCGTTGCGTTCCAGATGATCTGCACGTGCGCGAGATGCCCGAGTTTGTAGGGGACGAAGCCGTACAGCAGTCCGGCGATCGCCGATGCCGCGGTCTTGCCCGTAACAACGCGCGCGAGAAGATAGCCCGCATACGCGGAGATGGCGATGCCGAGAAGCATGGCGATGTTGTAGACCGCGAGCGGCGGCAGCCCAGCCAGGTGAAACGGCAACACGACCACAGCTATCCCGATGAGGTTCTCGCTGTAGGCCAGTGGGTACTTCGAAGGATAGAAAATCGGCGCGTCGAAAATGCGCAGCGGCGCGTGCGTGAGCGCGTAGCAATCCCAATCGATGATCCAGGCGTTCAGCAGCGGATCGCCGAGGTCGGAGACCGCAGTGTCGAGACGCGCGGCCAGCGGCCACGTGGCCGCGATGGCCACGAGGAGGTACGCGCAAACGATCGCGGCCTGCCGGCCGGCGCGCTTAGCTACATCCACTTCGCCAGCCAATCCCACAGCTCGCCGTACCAATGCCGGCTATCCTCGGGATTGAGGATCCAGTGGTTCTCATCCGGCCACACCAGCAGTTTGCTTGGGATGCGGCGGCGCTGCAGGACCGACCAATTCTCGAGCGTCTCGTTCATCGGCACGCGGAAATCGTGCTCGCCCACGGAGAGGAGCATCGGCGTGTGGAACTTTGCCGCGTAGCGGATCGGGTTCTGCTCGCGCCACACTTTGCCTTGCTCCCACACGGGCCCGAGGTTCGTGAGCTCGCGATGATAGATACCGTCGCTTGTGCCCCATTGCGACTCCAGGTTGATCTCGCCGGCGTGGCTGACGAGGCACTTGTAGCGAGTGGTCGTCGCTTCCAGCCAGTTCGCGAGGTGGCCGCCGTAACTCGCGCCGCCCGCGGCCATGCGTGTGCCGTCGATGAACGCGAAACGCTTGACCGCCTCGTCCGCCGCTTCGTTGAGCTCCTCGCCGGGCCCTTTCAGCGGATCGCCCTGAATGTCCTGCCCGAACTTCTCGCCGAAGCCCGTCGATCCCGTGTAGTTCGTCAGCAGGACGACGTATCCCGGTTTCGCCAGCAAGTGATAGTTCCAGCGCAGCGAGATCTCGTCGCGCCACATGTTGGCGGCGCCGCCATGGATAACGACGAAGAGCGGGTACTTTTTCGTTTCGTCGAAGCCGGGTGGCAGCACGATCATGTTGTGGATCTTCTTCCCGCGCTTGCTGGCGAACCAGAAGTGCCGAGGCGACTGCCAATCGAGTTGGCGCGCGTTTGCGACGTTGATCTCCGTCAGATTGCGGTGATTCTTCGTCGCCAGATCGACCCGCACGACCTCGGGTGGCTCGACGGAGCTTCCCCACTTCGCGATGAGCAAGGGCGCGTGCTCCGCGCTCGTCAGGCTTGTGTAGACGCCCCGCGGCGGATCGACAGTGAGCGAGACGTTGCCGCCACCCGCGCCGACGTTGTAAATCTTCTCCAGCCCCGCGTCTTCGGCCGTGAAGTAGACGGACTTCGAGTCGTAGGCCACCGCAAACGAGCCGACCGACCGATCGAATGGCTGCGCCGTCAGGACGACGCGGCCCTGCATCGACGGCCAGTCGAAGCGAATCAGGCGATCGAGGTTGTAGACCTTGCCGTTGTTGGCGTTGAAGACTGCGAAGAGCGACTTCCCGTCCGGACTGAATCGCGGCCGCACGTACGATCCCTCGGCATGCGCGATGACCTGCGGCTCAGCGTTGTCTCCGGCGACCGCGGAGATGCGATACAAATCGGTGCCGTACTCTGCGTATGCCGAGGTGTTGCGCGCGGTCGTCGCCACGAAGACGATGGATTTTCCATCGGGCGACCAAGTGGCGTCGAGCTCGTCGCGCGAGCCTTCCGTGATCCGCCCTGCGAAGCCCTGCTGTTTCACGAGCTGCGTCGGCGCCAGGAGATCGTGCGGTTTCGCTCCTGGCTCCAGTTTCTGAACGAGGATGTGAACCTGCATGTCATCCAGCCATCGGTCCCAACTTCGGATCGGGAACGACTGGTACGTGCGCACTTTGTACTTTTGCTCTTTGCGCTCTTTCGCGATCTTGCGATTGGCATCGTCATCGAGCGCTCCCGGATAGACGACGCTGGTAAAAAGGATGGCCGTTCCGCCCGGGCTGAACTGCGGCGAGCGCGCGCCGGTGGAGATCGACGTGACGCGCTGCGCCTCGCCGCCGCCGATGTCGAGGATGTAGATCTGCGTCGCGTCGTCGCCCTCGCGTTTGGCGGCGAAGGCGATGCGCTGGCTGTCCGGCGACCAGGTGACGTCGCTTTCCGGCGACTTCGTGTTCGTAATGATGCGCGCCGGAGCGCTGGCGTCGGGACGGATCATCCAGAGATCGGACGACACTTCCTTCTCGTCGTACGAGGGCTCGGTCACCGGATAGACGACCCATCTGCCATCGGGACTCGGCACCGGCGTCCCGACGCGTTTCATCATCCAGATCGCCTCGTGCGTCGGCGCTTTCTTCGCGGCGACACCGGGTTGCGCGACAAGAGGCGTGACGATGAACGCGGCGGCAATGACCGTTCGCAGGACGATTTTCAACATGCGTGATCTCCTCAGTGATGAGTGTGATGCGGAGAGTATCGCAGGGATTTGGCGCGTTCGCGTCATGCGCCGCCTCTCGACAGATGAAAGAGTGGGGTTGGGGAGGCTTGGCCGACCTCGCCTGAATTGGGCTCTCTACATGGATGCGAGAGACTCAATCGAGCCGCCATGGGCAAGCTGGAAGAGCTCGGTCGTATGCCGTCGTTTAGCGATTTTTCGGCGCGGTTAACAGCTTTCATGTCAGCTACTTAGGTGCGCGTGGTCGTTTAAGAGAAGTTGACTTCTGCTAAACGACGCATGATATCGTCCCGCCTGTCATGCACCAGATACCCACGGAGCAGGTTCTGCTTCGGATTGGCGACGAGAACATATGGTGGCAGAAGCCGCACGCCATCCCCAAAATCTATGACGACCTACGGCATCGCGCCTACTTTAACTTGCTATATCCGCTGGTCACGCAGCTCGACGTTAATCGAGCGATATTGCTGATGGGGCCGCGCCGCGTTGGCAAGACGGTTTTGCTTCATCACGTTGTGAAGCGGCTAATTGAAGACCTCGTTGATCCACGCCGCATCTGTTACCTGTCCGTCGATCATCCGATTTACAATAATTGTAGTTTGCATGACTTGCTTCGACATTACCAGGATGCGAGTGGCACCACAATTAACGGTGGCCAGACGTTTGTGATCTTCGATGAAATTCAGTACGTCCGCGATTGGGAAGTTCAACTCAAAACCCTCGTCGACTCATATCCCGGAGTTCGATTTGTAGCTTCCGGCTCTGCAGCAGCAGCACTGAAACTTAAGAGCAATGAGTCGGGCGCTGGACGGTTTACGGATTTCTTGCTACCGCCGCTTACGTTTCACGAATACCTAGACCTTCTCAACAAGATGGATCTGATAGGGCCGCCCGTCTCGGACGAACGATTTCGGTTCCGGTCCAGCCCAGACATCACAGCACTAAACGCGGCTTTCGTTCACTACCTGAATTTCGGAGGTTATCCGGAGGTCATTTTCTCGCCGACGATTCAAGCCGATCCAACAAGATTCATCAAGAGCGATATCATCGACAAGGTGCTTCTGCGCGATCTGCCTAGTCTTTACGGAATTACAGATATTCGAGAGCTGAACTATCTATTCACAAGCCTAGCCTTCAACACTGCTAACGAGGTTTCGAGCGAACAGCTTTCGCAGAAAGCGAACGTCGCTGGTATCACAATTAGGAAATACATCGATTACCTTGAAGCAGCCTTCCTGATCAAGATTGTCCACCGCATTGATCGGTCGGCGAAACGCTTTCGGCGAGAAAGCGCTTTCAAAGTCTATCTCACAAATCCGTCGATTCGAAGCGCTCTGTTCGCGCCAATGAGCGATGGCGATGAAGGGATGGGCCACCTTGTCGAGACCGGCATTTTTTCTCAATGGTTCCATTCGCCCACTGTCGGGCGATTACATTACGCGCGTTGGAAGAACGGCGAAGTGGATGTAGTCGCACTCAACGAAGAGCTCAAGCCGATTTGGGTATTAGAAGTTAAGTGGTCGGACAGATATGTAGACAACCACGGGGACCTCAAGAGTCTGATGGCGTTCTGCAAAGTAAACGATGTGTCGTTAGTTGCTGTGACATCAAAGTCCCGTTTTGGGACGAAAAACATCGGCGGCATCGACGTAATGTTTATACCCGCGAGCCTCTACTGTTTTACTATAGGGTTTAACATCGTCAGCAGCCGCGAAATGATTACTAAAATAGAGACCGCTAAGCCACCCGCTGAGGCGTCAGAATTGAGGGGGGCGACGAATTAGGGTTCTACTTTTTCGCCTTGGATGTCAGTCGTGAATTTGTCTCAGGCCCGTCACTGGGAGAGAGCCGTTTGGTCTTCGAAAAGTTGATATCCGGCAAACGCGGTTGCATCCTCCTGCAGGACCCATTCTCCGGGAACTGGTTCATTAGCGCGACCGGTGCTTGGCACCGCCACACGCCGGGATCTTTGTTTTGTGGAGCAAGGGTGACGTACCGATCTGTCGTATTCATTGACGGTAATAGTGTGAGAAAAGCAGTGAGCGAGAGACTCTGACGCTGACCCTACCTCGCCGCCACGACCTTCGCCGCCGCATCCGGCCGCAGCACCGTCTCCGCGTTGACGATTGAGGCGCTGGTGCCGGGTTGGATGGCGGCGAGGAGGTCGAGGCCTTTGACGATGCGGGCGAAGCCGATGCAGGTGTTGTCGGGGTCTTTGGGCTGATCCATGTCGATCATGATCGTGGCCTCCATACGTGCGCCGCCGGGGCGGCAGTAGGAGACCGTTCCTGGTTTCCGCTCCACGCCTGATTCGAGGCGCGTCGGCTGGAGCAGCGACGAGGTGCGGACCATCGGGGGAGTGACGGCGATGGATGCGTTTTTCTGGCCGATGAGGCGCGTGGAGTCGAATGCACCGGCGAGGACGAAGCGGGACACCTGGATCACCGTGTCGGCAGCGTGCTCGCGGTCGAGGGCGGCCGTGATCGTGCCGATGTTCGTATGCAGGACGAGCGTGTTGGCGTCGAACAGGGTGGCCGAGGCGTGGGCGAGTTGGTCAGAAGTGGGAACGACAAGCTCCGGATCGTCGAGGCCGAGGAAGACTGAGGCCATCGAATCGGCATTCGTCGTTGTGGGATTGTCGTACGTGCTGATCAGCGAGTACTTGTGTGCATGAAGCAGCGGCACTCCCTCGGCGCTCGCGAACTCGTCGACGTGCAGCAGGCCGATCGCGTTCGACGGGTTCTCGGCCCTCGCCAGAAAGACCGTCTTGCCGCTGGTCATGTCGCGCATTTCCAGCGAGCGGGCGAAGGGGTGGAGATGAACGGCCGCGTAGTGCAGCTTCGTATCGAACTGCAGGTTCATGAACCAACTGATGTCGCTATGGTTGACCTGTTTTCCGGGCGGGACGATCCAGTGTCCGGTCATCTTCCGTCCTTGCGGGTCGATGTAATCGGCCGAGGTGCTCGTTGCCTGCGGTGCGCGCGCGCCGATGAGGCAGCTCGCCGCAGAAGACATGGCCGAGCTGTCATGACCGGCATCGGTCGTAACGCTTGCCATCGATGGCATCGGCATCGACGCCATCGAATGCGCCATCGCCAGCGGGTTGTCGTCGAGCTGCACCATCCCCGAGGCGCCGACGTTGAAGAGAGGCTTGATCGGTGAGGTCAGGTCGCGGGCGCGGATGTAATCGATCGTCACGCGGTGCCGCACCTTCAGGTTCTGCGGCTTCTGGATGTTGAGATTGAGAACCTGCGTGAATAGCAGCAGCGGCTCGTTGGAGGCCAGCGGGAAGCCGAAGCCGGCGGGCACTTTCGCGGTGAGCATTCCCTGCGAGAGCGTCATCAGGCGTGCTGCCGTTGCACGTCGGAATCCGAAGAGAGCCTGATGCCTGGCAGGATCGAGGTCGACGTTGACGTGGCACATCAGTTCGGGAAGTTGCGGCGTGGCACCGTCGGCATCGACCATCTCGGTGCGGATGCCGGTAACCCACAGCAGCTCCGCGGGCGCGGCAGGGTCGCCGAGGTAGACGCGCTCGACGCTCGAAGGTCCTTCCATCGAGTGATAGATCTTGTCGATGGTGTAGACGGGAGAGATGAACTGCTTCGATTGTTCCGGCGACGCGGCCAGACAGGCCCCTGCCGTCACGATCGCGATGATGACGAAGAGGGTGCGTTTCATGTTGACCGAAAGATTAGCACCTGGGCTGCGCGAATGGTTGTCTGCACCAGGATGGCGGCCGCTGTATCGAGTACGACGTCGTGCCACGTGCCGGTCCGCGACGGGATGAACGACTGGTGATACTCGTCGATGGAAGCGACGAGCGCAGCCAGGGCAATGGCGCCGACGGCCCAGCGCGGATTCCAGCCGGGCCGCTCGCCGCGTAACGCGCGAAAGGAGAGCGCGCTGAGAATCCCGTACGCGGTGACGTGGCCGGTCTTGCGCAGGATTTCATTCAGCAGATCGAGCGCCGCCGGTGAGAGCGAACGGCCCAGCCACGAGATGACGATCTCGATCCAACCGCCTGTGTGCGACGCCGAGAAGACGTCGCTCGACGCCGACAGAATCATGGCGGCCCAGGCGATGGGAGGAAGCCAGTAGGTGATTTGGCGGGGCATTGGATGGATGCACAGTGAATCACGCGAAGACGCGAAGACGCGAAGACGCGAAGACGCGAAGACGCGAAGAACTATTTGCTCCTTCGCGACTTCGCGACTTCGCGACTTCGCGACTTCGCGACTTCGCGACTTCGCGACTTCGCGACTTCGCGACTTCGCGGCTTCGCGTGAGCGGCTTCGCGTGACCGTTTCAGTCCCTCTCCGGAATCTCTTTCCCGAAATCCTTGCGGTAGGCTTCCCGCATCTGCTCGACGACCGGGATGAGGTCAGCGTGCTCCGGATCTCTGGCCAGTTTCTCCGCGGTGTAGTAAATCTCCATCGCCTGTTCCAGCGCCTTCTCCCGGGCTGCCTGGATCGACGCCGACAGTTCGTTGGCGACCGTCTCCAGTGCTACGGCGAGCGTCTCCATCTCGAACGCCTCCATGGCCTCTTCGTCGCCGGGGACGAATGCGTCCATGAAGGCAAAATCTTCGGGAGGCGCACTGGGGGGCAGAGGGATGCCTTTCGGTAGCTGCCGGCGGGCTTCTTCACGGATCGTTGCCAGCGTCTTGAGGATGGCTTCCACGTCGACCTTCTGTTTGACTTTCTTTTTAACTTTCTGCTTGCTCATCGAATCCTCCAAATGCCGGGCGCGCCGCGAGGGCGCGCCCGGCTGACCGGGGGTTATTACTTTAGACGTTTGTCGTCGACGAAGGTTCCGGTGCCTCCTCCGCTGTCGGAGCGGGCGCAGGCACAGGCGGCTGTGCCTTGTGGCTGCGTCCGAAACGGTTCGCCTTCCGCATGAGCGCCACGTGCGGCAGCAGATCAGCATGCTGCGGCACCTTGACCAGCTTCTTGCTGACCGTGTACGTCAGCAGAAGCGACTGACCAAGGGTGTGCTTCATGGTGAGGACTGCTGAGGTGACGCCATCGAGCGTCACTTTCAGTTCGTCGCGGACCATCGACCAGCGAGCGGCCGCTTCGGTGGCGGTCTGCAGCTCCTCGGCGGTCTGGCCGACGGTCGCTTGCACCGTCGGCGAGGCGCTGACGGCCTGAATGGCCGCCTGCCCGAACTCCGGACTGAGATTCGACACCGACCGCAGCGACTGCGCTGTCGGGACCGGCAACTGCACGTAGTTGGGGATCTGGCTCCGCAGCGCGCGGAGTTGATCCACCACCGACTCCGGCGTTACCGCCGGATCTTCTGCCGCCGTAGCGGCGCTCCTTTGACTGACTTCATTGTTCTTCACGGTAAACTCCTTTCCCAAGAAATCGGTTATGGGACGGCGATCGGGCTGGATGCGCAACTCGGGCGCCGTTCCGGGGTGGAATGTCAAGAAGGGCGGCGTCGCAAACCGTCCGCCCGGCCTGCCCCCAAAGGTAGCGATCCTCGGGGGAACGGATGTTGTGACGAGGCTGGGGGAGCTAACGCGTCAACCCCACTTCTCGGGGATTCCGGCTCGCCATGGCTCAAGCTCGACGGAATCCCACCTCATTCGAGGCCGGTCATGTACTCCCCACCGGTCTCTGGCTCGGGAATCGGACGCTATGACTCAGGCGTCGCCTCTGCGTGGCCGGAAAGATAGGTCCACTGTTTCCGAAAGTCAATGGTGCAGCCTCGTTAAAGAGGTAAGTGACTGAGTCGATAGGCGATTTTCTCTTCGCGCAGCTATCGACCGGCGTTTCACAAAGGATCCCGGGCTCTTTCCCAAAGGACTCGGGGAGTCTTCGAAAAGAGAACTCGAGAGTCTCTCGCAAAGGACTCGGGAGTCTTTCGCAAAGGACTCCGGGGTCTTTCGCAAAGGACTCCGGGGTCTTTCGCAAAGGACTCGGGAGTCTTTCGCAAAGGACTCCGGGGTCTTTCGCAAAGGACTCGGGGGTCTTTCGCAAAGGACTCGGGGGTCTTTCGCAAAGGACTCAGGAGTCTTTCGCGAAGGACTCGGGAGTCTTTCGCAAAGGGCTCGGGAGTCTTTCGCAAAAGACTCGGGGGTCTTTCGCCAAGGACTCAGGAGTCTTTCGCAAAGGACTCAGGAGTCTTTCGCAAAGAACTCAGGGTCTTTCGCAAAGAACTCGGGGTACTTCGCAAAGTACTCAGGGGTCTTTCGCATGAAACTGGGGGTCTCCCACTCCCGACCCCCGACTCCCGACCCCCGGGACGCTGAGCACCGACCCAACCCTATAATGCCTCCAACCCGGAGGACCTTTCTTGAGCGAGTCGAAATCCCGTGTTCGGTTCACCGTCTACCAGCCCGGCCTTTCCCCGCAGCAAGTGACGCTGGGGGTTGACAGCATTACGCTCGGACGCGCTTCCGACTGCACGATACCGATCAAGGATCGTTTCCTTTCGCGCAGGCACGCCGAGGTCGTTCACGACCGCGGATCGTGGTACGTGCGCGATTGCGGGAGCGTGAACGGCACCATGCTCAACGGCGTGAAGCTGGCCGAAACCGCATTGCTTCATCCCGGCGACCGCATCGCACTCGGCGACAGCGAAGTGGTCTTTCGTTCCGATGTCACCACCTCGCAATTCATCGCTGTCGATACCGATTCGCATGCCACCAATCTGGCCATCTCCGTCGATGAGGACGACAAAGAGCGCAGCAGCGAGCGGACGCAGATCCTGTCGACGCTGGCGCTGGAGTTCCTGGCCGACCGGCCGATGTCCGAGCTCTTCGACTTCATTCTCGACCGGGTCGTGTTTCTCCTGCGCCCCACGCGCGCCGCCATCGCGCTCCTCGGCGATGACCGCGTCTCGTTCGGGAACGTGAAGCTGCGCCGGCTCGACGAGTCCGAATCGAACGACCTCAGCATCAGCAAGACATTGCTGCGCGAGGTCGTGGAAGGGCGCAAGGTGGTTTCGTATTTCGATAGCGCGCAGAACGACAAGTTGGCCCAGGCTCAGTCGATCATCGCGCAGCGCATCCGCTCGGCGGTCTGCGCGCCGCTCCTCGTCGCCGACGCCGTCCTCGGTGTTCTCTACATCGATTACACCTCGGCACGCGGAGTCGTCGAAGAAGATGACGTGCGTCTGCTGGCGCAGATCGCGCGCTTTGCCGCCGTGACCCTCGAGCGCACGCGTCTGCGCGAAGAGGCCTTCGCCAAAGCGAAGATCGACGAGGAGCTGCGCACCGCCTACGTGATTCAGCGGCGCCTGCTGCCGGATACCCTGCCCGAGATCGAAGGCTACCGCTTCGCCGGCACGAACCGCCCGTGCAAGACCGTCAGCGGCGATTACTACGATGTGATCACCCGGCCCGACGGGCGGATCTACTTTGTCATCGCCGACGTCAGCGGCAAGGGGATCACCGCGGCGCTGATCATGTCGAGCGTGGCCACGGCCTTCGCGATCTTCACCCGCACCGACCCGACGCCGGCCGATCTGCTGCGCGACATCAACGCCACGCTCGCTCCGAAAACCGCGCCGTCGAAGTTCGTGACGATGGTCGCGGGCGTGCTCGATCCGGCCTCGGGCGAAGTCGCCTTCGCCAACGCCGGCCACGTATCGCCGCTGGTCGTCTCGAAGAGCGGCGTCGGCGTCATGCGCTCAACGGACATGGTCGTCGGCATCCTCGCAAACGCGCAGTACCGCAATCAATCGCTCACGCTGGGCCGCGGCGACTCGCTGGTGCTGTTCACGGATGGAGTGACCGAGGCCGAGAACATCGCCGAGGAACAACTGGGCCTCGATCCGATCTCGGAGATGCTGCTGTCGATGCACTCCAGCGACGCCGAAGCGATCCTCGACCGGATCGACACGTACGTCCACGAGTACATCGGCGAAGTCCCCGCCGGCGACGACGTGACGATGCTGGCGATGACAAGGTGTGCGTGAGGGGGGTG
>Ga0247666_1000060_pt1 | contig 58768 bp, 56 predicted proteins | sample CNK07_metaG_FD_183025 | JGI IMG/M metagenome (GOLD analysis project Ga0247666, IMG submission 183025) | Soil microbial communities from Purdue University Martell Research Forest, Indiana, United States - CNK07 | ecosystem: Environmental > Terrestrial > Soil > Temperate forest > Bulk soil...
GCGTCGCTTCTACGAGCAGAACGTGACGGATGAGTTCATCGAGCCCATCTCGGTGCTCACACCGGAAGGCGCGCACAAAGGGCGGATGGAAGACGGCGACGCGGTCATCTTCTTCAACTTCCGCGCGGACCGCATGCGCCAGATCGTCACTGGTTTTAAGGACGCTGACTTCGACGGTTTTCACCGCGCCGTTCATCCGAAGCTGCGGATCGCCACGATGAACTCCTACCGCGAAGAGTGGACGCTGCCGGTGCTCTTTCCGCCGCAGGAAGTGAAGAACCACCTCGGCGAAGTCCTCTCGCACGCGGGCCTGAAACAGCTCCGCATCGCCGAGACAGAAAAGTACGCGCACGTCACGTTCTTCTTTAACGGTGGCTCCGATACGCCGTCGCCGGGCGAAGAACGGATTCTCGTCCCCTCTCCAAAAGTTGCCACGTACGATCAGAAGCCGGAGATGTCGATCGTCGCACTGGCGGACAAAGTCGTCGAGGCTGTGGCCTCGAAGAAGTTCGACGTCATCATCATGAACATCGCCAATCCCGATATGGTCGGCCACACCGGCGTCATGAGCGCGGCGATCAAAGCGGTGCATGACACGGACGTCGCGGTCGACCGTATCCTAGCAGCGGTCGAGAAGATCGATGGCATTGCGCTGATCACCGCCGACCACGGCAACGCCGAATTCATGTTCGACTCGGCCACCGGCCAGCCGCACACTGCGCATACGACGAACCCTGTGCCGCTGATCCTCGTCGATCCTCACAAACGGTTCGGCAAACTTCGAAGCGGGGGCTCGTTGCAAAATGTCGCGCCGACCATCCTGGCCATCCTCGGCATCGCGCAGCCGAAGGAGATGACGGGCGAGTCGCTGTTGAAGGATGAATAATCCGACCGGTTTCATCCTTCATCCCTCATTCTTCATCCTTTGATCGGAGCAGCACTTGATTCTCGAGCAGATCACTGACCAACTGACAGAAACTCTCACCTCGCGCGTCCTCACGCTCTTTGGCCACGCCATCGATCGAGTCGTGCTGCAGTCGCCGCCGCGTCTGGCGATGGGCGATCTGGCGACGCCGCTCTGCCTGGAGCTGGCCAAGGCGCTGAAGCGGAAGCCGCGCGAGCTCGCCGAGGCGATGGTGGACGGGTTGACGCTGCCGATGTTCGTGCAATCGGTGACCGTCGAAGGCGCAGGCTATCTGAACTTCCGCTTCGACCGCGGCGCGTTCACGGCGGCACACATTCGAAGTGTGATGACACCGGCAGCGCCGACCGGCGAGCGCGTCATCGTCGAGCACACGAACATCAATCCCAATAAGGCGGCCCACATAGGCCACCTTCGCAACGCCATCCTCGGCGACACCTACGTGCGTTGCATGAAGTGGCTCGGGTATCGCGTGGAGACGCAGAACTACATCGATGACACGGGCGTGCAGGTTGCGGACGTCGTCGTCGCTTTCCAGCATCTCGAGCCGAAGTCGCTCGGGGATGTTCGCGCGATGATCGACGATCCTAACGTCCGCTTCGACTACTACTGCTGGGATGTCTACTCGAAGATGGCGAGCTATTACGCGGCGCATCCCGAGGCGCAGCAGTGGCGGCGGGACACGCTGCACGATATCGAGCGGCACGAGGGAGAGACATTCGATTTCGCGTCGACGATTGCCCGCGCCATCGTCAAGCGCCACATCGCCACGATGCTCCGCCTCGGCATCACGTACGACCTTCTGCCGAAAGAGAGCGACATCATCGCGCTGCACTTCTGGGACCGCGCATTCGCGCTGCTGAAGGCCAGCGGCGCCGTGATTCAGGAGACGGAAGGTAAACACAAAGACTGCTGGGTGATGAAGCTCGACGAAGCCTCCGAGTTCGAGGGGATGAACGAGCCGGACAAGATCCTCGTGCGCTCGAATGGCACGGTCACCTACACCGGCAAGGACATCGCCTATCAGCTTTGGAAGTTCGGTCTGCTCGATCGCACGTTCGGTTTCCGGAAGTTCTGGACCTATCCCGATGGACACGTGCTGTGGGAGACGACGAGCGCAGACGACGGATCGTCTGACGCGCCGCACTTTGGCGGTGCGCAGAGAGTCGTCAACGTGATCGACGTTCGTCAGGCCTATCTGCAGAAAGTGGTGAAGGAAGGCGTCCGCCAGCTCGGTCACGCGCGGGAGGCGGAGAAGTCGATTCATTTCTCGTACGAAATGGTGGCGCTGACCCCGGCGACCGCGAAGGCACTCGACATAGAGGTCTCCGAAGAAGACTCGAAGAAACCGTTCATCGAAATGTCGGGCCGCAAAGGCCTCGGCGTTAAGGCGGACGATCTGATCGACGTGCTGCAGACGAAGGCCGCCGAATCGGTGCGCGAAGGACGCGGCGAAGGGTTGACCGATGCGGAGATCGAGCAGCTCGGACAGCAGATCGCCGTCGCCGCGCTCCGCTACTTCATGCTCAAGTATGGCCGCAACAAGGTCATCGCCTTCGATTTCAACGAAGCGCTCACGTTCGAAGGCGATTCGGGGCCGTACCTCCAGTACTCAGTCGTTCGCGTCGAGAACATCTTCCGCAAGATGGCCGAGCGGGATGTCGATGCCAGACTGGATGATGCGTCCCTCGATGCGCTCACGCTTACCGAGGGACTCACGGACGAGATGTGGGAGCTGGTGCGGCTCAGCGCCGAGCTGCCGGCCGCGATCCGCAGGGCCACCGACGCGCTGGAGCTGTCGATCATTACTCACGACCTCTTCGAACTGGCCCAGAAGTTCAACAGCTTCTACCACAAGTACCCGATCCTGAATGAGAAGGACGCTGACGAACGGCAGCGCCGCGCCGTGTGCGCCGAGGTGTTCCGGCGCACGATGGCGGGCGCGTTGGAGCTGCTGGGGATTCCGGTGCCGCAGAGAATGTGACTATTGCGCGGCCCTGGCGGGCCGCGCGTTGTCGGTTGTCGGTTGATTGCGCTTCGCGCGTTAGTGGCCCTGCGTCGTTCGCACCGAAGCTCTACCGCGCGCCAACACGCGACGGGAAGATATCCGACAACCGACAACGCGGAAGGCAATCAACCGACAACGCGGGCGCGCCAGCGCCCGCATCATGTACAATAACCCTCAGCGGCGCGTCCAATCGCCGCGGCTACATCATGAAACTTGATCTTCAGGACATCGCCTTGCGGACGCTTATCCTCGTTGCCGGCGGGCTGGCGGCGTTGGTGCTGTCGCTCAAGGGGCAGGGGCAGACCCTTCCCGCGCTCGCCGTGGGCGGCACCCTCGGAGCCTTCATGATGGCGCGTTTCGGGCCGACACAGCACTAGGCCGCTGGCCTAGGAGGCGTTCCGTTCGCCTTCCGCCCGGTGGACGTTCTCGGCCTGCAATCCCTTGGGACCCTGCTTGACGTCGAACTCGACGCGCTCGCCCTCGTTCAGCGTCCGATACCCCTGAGCCTGGATCGCGCTGTGATGAACGAACACGTCTTCCCCGGTGTCACGTTTGATGAAACCGAAGCCTTTGTCGTTGTTGAACCACTTAACGGTACCGATCTCCGCCATTTCAACCTCCAGCCTGGCAACGCGATCCTTTCGCCGCGTCAAGCCGGCTGGACGTCAAATTGTGCAATGTTCAGGCCCTTTTTGACCGCCCTTCACCAGATCAGCGCGCGGTTCATGCCGATTCGTTGGTAGCCGAGGGACTCGTAAAGGGCGATGGCGGGAAGGTTGAAGTCGTTCACGAATAACGTGACGGTCTTCCCTTTCCGCGCGAGATGGCCGCACACCTCGCGAAGAAGGGAGCGGGCATGGCCGTGCCGGCGAAGCCGCGGATTCGTCCAGACTCCCATGAGCTGCACCATGTCATCGGTGACCGCCGAGTACTCGCATTTTGCGGCGATCATCCCGTCGACGATCCGAATTACCGAGCGCTTCTGTTCGACCAGCTCGCGGACGCGCTCGCGATAGCCGGCCGAGTCGCGTTCCAGCGGATTGATCCCGACCTCCTCGATGTGCATCGACGCGCACGCAGGAACGAGCGCCTCGAGATCGCGCGTGGTCGCGTAACGCGCTTCGCTCAGATCGGGAAAGTCGAGCCTGCCTCGGATCGCATAGACCGGCTGATTCATCCGGACGACCGTCGGCGGATCGAGGCGGTTGTGCAGTCGTGCCCAGAGCTGCTCCACGAGATGAGCCGGCGAGATGATGGCCCGCACCGGCAGCATCTTCGTCAGAATCCGGTCGGCGATGGCGGCGATGGCGGTCTCCGTGAGGTCTGGCGATAACGCGCGGTCGCCGGCCAGAACGATATTCGTGGCCAGGGACGCGACCAGGACGATCTCGCGGTTATGGCGCACTTCGACCGTTTGTGTCGACGAAGCAAAGCGCTCTTCATTGATGCGCGCGATCAGATAAACGTTGATCAGCGGATCGCGCCGGAGAAAGGCCAGGGTCTCCGCGATGTTGTCGCGACCGACAGACTTGATCGACCAGCGTCCTTCGACGGGAAGAGTGGCCATGGGATGAGCAGTAGATTAGTAGATTAATCGATGAGTGGATTAGTGGGGCAGCGGATTAGTGGATCGGGGATCGGCTGCTCGGCCTTAATCACTCAACCAATCCACCGCCAACCACTAAAACTGCGAGCTCGCCAGATACGCCAGGCCATCCTCGGCCTTGTGCCAGATTCCGCGATGGTCCCACTCGTCGAAGTGCCGCTGCTCGGCGAACCGCATGTCGTTTTCGAAGACCGCCTTCAGTTGCGTTGCCAGCGCGGGATCGAGGACGCCCATGCTCACCTCGTCGTTGAGCTGCAGTGCGCGGCGGTCGAAATTCGTCGAGCCGATACACGACCAGATGCCGTCGACGATGATCACTTTCTGATGCAGCAGCGTCTTCTTGTATTCGAAGATCTTGACGCCGGCTTTCAGCAGGCGCCCGAAGAGGTGATGGCTGGCGTGCTGGACGACTGGGCTATCCGTAGACGTCGTCGCCGGCACCATGATGCGAACGTCGACTCCGCGTTTGACTGCTTCGCCGAATGCCGCCACCGATTCGTCGTCCGGCAGCATGTAGGGATTCTGGATGATGATCTCGTGATGGGCGGCTTTGATGGCGAGGTAGTAGAGCACCTGGACCGAGGAGACGCCACCGGTTGGCGACGCGTACGCCAGATGCGCTTTCGTTGAGCCGGCGGCGGCAAGATGCGGAAAGTACTTCTCGCCCGCCATGATCTCGCCGGTCTCCTCGATCCAGTTCTCGGCGAACGCCGCCTGAAGCCGGCCCACGATCGGACCTTCGACGCGCAGCCCGGCGTCGCGCCAGTGATCCTTATCCTGCGCATGTCCGGTCCACTGTTCGGCGAATCCGTAGCCGCCGATATAGCCGATCCGACCATCGATGATCGCTTCCTTGCGATGGTCGCGGTTGTTCATGCGCCCGAGGTTGGCGAGGGAAAGCTGATGAAAGCGAACGAAGCGGACGCCGGAATCGAGCATCAGCTTCTCCAGATCCTTGTCCATCTTGTGGCCGCCCGAGGCATCGATGAGCAGGCGGACTTCAACGCCCTGCCGCGCTTTCGACGCCAGCGCGTTGGCGATCTGCTCGCAGATCGCTCCCTTCCACCAGATGTACGACTCGACATGGACGCTCTCTTTGGCGCCGGCGATGTCGCGCAGCAGCAGCGGAAAGAACTGATCGCCGTTCTCCAGCAGTTGCATGTGATTGCCGGGCTCGAGATTCGATTGTGTAAGTCCGACGATCGACGGCAGGAGCGTGGAAAAGTCGCCATCGTTCTTGACGTTCAGGCGCGGGTCCGTCCCCCGCTCCGCGGACCAGAGCATGATCGTCAGCCCGATCACGGCGAGGAGGAGCGCCGCGAACACGACGAGCGGCACGCGAATGACGTGCGAACCCCGCTTGGTTTTTTCGATCCACTTTCTCTTGATCAATTCCTGCTCCAGTAAAGCTCGGTGATGACGGGGTAGTGATCGGACGCGCCGGTGGCAGGAGCGCGCGTGCTGGCGACGCGCCATCCCCAGTCGGCGAAGATGTAGTCGATCCGCTGCCCGAGGAAGGGATGGGTGAGCTTGATCTCCGGTCCGCAAAGCTGGGCGGCGTCTTCCTTTTCGAACTTCGTGACTTCCGGTGTCTCAGGCGGAGCGTTGAAATCGCCGAGCAGGAGGTACGGGAAACGGCTCGTGCGGACATGCTTCGCCAGACACTCGAGCTGCACTCCTCGGGACACCGAATTGAAGCGCGCCCATGCAGTAAGGTGCGCCACGTACACGTTGATCGTTGCCCCGTCGATGCGGATCACCGATTCGATCACGCTGCGTGGTTCTCCGACGCTCGGCAATGGATGAACGACCGCGGAGACGATCTCGCCGCGGGTCAGAATGGCGTTGCCAAAATCGCCGCCGAGACTGCGGTAGCTGCGGCCGAAGTAGCCGTTCATGCCGGTCAGCTTCCGGATCTCCTCGAACTGATTGCGAAAACGCACCTGCCAGGTGTGGTCGTGGACTTCCTGCAGTCCGACGATGTCGGGCTTGAATTCCTTGATCGTAGCGGCGATCTTCGCGGCATGGTCGGTGTCGTACAGCTCATCGTGCCCTTCGATGTTGTAGGTCATGACGACGAGCGGCCGTTGCTGCGGCGGGAAGCCGATCCGCTCGGGGAAGGAGACGAGCCGTCCCGCCTCGTCGCGCGTCAGGATGCGGACGTTGGGATCGACCGGCTTCGGCCGGCACTCCCCGGAGCGGACCGTGTAGACCGCGAAGATCCTGTAGAGAATGAAGAGGAGCAGGATCGAGAGGATCCCGAGAATCGGTCGCCGGACAGGTGAGTCGTCAGCCACTAAGTCAGCCATGCATGCCGACGCAAGAGCGAGAACAGTGCCGGGTTGGCGTGACCGAGGCGTTTGGCATGGCCATTCGTACACCTCCACAGACGGGGTTCCGGGCGGCTGACCTCTTTCTTGAGGTTGTGGACCGCTCCGTTGAGGTCAACTGACCCCTCCGTTGAGGTTGCGGACCGCTGCGTTGAGGTTGACTGACCCCTCGGTTGAGGTTGCGGACCGCTACGTTGAGGTCAACTGACCTCTCCGTTGAGGTTGCGCAGCGCTACGTTGAGGTCGACCAACTCTCCGTTGAGGTGCCGCACCGCTCCGTTGAGGTCGACCAACCCCTCTGTTGAGGTTGCGGACCGCTCCGTCGAGGTTGACTGACCCCTTCGCTGAGATTGTGGACCGCTCCGTTGAGTTGATTGACCACTCGAGGTTTGACAAGCACTTCGTTGTCGTTGATGGGCTATTTCTCTGAGCGCTCTGGAAAGGGTGTTGAGGCCGGGATTGGCTAGTGGAGAGGGAGTTGAAACCGAGAAAGTAACCTTAGCCAGGTGATCTACGTCTAAGTAACTAGAGACCACAAGAATGTGAAACGTTCAGGAATGTCATGGCCAGCGCAAAGACAAGGACCACCCTTTCAAAGAGCGACAATCGGTCGCGTCCGGCCGGACTGCGTTCGAACGGGCTGCCTTGCATCTTGCGTCAATCGTGGGTGCGTCCATTCCGCCGCACCGGCCGTGACATCAATGCCTCGCTGCGGCTGATCGCATCGGCGCGCCGTGTCATGGACGCCTGCGATAAATCTGCGGTGGAACGTCCGATCCGCACTACGCGTCAACTGGAGCGCGTTTCCGGCTGGATCAGCGAGGCCGCCGCGCGCCTGTCCCGTGGCGTCGACCGTCTGATCGAGACGAACGACCGTGTCGCGCTGGCACCAGCACACCCCGGCGGCGCTCCGGTTCGGGTGCTTTACGCTGCGCGTTGGCTCGGCGCCGCCACCCAGCTTGCCACGCTGTCCGACCAGCTTGACGACAGATTCGCCTGGTTGACCGGCTACATCATGGGCGGCGCCGCTCCGCTCGATCTCCATGAGCTCTTTAGAAAAGCCGGCGCCCCGAGGACGATTGCCATCCGGCGCGGGTCGGCGAAGGCCCTATTGATTGAAAACAGCCGCATCTTCTGCATTCGTGTCCGGCGTGAACGGTCCACCCAACTGACCGTCGCCGAGGCTCCAAGACGGATCTTCCGAGGCCGTGCTCCTCCGTTCCTCTCGACCGCTCGCTCTGATCACAGCAGTTGAGGAAAACAAGGAGGACATGATGTCCAAAGAGAATGAAGTACCCGTGACACCCCCGCCGGAGTCCTACCTGGACACCGCGCAAGCGCTCATCGACGACATTCGCGCGATGAAGCAGAGAATACCGAATTTCGTGGTCCCCGAGTCCAGCAACGCTGGGCGGCGGCTCGCCGCGGCGGCCTCCGTACCTCCGGAGTTCGTCGACCTCGTGGCACTTGCAATCCGCAACAACGAGGAGCTCACCCGCGGAGGCAACTCAGGCGCGGCCCGGATGCGCGATCGCTCGAGCTTTGCCGACGCTTTCGCCACGGTCGCGGATGAGTACGAAGCGATGGCTCTCTTCGTCCGCCACAGCGTGCGTGCGGCGAGGAATGAGGCCGGGAGCGAAGCGCTCACGACCTACGCTCTGGCACAGCGTCTGGCCAAGCGTCCGGAGACGGCCAGTCTCGCCCCGCATGTCAAAGACATGCGGATCGCCCTGGCCAGTCCCCGCCGCAAAGCCAAGTCCAAGCCGGCGCCGAAGCCGGCAGCGGCCGGTACATCGCCCACTCCGGCGCAGGAGCCACCGGTGACGGAATCGTCACCCGAGACTCCGCCGAAGAAGCAGTGATGATCCGGTCCGTGTAGTAATCCCCGCGCGGGCGCGTCCGAAGGCGCGCCCGCGCATTTTGGCGACAATTGTCGCTACGCGGGCTACCGTTAGTGCTTCCGCGCTCAAGTCAGAAGCGTAGAAACTAGAGCCGAGCCCTTAATTCTTGGTAGGCGATGAGGGAAAACGCAGGACAGTTCCGTCGCCGACTGAGTCAAACAGAGTCTTTTGACCGTCACGCGGTTTGAGATCTATAACTGGTGCCAAGTCGGCAGGAAAGAATCCCTCTCTCAAACTCGCCAGTTCCTCGATTTCCCGCGCTCCGAAGGGTAGATCCTCTAGGATCTGTGTTGCTGGCCGTCCCTCTGCGACCAACATCTCAAATGCTTGTTGAAGAAGTCTCGGCTGTTCGAGCGGCGTATCTCGATCAAAAGGTTCCTCGCGGCTCAACTTGCGCGAGCTGTAGTACTTCCAAAGGCGTGTTGCTCGTTCGTCGTCAACCAGATCCAGTTGAATCGCACGCTGAATCATCATCTTGATGGAGAGGTTCCAACGTTTCTTTACCGCCGTCAATGATGGTAGCGACGTGTCGATTACCTCTCTTCGAAATGAGACCTCCGGAAACATAAACGCGGCGCCGAAACGAAACGCTTGCCGCTCGATTTGTGCGTGATCCGTCGGGTTGCACTGATGTCCTCGGTGTAGCACGACGTGACCGAGCTCATGCCCCGCGTCGAGTCGCGATCGAGCAGAGTAAATAACCTCGGCGTTGAGCACAACGTACGCTGGAAGGTCTCGCGCGTGAGCGCAGAAGGAATCAAGGTGATGCGAATCGAGGGCGAAACGGGTAACTACAATGCCGCGGCTTTCGAGAAGAGCGACCATGTTCCCGATGGGACCATTGCCGAGACTCCAATGCTTCCGCAATTCGTTCGCAAGCGTTTCGATGTCTTCATCCGAAAGGCGCAACGGATCGGAGATTCCGAAGTCTGGAACGTCCATTCCGGGGAATTCGATGTGCTCCTCGACATACCCCACGATTTCGCGAAACCATTCGAACCTGCGCTCAGATTTCTTTCGACTTCGCTCTGTTGCGGCAATGACCGATCGGTATTGAAGGCTCATCGGCGCGAGTTGCGGGAGAGGAGTAATGAAATGTCTTTCCGGCTGACCGAGGGCGGCAGCGAGCCGCGCTAGTATCAGCGGTCCTGGCGTTTGTGTTCCGCTCTCATATGCAGTCAGAGACTGCCGGGAAATACTCAGAATCTCCGAGAGCGATTGAACGCTCATTGTGCGAGCCTCACGCGCCCGCCGAAGTCTTTGCGGTACGAATCCCGGCGTCCCAGGTCTCATCTAGGCGATGCCTTTTGGTGGTGTAGTCGGAGTCTCGGATTCCTTTTTCTTCGTTTTGCGCGGACGAAGCTTCGGCGCCGCCGTTGGCGAGACAGTCTCGACGCGCGGTAAGTACTCGTTTACAACCTCTTTGCACGCGGCGATCTCCGTGAAGAGATTTATTCCAGCAAGGATCTTTCCGTGCTCGTCTGGAAACACGACGCGAGCAAAGGAAGGGAAGGCAAGATTGGTTGGATCGCCCTTGTTTTTCTTTTTGGCCGGAGCGCCGTGCAGAAGAATCGCATACAACGCTCCGTCATTCGGCGCATCGCCACCGCCCTTAGTTTCTTTGGCCATCTCAAAGAGTACGAACTGCGCCTTCGACTTCCAGTAGTTCTTGCGGTAGAGGGCCAAGCGCGGCATCTGCTTCATCGACTTCGATCTGGACGCCGTGATGTAGATTTCGCCAAGCTGCACAAGCGAAAAACGACTCGTCATCCGTGGATTCATCTCCACGCTGGCGGTTAGCTTGTGTCGCCTAGCGGCGGTACGGAAGTTGCCCTCGAAGATCGCTCGCCGATTCACGGATAATGCATCAATGGTCTCCGGTGCATCCATGTGGCCGATACACATCTGAAAAGCGGCCCCGTAGGATTGGAAGAGACCTAGAACGACCGAAGCTAGAAACTCCTCAGGTACTGCTGCCAGAAACGCATCGCGAATTGCCTCCGGTAAATCGATCATCCCGCATCTCCCAGCACCCTCAAGCGAGTGTAAAGCTAATATGGGTCTAAGATACCAAAGTGTCAAGTTATCTTTCTTTCCAACCCCATTCGCTTCTACGGCGGTTCCGGGACCTACGCGACCAACACCGTAACGTCGGGATGCTCCCACAGCGCGCTCGCCGGAAACTGCTCGCTGATTTCTCCTGAGCGCAGCCGCTCGATCGCTCCTTGTTTTCTCGGGCCGCTGGCCAGCAGCACGATCGACCTGGACGCGAGAATCGTGGCGATTCCCATCGTGATGGCCTGCGCCGGTACGTTGCCCTCGGGGAAGAGGGACTCGTTGGCAACCCGCGTCGATTCCGTCAGCGCCACGACTCGTGTTCGCGAGTCGAACGCTGTTCCCGGCTCGTTGAAGGCGATGTGGCCATTGGCACCGAGCCCGAGAAAGGTGAGGCTAAGGCCTCCGGCATCGGCGATCGCTTTCTCGTAGCGCGAACACTCGGCGCTCAGGTCCGGCGCCGCACCGTTCGGGATGTGCGCGTTGGCCGGATCGAGGTCGATGAAGTCGAAAAGGTGGCGCTTCATGAACGTGCAATAGCTGCCGGGATGGTTCTGCTCAATTCCCACGTACTCGTCGAGATTGAACGTCACGGCATCGCGGAAGCAGTGGTACTCGCGGCTGCACGCGCCGACAACGCGTTCGTACATGCGCACCGGGGTGCGGCCAGTCGGCAAGCCGAGGACGATGTGTGGATCGGAGCGGATGGCGGCCAGGAGAATCTTCGCGGCGCGGTCGGAAAGGGCGTCGTAGTCGGTGAGCGTTTCCCAGTTCATGTTGGATTCGGTCTTCTTGAGCCGCCGAAGGACGGTCACGAAGACAGCAGAATCTCCCCTCGCAAGTACGTTGCCGACACCTCGAAACGCTCTGTGAGCACGACGAGATCGGCGTCGTAGCCGGACGCGATCTTTCCCTTGCGGTCGGCAACTCCCAGAATTCGCGCAGGGACCTCGGCCGCCAGCGGAATCACCAGCTCGAGCGGCAGGCCGGCCAGCTCCACCATGTTCTGCACCGCCTGGCGCATCGTGAGAAGGCTGCCAGCCAGGGTCCCGTCGTTCAGTCGTGCCGCTCCGTCGGCGACGGTGATGTCGTGCTCGTAAAGCTTGTACTTCCCGTCCGGCATCCCGCATGCGCGTACGGCATCGGTGATCAATGCGACGCGATGCGGCATCGTCAGCGCGGCCATCCGCAGAACCGCAGGGTGGACATGAACGCCGTCAGCGATCAGCTCCGCCGTCGCATCAACCGATGTCAAAGCCGCCCCGACCGCACCTGGACGGCGATGATCGAGGCCGGTCATCGCATTGAAGAGATGCGTGAAATGCGACGCACCCCACTCGAGCGCGGCCACGCATCCGGCGTAGTCCGCCGCGGTGTGGCCGATCGAGAAGAGGATGCGGTCGCGAAAGTGCTCGATGAGAGCTCGCACTCCATCGATTTCCGGCGCCACCGTCATCATCCACCGCAAATGCGGCGCCTCGGCCAACAACGCCGAGAGCTCCACGATATCGGCGGGCCGGATCGATGCAACGTCCTGCGCTCCTGCGCGCGCGATGCTGATGTACGGACCCTCGAGATGAATGCCGCAGATCTGCGCGCCAAAGGCGCCTGCGCGTGATGCGCGCGCAATCGCCGACACCGCCTGGTGCAGGCGCTCGCGTGACGCCGAGAGCGTCGTCGCCGCCAGTGATGTCGTCCCTTCGCCGGCGTGGAAGCGCGTCACGGCCGCCACAGCGTCCGCGGAGCCATCCATGAAGTCCGCCCCGGCGCCGCCGTGCACGTGGACGTCGACGAATCCGGGAACGATGACCCCATCCGCAGCGTAACTGCCGGACGGTGCGTGTACGGCGTCGCGGACATCGATGATCTGCTGGTCGGCGATGGTGATCAACACGCCATCGCGCAGCTCACCGGCCACAAAGGCACGTCCGAAAATACTGTGATGACTCATAAGCAGATCTTGCCGAGAACCGTGGCACGCCCGCCCGTGAGACAGGCGACGTTGGTGTCGAGTCCGGAGATCGTATCGCTGGCGATCAAGGCCATGGCCATCGCTTCTTTTTCCTGGAGGAACTCGTAGATCCTGACGTCGGTTCCCGGCAGCCGCTCGCGCAGCATGCGAAGCAGCGTAGGGTTTCGGGCACCGCCGCCCGCTACGATCATCTCATCCACCGGCCTGCCGATGAACTCTCGATATGCGTGCGCAATGCTCTCTGCCGTGAACGCCGTGGCGGTCGCGATCAGATCATCCGCCTCGACGCCGTCGAAACGCGCAGCCATGCGCGCCGCAAATTGGCGCCCGAAGCGCTCCCGCCCTGTCGTCTTCGGCGGCGCGAGCTGGAAATAGGGGTCGGACATGCACCACGCCAGAATGTCCTCGCGCGGGCGGCCGCGTGCCGCGGCTGCGCCGTCGCGGTCGAATGTCTCGCTCCCGTTGGACACGATGTACATGAGCGAATCGATGACCATGTTGCCGGGACCGGTATCGAACGCAATCACCTCATCGAGTGCCGCGCCGGGCGGAATGTAGGTGACGTTCGCGATCCCGCCGATGTTCTGCATGGCCCGTGCGAGCTTTGGATGCCGCAACTGGCCCCAGTCGAAATAGGCCACGAGCGGCGCGCCATGACCGCCGGCGGCGACGTCGCGCACGCGCAGATCGCCGATGGTGATGATGCCGGTGCGCTCGGCGATGACCGCGGCCTGCCCGATTGCCAGCGTCGAGCGCGTCGTAACCGGCTGATCGAGCCATGGCAGCGAGCCGGTCGACGGCTCTGCGGTCGGCCGCGGACGATGCCAGATCGTCTGACCCGCGGCGGCGATGAGATCGACTTCGTCATTCGTCAAACCTGCATCGGCGATCAGGCGGTTCGCCGCGCTGGCGAATAGCTCGCCGAGGACGAAGTCGAGGTGGCAGATCTCTTCGATGGTCCAGAGCGCCGGATGCTCGCCGGTCTCGGGATCGATCAGCTTCCGATCGCGCTCGCGCTCGAACAGGAGCTTGATGCGATGCTGAATCTCTTCGGGGAATTCGAAGCTGGCGAAGCGCAGCTTCTCGATATGCGCTCCGTCGCGCGCGTTGCCGTCGATGCGCACGAGCACGGCGTCGATGGCGTCGACGGACGTGCCGGACATCAAGCCGATCACGACTCGCGTCTTCTTTCCGGCGATCTTGATGAGGCGCTCGACGCGGTTCACGATTCGAGAACTTTCCGCAGATTGCCGCCTTGCGCGGTGAGGATCGCCTTCGCATCTTCGAGTGAAAGCCGTTTACCAGCCATCACCGACGCCAGCTTGACGTTGCCGCCAGCGTCACGCATCGCCTGCACGGCAGCCGGACGGCTCACGCCCGCCGCGAGCTCGACCATCCGCACGGCGCGGCTGCGCAGCTTTTCATTCGTTGCCGGCATGTCGATCATCAGGTTCGAGTGAACCCTGCCGAGGAGAATCATCACGCCGGTGGAGAGCGTGTTGAGGACGAGCTTTTGCGCGGTGCCGCTCTTCATCCGCGTCGAGCCCATGATCACCTCGGGCCCCGTCTGCGGCGCGATGGCGATGTCGGCCTCACTGGCCAGAGGAGAGCTCGGATTCGAAGTAATTCCGACGGTGAGCGCACCGAGCATGTTCGCGCGACGGATGGCGGCTACGGTGTACGGCGTCGTCCCCGACGCGGCGATTCCGACTACTGCATCTTCCGCTTTGACAGCCGCATTCACCGCTGCGATCGCCGCGTCTTCGTCGTCCTCGGCACCTTCAACAGCATGCAGAAACGCGCGCTCGCCGCCGGCCATGATCACGCTGACGAGCGAGACATCGATCCCGTACGTCGGCGGAAGCTCGGACGCATCGAGCATAGCGATGCGCCCGCTCGTTCCTGCGCCGACATAGAAGAGACGGCCGCCGTGGGAGAGCCGGTCGGCGATCTGATCGACCGCATGCGCGATGCGATCACCCTCGGCGGCCACAGCAGCGGCGACCAGCGCGTCCTGTTCCTGGATGATCTGCACGATCTCTCGCGCAGACCGCCGGTCGATATCGAGACTGGCCTCGAGCCGCTCCTGGCTCATCGCGGCGAAGATATCACCGCAGCGAACGGTGCTTCGCAATCCTGCTCGGCTAACTACGAAGTGCGTCGTATGATGTCGGGATGGAGACGGTGGGCGCTGGAACGCGGGACCCCAGGCTTGCAGGCGACGCCTTCGTCGGCACGCCGCGCCTCTTCCGCGAACACGCGGGCTTCTCATTCGGCCACTGGCTGGCTACCCCGGTCGGCGACGATGTTCGGGAGCATGTGCACGTCGCGGCTCACTTCATGTTCATCGCGGGCGGCCGCTTTGTGACCGCTGCCGCAGGAGCGGACGGGGCGTCGCCACTGATCTACAACCCGCCCAACACCGTTCATCGCGACCGCTTCGAGTCTCCGTCAGGACGCTTCTTCGCGGTCTCGGCGGACTCTGCGGCGTTCTGCGACATCGAACCGCCGCCCGGCGTTGCCCACCGGACCGAGAACGTCGGACTGCACGCGATCGTCATCCGGCTCATGCACGAATGCGATTGGTGGAGCGATGACTCACCGCCGATTGCCGAATCTCTATGCGTTGCATTGTTCGCAGGCACGAGTCGTCGCGGGCCCTTCGTCGCACCTCGCTGGCTCGCGACGGCCACCGCCCGGCTGCGCGAGGAGTGCGAGACGCCGGTCGCAATTGCGGACCTGGCGCGAGACCTCGGCGTTCACAGGACCCATCTCACGCGCACGTTTCTACGTGCGCACGGATGCACACCGGCTGAGTTTGCGAGGCTGCATCGCATCCGAAGGGCCGCCACGATGCTCGCGTCGACGCGTACACCGATCGCCGAGATCGCTCTGGCCAGCGGCTTCAGCGATCAGAGTCACTTCACGAAGCACTTCCGCCGCGCCTGGGGCGTCACGCCAGGGCTGTACCGGCGACTGGCGCGCTGACGTGCTTCTTTTGCACAAGACGCTGCGGCATGTTTGGCGATACATCTCTCCTTCGACGCATTTGTTGCTTGTAGGGAGGAGACCTGGATGAGAGCGTTAGTCACCGCCATTCTGCTTGCGGCATTTCTGTCACCGATCCCCGCGGAAGCCGCGTCACTTTCGGAGTGGCGCCATGACATCGAACAGATCGTGACCGATATCCGGACAATCCATCCGGCGCCATTCACCAGGACGGGAGAGCTGACGTTTCGCCGCCGTGTCGCGGCGCTCCAGGAATCCCTTCCTTCGCTTTCGGACGAGCAGCGCGTGGTGGAGATGATGCGCATCGTGGCGACGATCGGCGATGGACATACGAACCTGTATCCCGATCAGCCCTCGTTCGGGCTCTGGTACCCCATTCGCGTCTACGAATTCACGGACGGCTATTTCGTTACCGCGGCGCACAAGAGCGTCGCCGAACTTGCCGGCGCCCAGATCATCGAGATCGCCGGACATCCCATTGCCGAAGTCGCGTCTCGGGCGCGCGAGCTCGTTGGCTGCGACAACTCCTTCGACTGCGAAGAACTGCTCGGACCTCTTCACAGCGCTCCGCTGATGCGGGGATTGGGTTTTGCCGCGGCTGACGGATCGCTTGCGATTCGCGCGAGGCTGACAAACGGGACGACAGTCGAGCGCATCCTGCTGCCGCACCCAACAAACGATCCTCGATACGAGAAAGGTGACTCCAGTTTCGACTGGCGTTTTCGCCGCGAGGTCTTCGGTACTCCGGTCGGGCCAGAGAGCGACTGGATCACGGCGTTCAAGAATGTGCCCGCAAACGCCTTCAGGGCTGCTGATCCTTCGCGGCCTCCGCACTTGACGGTCGCGCGGAGCTTCTTCAGCAGGGCGATTCCCGAGAGCGATGCGTTCTACATTCAATCGTACGCCGTCGACGAGAACGGCTTCGCTGCTGGGTTTCCGAAGGCACTCGTCGAGGTCGATCACCTGAAACCGCGACGCCTGATCATCGACCTTCGCTACAACTTCGGCGGCGACGGCAGTCTCATTTCTCCGGTCATTCACGAATTCATCAAACGGGAAGCGGCACCTCCCTGGAAAGAGCTCTACCTTCTGACCGGACGCAAGACATTCAGCGCGGGTGTCGAGGCGGCGGCGATGCTGATGAAGAACTGCGAGCTCACCGTCGTCGGTGAGCCTGCCGGCGCCGCGCTCAACTCCTACGGCGACGCCACGGAGCGGGATTACCCACACACCGGTCTTCGCCTCTACGTATCGTCGCTCCGGCACGAGCTGGCAGACTCAAACGATCTTCGCGACACAATCGCCGTCGACGTTCTTGCGCAATTCTCGTTTGCGGAATGGTCCAGCGGCCGCGATCCGGCGGTCGACCCAATTCTGCGCGGCGATGAAATGCGGAGCATCCGCGTGATCGCGCGCGCCGCTGGCGGAGCTGCAGCGAGGAAGGCGTATGCGGAACGGCAAACGCGCTTTACTGCGATGGGTTGGTGGAGACCGCCGGCGGAGTTGGAGTTGCGTCAGGTGTGCGGGCAACTCCTCGCAGAGAATCGCGTGGCGGACGCGCTCGACACCTGCACGCTGAACAGCGAGATCCATCCGTTTGTCTGGAACACATGGCTCAATCTTGCCCAGGCGCAGCGTGCCGCGGGACTGATGCTCGATCGTTTGCACAGCCTCCACCGCGTGCTCGAGATCGACCCGACGAACTTCAACCGCGATGAGATCGAAAAGGCATTCGAGGCCGGCCTCCGCCCACCCGTGATCCGTTTCGGCGCAACGGTTGCCGACATCCAATCCGCGGTTGCCAAGTCGTGTTCCGCAATTGCCGTTCGCGAGATCAAGCCGCCGTTCCTCGACGACGTGAAGCAGAAACAGATGCAGATCGACTGCGAAGGTTTTCCATTCCTCGGCGGCGCGCGTCACACAGAATTCGTTTTCCGTGATGACTCGCTGGAGATGGTTTGGATCATGACCACTGCGGCGGAGCATGAATCGATTCTCGCAGCGATGCGCGAGGCCTACAGCGGCCCGTCGATCCACAGTGCGAAATACGACGCTTTCCCCCACGCGCGGGCCGCACTGCGCGTCAAGCCCGCCGAGGTGCTGTTCTATTCTGAGAAGGTTGCAGGCGGCGTGGAGAAAGAATTTCGATAGATCCTTCGCGACTGCGAAACTACAGAAACGCAGAGTCTCTGTGCTTTTGTGGCGAGGGCATGACCAGCACGAAGGCGCGCTAGACTGATCCGACAGTAATGCCAACCCTCTTCCAGAAGATCCGCCTCGTGATCCGCGGATGGCAACGGCGGCGCGGCGAGCGCGATCAGGAGTTTCTCGCACGGAGTGCTTCGTGGAGCGCCGCGCCGGCCATTGCTCCAACAGCGCAGGCGAAGTCCCGTCCCTTCACGATCGACACCAAAGGGCTGACGGTCGCCTATCTCGACGATTCGGGGCAGCTCGCTCATTTTCTCGACACCGAAAACGGAGACATCGTCGACCTTCGGGTGGCCGACCTCGGTGCAAGCCCGCACCTTCAGGAGCCGCGATACCGCCGGGTGCCTTCGCGCAGCGAGATCGCGGAGCGTGAGGATCGCCGCGCGTTCGCCTCGTCGCTCGGGGCATCGCCCGCCCGCGATGTGCTGGCGCGATGCGTAGATGCGGAATCGTTCCGCCGCGCCCTGGCCGCCGACCGAACGATCGAGCGCGCCTGGTACAACTTCAGGAACGACCGCGCCATCGCAGCGATCGAGGCGTGGCTGGAAACGTTTTAGAGGCAGAGATCAGGGACAAGAGATCAGAGCGCTTCGGCTCCTCTTCCTGATCTCTAGTCTCTGATCTCTGCCTCAAACAAAAAGCCGCGCCCGAAGGCGCGGCCGGTCGTTAACGGAGCTCTGTTTCGTTAATGCAGCGGAAAGTGCGGGACGTAGTTCGTTTGCGGTACCGGGACGATCTCGACTTCGACGACCTGCAACTCGGGGTAGAAATCTTCGCCGTGTCGGGGCATGATCGTCTCCGGCTGCTGCTTCCCGGTCTCGTTCGCGCCCTCTTCGATCCATTGATCACCGTCGTATATCCACATTGGGCGTCCTTTCCACTGCTCCCTCGGAGTCTCCGAAGGCTATCCTGCATACTTCAATTGGCCTGCCAATGGGTGGCATGGCCAAATCACTCATTCTCAATGTCTTCTACGGATGATCCCGGCAGATGGTTTGAGGCGCCGTCCTCGCGCGGACTCAGTACGTCCGGTTCCCGGGTCATGAGTTTCGCGTTTTGAGATACGCGCCGAGCTGGCGGTATGCCGCACCGCGGTGCGAGACCCTATCCTTCTCCTCGGGCGACATCTCAGCGAAGGTCTTTTTCGATCCCCGAGGCTGAAACCAGGCATCCCAGCCGAAGTTGCCGTCGCCCCGTGGCTCGACGAGAATCTCGCCCTCGCTCACGCCGCGGAAGACTTCGCCGTTCGTGCCGTCCCAGTAGGCGACGCAGCATTCCGCCTTCGCCGCGCGGTTGTTGAGCGCATACGCGATCGCAGCGAGGCCCTTTCCGCCGGCGGCCTCCAGCAGCCACTTCACGTACGGTCCGGGAAAGTTGCCCAGCTCATCAAAGCCAAGGGAAACATCCTCGACGATGATGCGGCTGTAGCCTTTGGAACGGGCGGCCTCGAGCTTGTAGCGCGTAATCTCTTCGACGCCGGCCGCCTGAATCTCGGGCAGCGTGATCGAAACACGAAGTAGAGGGACTCCGAGGATTCGCTCGGCTTCGATTCCCTTGTTCGGATTCGAAGAAACGAGGATCAGGGGATGCTCAGACACACCTGGATTCTATGTCTAAGCGTCGCTGCTCAAGGCGCGGAAGCTGCGGGTGAGGCGCTGCCGGAGAGTCGGCGGCGCTGCCATGCGTCCGAGTCTTCGACTGATGAAGTTTCTCAGACGCCGGTGGATGCTGACGCGCTGTTCGCATTCGGGACAGAGGCTGACGTGAGTCTTGAAGTCGGTCTGTTTCTTCTCGCCCATTGCGCCATCGAGGAAGAAGTAAGCAACTCGTTTCACATCGTCACAGATCATTGACTGCGGTCTCCTTGGCCATCGAGGTGACGACTCTGCATCGGTCGCAACTGCCGTGCCTCAGGCTGAATTCCGGAGAAGCAGGTGAAGCAGCGATCAGGTTGAGTCAGAGATCAGAGACAAGAGAGATCAGAGACAGCCGAGGCCGTCAGGAACCTGATCGCTGATCTCATGTCTCTGGCAAAACCGGAGATCAGAGATCAGAGCCAGAAGAGAGCGGCTCGCCCCCTGACCCCTGATCTCTCGTCTCTGATCTCTGCAAGAAACACTTCGGGCGGCCGAAACAACCGGCCGCCCGAATACTTGATTGTTGCTGAACGCTGGAGCTACTCGATCTCGAACTGCTCCGGTTCTTCCTCTTCGATCTCGATCTCGATGTCCTCGTCGTCGGCGAACAGAATCGCCTCTTCGTCAGTCTCGGGCTCCTGAATCTCGACCTCGTCGCCGGTCTCCGTGTCCTTCTTCTTGCGGCCCTTCGTCTCGTCTTTGCGCGAGCGCATCTTGGCCGGTTCCGCGGTACCGCGGATGTAGCCATACTTGCGCGCGTACTCGAGCAGCGTGCGCTCGAGCATCTTGCGGCCACGGTACAGGCGCGACATGACGGTCCCGACCGGGCAGTCGAGGATCTCGGCGATCTCCTTGTACGAGAAGCCTTCGATGTCGGCGAGCAGGACGACCATCTTGTAGTCGTGCGGCAGCGAATCGAGGGCACGCTTGACGTCGGCGTCCATCATGTCCTGGAAGATCTCGCTCTCCGGATCCTTGATCAGATCCGGCGCGTTCTTCTGGATGACCCGTTCGTACGACTCTTCAATCTCGGAGAAGTCGATCTTGTGCGGCGTGAGCTTCTTCTTCCGATAGTTGTTGATGAACGTGTTCTTCATGATCTTGAAGAGCCACGCCTTGAAGTTCGTGCCTTCCTCGAACTTGTCGTAGTACTTGTACGCCTTGAGGTAGGTTTCCTGAACAAGGTCCTCCGCATCTTCGGAGTTCCGCGTCATGCGATAGGCGGTGTTGTACAGGGAATCGACGTAGGGCATCGCGGCCTTCTCGAAGTCCCATCCCTGCTCGTGATCGGTTGCTACTGCGGTCTTCATCGTGTCTCCTGTACGGCAAACATCCAAAAATGCGTAACTCGTGCCGTTATCCTTATTAGATGCGCGGCGAAAAAAATAGTTACCGAGGGCCCCAGATTTGCTGGAGTGAGCTATCCGAAGTCGTTGTAACGGTATGGGTTACGACGTTCGGATGGCGATTGTCTCTACGACCTCTTCGACATTCGGACTGGTCGGTGCCGCGTCACCGCGACCGGACACGTCCGTCCTGATTGTTGCTGTCGTCGAGATTTACTACGGTCTAACGGAGGGAAGTGCTGGCAAACCGGCTGTGAACAAACAGGAAACTGCCCGAATTCCCGGACGGGCATTATACACGGCTGACAATCGTACGCAAGCCCTACGTACGTTCGAGGCCGATCCGACACCCTCTCGTGACAGGAAGCGTTCTGAGGTTCCAGTCACTCAGAGTAGATGCTGAGAAGTATCTCATACGCGCGCGTGATCTCGATGAAGCGCGCCGCCGCCTCGCTCTGGACGTCCGCGGTTTCGCTGAAAACCTTGTCCGGGTGATGCTGCGCCGCCAGTTTGCGATAGGCGACGATGATGCCGGCACGATCCACAGGCACCGCGAGTCCGAGCACGCGCAGCAGCTCGGCGGTCTCGCGTTGATCACGCGAGTAGAGCGGCGTCGAGATCCCCGCGCGGTCAGCTCCGCGCGGACGCGCATCTTTCGCATGGTCGACGTAATCGAAGCCGTAGACCTCGCGCAGCCGGGCCAGGGCGTCTGTCTGGAAGCCGAGGGAAAAGCTGAGATCGAGTAGCGCCGCGTATTGCCGCAAGGGTACCGGTGTCGTCCGGTCGGCGACCAGGCGCACGGCGGTGTCGAGAAGCCAAGTCCGTTGCTCAGCGGAGGCGATCTTTGCGAAACGCTCACCCCAGTTGGCGATGTCGATTCCTGACGTGACCGGTCCGGCCAAGCCGGCGCCGCGCCGGATCTCGCGCCGGGCAGTCTCCGCCGCGATGCCGCCGCAAAGCAGAAGGTTGAAGAGGATCGATGCCGCTACGCGGTTGCGGTCAGGAGCGGCGTTCGCCTGCGCCGCGCCACGCTGGTCGGCTTCCCGTTGCGCCGCCGCGAACGTGATGGCCACGGACGCCGCCAGCCCGATGCCGACGGCTAGCATGATGATGACGAGTGTCAGCTCCACGGAACGGAATGGTACGCGTGCCGAGGCGTCAAGGCCGGAAGGTGACCGAATTCACCGGCCCTTCCCAGATCGTCACGGCGCGGACCACCGCCTTTTCCTCGGCCACAGCAGCCCCGAGGACGCTCGCAAACCATTGCGCGATGTTCTCCGCAGACGGATTGACCTTGTCGAACGGAGGAACGTCGTTGATGCAACCGTAGTCGAGTGTCTTCGCCAGTGCTTCGAGCTTTCGCCGGGCACTGACGAAATCGACGGCAATCGCGTCAGCGTCGACTCCGCCGCCGGCCGAAGCCAGATCAACTTCAACCTTGTACGAGTGGCCATGAAGCGGCTCGGAGATCCCTCGGTATTCGCGGAGAAAGTGCGCCGCTTCGAATCGGGCGGAGACGCGGATGGTGAAGGATGGGGTGTGGGGTGTGGGGTGTGGGGTGTGGGAGTTGGAGGAGACAGTTCTGTCGAGTGGGGCGTGAGATTGGTTCATCGGCTCGTGAGACGCGGTCGCTTTGCTTTTCTCCGACTCCCGACTCCCGACTCCCGACTCCTCCAATTTCTCCGACCCCCCACTCCCCACCCCCCACTCCCCGAACACCCTGGAAATCATCTCCTCGCTCATCCCCAGCTCACGGACTTCATCCGGGCTCGACTGGGATCGCAACAGATCCTCGGCGCGCGCATCGTCCCAGCAATCGGACGGGCTCGAGCCCTCCGCTAACTCGATCAGCGTCAGCAATGTTTTGCGCCGCTCCGCGTCGTTCCTGGCGTCCACGGCCGGAAGTGTACAATCCCGCCCGACCATGCCGCTGCCCAAAAGTATTCTTTGCAGCTCCTGCAGGAAGATGTACCCCGAAGGCTGGAAGCGCTGTCCCTACTGCGGTTTCGACGATGTGCGTGCGCGGCAGGACGGGCCGATCCGAAAGTTCATGCAGAAGAAGTTGCAGGAGTTCGAGCAGCGGACGGGCCGGAAAGACGCGCGGCGAGACGGCGGCGGTGCCCGCCCGCCCAGGCCGGATGGGAGACCACAAAAGCAGCAGCAGCGGGAGAAGGGCCGTGACGGGCGTCCGCAACGGCCGCCACAACGGGGCGGACAACCTCAACGTCCTCCGCAGGTACGGCCACCGCAACAGCAGGCCGCCGCACAGCCCGAGGGAGAGCGGACCGGACGTCGTCGCAGGCGTCGTCGCGGTGCCGGGCGCGGAGAGGCTGGAGCTCCACCGGCAGGCGGCGCACCGGCAGCAGCGACTCCGCGTCCGCAACAAAGGCCACCACGCGAGGCTCGCCCTCCGCGCCCGCCGCAAGCAAAAGCGGATGGCGGAGCGCCACGTCCCGAAGGTGAGGGTGGCTCGAAGCGGCGGAGACGTTTCCGTCGTCGCCGGCCGGGCGGTGGTGACGGTGGGGGACCGCAGAGCGGCCCGCCAGCTACGTAACTGCGCCGGCTTGCTCGATTGAGGCGGAGGCAGGCACCGGCGCGTTCGGCCGGTTCATGCGGAGGTGGCGCACCGTGCATTCCGCAAAGCCTTCGCATCGAACACAGTAGCGGTCTGAATGCTCCGGCTTGAAGTCGCCCGGAGAACAGATGTTCACGCCGCTGACTACCTCCCGCTCGGCGAGCTTGATCAATCGATCGATGTCGGTCACCGATCCTGTCTCGATCGCCCTCTTTACGGCTGTCACTCGCGTGACGTTGCGCGTCGCGGTGATCACCGCTCGATCATCGGAATCAACCTTGGCCGTCCCGCCAGCGCCACTCGTGACGAGCGCCAGAACGCGGATCCGCTGCGAGATGTAATAGCCGAATCCCACCGCTGCACCGGCCAGCGCCGCGAGGTTTGCCTTGCTGCCGAAGAAGACGCCGGTGAGCAGTGCAGCGAGCGCCAGCCACGCCAGAAAGGTGATGCGAATCGGAAGAATCGTCGATAGCGAAAAGGTCTGGTCGCGGTTCAGAGCCGCGTAGACGAACAGAAGTGTGAAGTTGATGAAGAACGAGCCGAGCAGCGGCGTGTTGAACCATGCCGCCACCAGCGCTGTGGCGAGCGTCGACATCAAATAGAAACGAAGAAAATGTCCGGTCCCCCACTCCGCTTCCACCGCGAACCCCATGAGAGAAAGCAGCACGAGATTGAGAAAGAGTGTCAGGACAGGCGGAATCGTGAAGAGGCCGAGGTGTCCGGCCTGCGCGAACTGGTAGGTGAAGAGGCGCCAGATCTCTCCGGCGGCGACGGCGTCACGATCGAATCCAAAAAGCTGCGTGAACTTCACACCGTCCTGAAACTGCAGAAAGAAGAAGGCGATATTCAGGAACAGCAGAATGTACGTCGAGCGCAGATTCTCCCCGCGGCTGCGGAACATGACGGTCCGAACATACCCTCGCGATTGAATAGTTCAACACTCCCGGCGGGATTTGATACGAATCAGACTGGGGAGGTGTTGAACCGTTTACCGGGCGACTACGTTGTCCATGCCTTCGAACTTCAGCGTGTTTCCTTCGGCGAGGTGATGCTTCGCTGCCACCCCTGCTGCCAGTTCCAGGACCGACGACGCCTCGGCGTGAGGAGGATAGTTCGGGCAGGGGTCGGCCTTGCACGGCGGGACGTCATGCGCGATGTGCACGATGCGATGGTTGGCGTCGCTCCAGATCATGTCGAGCGGGATGAGCGTGTTCTTCATCCAGAATGGATACTCTCCCGCCTGCGGAAAGAGAAAAATCATTCCACGGTCATCGGCGAGATGATCCCGGTACATCAGACCCTGGGCGCGCATTTCTTCATCCGCCGCGACTTCGACCGCGATGACGGATTTGTCGGGAAGGATGATTCGCGGAGAGGCCGCGTCTGCAGGTGCCGTAGCGGAAGAAGACGACGCCGCCGGAGCCGGCACCCGTTGCGTACATGCAAGCGCGCATGCGAGGAGCAGAACAACGCTACTTCTCATTTTCGACCTCCTCGGTCTCATCGTGACGCCCTTCCCGTGCGATGAGATCGTACTTCTTAGCGTAGTAGCGGAACGAGCGGAACGACATCTTCAGCAGTTCGGCGGCCTGGGTCTGCACGCCACCGCAGCGCTCGAGGGCTTTGAGCATGAAGAACTTACCGATGCCTTCGAGATGATTCTCGAGTGAGATCCCGTCGGCCGGCAGCTCGAACGTCATGTCCGGAATGGCGCCGCCGAGGAGAACGTGCTCGGGGAGAGACTTCGTTGTGAGAACGTCCGACGACTCCAGCGCGATCATCCGCTCGATGACATTCTCCAGCTCACGCACATTGCCGGGCCAACTGTACTTCTCGATCAGTCGCATGGCGTCCGCCGAAATCCGTTTTTGCGGGACGTCGAGTGTCTTCGAGTACTTGGCGATGAAGTGCTCGACGAGCAGCGCGATATCTTCCCTGCGCTGGCGCAGCGGAGGGAGTGTGATGGGAATGACGTTGATTCGATAGAAGAGATCCTCGCGGAAGGTACCGGCGCGGATCGACTCCGCCAGGTCGCGATTCGTCGCCGCGATGACGCGGACTTCGACCTGCGTCTCGCTGTTCGATCCGACGCGGCGCACGACGTGATCCTGAAGAACGCGCAGCAGCTTGATCTGCATGGCGGTCGACGTCTCGCCGATCTCATCGAGGAAGATCGTGCCGCGCTCCGCCTCGTGAAACAGCCCGCGCTTCTCGCGGATCGCGCCGGTGAACGCGCCACGCTCGTGACCGAACAGCTCTGACTCCAGCAGCGTCTCGGGCAGCGCACCGCAATTGATCGAAACGAACTTCCCTCGGCGCCCCGAGGTGTAATGAATGGCCCGGGCGATCAGCTCTTTGCCGGTGCCGGAATCGCCGGAGATCAGCACGGTCGACGTGGTCTTCGCAATCCGTTGCACGACCGAAAAGATCTCCTGCATCCGTGCGCTGCGCCCGATGATGTTGGAGAACGTGAATCGCTCTTCCAGCGCCGTGCGGAGGTGGATGTTCTCGTCCTCGAGCTCTTTTCGCTCGACGGCGTTGCGGACGATGATCTTCAGCTCGTCGATATCGAACGGTTTGGCGATGTAGTCGAAGGCGCCTGCTTTGAGCGCCTCGACCGCCGACTTGGTCGACGTGTGAGCAGTGATCATGATGACCGCCACCGAAGGAGACGACGCTTTCACCTCGCGCAGCAGGTCGATGCCGGAGCCATCCGGCAGCATGAGGTCGCAAAGGATGAGATCGGGCTCGTGCTTCGCGTGCGCGCTGCGCGCAGCGGCAAGTGAGCCTGCCGTTTCGACACGCCAGCCCTCTTCTTCAAAAACGATCGAGAGGAAGTCGCGCAGCGACGCCTCGTCGTCAACGATCAGTACGTCCACGATTTCACCGCGGCGATTATAGGGTGCGCTCCTCGCGCATCGCGACCGCGACGCCAGCGGCGATGACTTGGCAGATCAGAAAGAGCGACGACATGCCGTGCAGGAATCCAAAGTGCCGCCGCAACGGGTCGTCGGGCGAGAGGCTGCTGATCGGCACCAGGGAGTCGAGACGCATCATGCGGATGCGTGTGTCGAGCAGCGCCTGCGAGGACGCCAGAAGGATGGCGATGAAGAGAAGGATGAGCATGACCGGCCGGCTTCGGCGCCACTCCAGCAAGAGGAGCAGAAGCGGCGCAAAAAGGGCGATGTAGTGCCAGCGCGTGAGAACGGCTCCGACGACATTCGCGGCGTCGGTCGCATTGCTCGCTGCACCGAATGCCGCGGCGGCGGTGAGGATGAGGAACGCGCCACTACCGAGCCACAACGCGCGAACGAGCCGCGCGATGGCGAGTGAGAAGGGGCGCGGCGGGGAGCCGCGGACTTGGGCGGCTGGCGACGGTGCGGCATTCTGTTCGCCAACGGGGACGGGCGCGCTCGGTTGTTCGACAGCCTCCAGTACCGTCTGCTCGTCAACGGCCACCGGCGAGACGTTTGACGCTTCTTCGCCTGTCGGCTCTGCAACCGGCTCATCGGTCATCGAAACACCTCGCGGATCGCTTCGTCGTACGGCGCCCGCAGCACGCCGCGGTCGGTAATGATTGCGGTGATGAGCCGCGACGGCGTGACATCGAATGCCGGGTGCCGCACGCTGATGCCTTCCGGCGCGATCGAGACGTTGTTGATTGAGGTCACTTCGGCCGCGCTCCGTTCCTCGATCGGGATCTGCGCACCGGTCGGGCAGTGCACGTCGATCGTAGACAGCGGAGCGGCGACGTAAAACGGCACGCCGTGCGCGTTAGCCAGAACGGCCACCGTGTACGTTCCGATCTTGTTCGCGGCATCGCCGTTGGCGGCGATGCGGTCGGCGCCAACGATCACCGCATCGAACTTGCCTTCCTGGAAAAAGTGACCCGACATGCTGTCCGTGATGAGCGTGACGTCGATCCCTTCCTCGTGTAGTTCCCAGGCAGTAAGCCGCGCGCCCTGAAGATACGGCCGCGTTTCGTCGGCGAAGACCGCCACACGCTTGCCGCCCTCAACTGCCGCGCGAATCACGCCGAGGGCCGTGCCATAACCAGCCGTCGCCAGCGCGCCGGCGTTGCAATGCGTTAGCACCGTCACGGAGTTGCCGAGGAGCGCGGCGCCGTATTGGCCGATCCGTTTGCAGGCCGCCACGTCTTCGCTGAACATCGCCTCCGCCTCGGCGGTCAAATCGCGTCCGGCATCGCGTGCGCGCAACATGCGGTCAAGCGCCCACATCAGGTTGACGGCCGTCGGACGTGATTTGCGCAACTCGGCTGCCGCGGCATCGACATCGTCGCCGCGCTGTGCCGCCAGCGCGACGCCAAACGCGGCCGACACGCCGATGGCCGGTGCGCCACGGACCATCATGTCGCGGATGGCATCAGCGACCTCGTGCGCATCGTGCAACGCGACGTAACGGACTTCTCGCGGCAAAAGACGCTGATCGAGCAACTCGAGCGCGTCGCCGCGCCAACGGATAGGTTCAACGTGCATGGGCTTCGCAGTGAAACGCGTCGTTATACTACGCGCCGAGTCAGACACCACTGTGTACGGACTCAGAAAACACTTGGAGAATCAATGATCAGGGTAGGAGTGAATGGTTTCGGGCGGATCGGGCGGAATGTGCTTCGCGCTTCGCTCGAACGAAATCTCGAAATCGAATTCGTGGCCGTCAACGATCTCACCGACGCCGCCACGCTGGCGTATCTGCTGAAGTACGACTCGGTGCATCACACGATTCCGAACGATGTCGGCCACACGAATGGAAGCATCACAGTCGATGGAAAAGAGCTTCGCGTCTTCGCATCTCCCGATCCGAACGACATTCCCTGGGGCGACGTCGGCGCCGAGATCGTCGTCGAGTCGTCGGGCCGCTTCACGTCGAAGGCCAAGGCCGAACGCCATCTTCGCGGCTCGGTCGAGCACGTCATCATCTCCGCTCCTTCGAAAGATGCCGACGTCACGATCTGCATCGGCGTCAACGAAGGCGTCTTCGATCCGTCCGCGCACAAGATCATTTCGAACGCCTCCTGCACGACGAACTGTCTCGCGCCTGTGGCGAAGGTGCTGCACGAAACGTTCGGGATCGAGATGGGGATCATGACCACTGTCCACTCGTACACGAACGACCAGGAGATTCTCGACCTGCCGCACAAAGATGTGCGCCGCGGCCGCGCGGCGGCAATGTCGATGATCCCAACGACGACCGGAGCGGCAAAAGCGGTCGGCCTCGTGCTGCCGGAACTGAAGGGCCGCTTCGACGGGATCTCGGTGCGCGTGCCCACGCCGAACGTTTCGCTGGTCGATCTGACGTTCCGGACGGAGAAAGCAACGAACCCCGAGGAGATCAATCAGGTGCTGCGCGATGCCGCGAAGGGGCCGCTCAAGAACATCCTCGATTACTCGGACGAACAGTTGGTTTCCGTCGACTTCAACCACAACCCGCACTCCTCGATCATCGACACGACCTTCACCCGCTCGGTCGATCCGCACATGCACAAAGTGCTGGCGTGGTATGACAACGAGTGGGGCTATTCGAACCGAATCCTGGATCTGATCGCCTATGTTGGACGGGTGAAGAAGGACGCCCCGCGAAGCGCATGATCCGGATCCGAACGCTCGACGACCTGACGCTCTACGCCGGAGCACGCGTTTTCTATCGCGTCGATTACAACGTACCGCTCGATGGTGCTCGGATCACCGACGCGACGCGGATCGAAGAGACGCTGACGACACTGCGCCGTCTGCAAGATGCCGGCGCCGCCATCGTGATCGCCAGCCACCTCGGACGCCCAAAAGGCGAGCGCAGAGCGAAGTACTCGCTTGAGCCGGTGCGCGCGATGCTGGCCGAGCTCCTCGGCGCCGAGGTTCAGTGGGCGGCTGATTGCATTGGAGATGAGGCGGAAGCAAAGGCCTCGCAACTGAAAGCGGGCCAGATGCTGCTTCTCGAAAACCTTCGCTTTCACGCCGGCGAGGAAGCGAACGATGCCGCCTTCGCTGCGCAATTGCGCAAACTGGCGGACTATTACGTCAACGATGCCTTCGGAGCTTGTCATCGCGCGCATGCATCGATCGACGCGCTGCCGCGCTTGTTCGAAACAAATCGGACGGCCGGCGGTTTGCTGCTGGCAAAAGAGATCGAGTTTCTCCAGAAGATCACCAACGTCTCCGAGCGTCCGTTCGTCGCTCTCCTCGGCGGCGCAAAGATCGCCGGCAAGATCGAGCCGCTGGAAGCCCTAGTGAAGCTCGCCGACACCGTGCTCATCGGCGGAGGCATGGCAAACACCTTCCTTGCGGCCCGCGGCGTTCCGATGGGTGGCTCGCTCGTCGACAAAGACTCGATCGAAGTGGCAAAGCGAATCCAGAACGTCACCCTGCCTGTCGATCTGATCGTGGCCGGCGATCTCGAAACGCCCACGTCAATCGAGACGGTGGCCGTTGCCGACGGACTTACGACGGGACAGAAGGCGTTCGATATCGGCCCGAGAACAATCGCGCAGTACGACAACGCATTGAAGAGCGCGCGTACCATCTTCTGGAACGGACCGATGGGCGTCTTCGAAAAGGAAGCGTTCGCCAAAGGGACCATGGCCATGGCGGAGTCCGTCGCCGAAGCCGATGCGATCACGGTCGTCGGTGGCGGTGAATCGGTCGAAGCCGTGAAGGCATCAGGATTTGCTAATCGCATCAGCCACATCTCAACCGGCGGAGGCGCATCGCTGGAGTTCATCTCGGGAGCGTCGTTGCCGGGAGTGGAGGTGTTAAGAATGATGAAGGCGGAAGGATGAAGGATGAATCGAGGCGCCCCGCGTTCATCCCTCATCCTTCATCATTCATCCTTTAATCCCATGGCCACAGAAATCGAAGTCAAGTTCGCCCTCAAGGACCGCGCTGAGCTCGTGAGTAAGCTCCATGAGATCGGAGGGCAGCGGCTCTATCCGGAGACGTTCGAGGACAACATCGTTCTCGACCGGCGCGGAGATCTGAAGACGCGAGGTTCGTTGCTGCGCGTGCGCAAGTTCGGCAAGTACTCGATCGCGACCTACAAAGGGCCGATGTCGATCGAGGGTGGCGTGAAGTCGCGCGAGGAAGTGCAGACCGGCGTGGAGAGCTTCGAGCTTGCCATCCAGCTCTTCGACGCCCTCGGCTACAAACCGGTCTTCCGCTACCAGAAGTTTCGCGAGGTATGGCGCATCCGCGACGTCGAAGTCGTCCTCGATCGCACACCCATCGGCGACTACTTTGAGATCGAAGGTCCAATCGACGTGATTCGAACCGTCACCGCGGAGCTCGGGATGACGATGGATCAGGCCATCCGCCAGACGTACTCGGATCTGTATCGCCTGGCGCGGAGAACACGCCCTGACCTCGGGGAGAACATGATCTTCACGCCGGATCAGTTGTGAAAGCAATGATCCTTGCCGCCGGCTACGGCACGCGGCTCCGTCCGGTCACCTACACGATTCCGAAACCGATCGTGCCGCTGTGCGGCCGGCCGCTGATGGCCTGGGCCGTCGAGTCGCTGCTTGCTGCCGGGATTCGAGACATTGTCGTCAATCTCCATCATCTTCCCGAGGCTATCGAGCGATATTTGCGCGAGGCGTTTGCCGGCGAGGTGCGCTTCGAGTTTTCTTATGAGGCAGAGATTCTCGGCACCGGCGGAGGCGTGCGCCGCGTGCGGGCGTTGCTGGAGGCGGATGACGAGTTCTTTCTCGTCAACGGCGACACGATCCAGTTCCCTCCTTACGACGCCCTGCGTTCCGTTCGGCGCGAAAGCGACGCGCTGGCTGCGCTGACCTTGCGGCATCCGCCGCAGGGTGACCGCTTCACGCCCGTCTGGTTCGAGGAGAATCTCGTCACCGGCTTCGGGATGGGTACCGGCGAGCCGCTGATGTTCGCGGGCACACATCTGATCTCCCGCCGCATCTTTGACTACCTGCCAGACAAAGAATTCTCGGGCATCGTCGACGAGGTTTATCAGCCGCTGATCGAAAGCGGCAAGGAACGGGTGGCGGGAGTCATCGATGACGGATCTTTGTGGTTCGACATCGGCACACCTCTCCGTTACATGGCAGCCTCTCGTGGATTGCTCGCCCGGACGGTCGACGGCACGCTGGCCCCCTCCCGCGAAACGCATGTGGCGGGCGACTCGCTCGTGCATGACACGGCGTCGGTGAGAGGCAGGTGCACGCAAAGCATCGTCGGCGCCCGAAGCACCAGCGAAGGAGATCTTCGCGACTCCGTCGTCTGGGACGATTGCCGGATCGCTCCAGGCGTCGTTCTCGAGTCGTGCGTCGTCGTGAACGGCGTGGAAATCTCCACTCCCGTCGACCTGCGCAACGTACTCATCTGCCGAGACGAAGCAGCAATCCCTCGGGACGGCGAATGCCGCTTCGAGCATGGTCTGGCTCTCCGCGACATTTGATCGACGACTTCAAAGAGCACAGACAAGAGTGTCTGTGCCACATCAGTCTCGATTGTTGGGCAGCTCTCCGGGTGTGGCGAAGCGGCCTGCTCCGGGTTCCGGTGCTACGATAACTGCCGGGTTCACTCACTCCGATGCCTCACGGTTCCGACTCCGCCGCCCAACGGCGCACGATCACCGTCTTTATCACTCAGGGTCTGGCCGGCCTGCTGCTGATGCTCTGGGTGACGTGGCTGCGGTTCGACCAGACCGCGGCGATCCTTCGGAACCTCCAGCCGAACGCCATCGTCGTGATCGCAATCCTCGTCGCGTTCGCCACGACACTGGGACTCCTGAAGTTCGAGCTCACGGAGCTGATCTTTGTCTCGCTCGTGCTGACGGCGTACACGGTCATGATCCCGATTCTGGGTGTCGTGGCGGCATCGTGGCTGGCGGTCATCGTTGCCGCGTTCGCGCGCTTTCTCGCGCTCAAACAGATCGGGCCCGCAAAGATCGAGTCGACCGACCGCTTCCTCGATCACGTCAAGACCTTCGGCCTTTTCGGAACCTACGGCATTCCCGTGGTCGCCGCGGCGACGCTGTACGAGCGGCTCCACGGCGAGCTTCCGCTGGCTCACGCCACCCTCGGCGCCGCACTGAAGATTGCACTCTGCGGCGTCGTCCTGAGCGTCACGAACATCTTGCTCATGTTCCGCGTGGCGCAGTCGTACGGCTATTCGCTGCGCAAAATCATCCGTCTCGACGGCGTGGATCTGACGATCTATCTCCTGACACTGCCGTATGCCGTGATCACTGCGCTGGGGTTTGCGGCCATGGGCTGGGGTGCGCTGATCGCCCTTGCCTTCAGCGGAAGCATCGCCGTCTGGATGGCACGCATGCTGGCCAAGACGAGGATGAAGAGCGTGCAGCAGTTGCAGCGCATCGCCTCGCTCACCAACATCGGCAAGACCATCTCGCTGCGATACACCACTGATCAGCTTCTCAGCGCGATTTACAACGAGTGCAAACGCTCCGTCGACTGCACGCTTTTTACGATCGCTCTCCTCGACGAATCGACCAACGAGCTGTCGTTCGAGCTCGACGTCCGTGAAGACATCAGGCTGCCGGTGGAACGGATTCCGGTTGGCGAGGGCTTGAACTCCTGGGTCGTCAATCATCACGAGCCGCTCCTCATCGGGAGCACCGCGGATGAAAAACGGCTCGGCGTGATGGCCGTAGCCGACACGAAGCCCACGCAATCGTGGCTCGGTGTACCGATGATCGCCCGCGACCGCGTCATCGGCGTGATCTCGGTCGAGAGCTTCAAGAAAAACGCCTTCACGCCCGACGACATGCTCCTGCTCACCGCGATCGCGAATCAGGCGGCAGTGGCCATCGAGAATGCGCATCTCTACAAAGATCTCGAAGGGCTTACGTATGCGCTCGAACAGCGCGTCATGGAGCGCACGAACGAGTTGCGCGAAACGAACCTCCGCCTGCTCGCCGCCGACCGCTCCAAGAATCAGTTCCTGGCCAATATGTCGCACGAGTTGCGAACGCCGCTGAACTCGATCATCGGTTTCTCCAGCGTGCTGCTCGAGAACACGGGCAGCACGCTTCCGAGCCGGTTCTACAAGTTCCTCGAGAACATTCACGTCGCCGGGAACCATCTTCTCGATCTGATCAACGACATCCTCGACCTCTCGAAGATCGAAGCGGGCAAGATGGAGCTGCGCACGGACGAGTTCGACCTGCGCGACACGATCGCGTCCGTGGAGCGGGTGATGAAGGGATTTGCCGCTGAGGCAAAGGTGAGTATCAGCGCGACCATTGATCCCTCAGTGCCACGCGTCCGGCTCGATGAGGGGCGCCTGAAGCAGATCCTTTTCAACCTGCTGTCGAACGCTGTGAAGTTTTCACCGCGCGGCGGTCCCGTCACGATGGCAGTGAGCTCGATTCCTGCTGGGTTGTCGCCGCTCGATGTGCTCACCGTGCGGATCGACGTCACGGACGAAGGGATCGGTATCGCGCCCGACGAGCTGCAGCGGATCTTCGACGAGTTCTATCAGACCGAGGAAGGGCGCCGGGCGCGGCGAGGCGGGACCGGGCTTGGTTTGTCGCTCACGCGCAACTTCGTCGAGCTGCACCATGGCCGCATCGAGGTTCAGTCAGCTTTGGGACGAGGCACCTGCTTCACGCTTTACCTTCCGATCGACTACGACGAAGCAGCACCGGAGTCGGGAGTCGGTAGCCGGGAGTCGGAGCATCGCCTTACGACCCCCGACCCCCGACCCCCGACATCCCGCGTTCTACAGCAGCTCTGATTCGGGGAAGAAAAAGCCGATCTCGATCGCCGCGTTTTCATCCGAGTCGGATCCGTGAATGGCGTTCTGCTCGATCGACTCGCCGAAGTCTTTGCGGATCGTTCCCGCATCGGCTTTCGAAGGATCGGTCGCGCCCATGAGCTTGCGAAGGGCGGGAACTGCGCCCTCTTTCTCCAGTGCGGCGACATAAACGGGTCCGGAAGTCATGTACTTCACGAGGTCGGGGTAAAACGGCCGCTCGCTGTGCACTGCATAAAAGCCCTGAGCCTGCTTCGTTGAGAGGCTGACCTTTTTCAATCCGAGGATGCGGAAGCCCTCGGACTCGAGCCGGCTGATGATTTTGCCGAAGTTGCCTTTGCGGACGGAGTCCGGCTTGATGATCGTAAACGTGCGATTCGCCATGAGTAGTTGTCCTTGCGGTTTGAAATGGGCGGCGGATTATAGCTGGTGCGGGGGTCGGTGATCGGGAGTCGGGGGTCGGGGGTCGGAGAGGTCAGAGACTCAGAGGTCAGAGACTCAGAGGTCAGAGGTCAGAGATACGGCAGATCGAACAATTGAATAGTGTTTTCCTTGGCGTCGACGGTTCAAAACCTAGCGCCGATGGTTCAAAAAGCACCGTTGATGCTTCAGAACCTAGCGTCGATGGTTCAAGAAGCACCGTCGATGCTACAAAACCTAGCGTCGATGGCTCAAAAAGCACCGTCGATGCTACAAAACCTAGCGTCGATGGCTCAAAAAGCACCGTCGATGTTACAAGACCTAGCGCTGATAGCTCAAAAAGCACCGTCGATGCTACAGAACCTAGCGTCGATGGCTCGAAAAGCACCGTCGATGCTACAAAACCTAGCGTCGATGGTTCGAAAAGCACCGTCGACGCTACAAGACCTAGCGTCGTTGGTTCAAAAAGGACCGTTGATGCTTCAGGACCTAGCGTCGATGGGGCTTTGCCCGCAATCTCCCTAATCTAGCCGACTTTACGGGCAGGATGGAGAGTTTACGGGCAGGATGCGGCGGCGCGTTCATTCGACCTCTGGACCGACGTCGAAGCTGTTCAACGTGTACATCATGATGAAGGGGAGGCGACTCAATAGCCGTTGTATCTCGTATCTGATCCTGGGGTCGCCCTGAAGATCCTTGCGCGCTTGTTTCATCGTAGCGTAGGCGATGATGTCGGCGGCATCGAATTCTCGATGCGCCATCTTGCCCCTGAAGTCTAAGCCGAGAAGTCGCGATGCGCATGGATCATCCGATTCCATCGTATCGGCGAATCCGCGAAGGCATTCCTCGACGAAACCTTTCTCTGGTGGAAACTCACATATGAAGTGGACTTTCACGTCATGGCTACCATCCGGCGCATGGATGTCTAGCGGTATCCTGCGGATCAGCATCCCCAGCAACACCATGTACGGGTTTCGTCCGGATTCCTTCGCGTCGTCAGGTAACTCATCCCACTTTTCAATCTCTAGGGACGCGGCAAACGGGTAGATGTCCGTGTCAACAATTACATCGATCAGCGAATTGAAAAGGGCAGCCGCCTCGTCCGCTGGCATGTTCTCAAACGGACCCGAGTTATTTTCATACGCCGTCATGTGGAAATGCGTGAGTCCTTTTGGTCGAAGTAGGGCCATCCACCGCTCGCTAAATGGAGCCCACGCCTCGGGGCTGCCTATGAAGCCAGCGATCGAATAGATTCGCTTATCGCTTGCGTGGTGGGTATAGCTTTCGTCGCAAAACGCCTTGAAGATAGCCACGTGAGACAGCTTACTCCCGCCCGCGATCATCGACTCCAACAGGAGAGACAAGTTGCTGCGTACGGATGGTTGCGCGCTTTGACAGAGCAATGCTGGCACGGATAGTATCCTCCCGTGCGATGCGCTCCCGGCGCATGATTCGAGCCTGATCGGATTGCCGTCCGATCAGGCAGGAATACCCAACCACAGCGATTCTACATCCTAACCACCGAGTGCGGTTAGCGCCGCCTGCGTCGTTCCCGAGATCCCCGGAACCGTCACCCCAAGTTCGAAGATCGAGTGAATCATGCGGGTGATGTTGTACGCGATGACTTTCAGGAGCAGCTCGTTGACCTGAGCCGGAAACAGCTTGTTCCGCAGCGTCTCACCGAACAGCCGCTTGATGGCCGAGAACGCGCTCTCCGAGTTGCTCCGCAGATGGTAGTGCGGGAGGAACTCATCCTGTTTGAAGTTGTAGAGGTGATACAGCTTCGTCCAGAGCGGCGAGGTCGGATGGTCGAGCGAGTTGCTCTTGAACGGGATGTAGGCTTCGGCTCCGACTGCGGCGACGGCATCAAGGTTAGATTGTCCGATGTAGGCTTTGTCAGCAGAGACTTCTTTGATGGTGAACGACTTCGCGGCTTCCGTGATGAGCGGCGCGAATTCGTTGTAGTCGTGCCGGTCGCGATCGGTGACGACTGCGGCGGCGATCACGTTCGTTTTCGTTCCCACGTTCGCGTGCAACTTGAGGTAGTTCCGGGAAGTCTGCTCTCCCACCCCATACTTCGCTGTGACGTGCCGGTAGAACGACTGCGTGCCGAAGCCCGTGGAGTCCACGGCGAACGCGCTTTCTACGGAAGCGAGCGGGGCGGAACTCGCGGCGATCAGGCCGTGAAGCATCGGAGTAATCGTTTCGTCCTCGATCACTTCGAGAACAGAGTTGTAGTGCCACGCCCGCGACACGTGACCTTGTGCGCTGGCTTCGCGGAGGTCCGTCATGAACCGGCGGCAACTCACGCTCGAATAGACTTTGTACGTTGCCGAAAAGATCGCATCCGCGACCGGGATCGAGGGACGCCCTTTGCCGCGCTCAGGCTGCGGGAGAGCAGAGCAGAGGTCGCGGAGCAGATGAAGGAACAACTCCTTTTCCGCGACCTGTGCGGCGTTGTACCGCGGCCAGTTTTGCGAATAGGTCATCCGCACGGCGCGCGTCTCGGTGACCGTCGTCTCTCCATCGAGTGCCACGACGGTTTCACGCTTCAGATAGAACTCCACCGCGAAGCCGTGTTTGCACGTCGTGTGTCTGAGGTCGTAATCGGGGCAGGTACACTCCAACCCGTCGTAGGTGCGGGTGACGGTGTAGCGGCCATTCATACTCTGCGACGGCACGCTCCACGCTTTCTCGCCCCTCGGTCGGATGGCGAGAGTTGCCGCGATTACGAGTCCCTTTTCCTGTCGTGCGTCCATGGTTTATGCCTCCGTTGACTGTAGGCATAGTGTAGCTACACCGTGGCACAGAGTCAAGAAGAATCTTCGCTTGACTTTGCCCTACGATGTAGCTACGGTGTGGCGCTATGGCGAAAAGCAAAAAGACTCCAGCAAGGACGGCGATCGAGACGCCGGTAAAGGATGACGTGATCCGCGTACGCCTTACCTCGGAGCAGAAACGCGCGATCGTAGCGGCGGCAGAGCGAGACGGGTTGGAGTTGTCCGCGTGGGTGCGGCAGTTAGCGCTACGCGCGGCGGGTGTGCTGCCAGACCTGAACCGCGCGAAGCGCCGCTAGACTGTTGCGATACGGGGCATGGTGTGACATAATGCCCCAATGGTTCCAAAGCGCCACAGTCGCACTCCGTCGCCACGACGGCGGACGCGATCAGGCAGGACGCGACCACCAACACCGGTTAGGATGCGGGCGCACTTCTCTCTAGCGCGGAAGCGGTGGGAGCCTTGTCGTGAGGGGTGCAGGGAGGCCCATGTGGCACTTGTACCGCTAACCCGCCTAACCTTTCACACCAAAGACGGCGATCAATACTTCTACTTTGATTGGGAAGTGTTGAGTATGCCTCAGCGAAACTTCATCCTCTACGAGTGCCACGTAGAAGCGCTGACGAATACCAAACTCTACGACTACGTAGTTCCCGGGTTCTTCCGTGAATCTGATATCGCGCAGTTCAAGGAGGTCATGGGGAATGAGCTAGTAACCCTGTAGCGCCGGTTACCGCACCCTCGGCTCGATCTCCTCGACCAGCTCCCGCAGCGTCACGTGCAACGCCCGCGCTAACCCGACCAGAACCAACAGGCCGGGATTCCTCACGCCGCGCTCGATATCCGAGATGTAGTTCCGCGACAGTCCGCACGCCTCGGCGAGCGTTTCCTGACTCAGGCCGCGTTGCTTCCGAAGACTGCGGACCGATCGCCCGAACGTCTTCAGCAACTTCGCGGCGGACGCTTGCATGCGAGAGACTTTCCTACTATCGTTGGCACGGAGCTATCAACGATGGTTGACAAAACAGAGAGCGCGACTAGGCGGGACGCGGAAACGAGTGATCGAAAGCCGACGCACTCCGTCTTTACCGTCACCCTTCCGCCGTTCATCGCCCGCATTCTTGAGCGCCGCGCGGAGGACCGGAACCTCACGGTGTCTGCCGTGATTGAAGAGTCGATTCTCGACGGCATCATGCTTGACGAAGTGCAGCGCATGGCAGAGCAGTCGCCGCACTTCGCGCGCATCGCGAAACTGTGGATACGGTCGGAGAGAACGAAGGGGCAAAGGGCCGGATGATGTTTGACGATGATGCGCAGCGGGCAGTTCTGACCGCAGTCTTTCTTGATGATGACGACGGAGGGGTTACCGGCTTCATCGAGGAGTTTTGGGGTGTCACCGTTCGCGCGAAGAACCTGATTCAAGCGCGAAAGCAACTCACGGAAGCGGCGCAGACGTTCCTTGATGAGAACCGGGAGGACATCCTCCGGCGGATGGATTGTGACGGCCAAGTGACGCGCGAGAAGATGGTGCTGGAGATTTAGCGCGCGCCCCACTCCTCCTGCATCGTCTCGGTGATCTCCGATCAGCGCTCAGTGTCGCCAGCAAGATAAATCTGGAGTCTCGGAACGTCGAGGTTATCGAATGCGCCGGGCGCGGACTGATCCCACGGCGTGAACTTGAGGATATGGCGAGTGGTAAACGACTCACGGTCGTGATTGGTATACGTGACATCGAAAGCCGCCACAGATCCACAACCCTTCGCCTTGTGCGCGACAGCTAGGAACGTGTCGAAGCGTGACGACACCTCTCGCCATTGCCACGGCTTCCCATCGTCTAGCAACTCAGGAACGAGGCGTTGCGGGGTACCCTTTACTACCTGCGAGATTGGCCCGATGCGGATTGAGTAAGAGGTATCAGGAATTGCCACTTCGGCGAATACGCTCATCGCGGCCACGTCACTATCGTTGGTAGCTTCGATCACCGTTCCGATCGCCGACGCGTCGTCACCTTTTGCTGCTGCGGTGGACAGCTTCACTCGCGGGCGGTCACGGCGCGGTGACGCTGAGCCTGAGTCGGCATCTGGTGTTCTCCTTAATTCGATCAGGATCAGGAGCAGCCCGAAGACCATGACGAACAGATTGAACGAAGGCGTAACCTGCGATCCGAAGAGGTGGCTGAGTATCCGGTCCAGCAGGTTGGCCCGCCCGAAAAGCGCGACACCTTCGTTGATTCCGACTAGCAGGAACACAACTGCCCCAACGATGCCGCGAGGACCGAACCGCTTCCGCATGAACGGCGGATCATATCGCCCGCCCGATGGACTTTACGGGCAGACATCAGACTTCTCGGGCAGGACGGAATTGGCGGGCAAAGCCCGTCGATGGCTCAAAAAGCACCATCGATGAATCAAAGAGCACCGTCGTTGATTCAAAACTCAGCATCGCGGGTGCAAGTCGGAGCATCGCGGGTGCCGACTGCAGCATCGGGGGTGCGAAACACATCAGCGTGTGTGCAGACACAGCGTCAATTGTGTGAAACCAAGGGCCCGTGGTTGCTTCGGTCGCGTTAGGTTGTCATCTCTCACGGTTGTAGATCAAAGAAGCCGTCCAAGAGTGTGAGAAAGGCGGGGCTAGCTGCTAGCCGGCCGCCGCCTGCTTCCTGATCTCTTGTCTCTGATCGCTGTCTCGAGTCAAAGGACCGGACAGCCACGCTTTCGCTCCGACCCCCGACCCCCGACCCCCGACCCCCGACCCCCGACCCCCGCGTACCTACTGCGTAATGATGATCGCCGAGATCCCCGAAGCTTCCAGCTTGGCGCGCACGCTTACTGCCTGTTCGCGGGTTTCGAACGGACCGATACGCACGAGGTAGAGAGACGTGTGCTCGATCATCGTGTCCTGGCCTATGGCTTTCAGTTTCTTCTGCAGCGCCTTCGCGTTTGCTTCCTGGGAGAACGCACCTACCTGAACCTGATATCGCCCGGTGCGAGTTGTCGCGGACTGCGGCCGCGACGCGGCGGGAGCGGGTGTTGATGTCGCAGGGGTCGTGCGTCTGGTTGGCGTAACGGGAGCCGGCGTTGGCACCGGAGCGGGAAGCGGGGTTGATGTCACCGGAACTTCGACGATCGTCGTGCCGTTCGCAGCGACTTCTCTTCGCGTCTCCGTGCCGCTTGTGTGCTGCTCGGTGACTTGCACGCTCTCAACAGTTGCAGGAACGGGCGGCGCCTGAGACTCTGCAGGCGCTGGCGTGGGAGCTGGTGCAGGAGTTGTCGCCGCACCTGGTGGAACTGCTGCCACGCTTGTGTTGTCAGGCACGTTCACCGAGAACGCGGCGGGCGGCTCCCGGTCGCCGCGGCCGACCTTCACCACGTTGATGTCGACTTCGCCACCGCCGCCATCCGCGAGTCCGATCTGCTGCGCTGCGGCGTAGGAAAGGTCGATGAGCCGGTCACCGACGTACGGCCCGCGGTCGTTGACCCGGACGCGCACGGTCTGGCCGGTCTTCGGATTGTGAACATCGACGAGCGTTCCGAACGGGAGCGTGCGGTGCGCCGCCGTCATCAGCATCGGATCGAAGATCTCTCCGTTGGCCGTCGTGCGGCCGGCAAACTCCTGGCCGACCCAGCCCGCTACGCCGTGCGCGGTCATCTCCTGTGGCGCCACGCCCGCTGTCGATGCCGGCACCGATTGCGGCGATCCATGCTGCCTGCTTGCGCAGGCCGCCAGAGCCATCATCGCCACGGTCATCAGAGCTCGCTTCATACCCGCACCTCGCCAACATCCGATCTGATCTGCGTCCGTTCGGCATCGAGAATGGGATCGACGTCCTCGGTCAGGAACTTTTCAGTCTGCTGCGTCGAAAGGCCCGTGAACGCATCAGGCCGCGCCATCTCCTCGATCGATGCGCGATCGATGCCGAAGAATGCATCCGCGGCGATGCGGTTGAGAAGATCGTTGTCGCTCGCGCCCGATTTCAGCCGGCCGGCCGCGGCCTGCGAGTGAATTCTGACGCGCTCGTGCAGCACCTGCCGATCGCCGCCGCGCCGCACGCCCTCCATCATCAGGTTCTCCGTCATCATGAAGGGCAGCTCCCGCCGGACGTTCGCCGCGATCACTTCCTCGTGAACGACGAGCCCCGCAGCGATGTTGTCATAGATCAGCGCGATTCCGTCGGCGGCGAGAAAGGCCTCCGGAATGGCGATGCGCCGGTTCGCTGAGTCATCGAGCGTGCGCTCGAACCATTGCGTGGCGGCGGTGAATGCCGGATTCAGGGCGTTGACGATGAGGTGCCGCGCCAGCGCATCGATTCGCTCCGCGCGCATCGGATTGCGCTTGTACGCCATTGCCGAGGAGCCGACTTGATCGTCCTCGAACGGCTCTTCGATCTCCCGCAGATGCTGCAGAAGGCGCATGTCGTAGCCGAATTTCGATGCGGACTGCGCGAAGCCCGACAGCACGTTCACCACCTGCGAGTCGACCTTGCGCGAGTACGTCTGACCGGAGACGGGATAGCTTCGAGTCATCCCGACTTTCTCGGCGACGAGCTGCTCCAGACGGTTGACCTTGCCCGCATCTCCATCAAAGAGGCTGAGGAACGATGCCTGGGTTCCGGTCGCGCCTTTCACGCCGAGGAGTGCGAGATTCGCGCTACGGAACTCGACTTCGCGGTAGTCGAGCAGCAGATCGTGAAGCCAGAGCGTGGCGCGCTTCCCGACCGTGGTGAGCTGCGCAGGCTGAAAATGCGTGAAGGCCAGCGCAGGTGTGGTGCGCCAGCGCCAGGCGAAATCGCGCAGCTTGGCCATCACGTTCACGATGCGCCGGCGAATAATGGCCAGCGCCTCGTTCATCTGGAGGATGTCGGTGTTGTCGGTTACGAACGCCGAGGTGGCGCCGAGGTGGATGATGCCCTTCGCGGATGGCGCCTGGAGTCCGTAGGCGTAGATGTGCGACATGACGTCGTGCCGGATCTCGCGCTCGCGGCGCTCGGCATCGGCATAGTTGACGTCGTTCGCGTGGGTTTTCAGCTCAGAGATCTGCTCGGCGCTGATATTCAGCCCCAGTTCCCGCTCGGCCTCGGCAAGCGCAATCCACAGCCGTCGCCACGTCCGAAACTTGTAATCGGCCGAGAAGAGATACGACATCTCCTTCGAGGCATATCGATCGGTAAGAGGGTTCTGTGCGGCGTCGCGCGTCACCGAATCGAATTATACGGCGTTGACACCGCCGCACTGACCCGCGACACTACCTTTGACACATGCATCCCGCCGTCTCCACACGGGCTCCCCGCCGAGCCGCACAGGCCATCCGCAGAATCGCGGTGGTCCTGGTGGCCGTGCTCGCATTTGGCGGAGTGGCGTCGCTCTTCTTCACCGGTCGCGCAACCTCGGAGCTGCAGCAATCGCGCAAACGCATCGAATCGCTGAATGCCGAGGTGGCGCAGCTCGAGAAAGAGAACGCCCGCCTTCGCGCGGAGATCGACAGCGTGAAGAAGTCGACCTACGCGGTCGAGCGCGTCGCCCGCGAGGATCTGGGGATGTCGCGCAAGGGCGAAGTGATTTACCTCTTGGCTCGGTGAGGCCAATCGTATTTGAACCACAGAGACTCAGAGGACACTGAGGCTCTCTGTGTACTCTGTGTCTCTGTGGTTAACGGTTTTCACTTCCCGCGCAGCGCCTCCAGGTTCTTCTCCGTTTGGGCGACGTACGCGTTGATCACGCCGGCGGCGATCTCGATCTGGCGGTTGGCTTCGCTCCACTCCTTTTGTTCGATCGCTTCACGCACGCCGGGCACGGTCTTGACGCCGTAGCCGGTGTAGAAGCCGGGTGCGTAGATCTGGTGTCGGAACCACGGCCTCCGCGGTAATCCATCCGCGCGCAGCAGGGACTGCTCAATGTGCATCAAGGCCTGATCGGCTGCTGCCTGACGTGCGGTTGCATCAGCGGGGAGCGCTGCTGCGGCCCGGTCGAACGCGTGCGCACTCTCTTTCAGACGCAAAACCGCATTCTGCAGCGGCGCGAAATTGAGGTAGATTCCGGCCGCTTCCGCCTTCGGCGCCACGAATGGTTTCGTCGGATCGGCGGCGATCTCGTAGGTGCGTTCGTGCACGAAGCGGTTTCGCTCTTCGACGTCCTGACGCGTTTTTTCGGCCAGCTTCGTCAGCTCGTCGAGGTAGCGGGACATCGTGTCGGCGAAGGTGCTCAACTCAAACGGAAGCACATCCGCGTTGGCGAGCCGCAGCACCATCCGCCCGGTCGTCTTCGCCTGTGTCACGCCATAATCGAACGTGGGATCGCCGAACCGCGTGTAGTGATCGAACGAGTCGTACACGGAGTGATACGACCCGCCGCCGCCCTCCCCGCCATATCCGATGTTCAGCGCGGCCACGCCGGTGTGCTGCAGGAACGGCGTGTAATCGGAACCGGAGCCGAGGGCGTCGAGCCGGATCAATTCATGCTCGTGCGCTTCTTTCTTCGGCTCCGCGCTCCTGGATTCCGCATTCATGTTCGCCATCGCCTCGTGGGCGCGCATGCGCGTGAGGACCGAAACGTTCCGCTCCGGATCGGGAACGTCGCGCGCCACCTGCGTCACGAGGCGCTCGAGCGTGTGCGATCCGCCGGCATCGAGGAAACCGCGCGCGTTCGTGTCGGAGTTGATGTAGACCACGCCGTTGCGCCGAAGCTCATCCGCGTGCGTCTCCGCCCATTCGGTCGATCCGATGAGCCCTTCCTCTTCGCCGTCCCACGCCGCGAACTGGATGGTCCGCTTCGGACGCCAGCCGCTCTTCGCGAGCTCGCCGATCGCCTTTGCTTCCTCCATCTCCGCGACCAGACCGCTGATCGGATCGCTTGCGCCGTTCACCCACGCGTCGGAGTGATTGCCCCGCATGACCCACTCGTCGGGATATTGCGATCCCGCCAAGCGCGCGATGACGTCGTACGCCGGAACCATGTTCCAGTTGAATTCGAGCGCGAGGTGCACGCGGGATGGGCCAGGCCCGAGGTGGTAGGTGATGGGTAGCGCGCCGCGCCAATCGGAAGGCGCAACCGGACCTCCGAGCGCGCGCAGCAGTGGCAGTGCGTCGGAATACGAGATCGGCAACACCGGGATCTTCGTGATGACTTCGGCGTCCTTCCGGTCGATCCGTTTCGCGTCCGCGGTGGCACCGATGCCGGGTGTGAGCGGATCGCCTGGATGCACGGGCATATCCATCACCGAGCCGCGTTGCGCGCCGTTCTCGTTGCGATAGGCGCCCTTCGGATAAACGTCGCCCTGCGCGTAGCCGTCGTCGCGAGGGTCGGAGTAGATGATGCAGCCGATGGCGCCATGCTCGGCGGCGACCTTCGGTTTGATGCCGCGCCACGAACCGCCGTAGCGGGTGATGACGATCTTCCCCTTCACGTCGACGCCGTTGCGCTCGAGCAACTCGTAGTCGGCAGGGATGCCGTAGTTCGCGTAGACGAGATCGCCCGTGACATCGCCATCGATCGAGTAGGCGTTGTAGACCGGCAGTTGCTCGCTGGTCTGTCCCGACGTCGCGTCGCCCGGCACCGGAGGCTCGGCGAGCTTCGCCACGAAACGCTCGGGTGCGACGAGCTCGACGACGCGCCGCTTCGGAGTCGGGAAGAGCACGCTGAATTCTTCGATCTTCGTGTCGTAGCCCCACGACTTGAACAACGATGCGATGAACAACTGGTTGTCATGATCGTAGGCGGAGCCGAGGTGGTGTGGCCTTGCCGAGAGGCGCTTCATCCAATCGCGAAGCTCGTCGCGTTTTAGCGACGAATCGAACTGCGCTTCGAGCGCTCGTTCCTTCGCGGCAGTTGTCGCGCTGAATCCGAGCATCGGCGCATCGGCTGCAGGTGTCTGGGCGAAGAGGGTGGTGGCGAGAAAGACGGCAAGTGCGAAAACAGTGCGGCGCATGGGCGGGATTGTAATTTGGTTTTTTCACGCGAAGACGCGAAGGCGCGAAGAAAGCCGGCTTCGCGTCCTCCGAGTCTTCGCGTGAAACGGTTTATTAAAGCCGCCCACTGCACAACAGCACCTACCTACGGTACGCTGCCCGTGTGTCGATCGTCTTCGTCGCCGGCAACGCTGCCGATGTCTTTGCACCAGATCTCGCGCAAGCCATCGACGCTGAACTTCGGAGACGATTTCCCGCGCTCGGGTTTGTGGAAGCCGAGGCCTATCGCTCCGATCCGGTCGAAGCGATTGGCTGGTCGAAACTGCAGGAGAGCGTCATGCGCGCGATCCCCTCTGCGCCGCAGATCACCGGCATCGACGCCTACCAATCGGTCTATCTGCCGCTGCCATTCGCGAGCGTGGAGCACATCCTCATCCCGACCGTCGCCGATCCGCTGGAAGCCGGCAGCCTCCCCGTCCTCCTCGATGAGCTGCGCCTCTTTGCTACGAACGTCGCGCTGCCGACCGATGACGTCGAGTTAATGCAACTCGCAGCGAAGTACCTCGAGGATGATGCCCTTTTCGACGCCGACCTCGACGTGCAAACGTACGTGCAACTCTTTCTGACCGCGAGGCAGGCGGCGGCGCATGGCGCGGCCCTGTGGATTGCGCTGGAGTGAGATCACGGCCTCCCATGACCCCGACCGCATAGAATCGCCACGAATGGATCGACTTAAGCGGCTCGTGCCGTTTCTCAAACCGCTTCTGGTGCTGGCTCTGTTCGCCATCGCGCTGCGGGTACTGCAAGGCACGCTGTCGGGGTACCGCTATCGCCAGGTCCTCGCCTACATCAACACTCTTCCGCGCCAGCAACTCGTTCTCGCTGTCGTCTTCACGCTCCTCAGCTATCTGGTGATGACCGGCTACGACACGCTGGCCTTCCGTTACATCCGGCATCCCCTTCCGTACTTCAAGATTGCTCTGGCCTCGTTCATCGGCTACGCCTTCAACAACAGCGTCGGCTTCTCCGGGCTCGTGGGCGGCTCGTTGCGCTTCCGGCTTTACAACGCTTGGCGTTTGACCGCCGTCCAGATCGCCAAAGTCATCGCCTTCTGCACGATCACCTTCTGGCTCGGCTTCGTCCTGCTCGGCGGGATTTTCTTTCTGGCCACGCCGCCGGAGATTCCCCCCTCGATCCATTTGCCGTTCGTGTCCATCCGGCTCCTCGGCATCGCGCTTCTTCTGCCGGCGATCGGCTACCTGCTCTGGATCGTAATCCGCCGCCAGCCGATCCGCATCAAACAGTGGGAGTTCGAGCTGCCGTCGCTGGAATTGTTTCTGGCGCAGGTAACGACGTCGTGCCTCGATTGGATTCTCGCCGCCAGTGTTCTCTACATCCTGCTGCCGGCCTCGCTGCCGCTGACGTTCAGCCAGTTCCTTTGCATCTTCCTGCTTGCGCAGATCGCCGGCGTCGCTTCCAGTGTGCCGGGCGGCCTGGGTATTTTCGAGGCGATCATCATCGTCTTTCTGGTGCCATTCTTCTCGGCATCGGCGATCCTCGGCGCGCTCGTCGCCTTTCGCGCCATCTACTACCTTCTGCCGCTCCTTGTGGCCATCGTGCTGCTGGCGATCCACGAAATCGTCGAGAAGCGCGAAGGGGTGGCAAAAGCGTGGAAGATCTTCGGACGGTGGGCGCCGGGCCTCGCGCCGCAGCTTCTCGCCTTCACGACCTTCGTCGGCGGCGCGGTGCTGCTCTTTTCCGGCGCAACGCCGACGCTTCCGGGACGTCTCGGGTTTCTTCGCCGCGTCGTGCCGCTGCCGATCGTCGAGCTGTCGCACTTCTTCGGATCGATCACTGGCGCGGCGTTGCTACTGCTCGCCCGCGGCCTGCAACGGCGCCTCGACGGGGCTTATCAGGTCACCCTTGGTGTGCTCGGTGCGGGCATCCTGTTCCAGCTCTTCAAAGGCGGCGACTTCGAAGAGGCCATCATCCTGGCCGTGATGTTGTTCGCGCTCGTGGCCTCCCGGCGCCACTTCTACCGCAAGGCTGCTCTCCTCAATGAAGGGTTCGGGCCGGGATGGATCACCGCGATCATCCTGGTTGTGATCACCTCGGCGTGGCTGGGTTTCTTCAGTTACAAGCACGTCGAGTATTCGCGCGATCTCTGGTGGCATTTCCAGTTCCGCGCCGACGCGCCACGGTTTCTCCGAGCCTCGGTCGGTGTCATCGCCGTGCTGCTGCTGTTTTCCATCCAGCGGCTACTACGTCCTGCACCCGAGGAGCCCGATCCACCGCGGATCGAAGAGGTTGAGCACGCCGCCGCAATCATCGTCAACGAGAAGAACAGCCAGACCAATCTCGCCCTCCTAGGTGACAAGCCCCTGCTCTTCAGCCCGAGCGGACAAGCATTCATCATGTACGGCATCGAGGGACGTAGTTGGATTGCGATGGGTGATCCGGTCGGCGCCGAAGACGAAAAACAGGAGCTGATCTGGCAGTTCCGCGAGTTGTGCGATCTGCACGCCGGCTGGCCTGTGTTCTACGAGGTGCAGCGGCAGAACATGCACTTGTATCTCGACCTCGGGCTGACGCTTCTGAAGATCGGCGAGCAAGGGCGCGTGGGGCTGGAGGAGTTCTCGCTCGAAGGGCGGCACCGCAAGTGGATGCGCTACGTGCTGCGTCGCGTCGAGGCGGACGGCTGCCGTTTCGAGATCATCGATCCGGGGCCGGTCGTCGAAGAGCTGCGTGCCATCTCCGATTCCTGGCTCGCCGAGAAGCGCACGCGCGAGAAGGGCTTTTCCCTCGGTTTCTTCTCCGAGGAGTACATCCGGCGCTGCAAGGTCGCGGTCGTGCGCCGGGGCGATCGCATCGTGGCCTTCTCCAATCTGTGGGAGGGAGCGGGCGTCGAGCTCTCCGGTGACCTCATGCGACACCTGCCCGACGCGCCCAACGGTGTGATGGACTACATGTTCGTAAGCCTCATTCTCTGGGCGAAAGAGCACGGATACCATTGGTTCAACCTGGGCATGGCCCCGCTGTCCGGATTGGAGAGCCGCTCGCTGGGCACCATCTGGAACCGCATGGGAGCGCTCGCCTATCGCTTCGGTGAAAACTTCTACAACTTCCAGGGCCTCCGCCAGTACAAGGAAAAGTTCGACCCCGTTTGGGAGCCGATGTACCTGGCCAGCCCCGGAGGATTTGTCCTGCCTCGCATCCTCACGAATCTCGCCGCGCTCATATCGGGAGGATTACGCGGAGTGGTCTCGAAGTAACCACTCCTAACTTACAATCCCGCGCCATGAAGAGCGCCGCAACATCCGCCCTCCTCCTTTTCGCAATCGCCAGCACGACACTCGCCGCGGGTAAAACAAGCAAACCGGCACCCAAACCATTCAGCGTCGTCGAGGCCAGCATCTCCGACATGCAGGCTGCGTTGAAAGAGGGCCGCGTCACCTCGCACGAGCTCGTGCAGCAATACCTCATTCGCATTGCCACGTACGAAGACAAGCTGCACGCCGCGATCACTGTCAACCCGAACGCGCTCAAAGAAGCCGACGAGCGCGATCGCGAGCGTGCCGCGGGCAAGATTCGCGGCCCGCTGCACGGGATCCCCATCGCGCTCAAGGACAACATCCAGACTACCGACCTGCTCACCACTGGCGGCGCCCTGGCCTTCGCGAATCTCACGCCGCCATACGACGCGACGCTGACGAAGAACCTCCGCGATGCCGGCGCGATCATCATGGCCAAGACGCAGCTCACCGAGCTCGCGAACTGGGTGGCCGGCAATCCGCCGATGCCGACGAATTACAACGCGCTCAACGGCTACGGCTTCAATCCCTACGATCCGCGCCGCGACCCTCGCACCGAAACAGGCGACGGCCGGCCCGCCCTTGCAACCGGCGGTTCGAGCTCCGGCGCGGGAACGACCGCAAACTTCTGGGCAGCAAACGTCGGCAGCGAGACGTCGGGATCGATCCTCAGCCCGTCGAACCAGAACATGCTGGCCGCAATCAAGCCGACTGTCGGCCGCATCTCGCGCTACGGCGTCATCCCGATTACCGCCGATCAGGACACGGCAGGGCCGATGGCGAAATTCGTCACCGATGCGGCGATCCTCTTCGGCGTTCTCGAAGGCAACAATCCCGATCCGAACGATCCGGCCACGACTCGTTGCACGCCGCCGCCAAACCACGACTACACGAAGTTCCTGAAGAAGGATGGCCTCAAAGGAGCTCGCATCGGTATCCCGCGCGCCGGCTTCTACGACAAGATCACGGTACCCGGCGCGACCACGCCGCGCGGAGGTCTGAACCCCGATCAGACGAAGGCGATGAACGACGCCATCGCAGTGCTCAAAGAGCAGGGCGCCGTCGTCGTCGATCCTGCCGACATCCCCAGCATCACCGACAAGAACGCGGCCGACAACTACTTCCTCTGGGGCGTATGCACGGACATGGACGAGGTGAAGGGCAAGAAGTGCTCGATCGCTCTCGCTTACGGCATGGAACGCGACTTCAACAAATGGCTCGCCGCCCTCGGCAAGGATGCGCCGGTGAAATCGCTGGCTGACCTTCGCAAGTGGAACACCGATCACGCCAAGATGGGCGCCATCAAGTATGGCCAGTCGCTGCTCGACATCTCCGACGCCATGGACCTCGATCTTTTCAAGTCACGCTACGAATCCGACCGCGCCAACGACATCCGCCTCACCGCCACGCACGGCATCGACGAAGTAATGAAGTCGCAGAACCTCGACGCGATCCTCTTCCCCGGCCCAAGTGGAGCCTCGATCGCAGCGCGTCCCGGTTACCCGACCGTGATCGTGCCATGGGCAATGGTTCCGAATGCGCCGACCACGGCTTTCCCGGAAACATTCAAGGCCTTGCCGCAGCCGTATGGCGTCAGTTTCACCGGTATGGCCTGCAGCGAGCCGACGCTGCTCAAGCTGGCGTACTCATTCGAGCAGGCCACGAAGAGGAGGGTGCCACCACCGTCGACACCGTAGGACGACAATCAGTGATTGATGCCGCGTCGTCGGTTCGACGGTACCGGTTCCTCCGAGACGAACACCCACGCCGCTCCGATTCCGGTTTTCAATGTGTAGAGGCTTGCTGAGCCTCCGACAATGGCTGTCTTGCCGTCTGCCGAGAGGGAGACGGAGGCACCAAATTGCGTTTTTCCGTCGGCGCCCGAGCCGAACAGTTTGTTGCCCTGCTGTCGCCAGATTCCGCCACTCCTTGTCCAGAGCCACGCCGAGCCGGTGTTATCGCCGCCGTCGAACGGTCCGCCGATCACGGCTGTGTTGCCGTCGCCGGAGAGTGCTACCGACCAGCCTTGGATTGCGGACTCCGAGGCACCCGTGCCGACCAGCTTGGTGCCCTGCTGCGTCCAGACATCTCCGCTCCTGGTCCAGACCCACACCCCACCAGAAAACGCTCGGGTCATGGCGGTGTTGCCGTCGGCTGAAAGGGCCGCGGACGTGCCCTGATAGCCGGATTCAACAGGGTCCGAGGCAACCAGCCTGGCTCCTTGCTGGGACCAGACACCTCCGCTCCTGGTCCAGACCCATAGGGCTCCGACGCGCTCGCCGGCGTCGATCCCTGCGACAAGGGCCGTGTTGCCATCGCCGGAGATGGCCACGGACGAGCCTTGTTGGGCGGTCTGGATGCCTACCTTGACAGAGCCCGAGCCAACCAGCTTGGGCCCTTGCTGGGTCCAGACTCCGCCGCTCCTGGTCCAGATCCACACGGCACCGGCTCTACCGTTGTCGCCGGGGCCACCGACGATGGCCGTGTTTCCGTCGGCGGAGAGGGCGACCGTCCAGCCTTGAAATACGTCTGCAGTTGGAACGCCATCGCAGCAACCGGACGCGGCGAAGTTCGGCACATACCCTGAGCCCACCAGTTTGGGACCTTGCTGGCTCCAGATTCCCTGGCTCCTGGTCCAGATCCACGCAGCGCCGACGGCGTCGTTGTCGTAGCATCCGCCGACGATGGCTGTGTTGCCGTCGGCGGAGAGGGCCACGGCTCGTCCCTGGTCAACGGCCAGGTAGCCAGGTCCGATCACGCCGCCCGCGCCGACCAGCTTGGAACCCTGTTGTGTCCAGACCCCTCCGTTTCTGGTCCAGATCCAGGCGGCCCCAAACCCACTGCTATCGAGGTGTCCACCGACGATTGCCGTGTTGCCGTCGCCCGAGAGGGCTACGGCTTCGCCTTGCGCCGCCGCCCCAGCGGCGCCCGCTCCCACCAGCTTCGGCCCCTGCTGCGAGAATTGCGCGATTGCCGCGTGAGACGCAAGCAGCATGGCGAGAGCGAAGAGGAGCCAGGTGCTACGCATAGACGGAATTATCACGCATGCAGCGTTAGTCAGACAACCCACACCGCGTCGGATCGTGGGTCACTTTGGACGGCTTATCGTGGTGGCCGAAGCAAAAGGCAACCACAGAGACACAGAGAGCACGGAGGTGTCTCTGTGACCTCGGTGCCTCTGTGGTGAAGCGGTTTTCCAAATCACGGACTCGAACACATTCGCAGGGAATTTCCGGCAGAGTGTTTCAATCGAGCGCCTCCTCCCCACGCTCAAGAAGAGCGTGAGAAATGCTAGTTAGCGGCAAAGCATTGAACATCTGATACTTGCGGCTTCGTCGTTGGTGATCGTCACGAGAAGGGTCGCGACTCGCCGGCGGCGAATCGAGATCTACCAGGCTTAGATCGGTATCTAAAAAAAGAGATGCGCATCTCAAAAAAGAGATCGCGATCTCCCAAAGCGAGATCCGCATCTACCAAAGGGAGATCGTGACCTGCCGGGCAGGGATCGAGACCTCGCCGATCCCGATTACGTGGTCGCGACGGCTTCTTCGTTCTCGGGAACCGTCGCAACCGCGCTTTCCGCAACCACTGCTGCGGGCCGCGAGAGCTTGAAGTTGTCGAAGCGGAGGATCATCACGGTGCGGTCGTCGTCGGCGGGGCGCGTGCCGCAGTGACGGGCGACGGCTTCGAGGATGCGGTCGCGGATCGTGCTTGGGGAACGATCGGTCGACTCCGTCAGCAGGGCTTCGAGGTGATCGAAGCCGAATGGCTCGCCGTTCTCGTCCTGCGCTTCGACGATGCCGTCCGAGAGATAGACGATTGCGTCGCCTTCGTGCAGGTCGACCTCGGCGGTATGCGTGCTGATGGTGCTGCGAACGCCGAGGGGGAGGGAGGGCACTTCGATGCCGCGGGGACGCTGCCCTTCGCGCAGAAGGTACGGATAGAGATGGCCGGCGTTGGTGTGGCGGATCGTCCCCTTTTCGAGGTCGAAGATCGTGAAGGCCAGCGTCATGAAGGCGCGGCGTTCGGTCGAGCGGAAGACGAGATCGTTGAGCCGATGGAAGAGTGACGTCTCCTCCGCGCCTTCTTCGACCAGCGTGGTGATGGCAGCTTTCACCATCGCCATCACGAGGCCCGTCGAAAGGCCGTGGCCCGATACGTCACCGATCGCGACCGCCAGGCGTGTCTTGTCGATGTTGAAGACGTCGTAATAGTCGCCGCCGATCGATGCGGTCGGCTCGAAGTGCGCGGAGAACGACACGCCGCGGAACTGCGGGCCCTCTTTCGGCAGGAGGTTCCGCTGGATCGATGCCGCGATCTCGATCTCGCTCTGCAACCGCTCGTTCTCGGCGACGTTCACGAGCAGCGCGGCGATCGACTCGGTCATCCGGTCGAACGATTGCGCCATCTCGCCGAGCTGGTTGTGCGGCTTCATGGCGATGCGGTAGGTGAAGTCGCCGCGCTCGACGGCCTTCGTGCCCTTCTCGATGCGGTTGACGGCGCGCGTGATGGAGAAGATCAGCACCGCGGCAAACAGCACCGCCATCGCGTAGAAAACGAGCAGCAGGACGACGAGGACGGACATGAACTGCAGAAGACGGCTCACGTAGTTGTCCGCTTCCGGACCGAAGTAAAAGTGAAAGAGGTTCTGGAACGGATTCACGATCATCGTGAAGATCGTGTGCTTCCCGTCGGCAGTCGGCCCCCCGTTCCAGTCCGTGAGGTCCGTCAGGTCAGGCCAGATGACTTTTCTGCCGACGGAACGCATGAAGAGGTCGGTGAACTGACTGTCGTCCTCTCCATCAAAGTTGAGTCCCCCATCACCCTTCTCGACCCGAACACCGCGGCGGTAACGAGCCGTTGTCCGGTCGCCGACTTTGGTGAGGATGGTCATTCCTGACTTGTCCTGAAACTGTTCGAGCCATTCGGCGTCGAGCGGCTCGACAAAGACGATCGTCCGTACGGGCGCACCTTCCTGTTGCGATGCCTGACGCGACGCCACGAGAAGGGCCTGACCATCCCGCCAGACCATCCCGCTGAACGTCGTCGACTTCAGCCACGACGGCAGCTTGTTGCCCGACGCGTTGGCCGTGTCGTAGATCTCGAGTGCCTTCGTCGCGCCGGAGGGGTGTTTGCCAGTGAGTGAGTACTCGAACGCGGAGGATTCCAACTGGCCGAGGCTGGCCTGACGCTCGCCGCGCAACGCGGCATGCGTCATCACGCCGCAGATCATGTAGCCGATCGTCAGCAGGAGAATCGCGAAGAGAAAAAACGGCAAAACGCCGATGAGGGTGTAGCTCAGAAAGAGCCTTCGCCCCACGCGCCAGAAGAGTTTTCGCAGCGTCCAGCGAACAAAGACGGCGAGGCCGTAAAGCGTCAGCGCGATGACGAGCAGGCAAGCCAGAAACGTCGTGAACCCGAAGAACGCGCCGCCAGGAAGGTTCAGCGGCCGCAAGACAAACCGGGTGATCAGCTCACCGGCGATGATGATGCCGATCCCGAGCAGCCACACGAGGAACAGCCGCGCTCCGCGGCGCGATTTGGGCGGTTCGGGTTTTTGTTGTACAGGCAGCATGTCAGGCGCTGCTGAGCGTATACGAAGAAACGATCCCGCGGTTCCTTAGCGGGGTGTGGGGAGTCGGGGGTGGGGGGTCGGAGATAAGGCCTCGCGCGCCGGAAGCGACCGTCCTTGTTTGAGATCGGTGAGGAAGTCGGAGGTTGGTTCTCCTCCGACTCCCGACTCCCGACACTCGACTCCCGCGTTTTACTCCGACTCCCGACCCCCGACCCGCGACCCCCGCCTCCTCATATCTCCCGCAAAGCTGTTGTGATCGGCATCCGTGCGGCTGAGATCGCCGGAAGTGCCCCGCCGATAATCCCTGCGATCAGGGCGACGATGATTCCCGTCAGTCCCACCTGCCAGTCGACGCGAAAACTGAACGCGACTTCGGAGAAGGTCACGAAGTTCGTTGTTCCCGTCGAGATTGCATTCACCGGAATCGCCAGGAGCAGACCGGCGATGCCGCCTAGGAGCGAGACGAACGCGCTTTCGATGACGACGGAAACGAGGATCGCGCGGCGCTTGAAGCCGAGGGCGCGCATCGTGGCCAGCTCGCGTCCGCGTGAGGCGATCGCCGAGAACATCGTGTTCATCGTCCCGAGGATCGCGCCGATGGTCATGAAGAAGGTCACGATCGCAACCAGGATCACGATCCCGGCCAACCCGTTCGTCTGATCGGCGTAGTACTGGTACTCGGTCTTGACGTCGAGCTTGAGGCGGTTGTCGTCTTTGATGCCGGCCTTGATCGACTCGAACGCGGCGTGATCGACGGGACGAAGAATGAGCGAGGAGTAGGCGTCGCGCTTGCGCGCCTGACCGAGGAAGTCGGCGTCGCACCACATCTCGGAATCGAACGCTGTCCCCTGCGCGTCGAACACGCCAACGACGTTGTATTTGGTTGCACCGAACTGGAACTGATCGCCGAGGGCGGTGTTGACGAAGCGGTCGCGAATGCGCCGCGCGACGATTACTTCGTTGACGCCCGGCCGGAACATCCGTCCTTCGACGATCTTTACATACGGCCGCATCACGAACGCCTCGGGGGTCACTCCGCGGACCGACACATTCGACCCTTTCGGATCGTCCTTCTTTGGGATCTTGAAGATGATGACCAGCTCCGGCGAGATCATCGGAGCGCCGCTGTTGTCTTTGGCGATTCCGGGCATGGCGCGGATGATGCGGAAGGCGTCCTTGGTGACCCAGCTCGAAAGCTCGGCGGCCGCACCTTCGCGCATGACCATGAGGTTGTCTTTCGAACCGGAAGAGACGACGGCGGAGTTGACGCCATTCTGAAGCGCCATCATCGAGATCATCACGGCGATGACCACGCCAATGCCGAGAATCGTCATCAATGTGGAGACGCGCCGCGCCGTCAGATTGCCGATGTTGTATTTGAGCGGGATCATCAGACAACCCTCCGCAGACCATCTACGACGCGAAGGTTCGACGCCCGGAGAGCCGGCAAACCACCGGCGATGACTCCGACCGCGGCGGACGCGAAGAGGCAGACCGCGAGCGTGCGCGCGTGAATGCCAAAGTTCTGCAGGAAGCCCTGCGTGACCTTCCCCATGTCGACGAATCCGTACAGGTAGTGCGCGCCGACGCTGCCAAGAGTCCCGCCGATCAGCGTTAGGAGAATGAACTCCGTGAGCATGATGCCGAGGATGAGGCGCTGCTCGAAGCCGATCGCCTTGAGCACGGCGATCTCCGTGACGCGCTCGCGCGCCGACATCGACATCGTGATCGCCGCCAGCAGGATGACCATGAAGATGGCGCACGACGAAACGGCGGTGAAGAGGAGCTTGACGTTCCCCATCATCGACATGAAGTTCTGCTGGAACTCTTTTTCCGTGAAGGTCTCGGTGGGGAAGTCGCTGTTCTTGAACATGGCGTCGATCTGCTGGCTGATCGCCGCCATCTGCTTCGGATCTTTCACTTTCACCCAGATCGTGCCGACCTGGCTGCGGATCTGGGCCGGCTGTGATTGGTCGAAGTACTCCATCGGAAAGAACACCGACGTTGTCTGCACGGGATGGACGTACGTGCCGCGAATGGTCAACTCCGGATCGAACGAAAAGATCTGGCGCTTGAGGGTGATGCGGTCGCCGATCTTCCAGCCGAAGCGCTTCATGAGATCGACGCCGACGAGTGCGCCGCGGCGGTCGGCCTGGAACGCGGCGAACTCCTTCGGATCGATCTTGTAGTCGTCGAAGACCGTTGGCATCTTGTCGACGTCAATGGCGAAGTTCGCGAAGAAATTCGACTTCTCCTTGTAGTACGCGCCGATCCACTGAAGCTTGGCCGTGTCGACGACGCCGGGAATGGCACGGATCTTTGCCTCATGCGAGTACGGCAGCAGGTTCGCCAGCGAGATCGCCGACTGCACGACGAGGCGGTTTGCGCCCTCGCCGGCGTTGGAGAAGCTCTCGAAGTTATCGAGGATCGCCAGCAGCGTGGCAACGAAGAAGAAGATGACCGCAAGCAGCAGCATCGTCAGGATGGCTCGCAGCTTGTTGCGGAAGAGATTGCGGCGGATCAGTTTCAGGAATCTCATGCGCTTGCCATCGTGTCGAGGTTGTACCCGTTCACGAGAAGGCCCTTCTCGAGGTGAAGCGTCCGTTTCGCGTGCTGCGCCGCTTTGGGATCGTGCGTGACCATGACGATCGTCTTCTGATATTCGGTATTGAGGCGCTGTAACAGGTCGAGCGTCTCCTGCGCGTTCTTGGCGTCGAGATCGCCGGTCGGTTCATCAGCGACGAGTAGCGTGGGATCGGTGACGATTGCGCGCGCGATGGCAACGCGTTGTTCCTGACCGCCGGAGAGTTGACGCGGATAGTGGAGCGAACGATCACCCAATCCGACGATGCCGAGCGCGGCGTGAACGTGCTCGCGGCGCTCCTTCTTCGAGAGCTTCGTCAGCAGCAGCGGCAGCTCGACGTTCTCGGCCGCGTTGAGAACCGGGATGAGGTTGTACATCTGAAAAATGAAGCCGACGTGCCGCGCGCGCCAGCTCGCCAGTTGCGTTTCGGAGAAGCGCGAGATCTCCTTCCCATCGACGAGGATGCTTCCGGCGGTGGGGCGGTCGATGCCAGCCATGAGATTGAGCAGCGTGGTCTTGCCGGAGCCGGAAGGCCCCATGAGCGCGAGGAAATCGCCGCGCGGCACTTCCAGCGTGACGCCGTTGAGCACAGGTACCTCGAACGCATCGCGCTTGTAGACCTTGCGCACGTTGTTGATGTCGACCAGTGTGTCCATTGCCGCTCCTTCTAACTATTCGATCCGAATCAACTGACCGTCTTTGAGCGCTTCCGCACCCGTTGTGACGATGCGGTCGCCGGACTTGATTCCGTTTGTGATTTCGATTCTTTGCTCGCGTACGGCGCCGGTCGTGACGCGCCGGAGTGCGACGTGCTTCTCGGCGTCGACGACAGCGACGTTGCCGTTGGCGACTGCCGATGCCGGCACCCAGATACGCGCCGGCTCGTGCATCTCGGCATCGGTGCGCTCGCTTTGAAGAAACGAGACGCTGGAGCTCATTTCCGGCAACAGCCGGTCGCTGGGATCGATGATCTTCACTTTCACCTGCACAGTCGCTTTGGCGCGGTCGGCTGTGGGGATGATCTGGCGCAGCACGCCCTTCCACTTCTGGTTCGGAAACGCGTCCACCGAAACCTCGGCGGACTGTCCTTCGTGCAACTGCCCGATGCTGGACTCGTTGACGTCGGCGACGACTTCGAGCGTCTTCAGATCGACGAGTGTGCAGATCGCGCCGGCAGGAAGCGTTCCACCGACCTGTCCCATCATCACCGAGGAGATCACTTCGCCGACTTCCGTGTTCTTCGTGGCGATCGTCCCCGCGAACGGTGCGCGGACGACCATGTCCTGCATGTTGATGCGGATCTGATCGACCCTGGCAAGGGCTTGACCGAACTGTCCTTCGGCGGTGTCAAGCAAGGCCCGTGTGGTAACGCCTTCTTTCCAGAGCGCGGCCTGACGCTTCCGTTCCCGTCCGGCCAGCTCGAGGGCGGCTTGCGCTTCATCGAGCTGCGCCTGCATGTTGGTGCTCTCTAGTACGGCGAGCACCTGCCCGGCAGTCACTTTATCGCCGACGTCGAAGTTGAGACGAACCACTTTCCCGGAGATCTTCGGAGTGATCTTCGACTGCTTGTCGGCGACGAGATAGCCGGTAGCAGTCAGCAGCGGAGGGTTCGTGACGTTGACCGTCGGCTTGACGACGAGAGTATCGACGAGGGGCGCGCGGCGTGGCCCGATCCACAGGACGTAGATCGCGTAAGCAGCGCCAAGAACGACCACCAAAGCGATGATCCAGCCGGCAATGGTCCCCCATGCGACGGACTTTGTGTCCTCATCCTCTCTGTGAATGCGCAATGCGGACAGATCGGGCCGCGGCCGCTCTTCGGTGACTGACATATGGAGTGGGCGTGATGATATCGGATGGGTGTGGGGTGTGGGGGGTGGGGG
>Ga0247666_1000061_pt1 | contig 57700 bp, 55 predicted proteins | sample CNK07_metaG_FD_183025 | JGI IMG/M metagenome (GOLD analysis project Ga0247666, IMG submission 183025) | Soil microbial communities from Purdue University Martell Research Forest, Indiana, United States - CNK07 | ecosystem: Environmental > Terrestrial > Soil > Temperate forest > Bulk soil...
GGGGGGGTGGGAGATGGAGTAGTTGATGATTTGCTGGCCAATCCGGCAACCGCCAGCTCCCACTCCCCACCCCTACTCCCCACCCCCCGACAACGCCCGTCGCGCCGTCATCGCATCGTGCAGTGCGAAGAGCAGCTTGCCCGCTTCGCCATCCCCGAGCCGCGCCCGCATCGCCAGCACATGCTCATTCCCCGGCGCCTCGGACGTCGCGCGATCGAGCATCGAGCGCGGATCGTGGCCGAGGTGGAGAGCGGCGCGGGCGCGGTAGAAGGCGACCGAGGGGACGGCGCGGTTCTCGCGGATCGGGTGGTAGTCGTCGGCCTCGAGCTGCACGAGAAGTCGATCGGCGTCAGCCCACCGGCCCTGTTGTTCGAGCGTGAGCGCATCGTCGAATGCGTTCCGGACGCCAAGCCAGCCATTCGCGTCTTCGATCTGGGCCGGACCGTTGATGCCGAGGAGGATGGCGATGATCAGGACGGCGACGGCGGCGATCCAATGGCGTCGCGCGATGACCTCGGAGACGCCGACTGCCGCGAGCACAGCGAGCGCGGGGAGGATGGCGTTTCGCTGCCGTGCTGTCACATAAAAAACGACGAGGACCGCGAAGCCGGCGAGCGCGAACACGATGAACGGGAGCAGCTCGCGGCGGCGCTCGCGCGCGAGGAGCACCCCCGCGCCGGCTAAAGCGAGAACGGCGCCGAACGGGAGGAACGGATAGCGGGCGAGCAGCGCGTCTTTGCGCGCCATCGTGGCCAGGTCGTACGCGTCGTGGCTGTGAACGGCGAAGAAGACTTTGTGCATCGTGAGCATGAGCGCAGCGCGCGGATAGACGCGCACGAACGCAAGCGCCTTTCCGGTCCAGAAGCGATTCGACTCCGCGCGCGTCAGCGGCCGGCCGGCGGAACGCGAGGCCACAATGCGATAGGCGACGTGCAAGTAATCGGGCTCAATCGATGTTCGCTCGATGTCGTTCACGATTCGCGGCTGCACGCCTTCGTAGCCGGTCGCGCTCGGGTTCATCCCTTCGTAGAAAACGGTGCCCGGATCCATCAGGACGATCTCGCCCGTCAGCGCGATGTTGACGATCAGCAGGAGCACGAGCGGGACGATCGCCGCGACGATCAACTTCCACGATCGCTCTACGATCGCGATTGCCGCGGCACCGAGCATGACGACCGGCCGGCAGGCAGCGGCCAGTCCGAAGAGCGCGCCCGAGGTGGCGTTCGAATACGTGAGCGCCGCGAGTCCGGCGCTCACCAGGAGAAGGATCAACGTCTCCGGCTCCGCTTCCGTCGCACAAACGAGCGCGGCACGACTACCCAACAGAATCAGCGGCGCGGCGATCATCGCGATCGTTCCGAAACGGCGCGCCGCGAGTCCGCAACAGACTGCGGCGATGCTCACTGTGACGATCTGCAGCGTTCGAATCGCCATCATGCCGGCGCCGAGAAATCGCAGCAACACGATGAACCAGAGATAGCCGGGGCTGAGATCGGCCAGACGATCGCGCGGAATCCGGCCGGCCAGAATGCGGTCGGCGAACGTCAGGTACTTCGCGAAATAGCCCTGGTCGTTCAGCGTATCGATGAGATGGATGCGCAGCCAGGTAATCAGCGCCAGCGCGATGAGGGCGGCGAGCAGCAACGCGTGACGGGGGCGCATCGACGCGAATCTACAGCAGCTTGCGCACAAACGGCCGCGCCAGAATGCCCAGGACGCTTCCGGCCGGGCGCCGCCCGAGGACGGTCAGTCGATAAAGCTGCTCGCCGGCGAGGATCGTTGCGAGGAGAAAAGAGATGACGGCGCGGTTGTGAATAGATGTGGCGATGCCGAGCGATGCGAAGACGAGGATCACCGCGGCGATGAATCGGGACTGGCGCTTGTAGTCGTAGCCGAAGCGCTCTGCCACGCGCGCCTGATCCGCGGGATTGAGCAGCGTCACGAGCGATTCGCGCATGACCAGCGCATCGCTTGCAACGCGATCCTCCGGCGTCGCGCTGAAGGCGATCGACATTCCTTTCTCCTCAGCAAATGGCGAGACCGCCCGCGTACGATCGGCGACCGTGAAGTAATAAACGAGATAGGCGATCAGACCGAGCGAGGAGCCCATCGGCCGTCCGCCGAGCCAGCTCACGAGGAATCGAAAGGACGATTCGATGAAGAGGTACCCAGTCAGAATGTAGAAGAGGAGCGGCCGCGAATTCTGCTCGATCACGCCGCCCACGACGCAGAGCATCAGCCCGATGACGACCGCGTAGACGCCAGCGACGGAGATGAGCGTCAGCCTCCTCGGCAACACGCCGAGATTGCGCCCTAACTCTTCCTGAACGGCGGCCGGCAGATGTCCGGTCAGCAATGCCAGCGCGTTTGCCGATTTGCGTTTGCGCTCGCGCGAGAACCCGGCACGCCATTCGACCAACCGTTCCGCTTCGCGCTCGGCGTCGTAGCGGTCGGTGGTCCGCATGATGTGCATCTCGCGCCACGGTTCGAGCACGTACTTCACCCCACCCTGCGGCAATCCCTCGGCATCCACAACCTCGAAGTAGCGCTCCTCCCAAAGCACCGCCGTCCCCGGAAACTCGGCGCTCGTGAGCGTCTTCGCCGCGCGCGGCGTCCACTGCTTCGGAAAGCGCGCCATCAGGACGAGCTGCTCGCCTTCGCCCGGGCGGACGCGGTCGGAGCCGTATGCCTGCATCTGGTTATTGTAGTGCTCGCGCAAAGGCAGGAGCGCTTCTTGCTCCGGCTGAGGCTGGAAACCAAAGGTGAGTGATAAGCCAGCGAAGGACTGCGCCGTTCTCGTCGTTGAGGACGATCCGGCGATTCAGCGTCTCGTCAGGAAGGTGCTCGGCCGCGAAGGGTACCAGGTGGAGACCGCCTGCGACGGCATCGAAGCCGTGCTTAAGCTCGGAGTGCTCGACTACGACGTCATCATTCTCGATCTCATGATGCCCAACCTCGACGGATTCGTCTTCGTCAGCACGATGGCGGAGCACGATCCCGAGCGGCTCAAGCGTGTCATCGTGACGAGCGCCGCATCGCCCGGCGTGATCAAGGCACGAATGAAGGGAGAGCCGTTCCTCGTGCTGCCGAAACCGTTCGACATCCAGGAGCTGATCGCTCATGTTCGCGCGTGCGTGAAGGCGCAGTGAATTCTCGCGTGAGTCGGGAGTCGATGATCGGGAGTCGGGGGTCGGAGCGAGTAATCACGCGCCTCTTCGCTCCGACCCTCGACCCCCGACTCCCGCGTCACTTCACGACCGGAATCACATCATTCAGAATCCAGAGCGGTCCGATCAGAAGGTGAACGACGTTACGAAAGAACGCCGGCTGCCGGTGCTCGTAAACCGCGTGTCCGATGAATTGAAAAATCCATCCGAGGATGAAGAGAACGACGTTGACGGACATCGGCAACCATCGGCCGATCAGATAGAACCCGATCGAAACGATGAGCATCGGGATTGCCAGCCGCCACTCCAGCGTGAAGTAGTAAATAGCGGCCAGGGCGATGAGCACCATCCCCGCGTCGATGCGCACGCCGGCGACGGTGCCGAGGGAGACACGGGCCAGCATGCCGATGGAGGTGAGCATGATCATCGGGATCCCGAAGCGGTGAAACCACTTGTTCCCTTTCGTCTGATGATGCGAGGCGTAGTCGGCGAAAGAAGCGTGAATGTCCGGCATGGGGAAAGTGTAACGCTGTGGCTCCCAGGTGCGTGCCTCAGATGTCTCGGTGCGTCAGAGCGGACAGAGAATGTTGACCGTTCAATGTTGCGTGTCGATTGTTGAATGTTGCGTGTCGATTGTTGAATGCGTCGGTGGACGTGAACTACTCAGAGCATCGGCGAGATCGGTCACAGCGTCGTCGAACTTCTGTTTCTCGGGCACGCCAGCTTGCGGCGAGGTCTGAGGCAGTGGCGCGCGCGGACTGGCTATGCGCATCTGGACCCGGTTTACGGCCGCCCTCAGCATCACGTCGCCAGCCTCCTTCACATCCATCCACGCAGCGCGGACACGAACCCCTTCATAGAAATAGGAAAGGCGCATGCCGGTCGAGGTCTTCTCCTTTTCCCACCGCTCCAGGAACTCCGTGGAGCGGTTCCAGATCGACACATTGTTCTTTTCCTGCATCTCGCGCTGCGCCGGCGGGAGAGCAGACAGCGGTGGCGACGCGGCGACCTTGTTGAGAGCGATCGCAAAGTACTGCGCATCGCCGAGGAGTTGAAAGGCACTGATGGCAACTTCCTCCTGCCGCTTCACCAGCTCCTTGTGATCGTCGAGCGCCTGCTCCTTCTCCCTGGAACGCTCCTGATACCCATGAAGAATGTAGTTGCCGCCGATCCCGCCGAGAACAACAGTGATCAGAGCGACGAGCACGCTCGAGTTGAGGATGTCTTTCAACGTCGAAGAGGGAGCATCAGCCATGATGAGGAGAGCCACGGCGCGTCACTTTCCCTACCTCTGACACCGGCATTGCCTCTCTTCGCGTCTTCGCGTCTTCGCGTGACCGCCTTCAAACACGCGACCGCAAACGCATCCTCATCCCGCCCCGCGGCCGCAACGTAATCGACGCCTGCGCCTGCACGTCGCTCGACACGAGCTCGAAACGCCATTTCTGCGCAAGGGTAGCCACGATCAGCACCGCCTCCATCCACGCGAATCCTTCACCGATGCAGATGCGCGGACCGGCGCCGAACGGGAAATACGCCATCTTCGGCCTCGCCGCCTTCCCTTCGGCCGTGAAGCGCAACGGATCGAATCGATCAGGCTCCGGCCACCAGCGCGGATCGCGATGCGTCACCGCCTGCGCGGCAATCACCACCGCCCCGGCCGGAACGAGCCAATCGCCGATCACCACATCCTCCATGGCTAGCCGGCTCACCGCCCACGCCGGCGGGAACATGCGCATCGACTCGGCCACGACCATCTCCGTGTAGGTCAACCGCGCGTAATCGGCGGGCTCGGGAAGGCGATCGCCAAGAACCTCATCGATTTCGCGAAGCATCGTCGCAGCCGCTTCGGGATTTTGCGCCAGCAGATACCACGTCCACGCCAGCGCATTTGCGGTCGTCTCGTGACCTGCCAGAAAAAGCGTCATCGCTTCATCACGAAGCTGGAGGTTCGACATCCCGCCGCCGTCGCCTTCCTCATCGACCGCAAGCAATAACATCGACAGCAGATCGCCGCGATCGTCACCCGACTTCCGCCGCTCCTCGATGATCGCGTAGATCGTCCGGTCGAGCATCTCGATCGACCGCCGGAATCGCATCGTCTGCGGCAACGGCAGCTTCCGCAGCAGGTTCGCCAGAGGATTCATCAGCGCCGGGAAGAGATCGACGAGCGCCGTGAGCGCCTTCCCGATCGCGTCCGCATCCTCGTCGACGTCAGCGTCGAACAACGTCTTCGCCACCACCGAAAGCGTGAGACCCATCATCTCGCGATGGATGTCCAGCTCCTCGCCGTCGCGCCACGTCGCTGCCCGCCTCACCGCCCGATCGATCATCACCTCGCCGTAGTGCCCAATCCGCTCCCGATGAAACGCCGGCTGCGCCAACCGCCTCTGCCGCCGATGAAACTCCTCCTCGGACGTCAGCAACCCCTCCCCAAAGATGATCTTCGACCGCTGCAACACCCGGCTCTTGTGAAACGCCCGATGCTGCGTCACGAGCAACTCGCGAATGAGATCGGGATGATTGAACAGAAAGATTTGCTGCGGCCCGACAAAGAACTGCGCCGCATCGCCAAACGTACTCGCAACGTTCGTGAGAAACGGAATCGGATCACGCTGGAGCGTGCGCAGATAGCGAAACGGGATGACGCTGCGCGGGCCGGGAGGGAGGGTGGGCGCGGCAATCGACGTTGTCATGTTGAAGAGTACGCTCGGGACTCAGCGGTTGAGCACCGCGTTTGTCAAAACCTGAGATTACTTGACAGCGTTATGACTCGACAATCGAAACGCGGGCTGCCGTCCGGGTTATGGAGACGATCACCGCGAGACTTGAGGCGGATGCGCCTGATGATGATGCGCCGGTCGAGATCACGGATGCGATGCGCGCCGCCGCTGCCGCGTTCGGGCGCATAGGCGGTAGGATTGGCGGACCGGCACGGGCGGCGAGCCTGAGCCCGAAGAAACGGTCAGAAATCGCCAAGAAAGCGGCTGCGGCTCGATGGCGGAAGTGACCTTTTCGTCTGTCCCTACCACCACTTGGTCGGCCGTTCGACCCAGATTCCGGGTGCGATCTCGACGCGGCGAGGAAACTGCGATCTCTTAAGCTGGCCCTCGGTGATCTTGAAGGCTGCACCACCGGCGGCGTCCTTCATGTCGTTCGTGGCGCGGTCCGGAGGAAAACCGACAACAATTCGGCATTTCTTTTCCTTCACAACCTCGACTGCCGGAACGAGATCGGTATCACCGCTTACGAGGATTGCCACTTCAAAGTTGCCCTCACAGGCGTCGCGAACCAAATGCGTCGCAATGTTCACATCAGTCCGCTTCTCGTTTCGAAACACCAACTTCTGGCCGCAAGCTTTGCATTCAGCCTCAGCAAGCCTGCATGACTTGCAGCGGACAGCCTTCTCACGATAGCTGCCCTTGACCACTTCCAGCATCGGACAGCTTTTAAGCGCCTTCCAGTACGTCTGCTGACGTTGCCAACTATCGGACGTGCTTCCGCCTGGCGCTTCCGACGTAAAATACTTAGTCGAAATTAGTTGCTGCCTTGGGTCCGATAGCAGGCTCAGCGCGAAGCGAGTGAGGTCAAGCCAGAGATATTTGCGATCGTACCTGTCCATCAACCCGTGGTAGAGGTTGTAACCATCGAGATATACGATCGTGCGGTGGACTGTCGGAATACTGTTATTCGTACTTGACATATGGGGTAGTACCAGCTTACATTGCGCCATACTTCGCCGGCTACGAGAGTTGCCGGTTAGGCCGCCCGAAAGGGCGGCCGTTCTCTTTTGGAGCCTCCGGCGGGGTTCGGACCCGCGACCAACTGATTAGTAGCCAGGCGCTCTATCCCCCTGAGCTACGCGGGCTAAAATCCCGACGGGTTCATTCGCCCGGCGGTTCATTCCTTCCTTCGACTCCCCGCGACTTGCGAGGTCTTCCGCGTTTTGCCTTCTGCTCCGTGGCCGGGGTCGATGAGGGAGAAACCTTTGGCCTCACAGCCCTCTTCTCAAAATTCCGCCCCGGATACCACGCCGCTAGCGCCCATCCGTTCGGCAAGTTCACGATGTCTGGCATGCGCGAAGATAGAGTCTGCCTAACACGCGTATCAAAATTCGACGAGGTCGACTGAAAGCCTCCATCAGCCAGAGCCTTAACGATCGTGCTCGCCTTTGTCGGGCGCTTCACCATCGAGAGATAGGATCTGATTGCTTCAGGGAGATTCATCCCGAAAAACATGTCGCGGGTGATCTGCAAGGGGCCTGCGTCTGAAGGCGCTCCCGTAATACCTGTGGTGTCGCTCGTCGGCCTGCCATTCACAGCGACATTTGACTGAGGGTCCGTGGCCGATAGCCCCATTCTTCTGCGGAAGAGGTTGATTGCTGAGGTCAACTCATCACGCTCGCGCTCCATCTCGGCCAGCATCACAGCAGCGGACTTCTCTTCCATCGCTTGCTCCTTAATCCTGTTCGGCATAGAATGAACAAAAGGGACGGGCCTAAGGGCCGGGTTTCCCGGCCCCTCGCCCTTCTTAGGGGCGCCGCTCATATGAGCATGGTCACCACTCCCTTCCGGCCGGTCTCGGGTTTGCGCTTTTCCACGGCGAGCAACCCGAACCGGCTTTTCTATTGATCCAAAGATCAAACTAACGTGTGGATATATTCTACTCAATGCTAACAGATGTCAATACCCTGCACGCTGATTGCCAGATCGACTGTATGCATGACTGTTAGCAGCCTGCCTTCACTTGGGCTATGCCTTGAGGTCCTGACCCCTCAAGCACAAGCCGTTGTTCATGTCATCCGCGAAGTCGGCACTGCATGCGCCGCGTTTCATGACCGCGTTGTGCGCGACCTCGGGGCGGAGTGTGTGCAGGCCGATGAGGTCTGGTCGTTTTGAAGTAAGAAGCAGAAGAACGTTCCCGCCGCGTTGAAAGACACCGTAGGCATCGCTCAATCTGAACGTGGATCAGGTGGCCGAAGGTTACAACCACGCGGAGCAGCCGTTCCATTCAACACGCAACATTCCACATCCCACATCCCACATTCGCCTCTAAAATCATCCCTACGCCATGAACGCGCTCCCCCTCATCCTCTTCTTCCTGGCCGTCACCGCCATCGGCTACCGCTACTACTCGGCCTTTCTCGCGGCGAAGGTGATGGCGCTTGATGACTCGCGGGTTACGCCGGCGCATCGGTTCAATGATGGGCAGAACTATGTGCCGACCAACAAGTGGGTGCTCTTCGGGCATCACTTTGCGGCCATCTCCGGGGCGGGGCCGTTGATCGGGCCGGTGCTCGCGGCGCAGTTCGGGTACTTGCCGGGGCTGCTCTGGCTCGCCTTCGGCGTCGTGCTCGCCGGGGCGACGCACGACTTCGTCACCCTGGCTGCTTCGGTGCGGCGGAACGGCAAGTCGCTCGCGGAGATCGCGCGCAACGAGATCTCGCCGGTGGCCGGCGTCACGGCCATGATCGCCATCCTCTTCATCATCGTCATCGCGCTGGCCGGACTCGGCATCGCCGTCGTCAACGCGCTGGCGGACTCGCCGTGGGGGACGTTCACGATCTTCCTGACGATTCCGATCGCGCTGATCATCGGCCAGTACCTGCACCGCTCGAAAGCGCCCTACGCGATCCGCAACGGCTCCATCGCCGGCGCGCTCATGGTTCTCGGCGCCGTCGTGGCGGGACGCTTCATTCCGGGCACCGCGCTCGGGACGATGTTCACGCTGACGAAGCCCGAGATCACGATCGCCATCGCCATCTACGGATTCATCGCGTCAGTCCTCCCGGTGTGGATGCTGCTCTGCCCGCGCGACTACCTCTCGTCGTACATGAAGCTCGGCACGATCGCGCTGCTCGTCATCGGGACGATCGTCGTCGCGCCGCACATCTACGCGCCGACCGTGTCGCAGTTCGCCGGCGGAGGCGGACCGATCATCCCGGGCAAACTCTTCCCCTTCGTCTTCATCACCATCGCCTGCGGCGCCATTTCAGGATTCCATGCGCTGATCGGCTCGGGGACGACGCCGAAGATGATCGACAAAGAATCGGACTCGCGGATGATCGGCTACGGCGCGATGCTCTGCGAAGGGCTGGTCGGCTGCGTCGCGCTCATCGCCGTCTGCGCGCTGCATCCCGGCGACTACTACGCCATCAACGTCCCGCCCGCGGTGTTTGCGAAGCTGGGGCTGGCCACCGTCAACCTGCAGCATTTCTCACAGGTCGTCGGCGAGACGCTCGTGGGGCGCACGGGCGGCGCGGTCTCGCTCGCGGTCGGCTTCGCCCAGATCTTCTCCGGCATCCCCCTTCTCGGCGGGCTGATGTCGTACTGGTATCACTTCGCCATCATGTTCGAGGCGCTCTTCATCCTCACCACGATCGACACCGGCACGCGCGTGGCCCGCTTCATGGCGCAGGAGTTTCTCGGCCGCGCCTGGAAGCCGTTCGAGAACACGTCGTGGATCCCGGGCACGATCATCACCACCGGCCTCGTGGTGTTCGCCTGGACGTGGTTCATCCTCAACGGATCCATCTCGCAGATCTGGCCGATGTTCGGGATCGCCAACCAGCTTCTGTCCGCAGTCGCGCTTTGCGTCGGCACCACCGTCATCCTCAACTCCGGCAAGGTGAAGTACGCGTGGACGACGATGTTCCCGCTGGCGTTCGTGACGACGACCACACTCTACGCCGGCTGGCGCTCGATCTTCGACAACTTTCTCGGCGCCAAGATGATGGCCAAAGATCCGTTCACCGGCTACCTCGACACGACGCTCACCGCGATCCTCATGATTTGCGTCCTGGTGATCCTCACCGCCTCGGTGCGCGCGTGGATGCGCGCGATCCGCGGCGAGAATGTGACGTTCGTCCCCGCCACCGCCGGACCCGATCACCGGCACATGCCCGGCAGCGGCTGCTGCTGAAACGGAGAGAACATGCTCGGCAATCAGGAAATCATGGCGTTCATCCCCACGCTCGATTACGACAAGGCGCGCGCGTTCTACGAAGGAGTCCTCGGGCTGAAGTTCGTTCACAACGACGGCCACGCCATGGTGCTCGACGCGAACGGCACCACGATCCGCGTGGCCAAGGTGCAGAAGGATTGGACGCCGGAGCAGTTCACGATCCTCGGATGGAAAGTGAACGAGGTCGAGAAGATGGCCGCGGCGCTGACCGAACGAGGCGTGGTCTTCGTGCGATTCGGTTTCTTCGAGCAGGACCCGCTCGGCATCTGGACCACGCCCTCGGGCGACAAGGTGGCGTGGTTCAAAGATCCGGATGGCAACACGCTGTCGATCTCGCAGCACGTGTGAAGCCGTTTTAACCACAAAGACACAAACAAAGATCATCTCTGTGCCCTTTGTGTCTTTGTGGTCAAACGCTTTTCGTCATCGCCATGCCGAGCACAAAGACACAAGCACCAGCAATCGCAGGCCCGAGGTGCGTCAGGCTCATGTAACCGATCACGGGATGGATGGCGATGGCGGTACAGAAGCCAGCCAGGCCCGCAAGAGCCAGCGCCTGCCAGAGACTGCGCGATGGACGCCCGTAGAGAACGGCCAGAAACATCGCCAGGCCGCATGAGATGAGTGCGCCGCCGAAGCCGGCGCGGTCGTGGGCGATGAGCGGCACGAGATGCGGGTTCACCGCGCGCAATTCCACCGGCGTAATGCCCATGTATTCGATGTCCTGCGGGACGAAGACCGTGGTCATGCCGACCGTCATGATCGTGCAGCCGGCAGCGATGATGCCGAAGGTTGCGGCAATGAGCAGGATACGTCCCACTCCGTAGCGCGAATGAACGTCGAGCGGCGGGCGTGGCTGCCGGTCGACGCGCAACGATCGCGTGAGAACGAGTCCGCCGGCGAAGAGCGGAAGCAATCCGAGTGTCGCAGCGCCGTGCCACGAGTCGAGGTAGCCGTAGCCGAGGTAGGCGAGAAAGCTGAGGAAGCCGGCGCTGCCGCTGATCGCCAGCGCCCACCACGCCCACGACTCGCCTCGGCGCAGCGGGAACTCGGCGAGCCAGAGATACATCACCCCGATGGCCAGCAAAACGCCGCCGAACGAGACGCGGTCGTGCACCATAAAGTGCACGATCCTGCATCCTTGCAATGTGCATAGTTGTGCCGCTGTCATGCCGAGGTATTCGGTGTCCTGAGGGAGGAAGTGGCCGGTGCCGGCCTGGAAGAGGGCAAACGAACCGGCGCCCATCATCAGGAGCGCCGTCAGTTTGATCAGCGAACGGCCGTCGCCGATGAGCGTCTCGAAGAATCCGCGATCGTCGTCCATGTCGGAAGCATGATGTTAGCGGTTGTTCGCTGCGGGTTCCGGGAGTAAAGTGACAAAAATTGTCAGTGACATGGGCGACGGAGCCCTAGACATTGGAGCGCGGCTAATGTCAAACGGCGCCTTCCTAATGTTAAACAGCGCGTTTCTAATGTTAAACGGCGCGTTGCTAATGTTAAACGGTGCGTTCCTAATGTTAAACGGTGCGCCGTCAATGTCGAACGGCGCGTTCCTAATGTCAAACGGCGCGTCTCCAATGTCAAACGGCGCGTCTCTAATGTCAAACGGCGCGTTTCTAATGTCAAACGGCGCGCCGTCAATGTCGAGGGGGGCGTTTCTAATGTCGAAGGGAGCGGCTCCGATTTCGAGGGGAGCGGCGTCGTTCGCCTGGGGCTCGAGTCAAAAGATCTGACGCGTTTGAACCACTCGGGCGGGACGCCCGAGCGGCCGCGGGCGAGACGCCCGCACTCCTGTACGATCGCATCGTGATCGTTGGGCGGTTTGCTCCCTCACCTACCGGGCCTCTCCATCTCGGCAGCCTCGTCGCGGCGGTGGGCTCGTGGCTGTTCGCGCGGCGGGACGGAGGACAGTGGCTGGTGCGGATGGAGGACCTCGATACGCCGCGCGTGGTGGCGGGATCGGCGGACGAGATTCTGCACGCGCTCGAGCGCTACGGGCTTACGTGGGATGGCGAGGTCGTCTACCAGTCGCAACGAACGGCGTTGTACGACGAGGCGCTGCGTCTCCTGCGCGAGCGTCATCTCGTGTACGACTGCGGGTGTTCGCGTGCCGACTTGCAGCGTGCGGCGTCGGCTCCACTCGGACGCGAGCCGGTGTATCCGGGAACCTGCCGCGAGGGATTGCCGCCCAGCCGCAGCGCGCGGGCGATCCGGTTCCGGGCGCCGGATATCGTCCTCACATTCGACGACGCAGTCGCTGGACGCGTCGAAGAAAATGTCGCTGCCGATACCGGCGACTTTGTCATCCGCCGCGCGGATGGGGTGTATGCGTATCAGCTGGCGGTGGTCGTCGACGATGCGGCGCAAGGGGTGACGCAGGTGGTCCGCGGCGCGGACTTGCTGACATCGACAGCGCGGCAGATCGCGTTGCAGCGCGCGCTGGGACTGCCCACCCCGAGCTACGCGCATCTGCCGCTGGTCACGAATCCGGATGGCTCGAAACTCGGGAAGCGCGACGGCGCGCTACCGTTGCCGTCGCTCGATGAGCATCGCGTTGCAGAGACGCTGGCGTACGCGCTGAGCGTGCTGGGGGTTGGTGTTGTTCCCGACATGCCGGAGCGGATGTTGGCGGAGGCGTTGGGGCGATTCAAGGGTCAGGTCTAAAGTCTAAAGTGCCGAGGACGATCGTCGCTATTGCGATCAGTCCTGTTCGGCACTTTAGACTTTAGACCTGACCCCCATTCGCGCCGATAAAAACAACCAACCCCTCACAACTTCAGCAGCAGCTTTGTCATGTCGTGCTGGTTGCCATCCGGGTCGGTGCCGTAGCCGGGCATGACGTAGGGCTTGAAGCCGAGGTGCTCGAGGGTGGCAATGGCGTCGGCTTCGAGGTCGGAGATCAGCATCGCGTTCAGGTGGCGCAGGCCTTTCTCGCGGGCGATGCCGATGAACTGGTTGACGAGCAGCGTGCCCAGTCCGACGCCGCGGAACGCCGGATCGATCATCCATTTGATGCGGCCGGTGAGGCGGAGCGGGCCGCCTTGTCTGCGGTGCAGCGAGGCGTCAGCGACGATGCGGTTGTTGCCGTCCAGCGCCAGGAGCGGGAGGACTTTCGCGTAGTCGATGTCGCGGCCCCAGCTCTCGATCAGACTTCGATTCTCGATCGGATCCCAGGCGAAACGGCGGTAGGCGACCGGGAGGTGCTGGAAGAATTCGTACAGTGCATCGACGTCCTTCGCGGCGAAGGGGCGGATGAGAACTTTGCGGCCGTCTCGCAGGACGGCCTCCTGCGGATAGCTGTGCGGCATGGGCGAACGATATATCAGATCAGATGATGGAAACGACTGTGCCTGTCATCGTGCCGACTCCGCCCGCCGCTTGATCGCTTCGAGCCAGCTCCGGCGAATGATGCCGCTGCCGGGGCGGATGAGACGCCAGTAGACGGCAAACGACCGGCGCGCTTCGTCAGTCTGCCCGAACACGCGCGTTTCGGTCATGAGGCGCGTGCCCTCGAGGCGGAAGTTCATCACGGCGAGCGCCTGGGGCGAGACGTGGGTGCCGAGGACCAGCTCGCGCGGAGGGTCGTCGACCAGCACGTGGAAGCCGGAGTGGGTGGCCACGTCGAGGATCGGCTTCGTGTCGGGAGCGTTGAGGATGTTCTCGCCACTGCTGCGGCCGAAGCGGCGGATGGCGGTCAGCGTTTGGAACAGGCGGATCTCGCGCGGCGTGACGTCGCGTATGGCAGACCAGATCCGTTCCGGCGGGGCGTTGATCTGGATCTCGTGATGCTCTTCAAACTGCCAGCGCGGCATGATCTCGTCGATGTGCGTGTGGATACCCTCCGCATGCTCCTCGGCGGCCGGCCAGAAGAGGGCGATGAGCGCGGAGGCGATGCCGGTGGCGAAGAGCCATGCGCCTTTGCGTCGGGTGCGGCGCGGGAGTGTGGCGATCGCGCCGGTGAAGGCTGCTGCGAAGCCGCAGTAGAGAATCCAGGAGAGGAACATCGTTGGGAAGTGTAATGGCGCTCGGAAATCCGCGCTGATGTTGCCATTCACGATAACAAGCCCCCGTTGGTGTCATCCTGAGACAGCCGGAGCCGCCCGCTCGGATCGCGATGTTTGCGCAGTGCGTGCTCGGCGGCGTAGGACGGCGAAGGATCTCCAGTTGCCGCGCACGTGGCATGCGCCTCGTAATTTGAGATCCTTCGACGTCCTACGCCGCCACATCTTTCAGCGCGACGGCTCGAGTACGGATGGCGGCTCCGGCAGTCTCAGGATGACACTTCAATTACAGTTCGTCTCGGAATGCAGACCGACAATCATCGCAAGTTGTAGAGATAGAGCAATCCTGCCCATCCGCTGGGAAGCAGGTTCGTTGGCTCTTCGAGCTCGTCGCCGTACTTCACTGCCATTTCGAGAAAGTAGCGGGCGTGGAAGAACGCTTCCAACAGCGGCCGTGTCGAATGATCCCAATCAGCGTTCACGGCAGTTGTGAAGACTTTGCCTGTGCCCTCGCTCAGGATTTCGAGAAACTGTTTGTTGAGCTCCCGCTCAGGCAAGAGTGCTCGCAGCGCCGAGACGATCGCGAGCGTCAGATGCTGCACGCTGAAGACCTTGAAACTGCCGTGATAGAAGCGATAGACAGGATCTTCGTACTCCCAATGGCTCCGTGCGCGTTCGAGCAGCGACGTCAATGCCTCGCGATTCTCTTTGATCGCTTTGAGCAGGCGCTCTTCGTCACTTCGAGCCATTCTCCCTACACCGTTGCCGGCTCCGGTTCCAGTCCAGGCTCCGGCTCCGTCTCGATCGCTTCGAGTCGCTTGTGCGTCTTCGCGACGAGCACGTAGATCGACGGGACGACGAACAGCGTGAAGCCGGTGCCGATGATCATGCCGGTGACGAGCATGATGCCGATGGAGTTGCGGGCGCCGGCGCCGGGGCCGCGGGCGAAGACTAGCGGGAGGTGGCCCATCACCGTCGCGGCCGTCGTCATTAGAATCGGGCGAAGGCGGGTGCCGGCGGCTTCGATCACCGCGTGCAGTTTGTCGCGTCCTTCTTCCTGCAGGTGATTGGCGAACTGGGTGATGAGGATGCCGTTGCGCGAGACCAGGCCGACCAGCGTGATCAGGCCCACCTGGCTGAAGATGTTGATCGACGTCAGGCCGAGGAATGAGAAGAGCAGCGAGCCGGAAAGGGCCAGCGGGACGGAGCCGGCCAGGATGATGAAGGGGTCGCGGAAGCTCTCGAACTGTGCGGCCAGCACGAGGTAGATCAGGATCGCCGAGAGGAGGAAGACGCCGAGGAAGCGGCTGCCTTCGATGCGCAACTGCCGCGATTCGCCGGCGTAGTCGAGCGTGTAGCCGCGCGGCAGGATCTTGTGCGCTTCATCCTCGAGGTAAGTCAGCGCACTGTCGATCGAGACGCCGGGCGGGATGGCTCCCTGCACGTGCACGGCGTTGAGTTGCTGGAAGCGCTTCAGCTCGCGCGGCTCGGTCGACGACTGCAGCGTGGCGAACGTCGAGAGCGGCACGAGCTTGCCCCCGGCCCCGCCGATGTACATCTGCGAGAGTTGGTCGGGCGTGAGGCGGTCGGCACGTTTGACCTGCGGAATCACTTTGTAGCTGCGCCCCTGAATACTGAACCGGTTGACGAAGTTGCCGCCGAGGAGGACGGAGAGGTCGCGGCCGGCCTGCGAGAGATCGACGCCCTGCGAGCGAAGTTTGTCGCGGTCGAAGACGACGCGCGTTTGCGGTTGATCGAACTTCAGATCGGTGTCGGCAAACATGAACTTGCCGCTCGTGAACGCCTTCTGCATCAATTGATTCGCGAACTCCGCGATGCGCGCCGGCTCCTCGGTCGACACGAGCACGAGATCGACCGGGAAACCTCCGCCGTTACCTGGCAACGACGGTGGCACGAGTTGGATCACGCGGATGCCCGGAATGCTCGCCGATTTCGCGGCGGCCTCCTGCTGGATTTCCGGTATCCCGCGCTTCCGTTCCTTGTATGGCTTCGTGACCATGCCGCCGAAGCCGCCGGTCGGAAAGATGACCTGGAACGTCGCCTCTTTCTCAGGTATCGAGCGGTAAACCTTCTCGACCTCGTCGGCGAACAACCTCGTCTGCTCGATCGTGTTGTTGGCCGATGCCTGAAGGATCGCGAAGAGGAAGCTCTGATCCTCCGCCGGCGCCAGCTCTTTCTGCGAGAACATGTAAAACGGAAAGATCAGCAGGACCACGATGATCCAGAGCGTGATCACGACGGGCCGGAAGTTCAGCGTGCCGGTCAGCACGCGCGTGTAGAACCCGCGGAGCACGTCGAAGTGCCGGTTGATCATGCCGGCGAAGCCTTTTTCCGTGTCGCCGGCGCGCAGCAGCTTCGATCCCATCATCGGCGACAAGGTCAGCGCCACGACGCCGGAGATGAGCACCGCGCCGGCCAGCGTGAAGGCGAACTCGCGGAAGAGCGATCCGGTCAAACCACCTTGCAGCGCCACGGGCGTGTAGACCGAGGCGAGGGTGATGGTCATGGCGATGATCGGCGCGACGAGCTCGCGCGCGGCGTCGAGCGCCGCCTGAACCGGCGTCTTACCCATGTGCAGATGCCGCTCGATGTTCTCGACCATGACGATGGCGTCGTCGACGACGAGACCGACCGATAAGACGACAGCGAGCAACGTCAGCAGGTTGATGGTGAAGCCGAACGCGAGCATCAGCGCAACGGCTCCGACCAGCGAGATCGGAATGGCGACGACTGGGATGATCAGGCCGCGCGCGGATCCGAGGAAAAGGAAGATCACGAGGATGACGATGAGCAGCGTCTCCGTGAGCGTCTTGAGCACCTCGTCGATCGCTTCCTGGATGTATGCCGAGGAGTCGTACGGCACGCCGGCCTTCATGCCGGCGGGGAGCTGCGCCTGGATCTCGGGAAGCGCTTCGCGCACCTGCTTCATCACGTCGAGCGTGTTGGCGGTGGGGAGAACGTAGATGCCGATGAAGACGGCGGTCTGGCCGTTGAAGCGCACTTCGGAGTCGTAGTTTTCAGCGCCGAGGACGACGTCGGCGATGTCGCCGAGGCGGACGATCGTTCCTTTGTCCTCCTTCACGACGAGCTTCTTGAACTCGTCGGCGGTCTGCAGATTCGTGTTCGCGACGAGGTTGACCGAGGTCATCGAGCCCTTCGTCTGACCGAGCGCGGAAAGGTAGTTGTTCGCCGCCAGCGCGCTGTTCACCTGCGACGGCGAGATGCCGAGCGAAGCCATCTTCGCGGGATCGAGCCACACCCGCATCGCGAACGTCCGGTCGCCGAAGATCTGCGCTTTCTGCACGCCGCTGATGGCGGAGAGCTTGGGCTGCACGACGCGGACGAGGTAGTCGGTGATCTGGTTTTGATCGAGGTCGGGGGATGAGAAACCGAGGTAGGCGGCGGCGAACTGCGAGTCGACGGTCTGCAGATCGATGACCGGCGCTTCGGCTTCGGGTGGCAACTGATTGCGCACCTGCGCGACTTTCGACTGAATCTGGGTCAACGCTGCGTTGGTGTCGAAGTTGAGCTTGAGGTGAACGGTGATCGTGCTGATGCCCTGCGCGCTCGATGATTCGAGATAGTCGATGCCGTCGGCGCCGGCGATGGAGCGCTCGAGCGGGCCGGTGATGAAGCCGCGCACGAGGTCGGCGTTTGCGCCGACATACGCGGTCGTGACGACGACGTTGGCCATGTCGCTGCGCGGAAACTGCCGCACCGACAGCGATCGGATCGCCTGCAACCCGGCGATGAGAATCACCAGATTGACGACGATCGCCAGGACAGGGCGTTTGATGAAGAGGTCGGTGAGTTTCATGGTTTCAAAGGCAGAGGGCAGAGAGCAGAAGCCAGAAAGCTGCGCCGCTTCATCTTTCTGCCTTCATCCTTCTGCCTTCTGCTTTCCCTAACTGTTCCCCGGCTTCGGCGTCTCGCTCGATCCCGGTTGGATCTTGTTGTTGACCACCACGGCCGCACCGGGCCGCAGTTTGAATACGCCTGAAGTGACGACTTCCTCGCCGGGCTTGACGCCGGTGAGGACGGCCACCAGGTCGCCGCGCGCGGGGCCGAGCTTCACGAACTGCTGGCGCACCCCGCGGAAGGTCTTGCCGTCCGGACCTTTCACATCCTCGACGATGAAGACGGAGTCGCCGAATGGCGCGTAACTGACCGCGGAGACCGGAAGCGCGATGACCGGCGTGCGCGCACCCTGCGCCAGTTGCGCCTCGACGTACATCCCCGGCCGCAGTTTGCGCGACGCGTTGCCGAAGACGGCCTGCACCTGAATGTTGCGCGTGTCTTCATTGACGACAGCGTCGAACGCGTTGATTTTGCCGGTCTCCGTGCCCGGGAACGAGTCGGAGGTGACGCTGATCGCGCCACCGGTGTGCAGCAATCCGATCTCGCGCTGCGGAACGCTGAAGTTGACGTAGACCGGCTGCAGCGCCTGCAGCGAAACGATCGGCGCGCCGCTGGCGAGCGATTGCCCGTCGTTGACCTGGCGGATGCCCAGGACGCCGGCGAAGGGCGCGCGGATGGTCTTGCGCTCAATCGTTGCCTTGATCTCGTTGATCGCCGCCTCGGCTTGGGTGAACCCGGCCGCGGCCTGATCGAGCGACTCTTTCGCCACGATTCCGGCTGCCTGCAGACTGCGATTGCGGGCCAGTTGCACCCGCGTCAACCCGAGCTGCGCCTCGGCTGACGCGAGCTGCGCACGTTCCTGCTTCGTGTCCTGCCGGAGCAGCACGTCGCCCTTCCCCACCATCCGCCCTGAATCGAACGAGATCTGGTCGACGACGCCGGGGAGATCGGCGCTGAGGGTGACGCCGTTGACTGCCACCACGGTCCCGATGGCCGAGATGGTGGTGTCCCACGTTTCCTGTTTCGCCACGGTCGTCGTCACCGCCTCGGGTGGCGGGGTATACGACTGCGACATCGCTTTCTTGATCTGGAGGTATTTGTAGCCGCCGATGGCTGCCACGAAGGCAATCACCACGACCAGCATCACGATCATCCGTTTCGCCATACGACTGATTCCCTCAACTGATAGAACCGGCAACCGGCCGGTTTGTTACGGCGGGAAAGAATACAACGGGGTTTGCGGGCAATTGAAAACGAACGGTCAATGGAGTGCAGGCGTCTCGCCTGCGGCCGACGGGCGTCTCGCCCGGCGGTGGTTTTGCCGCAAGGGCAGATAAGGTCATTTCCTCTCAGGGATCGAGTCTTACACGCCGAGGCGAGACGCCTCGCCGTCCGCGGGCGAGACGCCCGCACTCCTTCGCGCGAGGGCGTTGAATATCTACCAGCGGTAGTGTCCGATGATCGTGTAGGCGAAGAGGACGTCTTCCTTCTGCGCACCGTTACCGATGTTGTGAATCATCAAGGGATGCTTCGTCTGCGACGCTACCTCGGCGCTGACGACGCCGATGTGCAGCAAGCCACCCGGCAGGCGCCAGGCGACCACGTCTCCGGGCAGGAACCCTCCGCTTGCGGTCTTGCCGTGCCGCTCGAAGAACTTCATGAGGTTCGGCACGCGGCGGTGATCGATGTTCGCGTCGGGATGGGAGAGTCCCCAAAGCGGCGGATAGCGCTTGAACGCTCCCAGCATGTCTTCGTGAACCGCGCGCTGCAGGTCGATCCCGGCCACGCGAAACGCCCGTACCACCACATCCGCGCACACGCCGCGGCTGACGGGAACGTCGCCGCCCGGATACCGCAGCGAGACGTAGGCAGGGTCGTAGGTCAGCGTCACGCCGACCTGTTGCTGCGCCCCTTCCGCGATGCGCACGCCGACCGGTAGAGGCAGCGTGGCGATCGAGACGATGCCAACCAGGAGGAGGAGCTGTCTTTTCACATGCATCACCGCGACGACATTGTCTCCATGTTTCCGAACGTATTCTCGAAGGACACCACTTTCCATGCGCCGTCCTTCTTGCGCAGCGCCACGGTCTGTTTCATCAGAGCCATCATCGCCGGCCGCATGACGGACTCCACTCCGGGCGGGTTGAACAACACTTGCTGCGTCGCTTTGATGGTAGTCGTCCCGTCGCTGCCGCGTTCCTGCGATTCGATCGTGAACCGCGACGGAAACAAGGTCTGAAACATCGTCGGTCCGGCGCCGATCTTTTCCTGCGTTCCTGACTGCGCCAGTTGCGCCGCAGTGAGACCATCCGTCATCGCCGCTGCCGCGTCATAGCGCCGATGAAGTATCTCCTCGGCAAAGGCCTTGTAGGCGTTCACAGGAGCGTGCGACGTCTGGTAATACCAGTAGCCGGCTACTGAGGCAATCGCGACGATGGCTGCGATTCGTTTCATGATTCGGCCCTCAAGACTGACGGCGTGTTGCGATCCAATGATCGATCGAAAAGCGGTCGCTCACGCGCGGCATTACGAGCAGAAACAGAAGGAGAGCGAGCCGCGGGATGACGTGCTCGTGAAACGGATAGAGCGGCTCGTGCAGCAGATGGCCGAACGTGACGATCACGAGCACGACACCCAGTGCCAGCAGCGCTTCGTAAACCCGCCAGCCGATCAGGAGCAACGCTCCGCCAATGAGCTCAATGAAAGGGATGGCCAGTCCGACTGCCCACAACGACCAGGTGGGGAGAAACGTATCGCGGAACGGCAGAAACCATTTCTGAACATGGCCCACTGGTGTCAGCGTAAACACTTTGTACACGCCGGCCATGAAGAAGATCAGGCCGAGTACAAGACGGGCAAAGAGACAGGCAAAGGCGCGCCAACGCGCGGTCAACACCACGTCCGGTGTCACCATCCGCAACCCTCCCACGCGGCGGCGAGCAAGTTACCTTCGCGTCGCGGTCTCGGTGCCCATCACTGCCCCGCCGGCGACCGCCCAATGCCCATAGAGGGTGCCGCCCTCGCGCGTGTACGAGGCGACGCCGATGAAACTGTGATTGGCATCGGTGTACGCCACGGAAAGCGTGTCGTTCACGACGATCCCGACGCCGGTATATCGCAAGCCGGCAATGCTCCAGTGCACGTCGTAAACATCGCCCCGAGGAGTGATGTTGAGCGTGCCCTTGTAGACGCCGACGCCGGGGTTGGTTCCATTGACGAAATACGATCCGCTCCAGCCCGGCCTGGCCTCGAGGGACACCGACACAAACAGGATGGAGACAGCAAGGAGAACGAGAGTGGTCCGTCGCATGGTCATTTCCTCCTCCAATCGAAGGAAATGGTAGCGCATCGGCTGGGCTCGCCTGAAGTTTTCCGCTACGCTTCCGCGCGCCCGAATCTTGCCGCGGACCTCGCGCGCGCCTTGGCGGCTTCCGTCTCGCGGTCGTGCGGCTCCGCGGTCGTCACGAGGGAAGCAAACAACTTCTGCGCAACCAACGCGGTCTCCTCAACCGCGAGATCAAACGCGGCCTGGTTCGCCTTCGAAGGCTTCGTGAAGCCGCACAGCTTGCGCACGAACTGCAGGGAGGCGTCGCGAATCTCTTCCTCCGTCGCCGGAGGCTCGAAGTTGAAAAGGGTCTTGATGTTTCTGCACATGGGGAGGCTCCTGTTGGTTGTCCGAAATTATAGGGAATGTGGGCACTCCGTTTTTCACGCGAAGACGCGAAGGGGTTGGATCTTTCTTCGCGCCTTCGCGCCTTCGCGTCTTCGCGTGCTTACCGCCGCCCGCCCTTTCTCCGCGCCTCCTCAAACTGCTTTTCATCGATGAACGGCCACACTTGCGAATCGCCACTTCGCTTGAACCACCATCGATAGGGCGCCCAGAAGAGGCCGAAGGTGAGCACGCTCGGAATGAATCCGAGGACGCGAGCCCATTTCGGAAGGACCGGCCATTCATACTCCCTGTCGCCCTCCAGAAAGAGAGTCCAGCGCGAGATTTCGCCGCGTGCTTCGCGAAGCCGTTTCTTGCGGTCCGCGGATCCCGGTTCGGGAAGATCGCGGCAGAGAAGCCAGGCCTGCTCGGCGATCTCGCGAACGGCACGATCCTTCGATCGCGAGAGTGGCGCGCGAAACTGATCCCGGCTGGCGCTTCCTTCCGACAGCTCGCGAAGAAGGATCGTCAGTTGGCTGCGAAGGGTCCGGTCGATCACGAAGCGTCTTCCCGAAGCCGTTCGTGGAGATAGTCGCGCCACCCGTCAGGAATCGCTGGGACCAGCGCGGCCCGGCGCAGCAGCTCCTTGTCCCTGCCGTTCGTAGCGTAGATGCTGACGAATTCAGCAACCGTAATCGACGGCGTCTGCGAGGGAGTTAACGCGATGTGATCTCCCGCGCCCAGTTCACCCTCGCGGGAAACGGAAAGGTAGAAACCGCTCCGGCCGCTCCTCAGGAAACGCTTCACCATATCCATGCGGCCGAAGCGGATTCCGAGCTTGTAGCAAGGCATGCGCGGCTGCGTCACGACGAACGCCGCCGAGCCGATCGCGATCTCGTCGCCGATGCGCACGCGATCTTCGGCCAGACCTTCGACCGTGAGGTTCTCGCCGAACGAACCCCAGGGCAGATCGACGCCGGGCAACTCCTCGCGCCAGAACGCATAGTGCTCGGACGGATAAACGTAAACCGCTTTCTCGGCGCCCCCATGCACGGTGAGATCCGACTGCCGGTCGCCCACGAGGTTCAACGTTTCAACGCGCACGCGGCCCGCCACCGGCTCTTTGAAGATCGACGTCAGGACGGCCTCGCCGCGTGAGATGACCTGGCGCGGCAGCCCCACATTCACGGACACAACCTTCATCGGGGTGGGCATTTCCGGCGAATCGTAGCGCAGTAGGGAGAACGGTTGACGCTCGCAGAACGGTTGGGCTAGCCTTCGATACTTAATTCCCGGATCAAAGGAGCGGCCATACGCATGCGAAAGACACAGCTCGTCGCCCTCGTTTTATTTGCCTCGCTCACGACACTCCAGGCGCAGCCATATCAACGAAAGACTGAGGCGACGCCGAGTCAGCCGATCGCCGGCCTGACGCAATCGCTATGGAACGCGTACGACCGCGCCATTTACGATTCATCGGTATATCAGCGATGGAACCTCCGTCTTCTTCGCCCGCTCACGCCCGACGCAGCCGGGCAAGTGTTGGTCGCAACGGCCACCTCCCGGGAGGGCAACGTTGGCGAGACGATTCTGGTTCCGGCAGCAGGGATCTGGGTCACTGGCGTACCCGAGGTGCAAACGATCTGTCGGAACTTTCACGGCGACGTGACGATGCAGGTGCGCCAATTGCTCGGATTGCCGCCGGACGCGGATGCGCCGAGGGTGCTCACATTCAAAGTCAATATGAGCGATCTCTTCCGGCCGTCTCCCGACGACACCATCACGACGACGTACCCCTGCCAATATACGGCCGGCACCACGCCACCGCTGGACTGCGGCAACGTTTTCCCTTCGACGACGACACCGGCTCACTATCAATGGATCGCTACGCAGTCATTCCTGTTGCACGCCGTACCCAATGGATACCCATGGACGCACCTCGGCTACACCTACAATTGGGCTCCGGGCGCTGACCGTTATGGCGCGTCGGAATATGTCATACGAGGCGGCACCAATGCGTTGATCGTACAGGTTGCGACGACCGTCCAGTACTGTACGCCACCAGCGCCATAACAAGATACTCAGTGCTCGATGACGTTCACTGTGGCGTAAAGATCTGCACACGCTGCGTATCGTTATCTGTCAGCGTCAACAGCGCCCATACCGACCCCGTAGACTGCACTTCGATACGGACCCGGTCATGCGCACGAACCACGGGCGATGACAGGAGGTCATTCCATGTGACCGTTCCAAATGGAGGTGCATCCGTCGGGAAGTCCAGGATCACTTCCCTTTGTGACAGCACGTCTCCGGTGGCAGCGTCCATCGCCCGGAGGACGACGTGACTCCCGCTCGTGAAGATCCGAATCGTCGTCCGGAATCGCGCGCTCGTTGTTACGGACGGCAGCCAGATCTTCGTTTGCTGCACGCCGTTCCATCGGATGACCGGTATCTCGGTGCCAGCGCCATCCGGATCCCGCGACGTCTCGTAAAGCCGCACGCTGTAGGACAGCCGGCCGGCTTGATCCGCAGGAGGAACGAGGAACATTTCCGGATAGGTTGCGTTGTACCCCGCCGGTTCGATCCGTAGCGATGAATGGGGAGGAACCCGTCGCACAGGACCACCGCAAGCATGGGGCTCGTTGATGAAGAAACAAACCTCCGGATCGACCGGAACCGAATCGTCCGAGTCGTTGTAGACGAAGATCTCGCTCACCCAGCGAGTTCCCTGGCTGGCGCCGGTAGGTGGAAGCGCGATCGGGATCAGGATCGACTCGAGCTCATGTGTAAACGCAAAGCCCAAGCTTGTTCGGAGGAGAATGCCAAGATCGACTATCGTGACAGAGACGACGCCCACGGGGTGTGCAGGAGCTACCGCCTTGATGTGGGAAGCATCGACCAGCGTGACGTGAGGGGATTTGACGTCCCCGAAAAAGACTTCCGGCGCGAAGAACCGAAGAGAGCCGCGCGCGGTGATCGCGATTTCCTCCCCGCCTGTGGGTGCTGCGTAATTCGGAAAGAACGTGAAATCAGTGCTCTGCGCAAAGGCCGAAGTTGCCAGCAGCGCGAGAAGAACAACGGCGGCAAATCGCATCGAAGCCTCCTTATCGCGATCGCAGCGGGGTCGCGCTCTGAGGATACTGCTTCCGCGCTCGCGGGGGCGCTCCCTCGATTCATTCTTACTCTCCGCGCCTCCGCGTCTCCGCGTGACCGTATCCCTCGTGATCTCGCCACAACGCGTTACCATGCGCGACGCATGAGTCTCATCCAGGTCGACGAAGCAGGTCTGCTCTTCATCTCGCCCGTCATCGATGACTGGGCGACCGTCGAGGCCCACGGCATCGACGTCGTGATCGACATGGAGGGCGGGATCGACGACGGCATCCCGACGACGCCGAACTCTTCCCTGTACGTCTACTTCCCGATCTTCGACGAAGAGCTTCCTGACCTGGCGCGCCTCGAGGCCGTGGCCATCATGGGCGCGCACCTCGTGAGCAGCGGCCATCGCGTCCTCTCTCACTGCGGGATGGGATTCAACCGCTCCGCGCTGATCGCTGCGCGGATCCTGCATCAGCTCGGGATGGAAGGGCCGGCGATCGTCGAACAGCTTCGCGCGCGACGGCCGGGCGCGCTGTTCAATGAAGTATTTGCGCAGCATGTCGCCTCATTACCGTCGCGGACCGGCAATTCATGATCGGGAGGCGATTCATGCGGATTGTCATCGTCGCGACGATCCTCACTCTTTCTTTTGGCGTCGCTCTAGCCGCCGAACCCTCAAAAACCGCTACCGCGACGATCAAGAGGATCGAAGGCGTCTACAAGAGCCGCTTTGCCAACTCCACGGTTCAGGACGAACATTTCGAGAGTGAGGACATTCTCGAAATCGTGTCCTACAGCCCGAATGCGATCTATTTCCGCGTCCATCTCGAGTTTTACAACGGCCACACCTGTGACCTCTACGGAATCGCCGCATACGAGAATGGCTCCTTTGTATTTCACGGCAAGAGCGACGTGTCGGACGCGATTTGCAATCTGACGATCCGCGCTGACGGCGGGAACGTCACGCTCGATGACGTCGGCGGCAATTGCCGGACGTACTCGTGCGGCGCCCGCGGCGGGTATCACGGCGTCTCGTTTCCGATCAAATCGCGGCGCGAAATCAAATACATGAAACGACTCAAGGCTTCGCACGAATATGCCGAAGCGGCCGCCGATTTTGAGAAATCCGGATCAACGCCGCCCGTGCATCATTAGAAAACAATATGGACTGGACGAAAAAAGAGAAGCGCATTCTGAGTGGATTGCGGACACCCGCCCACATACAACACTACCTCGATGAGCTCGAGTACGACGACGAAGGGGGCGCAGACTCGCCGCGTGTCGTTATGCGGCAAGAAAAAGCCCAATGTTTCAGCGGCGTTCTCTTCGCCTGTGCAGCCCTGCGCGAGCTCGGCCATCCTCCGCGTCTGATGTACATGGATGCGGCGAGCGACGACGGCCACTGCCTCGCGGTTTATGAAGTCGGAGGACTGTGGGGCGCGATCGGGAAGTCGAACTTCACGACGCTCCGTTCCCGCGAGGCCATCTATCCCTATCTCGCCCTCGGCCTCAGCTACTTCGAAGGCTTCTTCAACGTGTACGGCAAACGAACGATGCGCAACTTCACCGTCCCAGTCGAACTGGAGCGCTTCGAGCGGCGCGGTTGGCGGTTCAGCGAGAAAGAGCTTCTCTACATCGATCGCGCCATCGACCTTGCTCCGAAAGCGTGGGTCCTTCCTCGGCGCACCATCTCCAGTATCAGCAAAGTCAGCCAGCAGCTTCGCACTGCCGGCCTCCTTGGATCGAAGGCCTCGGGATTGTGGCGCCGCAACGGCTGAGCTTAGACGTCACCCTGTGACGCCCGCCACATCCTTCTGTGTTATTTGCCGCCCGCAACCTTTCGTTGGGGGGATATCGTGAGCGTGAGGTGTTCCCATGACCAGCGTGTTGCAGCCGCCGAGAATCAAGCCAAAACCATTCACCTACCGCACCGGCGTCGTCGGAGTGGAGGGGCGTTCCGCTTCTTTGCAGGCTGAAGGCAAGCCGACGTTGCGCGTGGCCAGTCCGCCGGAGTTCAAAGGCGTGGCGAACGTCTGGACTCCCGAGGATTTCTTTGTCGCCGCTATCGAAGTGTGCCTGATGCTCACGTTCGTCGGCCTCGCGGAGAAGCACGGCCTCAAGTTCGCGAGCTACGAGAGCAAGGCCGAAGGTCTGCTCGAATGGGATCAACAGTCGTACCGGTTCACGCGCGTGGTCGTGCGCCCCGCGATCACGTTGTTCGATGAGCACTCGATCGTCGCCGCGCACGAGACTCTCGAGCGCGCACACGCCACGTGCCTCGTCGCGAAATCGGTCGCGTGCGATGTCGTCGTCGAGCCGATCTTTGCTGTGAAGCGATGAGCGTTCAAGCGGCCGGCGCACCGCCAGCGATCGTTGCGGTGGGCGACAATCCAGGCGGGCGCAAGAGGCTTTCGAAGGAGACGTGGATCGCTCTTGCCTCGCTCCTCGGCATCAGTACTTCTCTCATTCTGCGCTTCGTCGTTCGTACGCCGGCGCGGGTCAGCGACTGGGTGCTCATCGCCGTGCTCCTCGCCGGAGTGCCGCTTCTCTTCGATCTGCTGAAAAAGCTAGCCGCGTTCGAAGTCGGATCGGATGCTCTCGCCGGCATCTCCATCCTCACCGCCGCGATCCTCGGCGAATACCTCGCCGGCGCCATCATCGTTCTGATGCTCTCGGGCGGTACCGCGCTCGAGCTCTACGCGACGCGCCGGGCATCGACGGTTCTCTCGGCGCTCGCGAAGCGCGTTCCGAGCAGCGCACACCGGCTGGCCGTATCAGGAATCGCCGAGGTCAGCATGGCCGATGTGCGGATCGACGACCGCCTGGTCGTACTGCCTCACGAGATCTGTCCCGCTGACGGCATGGTCGTCGAAGGACACGGCGCGATGGATGAGTCGTACCTCACGGGCGAGCCGTTTCAGATCGCGAAAGCGCCCGGATCGGAAGTCCTCTCCGGCGCGATCAACGGCGCCGACGCGATGACGATTCGCGTCACCACGCTGCCGATCGACTCCCGCTACGCGAAGATCGTGCAGGTGATGGAACAGGCCGAAGCCCAACGCCCTCGGCTGCGAAGAATCGCGGACCGGCTGGGCGGTTGGTACACGCTGTTCGCGCTTGTGATCGCCTTTGCGGGATGGATCATCGGCCACGATCCGCGCCGCTTCCTGGCCGTGCTTGTGATTGCCACGCTGTGCCCACTGCTCCTGGCCATTCCTGTGGCGATCATCGGCGCGATCTCGCTGGCCGCATCGCGCGGCATCATCATCAAGAATCCGTCGATGCTGGAACGCATCGATCGCTGCCGGACGATCATCTTCGACAAGACCGGAACGCTGACCTACGGCAAGCCGTCGCTGACCGATGTGATCTGCGCGCCAGGCGTGACGCGTGAACAAGTGCTGCGACTGGCCACGAGCCTGGAGCAGTACTCGCGGCACCCTCTCGCCATCAGCATCCTCGAAGCCGCGCGTGCCGAGGGGATCGCCGCGGTCAACGTGTCGGAGATCAGCGAACGGCCCGGCGAAGGACTGCGAGGCCGCATCGATGCCGACGTGGTCGAGATCAGCGGCCGCGCAAAGATCACATCGAGCCGCGTCATCGCGCAGTTGCCGCCCCATGCCGCCGGGATGGAATGCGTCGTCCTTCGCAACGGCGAATACGCGGCCACGCTGCGCTTTCAGGATGTTCCGCGCGAGGAGAGCCGTTCGTTCGTGGATCACCTCGTGCCGCATCATCAAGTCACGCGCGTGATGCTCGTCTCCGGCGATCGCGACACCGAGGTGCAGCATCTCGCTACGCTGGTCGGAATCGAGAACGTTCACTCGGGAACCAGTCCCGAGGAAAAGCTGGCCATCGTTCGCGACGAGGTCGCCAAAGGTCCGACCCTCTTCCTCGGCGACGGCATCAACGACGCGCCGGCGATGGAGGCCGCCACCGTCAGTGTCGCCTTCGGCCACAACAGCGACATCACCGCCGAAGCGGCGGATGCAGTCGTGCTCGAGCCGTCGCTCGCCGCTGTCGACGAGCTGATTCACATCGGCCGCCGCATGCGCCGCATCGCCCTGCAAAGCGCCGCCGGCGGCATGACCCTGAGCATGATCGGCATGCTCGCCGCCGCAGCCGGTTGGCTCGCACCAGTGCCGGGAGCGATCGCGCAGGAGGTGATCGATGTGCTGGCGGTACTCAACGCGCTACGGGTCGCGGCACCGCGAATGCGACTCAACGATCTCGGTCATGATTAGCACCACAGAGACACAGAGGTCACAGAAATCACCTCTGTGTCCTCAGTGTCTCTGTGGTTGATTCTGTCCAATCGTTCGCCTACCGCGCCCAGTGACCGTCTACGAAGTAGTAGCCGCGGCGGGTGTGCACCCAGTGAGCCGGAACCCAGACCGCGCTTCGGTACGGAGCACGCGCCCACGCGCCGCTCGTCCAGACGTAGCGGTTGCCGTCCCAGCGATGATAGCCCTGCTGCCAGACGTAACCCGGGCGCACCAGCACCGGCCGCTGCTCGACCACGAGCGGCGGCGGTCCAATTCGCAGATAGATGCGCGTCCGCGCTTCCGAGATCGGGACGATCAGCATCCCAGTGAGAACCGCCATTGAAAGGAATCGGGAAAGGATTCTCATTGTGATTTGCCTCCGCAGTTTTATTTGCGAAGAGAATGCCGGAGGCATGAGTGGTTCGGTTCGGCTCGCCCGCGTTTCTCGAAGTGTTACCGAGCTCTTCCCGCTCTGGGCCGCTGCCCAGTCCGCCGCAACGCATCGGGCTCGACCCACTCGTCGTCCGCGACCTCGTAGCCGAAATAGTGGACGCGATACCGGCGATTCTTTGCGTCGATGATCCGCGCTTTGTACCAGTCGCCGTCGGACTTCACTTCCACCCTGCGGCCGATGGCGGCATCGCTCCTCGCGTGCGCGACCGCGATCAACGTGTTCGTGTTGAAGCCGCCGGTGAAGACCGAAGCGGAGGTCTGATCCTCGGCGAATCGCATGTCGTCGTGAACGCTGCGCGCGATCTCGCCGAGGGTAACGCGGTGGTCGCCGTTCAAGTCGGCGAATGAACGACCTTGCAGTCCGGCCAGCAGCATCTCGGTGAACGTCCAGTTCGCCGTCGAGCTGTCTTTGCTGGTCGACGACGCGAAGCACGCGAACGACTGCCGGCCGCGGAGCCGCTTCACGCGATCGACGAGCGCGCCGGAGTAGCAGCAGTCCGCAGCGAGGATGACGCGATCGCCGCGAAACTTCCTCGCAATGGTTCCGACGATCGCATCGACATTCCATCCGGCCCGATTATCGCTGGCGTCATACGTCGCAAAGAACGTGTTCTTTCCATCGTCGGATTGATAGCCATGGCCGGTGAAATAGAAGAAGAGCAGATCGCCGGGCGCCGTCTGCGCGACCATCCTGTCGAGCGCTGCCTGCGCGTGCGAGGTGGTGGCCTGTTTGTCCGCGAGGTAGACGATGTGATTCGCTGTCACTCCCTTCTGACGAAAGAAACGGACGAGCTGCGCATCCCGCCGATTCGCCTTAGGAAACGACGCAAACGCCTCGGAGTCCTTCCACTCCAATGTCCCGACGACGAACACCCACGTTCTCTGCGGCTGCCATCGAATGTCCACCGCAAACGCGCTTGTCGTCGCGACGGTTGCGATCAGAAGCAGGAGAGCACGGATGCGATTGGACATGCTCCGCATTGTGGGGCAAGTCTGTGATTTTCTCTCAGCGCTTTGGCAGCAGCTCTCCCTGCCGCAGCGCTTCGTCGCGCGAGTACTTCACAGGGACGACCTCTCTGCCGTGATGATCGATGTAGCCCCAGAGACCGCCATCCACCAGGCCGTGATGATCGGGATCGGACGCGTCGGTTCTTTCCGTGCAACCGGAACACACCATGGCAAGACCGTTCTCGAACGGCCACGCGAAATCGTAGATGGGCGGCAACACCATCCGAAACGAGCGATCGAAGAACGCCACCTTTCCATGACGGCGCCCGCGCACCAGACCTTCGACGAAGTCGTCAGCGCCGTTGTCTTCCGACAGCACTTCGAGAATGCGCCCATTGCGCAGGACATAGAACCAACCGCGTCGCTCGGCGTTGAACGTAGCCAGTCCATCGGCGTTGAAGTCGAGTGCCTGGAGATGCCGCGCCACGATGCGAACGGAACCATCGCCGCTGACGACCGCGCAATTCCTATGGAGGCTCATCTCCGGATCGGGGTTCTTCGCGGTGGGACGAGCTGCATAGAAGCAATCGAGAGACTGCGCGGCGAACGCGCTGGTTGCGATCAGGAGGGCAAGAGCCAGAGAGAGAGCGAAAAGATGACAGGCCTTCATGCGCCTCATCGTACGACGCAAAGGCACGACGCAGGATATCGTCAGTGCTTCGTGGCGCGTCTCCGCTGTCTTGCCAGCGTCAGGGTGACGCTTTCAAAGACCGAGGTCGAGTAGTTGGGAAACTGGTCGGTGGGAAAGCTGGTGAAATACACTCGCGGCGCGAGCCCTCCGATCGTTGGGTCGCCCGTCTCGCCAATGAGCGTCGGGTAAAAGAGAGCCCGGCCCGCCTCGGTAAATGGAGCACTGATCGGCTCAGACCAATGGATCATGTCGCTCGAAGCGCGGGCCTTGATCGACACGCCGAGGCCGGAGACGTAGACCGCGAGGTAGACGTCGAAGCTGCGGTCGTAGAGCACGATGGCGGAAGCCCCGTTTTCGTCGGTCCACAGAGGCATGTACTTGCCGGCCGTTCCCGACAGGTCTGGCGTGGCACTCCCCTGCACAAACGCAGTCGCGGGCTGCGTCCAGGGATTCGGAGACGCTCCGTCGTACTTGTGAAACAACTGCGAGACCTGGTGCCCGTCGCCGGAGAGCACCGCCGTAACGACATCGGCGTACATCGCCCGAGCGACGCCCAGGCAGAGCGCGTTATTACAGGCGCCGGGAGCGCCCTGCAACCGATCGTTATAGAAGACATAGAAGTAGGCGTTCGCCGGGTCCGGCGGTGGATTGTCGAGGTGCTTGCCGTTTGCGTCGGCTACCAGAAGCGAGCCGTATCCGACCGCCATGTTGGTGCCGCCACCCTCGAACAGAGACAACGGTTCACTTGGCTGAACGATCTGCCCCGCCACTCGGAAGGTCTTTCCGTCGTCCGTCGATACCGCCAACCCGATCGATGAATAAAAGCAGGGCACCATGGACGCGCTGTTCCCTCCCGCGCTGCACAAAAAGCTCGGTGGGTTGGCCTGGTTCTGCCAGTGGTATTCGGCATGGAAGGGCATGAGCCATCCGCTCTTGCCGCCACTGGCGAAGCGAACGACACCACCACCGCCCGCATAGTCCTTGTCGAACATATAGCCCGCCGGCGCGTCTCCAGGACCAAACATCCTCCTGCAGCCACCGGTGACTCCGCTAACACGATCGAGCGTGCCATTGAACGGAAAGGTGCCGTGGACGTTCGGACTTGCGCTGCAGGCAGACGTGGACCCGGCGCTGCCATAAAACGTATACGTACCTCCCGCCGCTGGAATCGCTCCGATCGATCCATCGGATGGACCGAATGAGAATCCATAGCTCACAAGCTCGGCATGTGTAGCGAACGTGACGGGCTGGCCGAAAAACCCGACGATGTCGCCCTCCGGCGACACCTGCGTCACAGCATCATTCCTGATCGTGGTCTGGGAGAAAGCACCCAAACACACCAACGCAACCACGAACGCGATGCCCAGCGATTTCCTCATATCTCCTCACTCCTGGAGCAACGGCGCCGGGCTGCGCCGGTGTAATCGTAGCATCGAGGCTGGCTGGGTCGGAATGGGCTACTCGCTTGGCGATTCTGAGGAGGATTGGCTTGCCGTCGTCGGGCACGCCGCCGCTTGATCATCGCTCTCTGGTTCTCTCGACACGAGCTGTCAGGCGTGGACCCGCACTTTCGGCGAAGTGACTGTCCTACCAGGGCGTCCTTGAAAGCCAACCAACGATGAGATTGGTATAGTCGCCAAAAGTGAGCTCTTGGGGATCGAGATGAACGGCGTGCGCTTGTTCACGTAACTGTGCGCGGAAATCCAGGTAGCGTTCGAATACCGCCTTGCCTCCAGGCATCTGCGCGAACGCTCTCTGGTTGCTCAGCCAGTCGCGTACCGCTCGAATTGCATCCTTCGGCTCGTCGTTATGGGCGCGAATATCCTGGCCCGAAATGTCAGAGCAGAAGCTGCGATATCGATAGCGCTCGCGATCCAGCACCAGACAGCACTTCTCTCGATCCTTCGGCGAGCCGTATCGCGCCGCTCCCAGGAAGAATCCGAGCTCGAGCGGCATGTTGAACCGCGCCAAGCCGGTCGCGCGGTCCAGCCCGGCTCGCGAAATGTCATGGATCCCAAACTTCGATTGCTCGATCATGGCCAGTACTTTCTCGACTCGAGACTTACCGCTGTCTTCGACTTCAAGCGCCGAGCGCGCAACGAACCCGCAGTCGTAAATCGCAAAGATCAACGCATCAAACAGGCGCTTGTACTTTGTGTCGAACGGGACGTTGAGGAAGACGCTGTCCTCGTACGCTGCCATCGCTGACGTTCTCCGCCTGGCGTTACCTTGCCTTCGCTCGGGGAGGGGGCGAGTGACGGACCCGGCCTTCCGTTTCCTTTGCTACGTGACGAGGATACGTTCGCCGTACGCCTCGTTTTACTCCGGCCGGCTTACTAGCCGGAGGTTCGCCATCCAGTATGACAAATCGTCCGGTCTTCTCGTCACGGTAGACAAGACGGGCAGCGGCCCTGGCCTCTTCGGCTGAGATGCGGCTACTCCCTACTGCGGGCTTGATCGTTCGCGTAGTCTTGGTGGGATCAGCATCGTGGCTGATGAGACTATCGATAACGCGACAAAGATACTCGAACAAAGCCTCGCGATGCACCGCGGGAAAACGCCGGCCTTCGCGGGTTAGGAAAACTGCTCTCGTCACATAGTCCCCAGGCGTTTTAGCCCCGCCACGAATACGGTGGCGCGCCAGGCGCGAGCTCGCGAACACCAAAAGGCGCGTCGTCAGTTCGTTCCAGTCGGTTTCTTCGATGATTCGTGGCAATCGTTCGCCAGCCGATCCATCCCGCAACCGGTGTTGACCTTCCGCGTTAGGCTTGGCTTGACTGGAGTCCCGTGGCATGACGATGTAAGTATACCGTTCCTGGCGAACCTCGGGGCCTGCATCCGACCTGTCGCATTCCGTTCATCGGCATCGCCAAATACCCCTATCGAGCACCCAGCGCTCTTAGACGCTTGATTGCACCGGCATGTTGGGGGTCATAGCGAAGCGCTTCTTCGAGGAGCGATCGCGCGCCGGGCAGATCGTCCTGACGCGCGTGAATGTCGGCCAGGAAGACGAGAGCGTCCGGTACGTAGGGAGCCTCTACGAGTGCGAGCTCGAGCTCGCTGCGGGCGGTAGTGAAGTCGCCGCGATTGGCCGCGGCGATGCCGAGCATGATGTGCGGCTTCACCAGGGCGCGCGATGCAGGATCCGCGGCGAGCGCTTGAAGCACCTTGAAGCCACGCGCATCACCGAACGCCGCCAGAACCAGACCAGCGGCCTGACGGACGTGGAGCGATGGATCGGTACCATACCGTGCGATCGCGTCGGCGGCGCTCCCGGCCCGTGCATAGCCGAGCGCCTCGATCAGTCGCGCTCGTACGAGCGGATCGCGGTCAGCCAGCAGCGGCTCGAGGATCGAAGCGGCTGCCGTGGGGAAGCGCTGCCCGAGAAGGATGGCGGTTGCGCCACGGAGCGTGGGAGCTTCGTGAAGGTCACGTACGACGGCGGTGAGCGAAGGAAGGCTTTGTGCCGCTGACGCCTCGTCGATGGCATCGGCGAGCACGCTCCGCCGCTGCTGCCGTTCCGCAGCTTGCGGCCACCAGGAGGCGATCTCCTGCTCGATCAGCTCCGCCGGTTTCTTCGCGTGACAGACGCCGCAGGCATTCGGGACGCCATGCCGGAGCGTGTTCCTGGCGTTGGGGATGTCGATGCTGTGGTCGGGGAACTTGTCGAGCACCCCGCTGACGAGCCGCGGCATGTGACAGCCGGTGCAACTCGCTGCCTTCGCTGGATGGTGCGTATGCGCGCGCCCTTCCTTCGCAATGGCGCTGTGGCAATCGCGGCACGAACGATCGGCGTCGCTTTTCATTTCATTGGGACCGTGCTCTTTGTGCGGGGCGGTGTGGCAGGTGAGACAGGTCGCTCCTCCCACGCGGTAGCAGCGCGATTGGACGAGGGCCTGATACTCGAAGCTCGAGCTGTTCGGGCGTCCGTCGGCGAAATACTCGCCCGATCGTGCGGTGCTGTCGACGATCACGAGTGCCTGATATTTGTCGTCGTACCGCTGACCGGGGCGGAACTGATCCTTCTGATCGAGTAGCGGAAAGAGCGGCTCGTGCGGACCATGGCAGCGTGCGCAGATCGACAACGCCAGCGCGGCGTCGATGTGTCCCGGATGGATGATGTCGGCCTTGCTCTTGGTCTCGGCGTGCCGCGCTCCGGGGCCGTGACAGGCTTCACACGCCACGCCGGCATCCGCGAACGTCGTCGACCATGATTGTGCCGCCGCGTCGTAACGCAGATCGAGGCCGGTGGAGTGGCACTCCAGACACTCCTTGTTCGCCGTGCGGCGGAAGTTGGTCCAGAAGAAGGGATGCGTCGGGGAGACCACGCCCTGTTTGTGCTCGTTGTAATCGACCCAGGCGCCGCCACCGGTAACGTGAAAGTAGACAGGAAGGACCTGCCACCTACCGTCGGGAAAGATGGTCAGCGCATCCTGCATCCGCTTTCCGCCGATAACCCAGGCGACGGGATAGTCGCCAAGCTCTCCGCGTGCATCCCGCGTACGCATGACGAACGAGTCGCCGCGGCGCGTCATCCATGCTTCGCTGGACGTACCCTTGAAATGCGCGTTGGCAAACGATCCGACGACACTTTTGGCCGAGGCCGGCGCGAGGGCGCGCGAGTGCCAGTCGTGCTGCCAGCGAACAAAGTTCTTCTCGTGACACTCCCGGCAACTGGCAGAGCCGGCATAGGCGTTCCGGGATGGCAGCTCCTCCCATGCATCGCTCGCGGTGGTTGTCGCTTTCTTCGAAGGAGCCGGCGCGGTTCGCGATGCCGGGGTCTGCTCTTTTCGACACGATACGAGCGCGGCGATTGCGATCAGTCCAACCGCGAGATGCGTACGCAATCGCATCCGCACGCTACTCGGTGTCGCTCTTCCGGAATGTTTTATGGCAGGCTTTGCACGCCGCGCCAACCGCATCGACCTGCGATACCAGGCGCGCGTGGAGGTTCGGAGCGGCATTCGACGCCGTAACCCTCTGCTGCGCTAACTGCAGCAGCTTTGCGCTCTCGCTCTCCAGCTTCGCGCCGGCCGCCTTGAACTCCGCGGGCTGACCCCAGATCTCCGGCCTGGCCGCGCTCTTCACTTTTGTCGCGTCCGTCCCAGCGGGAAAGAACTCCCCCAATCCCACACTCAACCCATGAATCGCCTCGGCGTGCGCGGCAAGCTGGCGATCGTTCGCGATCTCCTGCCTGGCGATCATTGAGATCGCGGTCATGTGCGCCGCCATCGCCTTCATCACACTCTGCCGGTACTTGACCACCGACTCCGCCCGGTCTCCTGCGCCGATCGACTGGGCAACCAGAAGAGCGACTAAAAGAGACCCAATCCGCACCCGCAAAGCGTCTCGCATCGTTGGCGAAGGATAGTGGAAACTGCGGAGCGTTCGTCGGTTCTGCGTTAACACGATAGTGTTCTTCGTTAACATGATAGTGTTCCGCGTTAACACGATAGTGTTCTGCATTAACACGATAGTGTTACGAGTTAACATGATAGTGTTATGCATTAACATTTTAGCGTTGACTATTAACACATAAGCAATGTGAATTAGCGCTTTAGCGTGTTTCAATACAACTTTAGTGTTCATAACCAGCAAACAGGATGAACTCGATAATAAGATCTGTTCACAGTTAACAACTAAGTGTTAAGCGACAACGCTTTAGTGTTATCATATAGCCGTTCTTGCTTTGTGATCCATGCTAAAGTACTACTCATGGATGCTTAAGTGCGTTGGAGGATGACAACCATGTTATCGGTGGCACAGATCTTCGGCTCGAATCTCCAGAGGGTGCGGAAGCAGCATGGCCTGACGCAGAAGGATCTCGGCAACTTGACGCATACGAGCCACACCTTCATCGGCGAGATGGAGCGCGGAATGAAGGCGCCGAACCTCAATCTAGTCGTCGCCATCGCGATCAAGCTCCGCATCGGCATCGAGGAGCTCGTGGTGGGATTGACACCGGCCCGCGATGAGCAGATCGCGCCCCCTTCGACGTAGCCAACGCCCGGTTTGTCTTGCTGATCCGCGTAAGGCCCTTTCTTTCTTTCACGCGGAGACGCGGAGATCACGGAGTTCCTCTCTTCGCGTTCTCCGCGTCTCCGCGTGAGTCGTCTCTCCAGCTAGCAAGTTGAGGACCTGTTAGCATCGTCGCCTCCATGAAGCGGGCGTTCATCGCGGCGGTACCGCTACTCATCGCCTCCATCGCGGCGGCGCGCGACCTTCCCAACTTCGATGCTGCAGCGACACAGCGCACTTCACCCTCGGCTGCTGTCGCCCAAGCCTCGAGCTCAAAGATACCGACGGAGTGGTACGCGCAGTTCGGCACTCCGTCCTTTCGCTGGATCGGTGGAGCGCCAGGCGGCGCCGTCACTGCGTCCGCGGCCGTTAGCAGTTTCGATGGCGCGTATGTTTCGGAGGTCCATGACACAGGCCGTGGCGCGATCGTCACGCGATACCGTCAGCGCATCGACGGCATCGAGGTGTTTCGCAACGAGTTGAATGTCGTCACGGCGCGCGATGGTGCGACGGTGGCGATCTCGGGTCATCTCGCGGGTCCCGTGACTCGTGCGGCGGCGAAGAGTGGTGAGCTGTTTCGTCTTTCCGAAGCCGCGACGGTTGCGATTGCGTCGGGCGATCTCGACGCCAACGGCCCCGCTGAATCCCGCGTGAGCCGCGTCTGGTTCGACCTCGGCACATCGCTCGAGCCGGCATATTCGATCGAGCTCGCGACAGACGCGGAGATGTTCCTCTACGTAATCTCCGCTGCCGATGGGCGGCTCCTGTTCCGGAAGAACCTCACCGAGGATGCCGGCACGCCGTTCACGTATCGCGTTTGGGCGGAGACGACGGGGAAGCGCCCGCTCAATGGTCCGCAGGGACTCGTTGGTGATCCAAATCCTACCGGCACCAACGATGGATTTCAGGCTCCGTTTGTCGAGACGGGACTCGTGACCCTCGCGAACGGCCCAATCAGCACGGGCGATCCGTGGCTGGCAGCGAGTGCGACGCAGACCACTGGCAACAATGTAGACGCCTACGCCGACCTCAGCGCGCCGGACGGATTCTCGACCGGTGACGAGCGGGCTTCCACGACCGGCCTGCGCACGTTCGACTACCGGCCCGACATGCAATCACAGCCCGGAGTGAACACGACGCAGCGCAAGGCCGCGGTCACGCAACTCTTCTACGACGTCAATTTCCTGCACGACTGGTTCTATGACTCCGGGTTCAACGAGGCTGCACGCAACGCGCAGACCGACAACTACGGCCGTGGCGGTGTGGCAGGCGACTCGATCCGCGCAGAGGCGCAGGACTACTCCGGACGCAACAATGCGAACATGTCGGTCCCGTCTGATGGCGGCCATCCGCGCATGCAGATGTACCTCTTCGACGCGGTCACGTTCCGCACGCTCAGTGTCGATTCACCGGCTACACTGACCGGCCAATATGCGGTTGGTACCGCAGCCTTCGGCGCGCAGGCCTTCAATCTGAGCGGGAACGTGGTCGCGGCCTCGCCGGCGGATGGCTGCGCGGCGATCGGCTCCTCGGTCGCCGGCAAGATCGCCTTCGTCAATCGCGGCACCTGCAGCTTCACCGTCAAAGCACAAAACGCACAAAACGCGGGCGCGTTGGCGGTGATCGTCGGCAACGTCGCCGACTCGCCCAGCGCATCGAGCATCGCGAAAATGGCTTGCAGCGCCGCAACCTGCACGCCGTCAGAGATTGCGCTGATCCCGTCCATGCTGCTTCCGGTGGAAACCGCGGACGCGGTTCGCACCGCTCTGGCCGCCGGCGCCGTTCACGCCACGTTGCGGCGCGACGCAGGCATCGATCGCGACGGCACGGTCGACTATTCGGTCGTCGCGCACGAATGGGGTCACTACCTGAGCAATCGGCTCATCGCCAACTCGGCAGGTTTGATCAGCAACCAGTCGCGCGGCATGGGCGAGGGATGGAGCGACTTCGTGGCGCTGCTGGCGATGGTGCGCGCCGAGGACACGTCGATTGCGTCGAACGCCACGTTCAATGGTGCCTATCCCATTGGCGCATTTGTCACGAGCGGCGAAGCGAACGGGCCGATTCCAAACGGGGGATACTACTTCGGGGTCCGGCGCGTGCCCTATTCGACCGAGATGACGCGCAATCCGCTCACGTTGCGGCATATCAGCAACGGCAGGCCTATCAGCGGCACGTTGGCTTTCGGCAACGATGGCAGCGCCAATGCTGAGGTGCACGCCACGGGCGAAGTGTGGGCCACGATGCTGTGGGAATGCTACGCGGCGCTTCTTCGCGATACGCTCGGGACGCAGCCTCGCCTGACCTTCGCCGAGGCGCAGCAGCGGATGAAGGACTATCTCGTTGCGTCGCTGAAGATCACACCGGCCGACCCCACCTTTCTCGATTCTCGCGACGCTCTGCTGGCTGCTGCGTTCGCATCAGATCGCACCGACTATCTGAGGTTCTGGCAGGCTTTCGCAAAACGAGGCGCGGGGACACGCGCGGCAATCACGGAGCGCTACTCGACGTCCAACGCCGGCGTGACGGAAGACTTCACGCTTGGCGGGGATGCCGCCATCACCGCGCTCTTGGTCGATGACGCGGCGGGCAGTTGCAAACGAAATGGCATTCTCGAAGGCGGCGAAGACGGAGTGCTGACCGTTACCATTCGCAACACCGGCAATGCCCACCTCGGGGCGACGACGGGGCATGTGACGACGGACGATCCGCGCCTGAACCTGAACGGCGGCGCGATTACGTTCCCTGCCAGCGATCCTGGCCAGAGCGTCATTGGGAGCCTGAACGTCTCCCTTGCTCCCGGCACCGAGGCGCTCACGCCAATTATTAATGTCACGGTCAGCGATCCGGACTTCGCTCTGGCCGAAAGCGCTCTGTTCACGTCCCACATCCGGCTCAACGTGCATGACGAGCCGAAACAATCGGCGACGGACGATTTCGAGACTCCGCGAACAGCGTGGGACATTCCCACAAACGGCCGATGGAGCGTTCTCGATCTCTCGTCCACGCAGCGCGTCTGGCAAGGCACGAATCATTTCCCGCAGACCGACGCGTCACTGACCTCGCCGCTGTTGACCGTTGCTCGCGAGCTTCCGTTGCGGATCGTCTTCCATCATCGTCACTGGTTCAATATAGCCACAACGGCGAATGGGGACCTCGTCCCTCTGGACGGCGGCGTCGTCGAATTGAGCACCGACGACGGCGTTACGTGGAGCGACATCGGTACGTCAGCGTCGCCCGGTTACGATGCTACGCCGATCGTCGCGGATCCCACGAATCCGCTGGCCGGGCGGCGAGCATTCGCACGGCTTAGTCCCGGGGCCTCGTTCGAGTCACCCTCCGCGTCACCGTTCACGACTGTCCTCATCGACCTCGGCACGAAATACGCCGGCCAGCGCGTCCGCATCCGCTTCCGGCTCGGAACCGGAAACATCACCGCCTTGCCGCTGGGATGGCAGATCGATGACGTCGCAATCAACGGAATCACGAACCTGCCGTTCGATACGTTCGTGGCCGACCGCGGCCTTTGCAGTACCTCGAGCACGACGACCGAGATCCGCGCCAGTGGAACGCTCCTCCAGGCCACCGTGACATCAACGCTGGCAACACCGAACGGCGCCGTAGAGTTCTTCGAAAACGGGAAAACGGTCGGCGCCGCGCCGCTGCTGAACGGCGTTGCCACCTGGAATCCGGCAACATTCCTCGCACCAGGAACGCACACGATCGCAGCCAGTTTCGGCGGCACGACGAACTTCACGGCATCGAGCTCCGCGCCGGCGACGATCACAATTGCGGCACCCGCGCGCCGGCGCGCTGCGCGCTAGTTCAAACGGCTTAGTAATTCACCGCACGAACGGCGACGCGATGCTGGCAGCCCACTCGGCCGGCGATGCTGGCTTCGGAGAGCCCTTGTGGCCTCCTGGAATGAGACGGCGGAGATAAAGCTGTCCGCCGAGAGCGAGGCTTTGGTGATGCCGATGAGGAGTGGCGTGCGGTCGGCGGGCTCGCCGCCGCGGTTCATCACCTTCTCGTTCACTTCCACGAAGAGGAAGCTATCGACCTGCTCGTCGACGAGGAAGTCCGTATCGCCGACTCGCGTCACACGAACGGACCGCAGCATCTGACGGCAGATGACTTCGATGCGTTTGTCGTTGATGGCAACCGACTGCGAGCGGTAGACCTCCTGGATCTTGTCGACCAGGTAGCGCTGCAGCTCGCTGATACCGAGGACCGCCAGGACGTCGTGCGGACCGATCGGACCGTTGAAGAGCAGGTCGCCGCCGCGGACGCGCTCGTCTTCCTGCAAGTTAACCAAACCTCCCAATGTACGCACACCCGGCGCAACTTTGCTCGGTACAATGGCCAAACAACGCCTAGTTTACACATGGAGGCGAGATGGGGAACGATCTAGTTGATCTGGCTAAGAACTGGTTGCCGAGGGTGCGAGCGAGCCAACGCATGCACTACCGCTGCAGCAATCACTTCACGCTCTTGAACCGCCTGCTCGGGATTCCGGCGACAGTACTGAGTGCCCTCGTCGGTGCTTCGGTCTTCGCCTCTATTACCAAGCAGGCGAGTCCAGACATGAAGCTGCTTGCGGGATTCGCGAGTTTATTTACGACAATTCTGGTGGCACTTCAGACGCACTTAGGTTACTCAGATCGAGCTGAGCGTCACCGTCAAGCTGGCGCTGGTTACGGCTCCATCAAACGGGACATCGAAGTATTAGCTGCCACGACACTAACTCCATCCGAGTTCGAGCCACGTCTTCTGGAAGTCAAGAAACAAATCGATGGTCTCGAAAAGAGCGTGCCGGAAGTTCCGGAGCGGATTCGTAACCGCGCGCTTCTCTCTGAGGGCATTAAACCATCGTCTTAAGAACGCAACACGTATGTTATTCGCCCCAGCACGACCTCAAGAGGCCGGCGGACCCCGACCGCTGAAGAATGTTACGAGCGACTTGAAGTTCCGCGTCAATTTCACTAGATGAGATGATTGATTCAATGATGACGGGGCAGCTTGGAAGTAGCGACGCGATGCGACGGAAGGCATGTTCTGACATGAAGCCAATAGCTTTGTGTCGTCCTGTCTCGGTTACCTCGCTAAGGTGAAGTTGACGCATACGACTACCAAATGCGCGGAGGAGTTCAAGAGCGACACCCATTGTCGGGTCAACCTGTCGAGCGTGGCCAAGATCAAAACAGAAACTTGCTTCCTTTAGTAACGTAAATATTGGACTCAACTCCGCCACGGTTCGACCCGTAGATTTCCGAAGGTCCATGTTCTCCACACACAGCCTCTCACCAAGGACCTCCCAAAGCTGCGGAGTACAGATGATATCGGGATGAACAACCAACGCCCAAGTCTCTGGTAGTCGAAGTAGACCCTCAATCAAGGATTCTTCTGTAAGGGTCACTAGACGGCTCGGCGCATGAAACGAAACGTAAGCAAAAGCTGAGAGATCAAGGGTACAGACACTTGCCACGAGCGGAAGAAATTCGTGATCTCTCAATGCCGAAACCTCTACTGCCGTGATGCCTCTCTTTTGCTGCAGGTCAATCCCTGCTCTAAAGTCGCCCTTGGCCAAAGCACCGCTCGAGAATCCAATAAGATTCATCAGAACACTCCGTATTTTCGAATCAGCTTGGGAAGCTGCGAGCTCTCAACGTAAAAAAGGCGATCAAGGCCCGACTGGAAGTCGTGACTCAGCTTGCGAATTTCACTAAAAAGCGGGTCTGTTGCCGCGGTGTCAAATTTCAGGTCTTCGAGGTGATCACGGTTCTGCCGATCATCCAGAATTGCCAGGAACCTGTCGTAAGAATCAAGAATTAAGCCAATGGTCTCCGCAGAACATCTCTCGCTCACTAACGCGGTCATCAGAAGTTCCAGTGGTGTCATTTTCACGTATGGGAGCAGAAAGTTTGCCAAAGATGGGGCAAAGGTGTCGATGTCGCCAAGCATGTCCTCTTGTAGCTCTTGGCCGTATAGTTTGAATGAGAAGCAAAGCAGGAGTCCTGCGACGAATAGCAATTTGCGAGACATGCGTAGCTTGGCGTTTCTAATAGCCCACTTCTTCTCAGACTGTTCCCAGCGTTTTGCGGCGTAATCCACAGCGATTGTGCGCCAATAACGCGTGAAGTCATTCAAGAGAAAACGAGGAACGATAGTCAACGGCTCAACAGGATGATCATTCCAAGCGACACTCCTGTCACAAACAATATATCGACTTAGAATTCCCCTTATTACGCGTTCGTGAACGATGGTGTTGTTGACGGCCCGCGACTCTAGAAGCAGCAGCATTCGGCGCGTCAGGTTGAGGTTCGTATCATGGACTCCGCCAACATTGTGAATAAGCTCGTGGCTGCTAGTAAGCCCACCGAATGTGGCCGTCGTGCCTGGGCCGCGGCGATTCAGTCGCGCGAGGCACTGGTCGATCTGGTGGGCGTAAGTTAGATGTTCCGGATCACTCTGTCCATCAATGAGAATGGACCAATCAAGATCACTCTGTTTCGTTACCTCAGCTCGACCTACGGAACCGAAGAGCACGAGCGAAGTGTTCTCCTCTGCTGGGAGTTCAAGTGAGTCAATCTCGTCGAGGAGACCGATTGTTGCCGTTTGGGCAGCAGCGATTGCCGGCCACTCTCGATCACAGAGACGCCTCAAATGCACGAAGGGCGAGTTGGTTTCGACCTTGTGTAAAACATCGTTTGCAGCTTCGTTTGTCATTAGAAAGGCGCGTCCCGAGACAACCTTGACGCTTCGGCATCGTAGCACGTCAACGCTGGATAGGGGTCGGCAGGCACCTTGACACGAACGCGCTGAGAGAGCGGCCAACATTCAAGATCTACCAGAGGTAGAAGCCGTCCCGTTCCTCCCAAGAATGCGCATGAGACGACAAGCTCCACTCGTCGAACCGATACACAAACGGGCGGCCTTTCGGCCGCCCGTTCACGTGATGCGAATGCGATGAGAACCTATTGCTCGTCGTCGAAGTCCGCCAGCGAAAGTGCTTCCTCGTCCTCGTTGTCCGTTTCGGCGCGGAGGAGGTCTTCGAGGTTGGGCTGGACCGGGACGGGCTCGTCTTTCTCGAGGTAGACCTCGCGATAGACCGGCATACCCGTTCCGGCCGGGATGAGGCGGCCGACGATGACGTTTTCCTTGAGGCCGCGCAGGTGGTCCACTCGGCCGGCGATGCTGGCTTCGGTGAGAACCCGCGTGGTCTCCTGGAATGAGGCGGCGGAGATGAAGCTGTCCGTTGAGAGCGAGGCTTTGGTGATGCCGAGGAGGAGTGGGGTGCCGTCGGCGGGCTCGCCGCCGCGGTTCATCACTTTCTCGTTCTCTTCCATGAAGCGGAAGCGATCGACCTGCTCGTCCACGAGGAAGTCCGTATCGCCGACTCGCGTCACGCGCACGGAGCGCAACATCTGACGGCAGATGACTTCGATGTGCTTGTCGTTGATGGCAACCGACTGCGAGCGGTAGACCTCCTGGATCTTGTCGACCAGGTAGCGCTGCAGCTCGCGGATACCGAGGACCGCGAGGACGTCGTGCGGATCGATCGGACCGTCGATGAGCGGGTCGCCGGCGCGAACGCGCTCGCCTTCCTGCACGTTGACGTGCACGGAACGCGGGACGCTGTACTCGTGGCGCGTGCCTTCGTCAGTCTCGATGATGACGCGGCGCATGCCCTTGACCACCGGACCGTGATGCACCGTTCCCTCAACCTCGGAGATGACAGCCTTGTCGCGCGGATGCCGGGCTTCGAACAGCTCGACGACGCGCGGCAGACCGCCGGTGATGTCCTTCGTCTTAGTCGTGGCGCGCGGGATCTTGGCCAGGATGTCGCCCGGGTAGACCTCGTTGCCGTTCTGCACCATGACGTGGGCGCCGGTGGGAAGCAGGTAGCGCTTCTCTTCGCCCTTCTTCGATTTGATGGTGATGGTCGGCGTACGCTTCTCGGCGGTGGCCGACTCGACGATGACCATCTGCGTGAGACCGGTGACGCGGTCGGTCTCTTCGCGGACGTTCTCGCCTTCGACGATGTCCTTGAACGTCACCTTGCCGCCGACCTCGGTGAGAATCGCCGAGGTGAACGGATCCCACTCGACGAGCTGGGTGCCGGCTTCGACGTGCTGTCCGTCGTGAACCTTCAGGGTTGAACCGTAGACGAGCGCGTAACGCTCCTTCTCGCGGCCGGTCGTGTCGAGCACGGCGCTGTCGCCCTTCTTGAGCTTCTTGATGGGCGCATCGTCCATGATCAGCAGCTTGCCGTTACGGTTGATGACGACGAGATCGCCGTTCTTGTTCGTGACGGTGGAGACGTTGATGAACTGGATTTTCCCGGGGTTGGTCGCTTCATGCTTCGACTGCTCGGAAACGCGTGATGCGGTACCGCCGACGTGGAAGGTACGCATCGTGAGCTGCGTGCCCGGCTCGCCGATCGACTCGGCGGCGATGACGCCGACCGCTTCGCCGATCTCGACCATCTTGCCGCTGGCCAGGTTGCGGCCGTAGCAGCGGCGGCAGATGCCGCGGCGGGTCTCGCAAGTCAGACCCGAACGGATCTTGACCTGCTCGATGCCGGCTTCCTGAATGGAGTTGGCCAGCTCGTCGGTGATTTCGTCGTTCTGCGACGCGAGAAGGTCGCCGGTGAGCGGATCGTAGATGTCTTCCTGCGAGACGCGGCCGACGATGCGATCGCGGAGCGGCTCGAGGATGTCGCCGCCTTCCATGATCGGCGTGACGACGATGCCGTCGAACGTTTGGCAATCCTGCTCGGTGACGATCACGTCCTGCGCGACGTCGACGAGACGGCGCGTGAGGTAACCGGAATCGGCAGTCTTGAGCGCGGTATCGGCGAGACCTTTACGCGCGCCGTGGGTGGAGATGAAGTACTGGAGCACCGAGAGACCTTCGCGGAAGTTCGCGGTGATCGGAGTCTCGATGACTTCGCCGGACGGCTTGGACATCAGTCCGCGCATTCCGGCGAGCTGACGAACCTGCTCTTTGGAACCGCGGGCGCCGGAGTCGGCCATCATGAAGATCGGATTGAACTCGCCGCGATCCTGCTCGGTGCGGCGCATCTCGCTGAACATCTCGTCCGAGACGGTCTCGGTGGCGCGATGCCAGATGTCGATGATCTTGTTGTGGCGCTCGCCGTGCGTGATGGCACCATCGAGGCGCTGACGCTCGACTTCGAGCACGTTCTTGCGGGCGGCTTCGACGATCTCCTGCTTCTTCGACGGGATGACCATGTCGTCGACGCCGATGGAGACGCCTGCCTTGGTGGCGTAGAGGAAGCCGAGGTCCTTGAGGTCGTCGAGCATCTGGACGGTCAGCGCGTTGCCGAAGTTGACGAACGCGAAGTTCACCAGCTCCTGGAGAGCGCGCTTCTTGAGCAGACCGTTGATGAATGGGATCTCATCGGGCATGTGCATCTTGAAAATGACGCGGCCGACGGTGGTCTCGACGAGCTTCTTCTCGAGCACCTGAATCTCGGCGTGCATCAGATCCTGATCGTTGAAGTGCTTGGTGAGGTCGACGAACTGGCCGGTGACGCGAACGCGGATTGGCGTGAGCAGCTCGACTTCCTGCGCCTGCAGCGCGAGGACAACCTCATCGAAGGTTCCGAAGACCTTGCCTTCGCCTTTCGCGCCCTTCTTCTCTTTGGTGAGGTAGTAGCAGCCGAGGACAAGATCCTGCGACGGAACGGCGAGTGGCTTACCGTTGGCCGGCGAGAGGATGTTGTTCGAGGCAAGCATGAGGACCTGCGACTCGACCTGAGCCTTCGGTGACAGCGGCACGTGGACGGCCATCTGATCGCCGTCGAAGTCGGCGTTGAAGGCCGTGCAGACGAGCGGATGGATCTTGATGGCCTTGCCCTCGACGAGCAGCGGCTCGAAGGCCTGGATGCCGAGACGGTGAAGCGTCGGCGCGCGGTTCAGAAGAACCGGATGCTCCTTGATGACCTCTTCGAGCGCGTCCCACACTTCGATCGTCTGGAGCTCGACCATCTCTTTGGCGGCCTTGATCGTACCGACCAGGCCTTTCTGTTCGAGACGGTTGTAGATGAACGGCTTGAAGAGCTCGAGAGCCATCTTCTTCGGCAGACCGCACTGGTGCAGCTTCAGCTCGGGGCCGACGACGATGACGGAACGGCCGGAGTAATCGACGCGCTTGCCGAGGAGGTTCTGGCGGAAGCGGCCCTGCTTGCCCTTGAGGGTGTCGCTGAGCGACTTGAGCGGACGGTTGTTCGAGCCCTTCAGCACGCGGCCGCGGCGGCCGTTGTCGAAGAGCGCGTCAACCGCTTCCTGCAGCATGCGCTTCTCGTTGCGCACGATGACGTCCGGCGCGCGGAGCTCGAGGAGCTTCTTGAGGCGGTTGTTGCGGTTGATGACGCGGCGATAGAGATCGTTCAGATCCGACGTCGCGAAACGGCCGCCGTCGAGAGGAACGAGGGGACGCAGCTCGGGCGGAATGACCGGAATGACGTCGAGGATCATCCAGTCGGGGTGATGACCGGACTTGCGGAAGGCATCGACGACCTTGAGTCGCTTGGCAGCCTTGAGCTTCTTGATCTGCGACGTCTCGGTGCGCATCATGAGACGCAGCTCGTCGCTGAGCTCTTCGACGTTCACGCGGCGGAGCAGTTCCTTGATCGCTTCGGCGCCCATCTTGGCGACGAAGACATCACCGTGTGCGGTGCGCAGCTCGCGGTAGCGCTCTTCGGTGAGCAGCTCTTTCTCGTCGAGGACGTTCGACAGGTCGCCCGGATCGATCGTCACATACGACTCGAAGTAGAGGATGCGCTCGAGGTCGCGCAGCGAGATGTCGAGCAGGTGTCCGATGCGCGACGGCAGGCCCTTGAAGAACCAGACGTGCGAAACGGGCGAGGCCAGCTCGATGTGACCCATCCGCTCGCGGCGCACCTTCGACTTCGTCACTTCGACGCCGCACTTGTCGCAGATGACTCCGCGATGCTTCATGCGTTTGTACTTGCCGCAGAGGCATTCCCAATCGGTGATCGGGCCGAAGATCTTGGCGCAGAAGAGGCCGTCGCGCTCCGGCTTGAAGGTGCGGTAGTTGATCGTCTCCGGCTTGGTTACTTCGCCGTATGACCACGACCGGATCTTTTCCGGAGACGCGAGGCTGATCTTGATGGCGTTGAAATCGTTGATCGCCTGCGGCTTGGTGGACTGAAACAATGAGTTGAAGCTTTCCAAATTGCGCCTCCCTATGTGTCAGGCGTTATCTTTTGAACGCGGTGTCGGCAACGAAAGAGCCACGGTGTTTCCGTAGCACATCCAGCAGGGGGCTTCCCACTCCTGGTCCCCCGAGGGGAAATGTGCGGTCATGCTGACGGCTCCCATACCCTGACAGGCAGGGCAGGAAGCGTCGGGCATACTGGCAACGGCTGTGACTTTTTTCGCCATTCGCTATTCCTTCAGGAGCTCGACGTCGAGACAGAGCGACTGCAGTTCGCGAACGAGGACGTTGAATGACTCGGGCAGACCCGGATCATCCGGAACCTCACCCTTGACGATTGCCTCGTAAATCTTCGAGCGGCCCTCGACGTCGTCGGACTTCGAGGTGAGCAGCTCCTGCAGCGTGTAGGCGGCGCCGTACGCTTCGAGAGCCCAGACTTCCATCTCTCCGAAACGCTGACCACCAAACTGAGCCTTGCCACCGAGCGGCTGCTGCGTGATGAGTGAATACGGTCCGATCGAACGCGCGTGAATCTTGTCGTCGACCAGATGCGACAGTTTCAACATGTAGATGTAGCCGACGCAGACGCGCTGCTCGAACTGCTCGCCGGTCATGCCGTCGAAGAGCGGGGTCTTGCCGTCGTCGGGCAGGTTCGCGGCCTTGAGCTGCGCTTTGATCTCGGACTCGATGGCGCCGTCGAATACCGGCGTCGAGAAGTAGAGCCCGAGAACGCGCGCGGCCCAGCCGAGGTGCGTCTCGAGGATCTGACCGACGTTCATGCGTGACGGAACGCCGAGCGGATTGAGAACGATCTCGACCGGCGTGCCATCCGGCAGGTACGGCATGTCCTCTTCGGGGAGGATGCGGCTGATGACGCCCTTGTTACCGTGGCGTCCGGCCATCTTGTCGCCGACACTCAGCTTGCGCTTCATGGCGACGTAGACCTTGATCATCTTGATGACACCCGGCGGGAGCTCGTCGCCCTTCTGGAGGTCTTCGCGACGCTCCTCGGCCTTCTGCTCCAGCACACGGATGCGGTTCTCGGCGCGCTCGACGAACATGCGGATCGTCTCGCGCGTCTCTTCATCGACCGGCAGCGCCAGCAGCTCGCGGCGCGAGAGGCGGTTGACCGTCTCCTTGGTCGCGGTCTGACCCTTGCCGACGAGCGTCTCGCCCGAGCGGAAGTCGACCACGTCGCGCTGCAGCTTCTTGTCGCTGAGGACGTCACCGATGCGCTTGTTGCGGGCGTCGGTGATGATGCGGATCTCGTCCTGGATGTTGCGGTTCATCCGCTCGATCTCGCCCTCTTCGATCGACTTGGCGCGAAGATCCTTCTCCACGCCCTTGCGCGAGAAGATCTTCACGTCGACGACCGTGCCTTCGATTCCGGGAGGCGTCTTGAGCGAAGCGTCGCGAACGTCGCCGGCCTTTTCACCGAAGATGGCGCGGAGCAGCTTCTCTTCGGGAGTGAGCTGCGTCTCGCCCTTCGGCGTGACTTTGCCGACGAGGATGTCGCCCTGTTTTACGGTAGCGCCGATGCGAACGATGCCCGACTCGTCGAGATCGCGGAGCGCGCCTTCCGAAACGTTCGGAATGTCGCGCGTGATCTCTTCCGGTCCGAGCTTGGTGTCGCGGGCTTCGATCTCGAACTCTTCGATGTGGATCGAGGTGTAGTAATCCTCTTTGGCCAGCTTCTCGGAGACGAGGATGGCGTCCTCGAAGTTGTTGCCGCGCCACGGCATGAAAGCGACCAGGATGTTGCGGCCCAGAGCCAGCTCACCGGCATCGGTGCAGGGCCCGTCGGCAAGCACCTGGCCCTTACGGACCCTTTGCCCTTCTCGTACGTTTGGCTTCTGCGTGATGCAGGTGTTCTGGTTGGAGCGTTTGAACTTGATGAGCTGATAGATGTCGGCGCCGAACTCTTTGGTCTCGCCGGTCTCGACGTCTTCCGCTTCGACACGAACGATGATGCGGTTCGAATCGACGAGGTCGACGATGCCGGCGCGCTTGCAGAGAACGACTGCGCCTGAGTCACGGGCCACGATGTTCTCCATACCGGTGCCGACGAGCGGCGAGTCGGTGCGGAGGAGCGGAACGGACTGGCGCTGCATGTTGGCGCCCATGAGTGCGCGGTTCGCGTCGTCGTTCTCGAGGAACGGAACGAGCGAGGCGGCCACGGAGACGAGCTGCTTCGGCGAGACGTCGATGAAGTCGACCTTCTCCTTCTCGATCGAAACGAAGTCGCCGGACTGACGGGCGATGACGCGGTCGTGAACGAGATTGCCTTCCTCGTCCATCACCACGTTGGCCTGGGCGATCGTGTAGCGCTCTTCATCCCATGCGGAGAGATAGAACGCGTACGGCTCGGCTTCGGCAAGCGCGAGCTGGCCCTTGCGGGTCTTCGCGCCGGCGTTTTCCTTGCCGATGCGGTTGTTTTCCTTCTGCAGGTCGCGCTTCTCGACGATCTGGCTGAGCGTGAAGCTCGAATCGCCGACCTTCACGATGCGGTAGTGATCGAGCACGCGGCCGTTCTCGACCTTCTTGTACGGGCTCTCGATGAAGCCGTACTCGTTGATGCGGGCATAGCAAGCGAGAGAGGAGATCAGACCGATGTTCGGCCCCTCAGGCGTCTCGATCGGGCAGATGCGGCCGTAGTGCGTCGGGTGAACGTCGCGCACTTCGAATCCGGCGCGCTCGCGGGAGAGACCACCCGGTCCCAAGGCTGACAGACGCCGTTTGTGCGTGACTTCGGAGAGCGGATTCGTCTGATCCATGAACTGCGAGAGCTGCGACGAACCGAAGAACTCCTTGATGGCCGCGATGACCGGCTTGGAGTTGATGAGATCGTGCGGCATCGCCGAATCGATGTCCTGGTGGACGGACATCTTTTCCTTGATCGCGCGCTCCATGCGCACAAGGCCGATGCGGAATTGGTTCTCGAGCAGCTCGCCGACTGCGCGGACACGGCGGTTGCCGAGGTTATCGATGTCGTCGACGCGGCCGACGTCCTTGCGGAGGCGGAGCAGGTAGTTGATGACGACGAAGAAGTCTTCGGCCGACATCGTCTTCTGCGTGACCGGCGAATCGAGATCGAGCTTGATGTTGAACTTGAAACGGCCGACACGCGAGAAGTCGTACTTGCGGGCGTCGAAGAACATGCCTTCGAACAGCGCCTTGGCCGACTCGAGGGTCGGAGGATCGCCCGGGCGCATGCGGCGATAGATCTCGATGATGGCCGCTTCGAACGACTTCGCGGTGTCTTTGCGAACGGTGTTGAGCAGGATGTCGGAAACGAGATCCCACTCCGGGAAGATGACATCGACGGACTCGACGTCGTGCGCGCGAAGGACGTCCGCCCAATCGGCCGGCAGGTTCTCGCTCGCTTCGAAGAGGACCTCGCCGCTGTTGACGTCGACGACGTCGGAGAGGAAGACGGCCTTGTCCATCGCCGCGAAGTCGACCTTGGCAGACGCTTCGTTGTGCTTGGTCAGAGCATCGGCCATCTTCTGGTCGAGCTTCACGCCGGCGAACACGGTGCGAACCGTGCGGCGGCCGCGGATCGAGTGACGCTCTTTCGCCTCTTCCTGATCGAGAACGCGGCGGTCGAACGACAGCGTGACCTGGTCGCCGGTGAGCTTCGCCTTGATCGGCGTGTAAAACTGGCGAAGGATCTCTTCGTCGGTCGTCAGGCCGAGGGCGCGGAGGAAGACCGAGCCAAGGAACTTGCGCTTGCGGTCGATGCGGACGTAGAGGATGTTCTTCTGGTCGTACTCGAACTCAACCCACGAACCGCGGTACGGGATGATCTTCGAGAGGAACGTGTGCGCAGATTCCTTCGTGAAGAAGACGCCCGGCGAACGGTGGAGCTGCGAGACGATGACGCGCTCCGTACCGTTGATGATGAACGTACCGTTGTCCGTCATCAGCGGGATGTCGCCGAAGAAGACTTCCTCTTCCTTGGCATCGCGCATGTGCTTGACGCCGGTGTCGGGGTCCTTGTCGTAGACGAAGAGGCGGAAGGTGACCTTCAGCGGGACGCTGTAGCTCATGCCGCGTTCCTGGCACTCTTCGACCGAGTACTTCATCTGCAGGTCGACGGGGTTGCCGCAGATGTCGCAGATCTCGACGCGGTTCTTGTTGATGACGCCGCACTTCTGGCAGTTGACCGTCTCTTCGTGCGGATGATCGGTGATGATCTTCGATCCGCAGTTCGCGCAGGTCATGCGCAGGTGCTCGAGGCCCTTGAGCTGGCCGCACTTGCACTCCCAGTTCCCGATCGCGAACTTCACGAAGTCGAGAGAGCAGGTCTCCCGGAAATCGCTGAAGGGGAAGACACTGGTAAAGACCGACTGCAGTCCCGTGTCTTCTCGCTCCTCGGGGAGGAGGTTCATCTGCAGGAACCTGTCATACGACTTGCGCTGCACGTCGATGAGGTTCGGCAATGCCATGTAACTCCGGATCTTGGAGAAGTCATGGCGAACCGGTTCCTGTTTTGGCAGGGAGGATCCGTTCATTCAATTGCTCCTTTGGGCCGCGGCGTGCCCGGCTGCGGCGGTTCGAACGCGGTGGGTGTAGACAGCAAGAGGCCGCAGGGCAGAAAGCTCTGCCTGCGACCGTCGGTTGCGGTCCACGCACACCGGGTTCGTCACTGCGTTAGTCGAGATTGACGCGCCCTCAATGAGAATTTCTTAGGCGAGTCCCGCCGCAGGCAACGCGGCAGGGTGGATTCGCGAGGATTGTGAGCTATCGGAAAGGGCCGCTCCCCCCCTTTCCAGCTCAGAGATGTCTAACAAAAAGCAGATTCCGGACGGGACATTCCGCCCCGCCCGGAAAACTTTCATACTCGGAAATCGCCGGCTGTTGAGATCGCCAGCGGAAACCACCACAAACGTCACTACTTGATCGTGACCTTCGCGCCGGCCTCTTCGAACTTCTTCTTGATGTTCTCAGCCTCATCCTTCGAGACCGCTTCCTTGATCGTCGACGGCGCGGCCTCAACGAGGTCCTTCGCTTCCTTCAGACCAAGGCTCGTCACTTCGCGTACAGCCTTGATGACGTTGATCTTCTTGTCGCCGACCTCGGTGAGCAGGACAGCAAACTCGGTCTGTGCTTCGACCGGAGCCGCTGCTGCTGCCGGGCCCGCTGCTGCTGCCGGAGCGGCTGCTGCCGCGGCCGACACGCCGAAGCGGTCTTCCAGTGCCTTGACCAGGTTCGAAAGGTCCAGCACCGACATGGTCTCAATCTGCTTCACGAAATCTTCAGTCGAAATAGCCATTTCAGCCTCCAAATAGTGTTGAGTCGTTCAAATCTCTAGCGCCGCGGCGATGCCGCGGCGCGGAATCAGTCTTATGCGGTTGCCTCGGGTGCGGGTGCTTCCGATGCCTCGGACGCGGGTGCTTCGGATGCCTCGGGGGCAGCGGTTGCTGCTCCTTCGCCCTTCTGCTTGGCGATCTGATCGATGACCACCGCAAGATTGCGGATGTTCGCCGCCAGTACGGTCGCCAGTCCACGCATCGGGCTCTGCAGAACGTACAGCAACTTCGAGATCAGCTCGTTGCGCGACGGCAGATTGGCGATTGCTTGGATCTGGTCGGCCGCCACGATCTGGCCGTTGAGCATCGCCCCCTTGAACGTGATCGCCGGAACGTCTTTGGCGAACTTCGTCAACGCCTTCGCCAGCGCGACGGCGTCCGTGGTGTTGTAGGCCACGGCGGTCGGGCCGCTGAATGCGCCCTTCAGCGCTGTCAGAGGCGAGTCCTTGACCGCGATGAGGGCGAGGGTGTTCTTGACGACGACGTACGTCGAGCTCGTATCGCGCACCTGCCGGCGCAGTTCGGTGACCTGCGGGACGGTGATGCCTTTGAACGACATCAGGAATGCGTTCGTGGCTTTGCCGATGCCTTCGCCGAGCTCGGAGATCGCTGCTGCTTTATCTTCGCGATTCATGCTCCCTCCTTACTCTGCCTTCGCCTCGGCCACGGCCGTGTCGATCGCAATCGAAGGGCTCATCGTGGACGAGATGTAGATGCTGCGGACGTATTTGCCCTTCGCAGCCGGCGGCTTGGCCTTGCGAATGGCGGTGATGATGCTGCTGGCGTTCTCCTGAAGCTGCGTTGCGGAAAACGCGATCTTTCCAACCGGAACGTGGATGATCGACGTCTTGTCGACGCGGAACTCCACCTTACCGGCCTTGATCTCCGAGATCGCCTTGGCGACGTCGAACGTGACGGTGCCGGTCTTCGGATTCGGCATCAGTCCGCGGGGACCGAGGACTTTGCCGAGCTTACCGACCGAACGCATCATGTCCGGCGTGGCGATGACGGCGTCGAAATCAGTCCAGCCACCCTGGATCTTCTCGACGATGTCGTCTCCGCCGACCATGTCAGCGCCCGCTTCGGTAGCCTCACGCTGTTTGTCGCCTTGAGCGATCACGAGCACGCGCTTCGACTGTCCGGTACCGTGCGGAAGCACGGTGGTACCGCGGACCATCTGATCGGCGTGCTTGGGATCGACTCCGAGAAGGAGCGACAGTTCGACCGTCTCATTGAACTTGGCGTAGGCGATCTGCTTGAGCAGACCGAACGCCTCATCCAACTGGTACGGCCGCTGTTCGACCTTCTCGAACGCTGCACGGTACTTCTTGCCGTGTCTGGCCAAATTCACCTCCGTAGTGTTAACGGCGGGCACGAGTCCCGCCTCCTACTTCGTTTGCACCGGCTACGCGCCGGCGCGACCTTTTCAAACCGAATGTTCAACGTTCAACGTTGAGCATTCAACATTCTGCCTTTTAGCCGGTGACCTCGAGTCCCATCGACCGCGCCGTACCCATCACGGTCTTCACGGCCGCTTCGAGCGATGCCGCATTCAGATCCGGCATCTTGGTCTTGGCGATCTCTTCGACCTGCTTGCGTGTGACGCTGCCGACCTTCGTCTTGTTCGGAACGCCTGAGCCCTTCGGGATACCGGCCGCCTTCAGCAGCAGGATCGCCGCGGGAGGCGTCTTGGTGATGAAGGTGAAGGTGCGGTCGGAGAAGACCGTGATGACCACCGGAATGATCAGCCCCTGCTGACCCTGCGTGCGAGCGTTGAAGGTCTTGCAGAACTCCATGATGTTCACGCCGTGCTGGCCGAGGGCCGGACCGACGGGGGGAGCGGGAGTTGCGGCGCCCGCTGGAATCTGAAGCTTGATGTATCCCGTAATTTTCTTAGCCATAATTTCTCGTCTCTGAAATCAGTTATCTCTTCTGTGCGCCGCCGGTTGGGCTGCCACCCTGCTCTTCGCTCGGATCGAACCGGGCCACCTGCAGGAAGTCGAGCTCGACCGGCGTGGAACGGCCGAAGATCGTGACCATGACCTTCAACGTGCTGCGGTCGAGGTTCACTTCCTCCACCACTCCGGTGAAGTTCGAGAACGGTCCGTCGATGATGCGAACGTGCTCGCCGTGCTCGTAAACGTGCTTCGGTTTCGGCTTCTCTTTCGTCGTCACGACCTGCGTCAGGATCTGGTCGACTTCTTCAGGCGTCAGCGGCGTCGGCTTCTTGCCGGTGCCGACGAAGCCGGTGACCTTCGGCGTGTTCTTGACGAGATGCCAGGCGTCGTCTGCCATGTCCATCTCCACGAGGATGTAGCCGGGGAAGAACTTCCGCTGCACCTCGCGCTTCTTGCCGCCCTTCATCTCGATGAGCGTTTCGGTCGGGATCTTGATCTCGCCGAACTTGCCGCGCATGCCGAGGGCCTCGATTCGCTGGTTGAGGTTCTCGCGCACCCTCTCCTCGAATCCGGAGTAGGTGTGGACGATGTACCACTGCTTCTGTGCCGTTTCGGCCATCACTAAGTGCCTGCTCCGAACCTGGTAAAGAGGAAGTCGATCAACTTGAAGAAGATGACGTCGCATCCCCAGAGATAGATCGCGAAGATGATCGTGGACACGATCACGACAACAGTCGTCCCGACGACTTCGGGACGGCCCGGCCAGGTGACCTTCTTCATTTCCGAGTTGGTGTCGCGAAAAAAGTCGCGTGTGGTGAGCCACCACTCGCGCGGCCTTGCGACGATGCTGTTGTCTTTGTCTGATTCCATCGATACCCCGAAAAACGCTGACAGCTTTCAGCCCTCACCCTTCCGGCTGGTGCCGCCTGAGAAGGTTGAGAGCTGAACGCTGGAAGCTGAGATTTGGCAGGCCAAGAGGGATTTGAACCCCCAACCTGCGGTTTTGGAGACCGCTGCTCTGCCAGTTGAGCTATTGGCCTGCAAGTGCCGCAAAAGCCTGCAAAAGCGGGCTCAAAGCGACTTATTCCCCCGCGATTTCCATGCCCGCATCCCTTCGGCCGCTCCAACGGCCTCAGGATTCGTGCTTCGCTTTACTTCGTTTCCCTGTGCGGCGTGTGCTTCCGGTCATGACGGCAGAACTTCTTCAGTTCCAGCTTCTCCGTCATGGTCTTCTTGTTCTTCGTCGTCGTGTAGTTCCGGCGTTTGCACTCGGAACATTGGAGCGTGATGATCTCTCTGCCTGCGCGTGCCATGTTTTCTCTACTCCGGATCTCGAATCGTTTTGATGGAGCCCTCTGCGAGAGTTGAACTCGCGACCCCGTCCTTACCAAGGACGTGCTCTACCCCTGAGCTAAGAGGGCTTACCGTTCTGGGATACCAAGTTGCTCGGTTGCGGGGTTGCTCAGAAACCAACCAACCCTGCAACTCAGCAACCTCGTTTGGAGCGGGAGACGGGGCTCGAACCCGCGACCAACAGCTTGGAAGGCTGTGACTCTACCAACTGAGTTACTCCCGCGTTCGTTTCCTGCGAAAAATGGTGGAGAGAGGAGGGTTCGAACCTCCGTAGGTCATTGACCGGCAGATTTACAGTCTGCTGCTTTTAACCACTCAGCCATCTCTCCGTTAGACCGATTACGCTGGAGCTGGCGACGGGACTCGAACCCGCGACCTGCTGATTACAAATCAGCTGCTCTGCCAACTGAGCTATGCCAGCGCCAAACTGCAAGATTTCAAAGACACAAACAGCCTGTCGACGCCAAGCAAAGGATGGAGCTCAGACGGCGGAAGCCGAGGAACTGCGGGTTATAGCAAATGGCCAAACCGTGCGCAAGAGGGAACTTATTTCGATGGGGTCAGTTTGGCGGGGGAGTGGGGGGTCGGGGGTGGGGGGTGGGAGAAACGGCCACGTTGCGAAGGACTCCCGAGCTCTTTGCGAAGTACCCCGAGTCCTTTGCGAAAGACTCCCGAGTTCTTTGCGAAAGACTCCCGAGTCCTTTGCGAAAGACCCCCGAGTCCTTCGCGAAAGACCCCCGAGTCCTTTGCGAAAGACCCCCGAGTCCTTTGCGAAAGACCCCCGAGTCTTTACCGAAAG
>Ga0247666_1000062_pt1 | contig 56928 bp, 38 predicted proteins | sample CNK07_metaG_FD_183025 | JGI IMG/M metagenome (GOLD analysis project Ga0247666, IMG submission 183025) | Soil microbial communities from Purdue University Martell Research Forest, Indiana, United States - CNK07 | ecosystem: Environmental > Terrestrial > Soil > Temperate forest > Bulk soil...
GGAGGCATGCCGGGGGCCAACCACCCGTAATCGGCTGGAAACTAGAACTGCCAACAACAACTTGGCACTTGCTGCTTAATTAATTAAGCGCACGCTTCCCCGGGCTTTGCTCATGGGCCCGGCAAGAGGCGTCAAACAGTGAGCTGGTCGTCGCCTTTCGGTCCGTAAGGCGACGGCGAGATTCATCGGACTAGCTGGATGCGTTTCTTGCTCGTTCTGAGCGCGACCGGCGAACCAAACTGAACTGAGATAAGCATGTAGGCTCCGTGGCGTAGCGCTTTTCGGACGGGGGTTCGACTCCCCCCGCCTCCACCATCACTAACCTCCCTGTAATTAATAGGTTACGGGCGTTTTGGAGTGTGTCGTGTTCCAGTTGCGTTCCAACTTGGACTTTAACTGGAGGTGGGGGGAACTCCCCCTGCATCCAGATGATTGAAAACGGAGGATGAAGTCATTTCAGCGCGGCGCAGACTGCAGCAAAAATTTGCTTGTCGCAGGTTACGAAATTCAAGATATCGCCGTCCGAAATAAAAGTCTCGGGCCGAATTAGTTCCAGCTGCGACCAAAACAAATCTGTGAGATCTCTTGCCTCAGAGTTCTTCAGACTGAACCCGGGCCCAAAGTTGACGAAGGCTGCGACTTGGCCGGCCTTCATCGAAGTCTCGAAAATGTTCCCTTCGTACAGGCGTCCCAGATCTCGGGGAGCGTTGAACACATACCATTCGTCGTAAATGTCGTGCGGCAACTTGTCGACCGATTGAACCTTTGGGCTGTAAGCAATCCCTCCTCGACTCTGCCACCCAGCGATCGTTTCGTCTTCATTCGGCACAAACGATCCGCTATCGAAAGACGTGACCGCAATGTATTTACTAAGAACCATTTCTGGGCAAAGAGTTATGAGGTCGTGCAGTTCGTATTCAGTGGTCGTCAGCCAGAAGAAACTGCCTCGTGAACCAGTTTCCATTTTGGTTTGATCCGTTCGACGAATGTGAATCACGAACTAAGATAGTAGATAGTCTAACCATGCGAACAGCATGTTGAATCAAATGCTTTTCATTAAGCCACAAAAACGGTCATCGCTCAAAAAGCCACGTTCCAACTACGTTCCAAATAGCCGCGTTTCCTGAGCCATGAGCGTTTTGTGCGTCTCGATTTTTCAATAAGTTGCGTGTTTTCAACGACGGTATTTATTCCGACTCCCCCCGCCTCCACCATTCCTTCTAAAGTTGATGTTCGAGGCTTTTGGCAAAGTCAAGCTAAGGGGCTGCCGTTATAAACTCGGTTGATTTTGCGCCTCCACTCTGGGCGGGATGGAACGCAAGTGGTAGTCGCCTGCACGGAGATCCTCACGCTTTGGTGCGCTAATAAGGTTGATACAGGATCCTTGTGCTACGCTCTATTGCGTGAAGATTTTCACCGCTCTTGTCTACTGTCTTTTGACTCCCAGTCTCCACATGTCACCCAGCTCGTTGACCAACCCTCCTCCGGCCAGAAGCAACGTCTATCTCATCACCATCGACACCTTACGAAGTGACCATGTCGGCTGTTACGGGTACGAGCGTATTCAAACACCGGCCATGGATCAGCTGGCCCGTGATGGAATTCGTTTCGAGCAGGCCTTTACTCCGAGTCCGCTTACAAATGTCTCCCACACCACCATTCTGACTGGTCTCTTGCCAAGCTCTCATGGAGTCAGGGACTTCGGCACACCCCTCATGCCCGCTTATCCGACCCTGAGTGAGACGCTCCGGAAGAATGGGTATCGAACCGCAGCTTTTATCGGTGCCGTAATTCTGGACAGCAAAACCTTGGCGCCGGGTTTGGATCGAGGATTCGACTTTTACGACGACTTTCCTCAGCAGCCCGCAACAAAATCCCGCTGGGGCAGGCTCGAACGGCGAGGCATGGACGTGGTACAGCGCGCCGAGGATTGGCTCAACAAGTCGGCAGCCGACGCGCATCAATTCGTTTGGATTCACCTCTACGATCCGCATGATCCCTATGAGCCCCCGGCACCATTTTACGAAGAGTACAAAAGTCGGCTCTACGACGGTGAGATCGCGTATGCGGATTCGGCGTTGGCGCACTTCCTTGCTTACCTCAAGCGAAACAACTGGTACGAAGATGCATTGATAATCCTGGTTGGCGATCATGGCGAAGGTCTTGGCGAACACGGTGAAGACACGCATGGGATCTTTCTCTATGACTCGACGGCGCACGTCCCTTTGATCGTGAAGCTTCCTGGACAACAAGAGGCCGGCAAAGTAGTCCATGGGCAGGTACGAACTACGGATATAGCCCCCACGGTTCTGGATTTATTGTCCTTCCCCGTGCCAAGTCTGGACGGAGTCTCCCTGAGCGGCGCGATGTTCAAGAACGAGAATCCGCAAACGGTGTTCGGTGAAACGGACTATCCCGTGCGGTTTGGCTGGGCTCCTTTGCGATCCGTTCGGAAGGATGGTTTCAAATTAATCGAATCGCCGCGGCCCGAACTCTATGATCTGCAAGCCGACCCTGGTGAAACGCGAAATCGTTACGTGCCGTGGGATGCCACAACTCAGAAGCTTCGCAAGGCGCTCGCGGAGTTACGCGCCAAGAGTCCTCGAACAGAGTCAAACTCACGAGCTGCTGTAACCGCCGCCACTGTAAGCGAACTCCGCGCGCTCGGCTATCTGGACGCTTCGGATGCTCGCTCGACGACCAGTGTTCCGGAGCCGTCCTTGCTACCCGATCCCAAGGACAAGATCGAACAGCACAACTTGCTGCACCACGCTGTCATGGCGGCGGAGGACGGTCGGATCGAAGACGCACGGGCGGCATTGCAACGCCTGATGCGTTTGCAACCTGACTATCCTATCGCCCTTCGTCAGCTAGGACAGCTCGAAATGAGCTCCGGCAACCCCGCCAAAGCTGTCCAGTATTTCAAGCGCCTCTGTGAAGTACTTCCGACCGACGCTACTGCCGCTTTTGAGTACGGGCGCTCGCTGAGTCTGAGTGCGCAGTTGCCGGCGGCGCGGGTGGTCTTGTTGAACAGCCTGAAGCTCAATCCTAATCAAATCGAGGCACGCGTCCTGTTGGGGCAGATGGATCTCAAATCGAGCAACTACAAATCAGCCGAGAGCGAATTTGAGTCGGCGCTTCAGACGAACCCCGCAAGCACAGAGGCGCAGATCGGTCTGGCAAGAGCCCTGTTGGGTCAGAAGAAGTTTGCCGACGCTGCCGAGATGCTTGAGGTAATCGCCAGCACAGGTAGCGAATCGGCAGAACTGTTCGACCTGCTGGCGGTAGCTTATCGAGCGCAGGGGAAAAGACGGCAGGCAAAGCAGGCAGAAGAGCGGGCACGAAATCTCAAGACTACCTCACGCCGCTGATCGGACAAAGCATGCGCGCAACGCGCTGCTCGTGGATGAACTCAGATTGGACTACTTCCCGGTGCCAGCTGTGGCTTGTCCACTCTCGAAAATCTCAGCCATTGCGTGCCCATGCATCTGCTTTGGTTGTTCGATCCCGTAAAGACGAAGGATGGTCGGTGCGATGTCGTAGACACTGGCACCCAAACCCATCATTCGGAAGTCGTGCTTGATGCCAGGCCCCATCGCGAAAAATGAACCCGGGACGTCGTCGCCATCTGCAAAATCGTGCTTTGCGATAACCGGCGTAGTTTTCTCGTGATCCATATGCGCGTGTGGATCCTTTTCCTCGAATTCGCGCAGCGGCTTGATTCCATGGTCGGAAACGATGAAAAGATAAGTGTTTTCGTCCACGTGCTTCAGCACTGTGGCCAGAACCTTGTCAAAAGCGATGTACTGACTTGGAAAAGCTTCGGGACGAACACCGTTTATGCTCGGATTGTACCCGGCGTTGAAGGGTGAAATCGGATACAGCCAATGACCGGTGCGGTCTTCACAAGACTGAACCATGAACGTGAAATCGGTTGGATGACTGCTCAGGAGATAGTCGAAGAGCCGGTTTTGCTGCTCGCGAATCGTTTGCACTTTGTTCAGCCATTTGTCGATTACTTCCAACTCGTGCCCCTTCAGATCGGCGGCGGAAGGCATGCGCTCACAATCGATGTAAAAATCGCCGACGTTCTTCAGCAGTTCTGTTTTCATTTGTTCGGGATACACGGCGTCACCGCCCATCACTTCGCTCAGCTTTGGCGCGCAAAGAACACCGTCCTCGCAGTTTTTCCCGCGCGTTAACATACCGCTAATCATGTATCCGTTCACCGGCATGACCGGAAACGTAGCCGGAACGTTGGCCATCCCCACCGTAACCTGATTGCTGGAGAGGATCGACCAGATCGGCTCTTGCTTCAGCATGTTCGTATTTGCCGTAATTCCGCCGACGAGGAATCCGGTTACCCCGTGCTCTTCGGGATTGGTACTCGTGAAGAGGGTGCTGTAGACACGAGGGCAATTGGGCGCCGAAACGGTCTTCAGTTTCCCGTACGCCCCCCGGTTGATGACGCTCGCCAGATTTGGCAGTTGTCCACGCAAAACAAGCGGCCGGATGATATCGAGTTCCATGCCGTTTACGCCGATTACAATCACGCGGGGTTTCGCCTTGGATGCCACGGGCTTGGCGTCCTGGGCGGAAGCCGCAGCAGCAGCCAGAAGCAGTGCAAACACGAAACCTGAAAAAGTGCGGGAAAACATAGGACACTCCTCATCACAAAGCCAAATTATAGAGTTGCGAATTTGGGGTGTCCAGCGGGAACGGCAAATATATCGCTTCCTACGGACGCTTCAATCGCTCGGCTTCGGCCCGTTCCTTCTCTGCGTCTGCGGTGCGGCCGAGTTTCTCGTATTCATCTGCCAGAAAGGAATGTGCTTCGCGCGAATCGGCTTGCGTCTGTACGGCCTTCTCGAGATAAGGCAAAGCTTCCGCAAGACCCCCGTTGAGAAACAACATACGCCCGAGGAGCAAGTTTGCTCGGTAGTGGTCGGGTTCACTTTGTAGAACTACCAGCAGATTTTTGGCTGCCTCCTCAGGCCGCCCCGTCCGGGCATAGACAGAAGCCATCGAGTAGCGGGCGTCGATCCAATCGGGGCTGTGGTCGACAACAATCTCGAAGTGAGTTGTAGAGGATTGCAACTCGCCCTTTTCATACAAAGAGATAGCCATTTCGTATTGCGCCATCATGGAGTCGGGGACCAGCTCTATCGCTTTCCTCAAATGTTCGATTGCCTTGTCAAATTGTCTTAATTCTTTGTAAGCAACACCTAAGAAGTACTGCGCGTGGGGGATTTGTGGATCACTCGCCACAACTTTCTCAAGCAGCGGGATGGCGATGGTTTCCTTGCCCTCTTCGATTCTCAAGTTGGCGTCATGAAGGTCATTGGACACTTGGATCCGGTCTTTGGGATCAATGCCACTCGAATTGGCCCGTGACCCAGAGGACGCAACGTATCCCAATGCCGCGAGCTTTTCCACACTTTGCGGATCGAGCCCTGGTTTAGCCGATTCCGGCGCATTGGCACCTGATTTCTTTGAGAGCGCCTCGATTTGCACCGCAAACCGCACGGAAGCCAACTTGTTTTCGCCGTATATGTTGTGGAGCTCTCCCGGATCTGCCGCGCGGTCGTAAAGTTCCGGTCGTGGAGCATTGATGTAGAGAAATTTCCTCGCACGCAAGGATTCCAGTGAACTCCAACCGAATCCCCGCTGCGAATATTCACTTTCTGCAAAGGAAGGACGGTCTTCGTCGCCCTTTGATTCAATGAGTCCCAAAAGGGATTGGCCCTGCATCGCTGCCGGCACGCTGGCGTTCGCTGCGGCTAGCAAGGTTGGAGCAACGTCGACAAGGCCGATGCGCGACTTCACGCGCTGGCCCGCGAACTTGGCTGCGGGGAATTTGATTGCGAGCGGAACACTGATCGTGGAGTCGTAGAGGAATACACCGTGAGTATTCTCGCCGTGCTCGCCAAGCGACTCACCGTGGTCGCTCATGACCGCAATAATAGAATCGTCGTACTTTCCTACTCTCCGCAGGCCCGCCAGCAGTTTGCCGACGGTGGCGTCTACATAGGCGATGCAACCGTCATAGAGTTTGCCTGCGTAGCGCTCCCTAAATGGCGACGGCGGCTCATACGGGTCGTGTGCATCCCAAATGTGCACCCACAGGAAAATTGGGGCGTCCTTATTCTTTGCGACCCATTCGAGCGCCCGTCCAACGGTTTGCTCTCCACGTCTCTGTATCGAACCTAGGCGCTTTTCGCCACGCGAGGCTCGATGGAATCCAGCGTCGTAGACCTCGAAGCCGCGTTCAAATCCCGGTGAGAATCCGTTCTTTGGGTCGAGAATAATCGAACTGACAAACGCGGCGGTGCGGTACCCGCTCGAAAGAAGACTTTCTGATAGGTAAGGAATGGATTCAGGTAGGCGGCTTCCGAAGTCCCGGACTCCGTGGTAACGCGGGTATGTGCCGGACAAGATTGTTGCGTGAGAAACAGGCGTCAGTGGTGCCTGCGAATATGTTTCCTCAAACACAACACCTTGGCGGGCCAGCGCGTCAATCTCGGGCGTGAGCCCTCGTTTGGAACCGAGGAAACCCATTCTGTCGGCGCGGACGGTGTCTAGAGTAATCAAGATGACGCTAGGCTTGGTCTGAGCCGTGCCGAGTACGGGGAACGCAAGAAAAGCGAGAATCCAGAATCGCCACATAAAAGAAAGGGAGTCTGATTTTATCAGACTCCCTTCTACACTAGACCGTGATCTCAGTTTGTGAACTTAGAACAGCAGCTTCAAGCCAAATTGCATCACGCGCGGTGAACCTTGCGCGACACCTGGGTTCAGGCCGTCGGGAGTAGTCTCAGATCTCGCGAAACTGCCCGAATCAATGTTGGCGCTGCCGGGCGACGGACTGAAGTTGGGATGGTTCAGTACGTTGAACACTTCCCAACGGAATTGCAGTCTCATCCGTTCGGTGAGACTGGTCGTCTTCAAGAGATTCATGTCAAACTGCCGGAATCCCGGGCCACGGAGGGTATTTCGACCACATGTCCCGATCGTGCCAAAAGCCGGATCCACAAACGCCTCAGAAACATTCGTAATAAAAGTTCTCTGCGAATAGTCGTAATGCGGCGCCCCGATACAATCCGCCCGCAGTACGGCCTGGTCCTGCCCTGACGTGTCTCCGCCTGCCCTCGCGGTAAACGGCCGCCCCGTTAGAGCGGTAAAGACCCCGCCGATTTCCCATCCATCGCCGAACCTGCCAAGAGAGGATACCTTCGGAAGAGTGTACGTTCCGCCGAGATTAAAGTTGAGCCGCACGTCGGTATCGCATGGACCCTGCGTATCGTGTGGGTTGTATGGGTTTTCCAGTTGAAGTGGAATGGCCGCCTGACCGCCCCGGTTTGTGGAGTTATTGTCGATGCAGTTGGACCAAGTGAAGTTGTACTGCGTGTTGACGCCGTGCCAATCGCGCTGGCGGAATGAAGCCTGCAGCGCGTTATAACGCTGATAGCCATCGTTGTTCAACTGCATGATGTATTTGTACGCGGGTGAGCCATTGATCTGAAGAACGGAATCGAACGGACGGTCGCAATTGAGTGACGTGGGGTTGTCAGCGGTGTTTGCCGGGCCCGTATACTGCACGAACGATGTTGGGTCCGTCGGGTCTGCACCACCACATCCGTTAGGTCTGTTGTTCAGGCTGTGTTCAAACAGCAGATTTTGTCCTCTCGTGCCGATATAGGACACAGTAATCACACTGTTTTTGAACACCTCACGCTGAATCGTCGCCGAATAATAATGAATCCTTTGGTTCCTCAAATTAGGAATCGTTCCAAAAATATTGAATGGAGGAGTCGCCGTTGGATCAGACCCAAACGTGACGTACGGAGTCGCGTTGCCGCCACCAAAAGCCGGATCACCGGGCTGCGGTCCGAGACAGATATAATCCGGATTTACGCCCGGAGTGTTTACGGCTGGGTTGAAGCAGGTATCCGGCCCGAGAGCCTGGAAGAGGGCGGCGTCGCTCGTATCGAAATTGCCGTCGTCAGTCACCGAGAATACGCCCAGATTTGAGTTGGTAAATGCTCCCGCACGCGCGCCGTGGAACTGGTAAGGCGCACTTATCGAGGAGAAGTTGGGCACGTCATACGTTAAGGCATAGCCGAGCCGCAGAGCTGTCTTGCCATTGCCAAAGATGTCCCAAGCTAGGCCCGCCCGCGGTCCAAAGTCATGCCAGTCGCGGTTATACAAGCGCGAAATACCACTGCCGACTTTGACGAGTCCCCGGTCCGGGAAGAAGTTCGACGCGGTGTTATGGGATTCGGCGAGAGGCGCGTTGAAGTCCCAACGAAGGCCGTAGCTTATAGTCAAACGCGGACGCACTTTCCATTCGTCCTGCCAGTAGAAGCCCACCGAATTCTGGTATAAAGTGCGCGATGTATCACCGAAGGACCGCACCCCTTCCTCCACCCGGCCGAGAAGAAGCTCGGTTAGGACGGTGGTCCAATCAGACTCGTAAATGTTAAACGCTGTGCGAGCACGGTTGCGCAAACTGAAGGTGGATGCCCTCTGATAATTTCCGCCCATTTTCATGGTGTGCGTACCTTTAATCCAGGTGAAATGCTCGGACGCGTCGTAGGTCATCGTCGGACGAGTGCTCAGTGGGTAGCCGCCAACTCCTCCGATGTACCCAACCGAAGCGTAGGAATAGACCACTGGTACGCCGAAGTCCTTTGAATCAAGCGGACCTGTATCAACCCCCAGAGTTTTTGGATCGATTTTGTTGTTCACATCGAGAATTTGTGAGTAACGGGTCCAGTTGACTCGCGTGTCGAAGATCTTGTTCGGTGCTAACGAATAGGTCCACGTGCCGCCGGCCATTTGCACGCGGGTCGGCGCGATTGTGTTGAACATATCCGCGGGACCTGCAGAGGCCGGTGGGGCGATCTGGTATCCCGAGGCTGGAGCCGACTGTAGGCTGTCGGCAAACATGTACCGGCCAGAGATTTGATGCTTGTCGTTTATCTTGTGGTCGATTTTGACCAAAAAACTGTTCATCGAGTCGGTGTTTGGCAATGACACTATCTGGTCGGCGCCGCCTGGCGTCGTGGACGGATTGATCGGGAAAAAGTTGAAAAGCGCCTGGCCGGCAGGGTTGATGGGAAGATTGTTGACGTTGATTGTCGGATCCGCGAACTTAGCCAGCACCGCATCCACGTCACCTTGCGTTGGAACGTTAACGCCGTAGGGCACCTTTGAGAGGTTCTTCTGCCCTTCATAGTTGACGAAGAAGAATGTGTGGTCCTTCTTTATTGGACCGCCGAGAGTGGCTCCGTACTGATGGTTATGAAGCGGAACCACCGTCCCGGAAATAGCATTGCTCGCGTCGGTCGCACTCCAATGGCCGAAGTAGTAGACCGCGCCGTGGAAATCATTAGAACCGCTCTTCAGAGTCACGTTTACCGAGGCTCCGCCCTTCACGCCATATTCGGCGGAGGGTAATTGCTGGACGGTGTATTCGGCGATCGCATCATTGGCGAGAACCGATGCGGAGACTCCCAAAACTCCGGGCTGACCAACTACTTCACTCCCATAAAACCGGTCGTTGTTGTACATCCCGTCGATCAGATAATTGTTCGCCGTTGTACGCTGGCCACTAATACTGATGTCTAGAAAGCCGCCGCCAGGAGTACGCTGCACCCCGGGGGTTAGCGCTAAAATCGACTTGAAGTCGCGGCCATTGGTGGGCAAATCCACGATGCGTTCTGTGTCTACTTCATTGTTCACGCCGGAAGAGTAGTCCACCAAAGGAGTGACCGATTCCACAGTAACTGTCTCCGCGCGCGAGCCCAGAACGAGCTGAAAATCGGATTTGGTTGTTTGCGCCACTGTGACAGTAACGCTCCGAACAGTGGTCTTGAATCCGTTCGCCGTTACCGAAACTTTGTAGACGCAGACCGCCAGATCCACGAGGCGGTATTCACCGGCAGCCCCTGACGTCACTGTGCGAGTCTGGTTTGTGTCAGGGCAGATAGCAGTCACAGTGGCTTCTGCCAAAGCGGCGCCACTCTGATCCATCACCGTTCCCGTGATTTCCCCGGTGGTGATTTGCGCCGATGAAGAGTCTACGGACAAAACAGCAGCCAGCGGCAAAAGACAGGAGAGGCCGCAAAGTATTAGTTTACGCATATGAATCACCACCCCATGGATTCTGTGACCCCGGTCATGCCACGATGTGACGCGTTTGGTGCATTCTATGCCAGCATTGCCTTTTGTCAACAGCATTTCAATTCGGCGAAGCTCCGGGAAACTCAGGAGTTGATGACTGTGACAGATGCTTGACGCACGAGCCGTTTTGCCCCGCGCCTCGATCGAGCTGTGCGGACTGAACACACTCCATGATCCTCGCGACCTTTTTCAATGAGACGCCCTGAGCGCGCAGGTGACCGACGACCCGGCGGTGTTTGTATCGAACCCACGCTCGATCCCAATAGCGGGACATCAAACCGTGCACATGCTGCAGTTCCGCATCTTCGAGGGTACCGAGCACCACTGCTCCAGAATGGACGAACCGCCAGCCGGCCTCCATCTGGTTTGAGAACTTTTTTTCGTTCCAGAAAAACCTCACAGAATTGGCAGACAAACTGACCGCGCGTTCAAGATACGTTCCAGTCGGGCGCACTTTTGCCGCGTTCTGCGTTTTTGGCGTCTCGAAGAACCAATAAATTACGTGTTTTCAATACCTGCGAATATTCCACCCCTCGCCTCCACACTTCTAACTACTTCGTAATCAATTGATTACAGGACGCATATGCCCGCGTTTCACATGTGCCCCGATTTATAAGCTAGCCTACTGATAATCAGAACTACGTGTAGCTTGCCCTGACGTGGTTCGGGATAACTTTCGTGTAGCCGACAATTCACCCGTGGTCGAAACGCAAATCAGGCCACGCGGGCAACAGATCATTACGGCTGACCTAACAGGGTGATCAGACCGTCAGCGAACGTTCCGCGCCAACTGAGATCATCATGACCGCTGACGAATTGCTGAAAGTGAACCTCGTGGCCCTTTGCCAGCAACACGTCACGTAAGGTCCGCGTTGCCTCGAGGATGTCTCCGCCGGTGCTCTCCTTATCTACTTCAAAGGTCCCTGCCTCAAGGAAGAATCGCACCGGCAGTTTCGGGCTCATAACGAATTGCTTCGCGATCCAGTTTCCTTCCGTGCGGCTGTCTTTGCTGTCAGGATCGGGGCGCCGCCCGCCGTCTTCTGGACACTTCGAGCCGCAAACGCCTCCGCTGTGCTCAGGCGACCACCAGAACGCGCCGGATTGGCTGAACACGTTGCCGAACACTTCCGGGTGCCGCAAACCCATGTACGCTGCGGCAAGCCCGCCGGCACTCTTACCACTGACCACAGTCCGCTCTGGGTCGTGAGTGACGTTGTAGTGTGCTCGAACCCATGGGACCAATTCCGTTGCCATAAAGTCAGCGAATTCCGGATTCGCAACAAGATCAACCAAACGCCGATCTCCGACATTGTCTATCATCACCACGACCGTCGGGGGGATCCTGCGGGCGGCAACCAGATTGTCCAGCGTCGTCTGCCCGTGGAAGTCGTCCGAGAGGATGTCGTCCCCGTCGAACAGAACTAACAGCGCGTTTGGCGGCCCGTCCGACTTGTAGCCTGCCGGTGTATAAATGCTGAAACCCCGCTCCAGGCTTTGGATCGCGCTCTTGATCGTCTGTTTCTCGATTCGTCCTGCTGGTGTTCCCGGCTTGCTTACGATCCATGGTTGCGGCGCTGCGTCAGGCAACTCGACTACGCTTCGGCACGGGAACTTGGTGGCGGTCTTGGCACAATCCCATCGTCTTGGATTATAAGAATCGGCCTGAGCCGCCGCTTGCGTGCTCCCCGAGCCCGGCGGATTGTTGAGCACAAGCCTGTATGTGAAGCGCGCGCCCTTCGGGAGCTTCAGGGTCAGATACCAAACATCCGAATCTCCTATCCGGTGCATTAGATTGTTCCGCGTGGGTCCGGGGACATTAAATGAACCTGTCACCATGACACTGCGGATATCGTGCTGTGCCCGCCATAGAAACGTCACCAGCCAATAATTGGCATTGAACTGCTCGACCAGCGGAGTGCCCTGCATGGAGATCTCTTTCCAAAAGCTCTCGGTGTTCGTTTCGCCTGAGGAGATCCGCTTGCGAAGCGCCTGAATACGCGGACTGGGATCCGGATCGCTCCATTCTCCAGGTCGGAAGCGTTCGTCAAGCGAAACGATCTTTTGCAACAGGAGTTCATAGATCGCCGCCTGTTCGCCCTGGTTCACAATGCCCAGGGAATAGACGCCAGCACCTTCGGCAGCAAACGCAAAAGTATTCCTGGCGCCAACGGACGGTCCTGCGAAATCGCGCATTATGGAGCCATCAGGATTGGCCACAAGAATGTTCACCGTGCCGGACCGAGACGCTAACGAAACCTCCACGTAATCTCCGTCCTTAAGCCGAAGCGGATACTTGTTGGTGCCTCCTGCTGCGATGATCTGGTTGATCGGCTGGTTCACACTGAGCTTTTCTTGAGCAAAAGCACTGTGAACCGTCATTAGGCAAAGACAAAGGGCGGTTTTGATAACGAAGCGATGTGCCACGGCCATGAACCGTAGTGTACAAGCGGCCCAGGGTGGTGTCTTGAACGCTGGAAGCCTCGAAGGCGTGGTCAGTGTCCTAGCTGCGCCACGCCTTCGGCGTCCCTCATCTGGGCGCGATACCACTCTGGCGTGCAGCCCGTGACCCGCACGAATGTTCGCGTGAAGTGAGGATGGTCTGCAAATCCGGCGTTCTGCGCAATGGTTGTAATAGTTTCCTCCCCATGCGCGAGTTGCGCGCATGCCCATGCGACACGCCGCCGCCTGAGGTACTCCCCCATCGAGCAGCCGAATCGCCGCCGGAACAGTTTTGCCAGATGCATGGGATGGACGCCGGCAATGCGTGCGACGCCGGCAAGCCTGTGGGCTTCCAACAAGTGGGCGTCGAGATAGGCGACACACCTGTCGAGCCGCTGGTGGGGCTCAAATAGCCCGCGCGTGTAAGCGCACCTGGTGGCTTCGCAGAGCAGCACGACCGCTTCTTCCACCGCGAGCGTGCTAACTTTGTCAGCGTGCTGGAATTCGCGCCACGCGCGCAAAGCTGCCCACTCGGTGTCGCCACCGACGACGCGGCCTACGAGAGACGTGCCAACGCCGACCCCGTCGGTGAGTTCGCGCCACAACTCTGGATCAAGTTCGACGTTGAACGAAACAGTGCCAGCGCCGCTGACCTCATTCGTGTGCGATTCCTGATCGTGAAAGATCACCGCGCCTCGACTGCACTGGCGCACGTGGTGTCCCGCGCGCTCGACGTAACTGCCGCGGAGCACGTAGGTGAAAAAGGGTGCCGCATGGCCGTGCTCTGGCAGCCGCGACCATGGATCGTACGCGGCCTCGAAAGCGTACAGACCGGGCTGGGAGACGACCCGTCGAATGCGCCGGGCTTCTGGGGCGGCGGGAGCTTCATTGGATAGGTTGCCCATAATGCTCTCCGGTTTTAGGTTTTCCACATTTCTTGTCGGATGTCAACGCGTGCCGCTGACCTCTCTTGTGGGATCCTTTTTGAGGAATGACCCGCTGCCCGCGATTCACGGTTGGATCACGGACCAACCGGAAGTGATTCCGAGTCATAGTCGAGTTTCGAGGAAGTTCAAAAAGGGCCGCTCCCAAAGAATCAAATTCTGACATGCCAGTCAAAAAGCCGCGTTTCAGATACGTTCCAGTTTGGCTCAATTCCTGATGCGAGAGCGTTTATGGCGTTTCGAAACATCAAATAACTTACGTGTTTTCAATACGTGTGAATATTCCGACTCCCCGGCCTCCACTATATTTCCATTGTTGAAATTATTCTGACCGACTAATCTCTGCTAGACATCCGATGGCTGTCCCACCTTCTCGAACAGGTAGTCCTAGGTTCACGCGGCGCGCCTTCTCCTCGGCTTTGCTGGGCGGCATTGCATTCTCGAAGCGACTCTTTTTCGAGGGCGTTAGCTCTCCACTCCGACCTCGCATGTTGTTGCTTCCGGTCGATCCGTTTAGCGGTTTGGATATTCTGCGTGCCCGATACAATGCCGGCCGACGGCCGTCGGAGGACGTGCCCGGGTGGGCATTGTCCTGGCAGCTGACAAAAAAAGATGAGTTCGCGCAGCGCGCTCTTGCAGAACTAAAGAAAATGCTGCCCCTCAAAGAGGGAAGCTCACGTTCTTATCTGAAGTTCGTGGGACTGACGCTCGCGTTTGACTGGTTGTACGAACATCCAGCGTTCGAGAATGTGCTCAAGGATCAAATCGCGGACGAACTGCTTAACGTGGCGGAGACATTGCTCAAAGGGCCTGATATGAGGACTCCGGAGCAGAGTTCGTATCACAACTATGTGCTGCGCTATCTGGCGATAGTTGGCTTCTCGCTGGCTGCGGCGAGGTCGCATCCGAAAACGATTGCGCGCTGCGCTGAATGGAGCGCCCGAGCAGAGAAAGCGTTTGAGAATATTCTGGAGGTGTCGCAGCTCGTGACGCCGGACGGCAGCTATCACGAGTCTATGGACTATTTCCGGATTACGCTCGCGCCGATGGCGATGCTGGCGGAGCTGGAACGAACGACAACTGGGAACGATCCGGCCCGGCGCTACACGGTCTTCCAAAACCTGGGCGACACGTACCTGTATAAGTTGATGCCCGATGGCACGCCTTCGCGCGAGGGAGACAACGAATATCCGGTGCTCGACGACAAGGATACTGCGGTGCTCGGGTATTCCGTGCACCGATTCAAGGATCCCTATAGCGCTTGGATTTTGCGGCAGAGTGGATTCGTCCCGCAGAAATGGGTGCTGCCTGTCCTGGAGTTTCTGTGGAACGATCCAACCGTTGTGCCGCGAGACCCGGCGGCTGTGAGCGAGCAGGAACTTCCGAGGCAGCGGTTTTTTTCTGGCGTTGGCCACGTTGTGATGCGCAACGGCTGGAGGCCAGAATCCACATGGATTGAGTTCGATTGCGGCCCCTATTTTTCCAAACACCAACATCTGAGCCAGAACCACTTTTCGATTTATCATCGCGGCCATCTGGCGATTGACAGCGGCGCGGACTACACGGAAACAGAGAGTCCGCACTACTTGAACTACTACCGCCGAACGATAGCGCACAACTCTATTTTGGTTTACGACCCGCGCGAAAAATTCTTCTGGTCGGACAACGTGTGGGATGGCGCAAACGATGGCGGCCAGCGCATGGATTCGTCCCGCTTCTGGAACACGGTACGAAGCCGGGAAGAGTGGGATCGTATGCGTGGCCTTTGGGAACTCGGATGCATGCGAATCGTGGACTACAAGGTTGGGGAATATGAGTACGCGTTAGGAGATGCGAGCCGCGCCTACTCGGAGAAAAAGCTGAAGCAGTTCACTCGCGAATTGCTTTATGTGCCAAATTCCAATCTCTTGTGGGTTTTTGACCGCGTCGCCAGCGTGAATCCAGAGTTCCGAAAAGCGTGGCTGTTGCACGGCGTCACGGAACCTGCCATCGAAGGAACGGGGAAACGCGGCTCCGCAGGTGACACCAGTTTCGTTGGAGCGAAACAATTCACCTATCGCAATGGCGAAGGTGAACTACTGGTGCATTGCCTCTTGCCGGAGAACCGGGTTGTCACGAAACGTGGCGGGGCCGGATTTGAGTTCTGGACTCCAGGCGATGCAAGAGGCGGAGACTGGGGCAGCGGCAAGAATTGGCCACTCGAGCCCGCGGAAGGCGGTCCATTGCCGGAAGACCCGGAAGAGCGAAAAATGTGGAAACTGTTTTGGGGAGAGGAAACGGAGCGCATCGAGCGATCGAATCGAAAGAATGTTGTGCCCGGCGGCTGGAGAGTGGAAATTTCGCCGGCGGAAGCTTCTCGCGAGGATTTATTTTTGAACGCTCTAGAAATTGGCGATCGGGGAACGACTGGCAAGAAACGCGTAGTGCTGTTGAAGGGACAGAATGTAGCGGGCGCAGGCATGGAAGCGGGCATTGCGGCACTTTTTAATGCAACCGATTCACGGCTCGTGGAAGCCGAGGTAACGATTCCGGATGTTTCGTTCGAGAAACTACTGATTACGGGCGCGCTCGAAAATTCCTTGTTTGAGTTGAGCTTTGTGGGGCCAAACGTCATGACGCCAGCGTCGGCAGTGATGCCAGGAATCCTGGTGCAAACCGCCTACGTACGTTCGAACGACAAGGGTGTGCTGGCGCATTCGATGAAGAACTTGCGAAATGTGCGCCTGCGATTGCGGCAGGTATAACTCGGCTAGCCAATGATGTTCGGCTGCGGACAAGCAAAAGCGAGCGGCTCAATGAGCCGCCCTTTTTTTGCTATCCCTTTGAAGAGATGACGCTCAGAAGGTAATGCGCAACCGCAACCGCACCGTACGGCGATTGTCGATACCCTCTTGGCTAAAACTGCTGATCAGACGGCCAAAATTGTCATTGCGCGTTATGTCTCCCGGGGCGATCGGCAAGACTTTGAGCGTGGCCGGGTCGACACGAACGGTGAATGATCCCAACCAGGCGAATTCTCCGCCGCCACCGCCTGCATCGGAGTTCGGTGAGAACAACGGATGGTTAAAGACGTTATCGACGTCCGCTCCCAACTGAATGCCAATACGGTCGTTCAAATGAAAGTCCTTATGTAAGCCCAGATTTACGCCCCACGTCCCGGGTCCCCAGAGCATGTTGCGCTTTGCCACTTGAGGATTGCTGAAGACGTCCGCTCCCACCGTGGGTGGTGCGAAGGAATCCGGATTCCAGATCTGGTCTCCATTCTTGTGGCTGAAATTGTTATCCAAAACGAGTGGGCGGTATGAAGGCTCGGCATTGAAGTCGCCAACGGCGTCGAGTGAAGTGACACCAATATTGCCGGGCAGCACGGGGGCGTCACTATTTGTACAGTCGTCGCATGTCCAGAAGGGAGTGAAGCCGGTTCCAGACTTGGCGAACATGTTGAATGAGGTTTGCCAGCCGCCAACAAGCAAGTCGGCCGCACGAGACATGTTGGCACCGAATCTGCGCCCTTTGCCGACCGGCAAATCGTAAATACCATAAGCGACAAAACGGTGGTGCGAAATGTATCCATCGATTCCATAGTCGCTGTCGGGCTGAAAAGGATTATATGTGATGCCACCGAGGCTGGAATTCCCTGTGTCGAGGGCGGTGGATTTCTGGTCCAGATACGTATACGAGGCCATGAACATAAAACCGTTCTTATAGCGACGTTCGACTTGGGTCTGAAATGCGTTCGATTGCGCATGGCCATAATTTCCGTAGCTCAGTATGAAGTCACCAAGCCCAGGAAAGCGATATCGAGCCAGATCTGCATCCGAGAATTCGCAGTCCGCCGCGTCTACCGGATCGCAGGCAGTGACGCCGTCTCCGGTGCTGGTACCAAACGGCGCGTCGCTCGGCGCGACTTCGTTCAAGTCTTTGCCTGCGATCAGGCCGTGCATAGTTGAACCCAGATAGGAGAAGCGAACGGCGGTGCTCCAACCGATTTCGCGCTCATACGTGGCGTTGTACTGGTGGATGCGCGGTTGGTGAATGTCGAACGGCACGACGTTTACCGCGGGAACATTGCCGGTGGCTCGCACCGCGCCGCCCGTCAGAGGGCTGAAGCCGTGCGCCCCGTCCCCCGGCCAACCGTCGAACGGAACCGAAGTGTTGGTTTTCGTAACGCCTTGGTTGAAAGGGTTGGTGGCGATGGGATCGCGAATGCCTTGCGCGGCGGACGTCGGATAGTAGATACCGTATCCACCCCGGATTACGGAATTCTGGCCGATGCGCCAGGCAATTCCGACTCGCGGAGCCCAATCGTTCTTATCCGTACGCACCACGCCACGGCCAACGTCCAGACCGGACTGGCTAGCCAAAACATAGCCGAAATTGACGATGCGAGAATCGAGAAAAGCGAGTGTCTTGTTGGATGGAATGACGAAGCGGCCGAGTTGGCCGGTGGACGGGTCGACAAAGTTCGGATCGAAATTGGCGATCAAGTCGTTTTTGTCGATAAACGGAGTGATGAGTTCATAGCGCAGACCCAGGTTCAGGGTGATGCGCGAGCTCAACTTCCAGGCATCCTGGAAAAAGAACCCGTTCTCCCAATTATGAACATCCATGGGGGGCCGCGGCTTCGACACTGTAGTCACGCTGCTTGGAGGCAAGCCCAGCAAGAAGTTGGTGAACGGGGTCAACCCTGTGCCTGAGTAGGTCATCGTGCCACGCGGGTTTCCGCGATTCAGGGCAAAGCCGTCCTGAGCCGAGTCATAAACCATGTCTCCGCCCATCCGGAAAGTGTGTTTACCGTGGACCCAGGTGAGAGTGTCGCCGTATGTCACGAGGTGTTGGTCTAGCGGGCGAAACGTGTTTCTTCCACCATTGGTGAACGTGGCGAACGTGCCACTGAAATTCACCGCGGGATGTCCGAACGTGGAAAGCGCAAAGGGGCCTGTTACGGCCCCATAAGCGTCGATATCGCTCTGGTCAAATCCGATGCTAGAAAGAAAGCCTCCCAGCGTGGTGTTGCTGTGCTGCAGCAGGTTTTCGCGATTGAATCCGCCACGCAGTTCGTTGATGACACCCGGGGAGAAGCTATGAATGTAGGAAAGAGAAATTGTGTTGTTGCGTCGATCTCTTTGAATCAGGCCCAGGCCTGTGTAGGGATTGACCACGGGATTTCGCGCGCTAATCTGTGAGGAAACGTTGTAAACACCGTAAAGGTGATCCCGTTCTGAAAAGTCGTGATCCAATCGGACAACTCCGGTGTCCAGCGTGGAGCGGCCAGGCAGAATGGTCTGATAACCGCCGATGATTCTGCCGTTTGAGGGGTTGATTGGCGCAGTAATTCCGATCTTTGGGAAATAGGTATTGATGAACGCTTGGGTGCTCGAGTTCAGCAAATGAGCGGGAATCGTGACGAAACGCACCGTTCCCGTGCTGCTGTCGGTATCATCGGTGATTTCCTGCGCCGTCATTTGCGAAAGGACGGAAGTTGGCACAGCCGGCCGCTTCGCCGGATCGATTGCCGAGAAGTTTCCCGTGTACAGATCAGGATGCGGGACGGTGCTTGACTGGAACTTGACTGTGTTTACGTCGTAGTCGCGCTCATACGACATAAAGAACCAGGTCTTTTTGATATGGGGGAGCGGTCCGCCAAAGGAGCCGCCAATGTCGTTGGTATTGAAATACGGGTTAGGATACTTGTTCTGGAACGTACTAGGAACGAAATTGGCTTTGCCGTTCAAATCGTCGAGAGTCCATGCGGCAAGCGCCGAGTTCTTGTTGTTGTAAACGGCGGAACCGTGGTATTCGGAACCGCCGCGTTTCGTCGAAACACGAATGTTCGCAACCCCGGCATATTCCGCGCTAAAGTCCGTGGTAAGAATGTTGACCTCACCGACGGCTTCCAGTGAAGGCTTGCTGGAAGTCGGTTCTCCGAAGATGCCACCGTTAGAACGCTGGCCATCAAGCGAAAAGCTTCCGCCATAGCTCTGGGCTCCAAGAAACTTGAACTCACCATCCGCGGATCCCTGGGTAATATTGGGATTCAAATAGAGGAAGGAATAGACATCGCGGCTGTCGCGCGGAAGCTGAGTAACAGCTTCGCTGCTAATCGATTGACTGATTGTTTGATCCTCAGTGTTTATCAAGGGAGCTTCGACGGATACGACCACGCTCTCCTGTGTCGAAGACACCTTGAGTACTGCATCGGCGGTAGCGATGTCGCTGCCCTTCAGGACCACATCCTTGATTTCTGCCTTGGACATCCTGGGGGCGGTCACGGTCACCGTATAGGTGCCAGATTTCAATCCAAACATTTCGTAGTAGCCGAGTGAGTTCGTTGCGATGGTCCGTTCAGTGTTCGTCAGAGCATCAGTGATCGTCACGGATGCTCCCGGAATCACACCGCCACCCGCGTCAGTGACTGTTCCTCGAATGGTGCCAAGGTCAGTTCCCTGCCCAAAAGCCAATCCTGCAGAACAAAGAAACAGAAGCGAGACAGAGATAAGCAAAGCTGTAGTTCTGGTTCTCAAGAGGACCTCCACCCTGGTAATATCTGATAAACGGTGTACCATGATAAGAAAGCAAACGCAACAATAAAGCGTGAAGAAGAATCACCAAAGAAAAGCAGACGAAAGTATTCATGTAGTCGATACTTTCGTGATTTGACGGTTATCGAAAATCGACCTTATAATGAGCTTACGGAAACCGTGAATGTCTCCCAGAGCCCGCCTTCTAACTGAACAAAGACGCCGAAACTTGCTGGATTTGATTGACCAAAATGGCCAGGTGACCGTCGGCGAGATGGTGAAACAGTTTGCGATCTCCGCCGTCACGGCGCGGAGCGACCTGGACGCGCTTGCCACAATCGGAGCCGTGGTGCGATCGCATGGCGGAGCGGTACGACGGCTTGTCGCGAACCAAGACTATCCTCTGCGGACAAAAGAGACTTTGCATCACAGCGAAAAGGTTCGCATTGGAAGAGCCGCGGCGGAGCTGGTCAAGCCGGGCGAGACAATTATTTTGGATTCGGGCACGACAACGGCGGAAGTAGCGCGCCACTTGAAAAAGCTCAATCTAGCGTCACTGACGGTTATCACAAATGCGCTGAATATTGCCGTCGAACTGATGGAATGCCCCGGTGTATCGCTCATCATGATCGGAGGGCTTTTGCGACCGGTGTCGTGTTCGTTTGTGGGGCCGCAGGCCGAAGCAATGATGAACGAATTCCATGCGGATCGTCTCTTCCTGGCCGTGGACGGATTCGACCTGGAGAATGGTCCATCCACGCCAGACCTTCTTGAAGCGCAGTTGAACAACGTAATGATGCGGTCGTCAAAGGAAGTAAATGTGGTAGCGGACTTCAGTAAGCTTGGCAGACGAAGCGTTTCGAAGATTGGTCCATTTGAACGAATCAAACGGCTCATTACCGACAATCGAGCGCCTTCGGAATTCAGCGAAGGACTTCGCAAAAAGGGTGTCGAAGTTATCGAGGCGTAGCGCCCGCAAGAGCCAGTCTTGCAAAGTGATGAGACAACCTGGCGTCCGGCAAGAGGAAGACTTCGCGCAATATTTTTTCTCCCCGGTCATTCTCACCCGCAGCGATTCGCAGCGTTCCCGCCACGTATTGCCACCACCCCGGAAAAGAACCTAGCGCCGAAGCGGATTCTGCTCGCGAGGCGGCGTCGACCAACCGTTCGTGCCATTTCGCTGAATCAAAATCGTCGAGCTTTTTAGCCGCGGCCCAGGCCCACACCAATTCAGAAATGTCGGTCGCTTGCGCAGCCACTTGATATCTACCGGTCGCTTCCGTTTTCTTGCCGCAAGCGGAATAAACTTCACCGACCAAATAGTTCGCCCTTGCTGATTTGAGAATGGTTTCGAGTCCGTCATTTGTGAACGAGAGACCGGAAACCGGAGCGCCGAGATTTTGCGCGACGCCAAGCGCGTCTTTACAGTTGCCGCCCTTGGCCAATCCGACCGCTTGCGAGAGTCTCACTTCAACCCAGACTTGTCTGACGTTGGTGCCGCCTTCCTCTCGTCCGAAGAATCTTTCGTGAAAGAGGGCAATCGCCCGCTCATAACCTCCCGCTTCCGCGCGGCTTAAGGCGAGTTCGTAAATGAGCGGCGTGGGCATCTGCTTCAAATCAGGATACTGTTCGAACGCTTTCACTCGATCCGCAGCGGATTTTCCAGTTAGACTCATGGCTGCCGCATTGCCGGAATAGTTCACGATATTTCTCGGGTCGTATTGGATCCCTTCGTCAAACGCCTTCGAAGCAGCGTCAAAGTCGTGCTTTCCATGCAAAAGCGCCAATCCAATGCTTGCCTGCAACGCCGGAATTCTGGGATTTTGTTGTCGCGCCGTCTCCCACTCGCGCAAAGCGTCGGAAGTCTTCGCTCGAGCGAAGAACCATGTTCCAAGCAGATAGTGAGCCGTCGGATCACTCGAACTCGAGCGCAACGCGGCATCCAGCGCCAACTTGTCTTCCAGCGTGCTGGGAAAAACGTAGAGAGTGGAAAGCCGCGACGCCTGCGCGTAATCATTCGCACCAGACTCGCCCGTTTTTTCGCGACAGTAGCCGCGAAAATAGACCACCAGTGGATTGTTCTGAGGCAGTACGGTTCCCGGCTCTCTCTGATCGGGATGGACGGCGGGATAGTCTCGCGAAAGAACCTGTAAAGCTTTCTTGTAGAGACCCAATCGGGCGTACTCGACGGCGACATTCAAAACGCGGTAAGGCTCCGCCGCGAAATGTGGCAGGTCTGGAATATTAAGCTCTTCGAGCAGGAACGCGCTGGACGGAAAACTCCGCAACAGCTGTTTCGCTTGCTGTGTGGCAAGTTCGGTCTTTCCCCTGGCATTGAGTAGAGCAATCTGCTCTTCTGCGGCGCGCAAATCATCGGGCGCGGCCTTTCGGCTCTGGGCTATCAGGTCTCCCGCCCTTTCCAAATCACCGTGCCGAGCGTAGATCTCAGCGAGACGCAACGCCGCCGCGGCACGGTGCAACGGCGATCGCATCGCAGCCTCGAATGCGTCTATCGCCGCGCCTTCGTGGCCGAGCGATTCTTCCGTCATTCCGAGATAGTAAGAAATCTCTGCATCTGTCGTATTGCGCTCGTGCGCCGCGGCCAATCGTGGCCCGGCTTCTTCAAATCTTTTCAGCCCAGCATCCAGGCGGCCTGCGGATTTGAGCAGTTCGTAACTGGTTGGAAACTTTTGGAGGGCTTGGTTGTAAGTTTTGACGGCAGACAGCAAATCTCCGTTCAATTCGTCTGCTTTGCCGGATTGCAGCCAATCATCCTCTGCCCGAGCATTCTCTTCGGGGAACTTGTAGTTAGCCTGCGGTCCAACGCTGACCTCCGATTCCGGAGTCCAATCGTAGTTCCCTTCCGTCTGATGCAAAAGCGTTACGCCGCGAGCATCTTTCAGATCGAACGTGAGTTTCCGATCGCCATTCGGCGCAACGACTTTCTTGCTCCAGGTTTTCTCAGGAGTGAGGTCAGCCTTTTCGTTTAACAATGAGACAGTTCCGTCCAATATTTGCAAAGTCGCGAATGGGATCCTTTGATTTACATTCAGGGAAACCTCCAGCGCCTTGCCTCTGCGTTCGAGGTGTACAACGCCGGCCAGATTCGCCCGAGAGATTCCGCCGGTCCCCCGAACCGGCATCCAATACTCGGAAAAACCGATGTGCTGTCGCGGCTCGAGCAACGAATACGTTTCCTGATTCCGAAAAAGGCCCGCTTGGATTTCCGCATAAGCGCTGTTGTCGTCAGAGAGCGCCTTTCGCCAATCGAGACCGTCGGCATCGACGCCCCACGACCAAATCTTCTTCGCGGGCAGCTCGGAATATTCCGCGAAATGCGCCGTCCCAACGTTTGTGTGCGGGTGCCAGATGCCCATGAAGCCTTCGCGGCTTCCGTGGACAAACAAAGAAACCGGGCCGTCAGTTTGATTCTTAATGACGCTTAGGTCTTTTCCCTCGGAATCGACGGGCCACCGCTGCACTTCAGCAAATCCATGTGCGGCGGCAAACCGCATCGGATATTCAATGCGGGAATCATCCCAGACTTCTACGGCGGCATTGTTCCACCAATAAAAGCGATGCCGCACATCGCTCCGATTGCTAAGGCGAACGCGTTGTTCCAGCACGGTTGATCCCGGCCGCAGGATCAACTCGACCGACCACTCCATGCCGTATACGCGGTCGATGTTGCCAACCGTGACGGACGCGCTCCCGTCTTCGTGCGATCCAAATGCGAAATCTACCGGCGACATCGACATCCAGTTGTGTGAGACCGGAAAGTTAAACTCGACGCCGAAGGCCGCCCAGGCGCCGCGATAGCCGATGCTCGCTTTCTTGATGGACGGATTCGCGTAAAACATCGGCTGGCCGCTGATTTTGTCCAGGCACGTATATACGTGACCGCCGATGTCCGGCAAAACGGAGCACTTTAGATATTCGTTTTCGAGATAAACCGCTCGGAGCTTGTGAACGATACGTTGATCCGTGATTTCTTTCCTCAGCGTGTAGGGATAGCTGAACCGGTTCGTCGCGAATTGATCGAAGGAGGGATTCGAGTCGGGTGCACCCTCCTCATAAACAGGCAGTTCGAGTGTGCCTTCCCATACGCGGACTTGAGCGTTGCTGCGGGCGGCAAATAGCAGCAGCAAGAGCAATAATTTCCATCGCATGGCGGTCACCTAAGGAGAGATTTTCGCTAACGGACGCTGCGCTTTGCAAGCAAAGTCAAGAAGGCGTGTGCAGAGGAAAACTCTCCACAACACGATTGATGACGCCTCCCTCCGACGGCGAATCAGGCTGAAGCCCTTCTTCGACGCAGCGAAAGAATGAAAGCAACTGGCAAACGACAACATAAACCGTTGCTGCTTCGTTGTCGCCCAGCTTGGCCAGACCGGGGCAGTGAATAACTTCGTCGCCAAAGCGGACGGCCGGTTCCGGAACATTCTCGCCGATAATCAATTTGGATAGACCTAGCCGCTTGCGGTCCAACTCGGACAGAAGATCCAGTTCATAGGCGCGCGTTGTCGGGTGCGACGAAAGCTGACAAACGACCAGCGTGTCCTTGTGCACAAAACTCATGGGCCCATGGCGCAAACTGAGAAAAGTTTCGCACATGGTGGTGATTCGGCCGGAGGACATCTCCAACATTTTCAGCGCAGCTTCGCGCGCCGCGCTGAATTGGGTGCCGCTGCCAAGGAATAAAACGCGCCGGAAATCGGTGGAGGCAACGCCGTGGATTGTATCGAAGTTTGTGCGGATAAGATCGTGAACGATGGCGCTGAGGCTTTCACACAAATTCCTGTAGTCACCGGGCCGCTCGAGCATTCCCAAAAAGCGCGCCGCCAGCAGCAGGTTCGTGAAGCTACTGGTCATCACCAAACTCTCGTCATTTGTTTCGGGAGGAAGCGCTATCACACGAACGTTCTTATGGCCGTTCCAGGCTCTCGCCAACGCGCCCTGCGCATTACAAGTGACGACAAGATGTTTGTAGTCGGGCACCGAATCGACGAGCAGTCTCACGGCTCCGACGCTTTCAGGACTATTTCCGGAACGCGCTAAAGACACTAGAACTCCGGGCCGGTCTACAGGCAGAGCCTTGGCACCGTCCAGCAAAAGAGCGCCACCACTGATGGATTCGGCGACGATCCCTAACTCGTTTTGAATGGGAACGCGAACGCAGTCACCAACATATTCCGAGCTACCAGACCCGGTAAATGCCAAGCTCCTGATCCCCCGGGTGAACTCGCGCAAAGAATCGCGCGAAGCAATCATCTGGTCGCAGGTGCGTAACCAGGTCCAAGGCTGCTGGCAAATCTCCCTCAGTGTGTGGAAGTAGCCCAAATGGCGCTGCTCTGCTTCAGATTTACCAAATAATTGGGCAGCCTTCGCTTGACCGCTTGTTAGTGCGAGTTGCCACTCGGCTTGCGAGACCACGGGGATACCACTCATGCAATCCTTTGTTATGACACTTCTGCAAAAACGGACCTAGTTGCCCGGCCTTAACTCCGGTGTCGCAATGTCGAGAGGCCGGTCGTCGTTCGTGATTGTTCCATGCCAGACGCCACCGCCAAAAGTTGTGATGTAGACCTTCTGCGGGTCTGAAGGATCGGGAATGACCCGGTGGCCCCACTTGAAGTTGAATCCAGGAATGCGAGACCAATGTTCGCCGCGATCGGTCGATCGCCAGGCAGAGGATTCAAAACCCGCTGCGTATAGCACCTTAGGATCGCGCGGGTCTATGGTTACATCATAGATGTGGCGGTCGCGGTCCAGAACCTGCTTCCAGAGTTTGCCTCCGTCTTCGGATAGGAATATCCCGCCGCCATCACCGTGGTCACCTTTTGCAAGAGCCCACGTCGCCAGATAGAGGCGATTGGCGTTGTCTGGATCTATGGCGAGTCCATTGGGAGCGTTCGTTCCCGCAGGCATCGTCACTGCGGTCCAGTGTTCGGCTCCGTCCGTGGAACGATAGAGTGCCCCATCGCCGTCAGTGCCTAAACTTCCATCTTCCGAGCGGCGTGCAATCAGGAGATACAGTACACCGTTGCCGTCACGCACAATTCTCCAGGCAAACGGCTCTTTTTGAGTTATGCCGGCATTTTTCAGTTTCCAACTCCTACCGCCGTCTGCGCTTTTGTAAACGCCGCGGCCGAATCCAGTGACGTAGAGAACCCTCGCGTCCACGGGGCTGGTTGGATCCAGAAGAATGTGCGTGGCCGCGGTTGGTTCCATCCCATCATTCGATTGCGACCAAGTCCGGCCACCGTCCACACTGATGCACACGCCACCGCGATATTTCGCAATTCCTGAATGTCTCCACATTTTGGGTCGAGGCAGGTCGTGAGTCCAACTGTTCACGCTCCACACGCGGCCTTGCACCCTTGGATCAAAAACAATCCAGTAGGTCGTATTCGTCCAGTCTCTGGGAACACCTTTGGTGGAACTCATCCAGGACTTGCCGCCGTCTTCGCTGCGGAAAAGACCGATGTCAGTTGTAGAAATAAACTGACGGTTTTGATCGAACGGATCGAAGTGGTATCCGTATGCGTTCGTAACATCGAGACCCGTTGTCGTCCAACCGCCTTCGCCAATTTTCCTCGAATACGCCGCGTTCCACGTCGCGCCTCCATCGGTCGTAATCATCGTGCGGCCCAGGTCCGTGCCGTAACTCAAGTTGGGATCCTGATCGGCAACGGTCATTGTGAGTGGATTCTCTCCCCAGTCGGAGCCGAATCGCTCTGTAATCCAGGCGTCGTGAATATTCGCGCCCGGTTTGCCAGCCAGGTTGATATCTTCTTTCCAGACTGGCTTCCATGTCCGACCGGAATCGGTCGTTTTGGCCACGCCCATGTACTTCAATCCGCCTTCTTCGAGGCCACGATAGGAAACATAGGCGGTTTCGGGATGTCGCAAGCTGGTGGCAATGGCACGCGTCTTGATGTCTCCTTTGCCCAATTCCATCCTGCGCCAGTTCGCACCTTCATCATCGGAGACGAACGTAGATTCGTCGCCTATCACGTAGAAGACTTCCGCTTTGTCCGAAAAGCCGGCAGAAATATCGGTCATGCTTTTTGCGGATGGAACGGAGATTTTCCGAATTCCGGAAGAAGTTCGCTTCGCAAGGAAGTGCGGCCCTGCGACAAAAAGCGAACGGTCCGCGCTTGGCGAGTGTGGATTCACCCAGATCTTGTTTGCAAGGTCGGGCAAGTCGGCGAGTTTCGACCAGGTGTCTCCTGCATCGTGGGAAGAAAAAAGGGCAAACACCCCCTTTGGCCGATTGCCTGACGCTACAAAAAACGTCCTGGAGTCTTCCGGGTCCACAGCCATCGCGGAAATGTTTGCGAGCGGATCTGGGTCAGCGATGATGTCTTCGTCGGAATGGTCCGAGTTCATGCGAATGACTTTTACCGCCGAAGGCTTTGGGTAAACGAGACTCCAAGTTTCGCCGCTATCCCGGCTCCGCCAGAGCCCGGTGGCTTGAGCGTACATGACGTTCTTGTCCTTCGGATCGAAAACAAAAAACTCCACGACGCCTCGCAGGCTGAACATGCGCCATGACTTTCCGCCATCATGGGTGATGTAAGCCCCGGTCATGTCGCAACTGACCAAAACGGTATTCGGGTCGTGAGGGCTGATCGTCGGGTGGAACATCGCTCCCCCTCCCCCGGGTCCAATAACCTTGAAATTGCCCGGCCGGTCGTCAGTCGGCGCCGCAAGAGCTAGCGCCGCTAGTACAATCCGAAGGAGGAGCAATACCATTGGTTTCTTTCCTTTACTTTCGTTAGCATTTTTTCGCTTTCTTTTTGGCAGAATGTACTTACTTTGTCAATCTCTTTGCGAAAGGTAGGTAAGGCTAGATGCGAGAGGGCAAGCCAAACTCGGCCCCAATCTTTGAGTTCGCCTTGGACCACCTGATGCTCTAAGGGTCTCAGTTACAGTTGCAACTGCAAGAGCCTCGCCGCGTTCTGGTAATAGACTTTCTTCAGGATTTCATCCGGCAATCCTATTCCATAGATCCGCCAGCGGCCCTGCGGAGGAACTGGCGCCGGCGCGTAGTCGAAATACTCGTCCTCCGTCTCCAGGAAGCGAAAGTAAATCTCATAAAGCTGATCTACGAAAACCTGCTGCGGCGTATCCGTTCCATTCGGCACAGCGTCCGTGCCAAAAATGATTCGATCCTGATATTTTTCGAAAAACTTCCGTGACATCCGCGGCTGCCGGCCCAATTCACCGATGCGAGCGCCCAATTCCACCGACATATTCGGAAAGCGATCCATGCATTCGCTAACGTACGGCAGGTTCTCCGCGTCATTGCCCACATGCAGCACGATGAATTGTGTTTTAGGATGACGAGCGAGGACGCGGTTTCGCGCTTCCATGATTTCCGCGTTGCTCGGAAAATCGTGGCCGTGGAACGACCAATCCGGGTGATTGTTCAGTTCCTCAAAGCGCTCGTTAAACCGATCGGTCGGCAGAAAGAATGCTTCTGGATCGGAAACGTGGATCGCGACGGGCATTCCAAGCGAACCGCAAGCGTCCCACATCGAATCAAAACGCGGATCATCGATTTTAACGAGACGGCCTTCGCTTACGTTTTCTCGCAAGTACAGTCCGAGCGTCTTCAACACCTTCAGCCCGCGTGCGCCGGCTCTGTGAGCGCGCTCGATTTCATCAGCTTGAAATTTGCCGTAGTCCGGCTGATTGGAGTGGTCCCATGAGGGTTCTGTAAACGTAAGAAAGCGATCCGGATGCGGCTGCTGAAATCTTTGCACCGCTTCTTCGAGCCCTTTTCCCGAACCTCCGGTCAAGTTGACCATGATCTTGATATTTTTGCGGTCCATCACGGGCAAAACACTTTCCGGTGTTGCCAGAAACTCCATTTTTTCGCCGATGCCAACGCCATGGACGGACTTCGCGCGAATCGAAAGGTGAGTGTGAATATCAATGACCGGATATTTTGAGCGAGGGACTTTCGTCTCCGGCACATGCAACATGCTCTTCGGCTGAAATTCGGAAAGATCAAGCCGCATTTTGCCGGATCCCTCCGGCGATTTCAGCTGTCCAGAAAAATCCGCCTTCGGCAGCGCGCTGCCGGCCGCAATAATTCCCAGGCTTTCCAGCCACCGTCTGCGATTCATTTCGCCCATGAAGCCCTCCCTGAATTTTGAGGCTGAGCCAGCGTCTCAATTTCGTTTGACTTTCTTCTATATCGTTTACTTTCGTTTGTCAAAGTGGCATACATGCTGGAAGACTCTTTTCGCACCGGAAAATGAATAGGGTTCTGACAAATGCCAATGCGACAAAACATAATTGCTTTTCTCTTCTTGTTGCCACTCACCTGTCCCGCCAGCGTTTCAGCTCAATCGCCAAGACCGGCGGATGCAGTCTACATGCCGGGTGGAACGCTGGCAGCTAAGTATTCAGCCGCGGATTTCGCGCCCGATGCAAATTTGCAGAAAAACATCTGGAAGCGCGCCAATTGGACCCAATTTGACCATTCGTTGGACGGCAAAAGAAAACATCCATCCGAAAAAACTCGCGTCGCCGCGGTTTGGACAGAGAAGTTCGTCTATTTCGCTTTCTGGTGCAAATACGAAGACCTGAATATTTTCGCAGGGGAAGACGCAACAAAAGAGCGGTGGGAACTGTGGAATAAAGATGTCGCCGAGGTCTTCCTGAATCCGCAACCTGAGCGTCTTTGGCATTATTACGAATTCGAAGTCGCGCCGAACAACCAATGGATCGACCTGGAAATCACAGGAAAAGGCATCGCGGATCACGACGCCAAGTGGAACTCCAACTTCGACCACGCGACTCATGTGGATTCGAAGAATCACGTTTGGACGGCAGAATTGAGAATCCCGTTGTCCACGATGAACGTTTCAGAACCGAAAGCAGGGATGGAATGGCGAGCGAACTTCTATCGCGCAACTGGATTGGGCGATGACAAGAAGCGCAACTTTCTTGCCTGGAACCTGATTTCGGAAGGCACAACGTTTCACGCGCCGAAATACTTCGGAATCCTGCGTCTAGTTAAATAGACAAGGCAAAACTGAATGGCTACTGAACGTTTGCGCCACCAGGGATCAAATACTGAATCGGCCAGAGCTCTTGTTTGTTTTCAACAAGCTCCGACCATTTCATCGCCTCGGCGCTAGTATCTGGAACGAGCTTGATCTCCGGAAAAATCTCCGCAATGGAGGCTGCCAACGTGTAATTGCCACCTGTCCCTGCGATTGCGGCTGGCTTTCGTCCTAATTTTATTTTGCAAAATTGGGCCGCAATCTGCGAATCATCGATCATCTGGAAAAAATAGGGATGTCCGATGAGGAGCGCGTTGTAAACATAGTTGGCCAGCACTCCGGAAATCGAATTTGTGTATGCGTGTTCCGGGTCCAACTTACCGAGGGAAGGATCATCCGGCGAGACGGCCGTGTACTGCATCCGAGTCTCGCCCCAGCCGCGAAAATCAAACGTCAGCACATCATACCCGGCGTCGAGTTGTGCCTGAATTTGGGGCCAATCCGGGAGAGTGGCCTTGCCATGGTCACCGAGCCAGAGCAGAACCTCCCTTTTCTGAGTCGCGTCTTTGTGAATAAACAGAAGCGGCATCTGGAGCATTTTGTCGTGGTGAAGAACATACTTATCCAGGACCACGTCCCGCACCTTCGTACTGCCGACCATTTTCCAAAGAATTTGCCGCTCCGCCGGCGGTGCCCCTCGAAACTCGCCAACAATCGCGTCTTTGGCGGTAGCCGATTGATATTTCTTGTACTGCTGATTGAGCGCCGCATGATTCGCAGACTTGTGATCTTCGTAGTAGTCGCGAATTTCATCCATGAGGGAGCGAGCGTCACTCTGATCGAGCATCACCTGTCCTGTCCGAGTACAAAGCAAATCCGCGTCGGACAATTGCTTTGGCGCCATAAGCCCTCGTCGGGCCGGCATGCGATTGAATCGATCGAGGAAATCGAAAGCCGCTTCCTGGTTTTCGTCGGAGTATTGATGCCCGTGGTAGCCCTCCGTCATGGCGATGCGGTCGCCGTGGCCCATGCGCTCGAAAATCCTTTGCGCTTCACGAAATGATTTGCGGGCGCCTTCAATCGGAAAGAAGTCGAGGACGGCGGATGCGACCATGACCGGTCGTGGATACAAGAGCAGCAAAAGCCCCGCGTGATCGATGCCCCGCGAAACAATTCCAGCGAGGTCCTGCTCGGGATCGCTGTCGGGATCCACAAAAATACGGCTTGCCATGCGCATCGGCAGCGAGCTGATGTAACACGATGGCACCACCACTTTGATGCGAGGATCAAGCGCCGCGATCAACGCAGTTTGGGTGCCGCCGCCACTGGTGCCGGTAATGCTGATTCGTTCCGCATCTACATCCGGTCTCGTCAGGAGATAGTCCACCGCGCGCATGCCATCCCAGACTTCCCAGCGTGCAAGATTTGTTCCCGCGAGATAAGCGAGGTTTCCCATCACGGCGTGTTCCGCGCAAATCAGGTTGTACCGGCTCTTGCCCGCCTTCGCATCCCAAAACTGGCTGCGTTCCCCCTGCCCAACCGGGTCCCACGCAATCACCACGTATCCTCGACTCGCTAAACGTTGGCTCAATCCCTGATAGTGAATCTTTCCATTGGTCGCGTGGCCCGCGGGGACGAGCACCGCGGGATGTTTGATGGAGTGATCATCGGGGGAGTACACAAGCGCGGTGACGTAGACTCCCGGCAGGCTCTCATAAATCAATTTTTCGATGGAAAAACCTTCCATCTGAATCTTGCCGGTAACCCGCGCGCGTAGATCCGTTTTCTTCTCCGGCAATCCACCGATCATTTCCAAAAGCTCCCGCCGCATCGTCACCTGCAATTTCAAAAGATCACTCTCGGCATGAATTTGTTCCCACGCGCGCTGGCGCTCTTCATCCTGCCGCCAGGCTACATCCAATTGATAGAGGAGATACGGTGTGGTGCTTGGCCCGGAGGTCGCCGTTTGCAAAACCTGGAACGCGCTCTCTGGTGGAATTTCTTGTGCGCGCGCAACACAAGCCCACATGCAAACCAGCACGATGAGCGAGGACAACGGCAGAAATTTACGGTCTATTTTCATTTCGTCTTGATCGTCAGCGATCCCATCGCGTACCAACCGTCCGCCTGTCTGCCTTCATTCGCAAAGCGAATTGCGGGCTTGCCTGTCCGCGGATCAAGCATCGCGATTCGTACTTCATAGTCACCGTCCGCGAGGTTTTCCGGAATATAGAGCGTGCCATCATAGACGGCATCACCCGGGAGCCATTTGCGTACGTCGACCGGAATGCGGCTGATTACCGAAGTCTTCTCCGCGCGCATCTCAAACGCTAAATCGTACTCCGCATAAACCGGCGCAACGCCTGCGTTCAACCACCACATGTGAATCGGCATCATCGTGCCCGGCTGGACAACTTTTGAATACTCGAGCCTGCGCAGAATGAACCGATAACCCATCTTTCGTTGAAAGTCGTCAAACTTCGCTTTCCATTCCGCGGGAATGGGTGCTGATTTGATATTGGCTGTGCTTACGTGCCAGCGAAGGCCTTGCTCGATGATATAGTCCACGTCGTAATTGCGTTCTTTCCAGCCTGGCACGGTGTAGCAGGTTTCGAGGGAAACGGGGCTGCGCTGCCAGACGTTTTGAATTCCGGTTCGCACGATCTGTTGCGGATAGATCTCCAGCATTTCCGCTGGGAAATAGGGGTCGTTGGAGTTGACGCGCATGTCGCCCCAACAATCGAGACGCCAGCCCGCTCCTTGTTGCGTTCCATAGGCGAGGGCTTGTGGCTCGTCGAAATTCATGAGCAGTGGAGTGCGCTTAAACGCTTCCAGCCAAATGTCAATCAAAGCCTTTTGGTATGCGAAGTCCGGCATGTACGGGCTCCAGCCTTCTCCCCAGTAACCGACCGAAGAAATATCCACGGTATCGAGAAACGGATTCCCGTCATAACGTTTTCCAGCTTCAGCGACAAGCTCACTCCAGTATTTCAGGAAAAGCGGATCCGAAAAGTCAGGCTGCCAGATTTTTCCATCTTTGTCGGAATCCTTGTTGGCGCGGCGAGCGCCAGAACTCTTGTACCACTCCGGCAGAGAATCCTCGTTCGAATACGGCATCAATCGAATTGCAAGTTTTTGTCCGTGCGCGCGTGCTTCTTCAATGGCGAGGTCAACAATCGCCCAGTTATATTTTCCGCGCGTTGGTTCCAGAACATTCCAATACCAACGGCAATAAGAGACGGAGGTATCAGGAAAATCCGGTTTCGTAGTCGCTTGTGGCAGCTTTTTCTCGGGGCCAACTTCGGACCACTTCAATGGCGGGTTCGGTTCCTGGCCGTTGAATCTCTGAAAAGTCGTGATTCCCATTCCCGGATTCACTAGCAGATCGTTGATCTGTTTAGGTCGTACGACGACGACATTGCGTTGCGCAACGGCTCGATTCCCGGATAAGAACGCGAGGAGCCATAGAGCCACAAAACGACCGCGCCTGGAAACAGGCCGCCCAGAGAGAGAAAATGATTTGTATCCAGACATTTCACGCTCCTCAGTCTGCTGTTGGTCTCCCGATTGCTATTTGTCACGCAGCGCGTAGGCCGCAACCGTGTCCGAGCGTTTTCCTCGAAAGAAGCCGCCCCCGCCCGCCGCAATTACTACGAACTGTTCTCCGGTTTTCTTGCCCAAGTACGTGACGGGCGTCGCGTTCGCGCTGGCTTCTAGGTCCGCAGACCACAGCTCGTCTCCCGTCATTTCATTGAACGCACGAAACTTCGCGTCTGTAGTTGCACCTATAAAAATCAATCCATTCGCAACAATCGTGCCGCCCAAGTTTGGCGATCCTGTTCTCTCGGAAACGCCTTCCACAGTTCCCAGCGGAACACGCCACGCGATCTCTCCCGTGTTCACATTGATTGCGCTAAGTGTGCCCCACGGCGGTTTCTGGCATGGCCACTCGTTTTCATCCCAAAACCGCGCATATTCTCCTTGCTTGCTGTTACGCCGGTATTTCTCCGGTGAACCGTCGGGTTGCGGCTCCAGAGCCCCGATGGCTCCCAGTTCGTTGGCGTTCACAAAAAGATAGCTAGTCTTTGGATCAAACGAAGCACCGGACCAGTTCCCTCCGCCCAAGGTGCCGGGGACAACCAAAGTAAGATCCAGATTGTATGGAGTGAATATGCTCCCGCCGCGTATCGAATGAAAAAAGTCGGCACAATATTTGTGGGACGCTGGCGTGACGTCGGTGATGTCTTTCTCGGTAAAGGCTTGTCGCACCAGTGGCGGAGGCTTCGACGGGAAAGGCTGTGTTGGCCACGCACTTTCTCCGGGAACTTCGCTTTTTGGAACCGGCCGTTCTTCCACGGGAAATAGTGGCTTTCCCGTAAGGCGATCCAGCACAAATACGAAGCCCATCTTGGTGACCTGCGCGACGGCTGGAACCTTCTTCCCATCGCGCGTCACGTTAATCAGCACCGGCTGAGCAGGCATGTCGTAGTCCCAGATATCGTGATGAACCATCTGAAAATACCAAACCAGTTTTCCCGTCGCTGCATGCAGCGCAACCAGTGAGTTGCTAAAAAGATTGGCGCCTGTGCGATCCGCGCCATAAAAATCGTAGGACGAAGATCCGATCGGAAGAAAAATGAGGCCGCGCTCATTGTCTACGCTCATCGTGGACCAGACGTTTGCACCGGTACGATCTTTCCAGGCATCACCCTCCCAGGTTGCGTGGCCCGTTTCATCTGGGCGCGGGATCGTGTGGAACGTCCAGGCTAATCTTCCCGTTCGAACATCAAAAGCGCGCACTCTTCCGCTCGGGCCCTTCGACGGAAATTCCGGAACCATTGCGCCGGTGATCACCAAGTCTTTATAAATAGCCGGCGCAGATGTAACGGAATACAACGCCCCCGGCTGGTCTCCTTCCAGGCCAGCGCGCAAATCCACCGTCCCGCCCTTGCCGAAATCAATGCACGGCCTTCCCGTCCTTGCGTCGAGGGCAATCAATTTCCCGTCAAACGTGCCATACAAAATTCTTTGCTCTTGACCATCCCTACTCCGCCAATACGACACGCCCCGGTGTTGGTAGTACTGCCTGGGTCTTCCGCTGTTTGCCTGAGGATCAAATTCCCAAATCTCCGCACCGGTATCCGCATCCAGCGCAATCACTCTGCTCGAAGGCGTCGATAAATAGAGCACTCCATCGATAACAAGCGGCGTGGATTCGAACGGGGCAATAGGATGGCGGTCCGTCGCGTTTTCCTCTCGGTCGACTTCCCCTGTGTGGTAAGTCCAGGCCCGAGCAAGATGATTTACGTTTTCAGGGCTTATCTGCGTCAATGGCGAAAAGCGAGTTCCACCCGCGTCGCCACCGTAATAGCGCCATTCTTGTGCCGCGGTGCTGCCGAGCAGACCAACACAAGCGAAAATCCCGAGAAACGTAAATCGCCAGAGTGTCGCGATGCTGTTCAATCGTTATCTCTCCAGCCAGCCGTATTTCGGCGCGCGGGATCGGTTGAGGCAGTTGTCTTTTCTTTCGTTTGCATACGATTGCTTTCGCCCCCTGGTTGATAGTTTGTTTTCCTCCTGTTGTCAAGTTGAAGAAGGGATCGGGCAACAAAGGAGCGCTGCAGCGTAAGAAATTCACCCGATTCGGTAAGACGGGTCTCACCTGATTGTCGTCAGGCTTCTAGACTCACGATAATTCCGGCGTTACTGGGCGCGCACCGCTAGCGACGCCCGGAACGGAAGATAAATCCCAGCTCATCGTGGAACGGGTGTGTCATGAGCCCTCAAAACCGCTCAAAGAAAGCGTTTCAAGCTTCTGATTTGGAATGGAATCGATCGCGCCTGGGGCGAGTATGGAACGGCGTTGGTCGGCGTGCCGCACTTTGCCAGTCGCTAGCTCTATTTCGAGAGTATCTGACGAACAGGAGAATCCTGTTCCCTTTGCTGGCGCAAGTTTGCCTAGCGTTTTCCGCGTTTGCGACGTGCACCACGCCAAAGAATGCAATCGAGGCGGAGAATTGTTTGCCGGGCACTCCCCCAAGCCAGTGGTACGTCCAGGGCACGGGTTCGACAAACATTCAGGGATTTACGACCGACATCAGCGTAAACGCGGGCGAAACCGTCCTTTTCAAAGTCAGGACGGTTGTCCCGCTGTACCGCATAGACATCTACCGCATGGGCTACTACGGCGGGCAGGGCGGGCGCCTTGTTGCCTCAGTTTCACCTCCGAGCATGGTCCCGCAGATTCAACCACAGTGCCTGACCGATAGTTCAACCGGGCTAGTCGACTGTGGCAACTGGGCGGTATCAGCAAGCTGGGCAGTTCCGCCCGCGGCAACCTCCGGAGTGTATCTGGCGGACCTTGTGAGTGTGGCGACTGGCGAAAAGAGTCCGGTCCTTTTTGTCGTTCGCAATGACACGAGTCGCTCGGATGTTCTGGTTCAAACGTCGGATTTGAACTGGCACGCTTATAACGACTACGGCGGGAATAGTTTGTACACGGGAAATCCAGCGGGCAGGGCCTACAAGGTCAGTTACAACCGGCCATTCAACGTGACGAATATGAACGCCTGGTTCTTCACTTCCGAATATCCGATGCTGCGGTGGCTCGAGCAAAACGGCTACGACGTTACGTATTTCACCGGCGTGGACACGGACCGGTATGGCGCACTGATCAGGCAACACAGAGTGTTCATGTCCGTGGGTCACGATGAATATTGGTCCGGCGGGCAGCGAACCAGTGTTGAGGCTGCGCGGGCAGCGGGAGTGAACCTGGCGTTTTTCAGTGGCAACGAAATGTTCTGGAAAACGCGCTGGGAGCCAAGCATAGACGGCACAAACACGCCCTACCGGACACTGGTCTGCTACAAGGAAACGAGCGCGAACGCGGTGATCGATCCTGCGGACCCGCCGATCTGGACCGGGATATGGCGCGACCCACGGTATAGCCCTCCCGCGGATGGCAACCGGCCCGAAAACGCATTGACGGGCACGCTTTTCGGCGTAAGCTCGCCGCGCGATGACCCCATTTACGTGCCTCAGGCGGACGGCAAAATGCGCTTTTGGCGCGGAACCGCTATTGCAGGTCTGGGCGCCGGGCAAACGGCAACCCTGCCGGCGGGGGTTCTTGGTTATGAATGGGACATCGACGGCGACAACGGGTTCCGTCCCGCCGGGCTGGTATCGCTCTCCACGACGACGTTGAATGTCGATAGTTGTGTCGTCGGCTACACCATTGGCTCGTGCACGGCGACGCACCGACTGAGTTTGTATCGGGCGGCAAGCGGAGCCTTGGTTTTCGGAGCGGGCACGGGGCAATGGTCCTGGGGGCTGGACGGCAATCACGCGATCCCCGGCACTCCAACCGACATCAATATGGAGCAAGCGACAGTGAACTTGCTGGCCGACATGGGAATTCAGCCGGCAACGTTGAAGACCGGACTAAAGCACGCGACTGCGTCCACCGATACAACTCCACCGCACTCACACATCGCGTCACCCCCTTCGGGAACCAGAGTAAGTGCGGGCACGCCGACAATGATTTCGGGAACGGCGGACGACGCAGGTGGTGCCGTGGGGGCCGTTGAGGTTTCCTTGGATGGTGGAAAAAGCTGGCACCCCGCGATGGGCCGGAAGAATTGGTCTTACGAGGCAAAGTTTGGCTATAGCGGTATTTGGAAAGTTCTGAGCCGAGCAGTGGACGACAGCGGAAACTTGGAGGTCCCCGGGCCGGGGATTTCGATTACGGCGGATCCACAGACATGCCCATGCAGCATTTGGCCCAGTTCAGCAGTACCTGCGATGGCCGATGCCGGATCTTACTCTTCGCTTGAACTCGGGGTGCAATTCAAGTCGGACAGGGATGGGTACATCGCGGGAATTCGGTTCTACAAGAGTGAGGCCAACACGGGCACGCACGTTGCGCACCTATGGAGCGCAACCGGCGAGTTGTTGGCAAGTGCGACGTTTACGAATGAGACGGCCTCGGGATGGCAGCAGGTGAACTTCCCGAGCCCCGTAGCAATCACGGCGAACACCGTCTATGTCGGTTCGTATCAAACGAGCGTGGGGCACTTTGGCCTGGATCAAGGATATTTCGTGACGTTCGGCGTGGACAATTCCCCGCTGCATGCCTTGGCTGACGTAAGTGGAAGCGCAAACGGTGTGTACGCGTTCAGCAGCACGCCCGCGTTCCCGACAAATACGTATAACGCCTCCAACTATTGGGTCGACGTAGTGTTCACCTTCACCGCGGCTGCACACTAGGCACCCTTCGCGCAGCAGCGGTAAGGCAGCTACGTTTCGACGAGCCTGAAGCCCTTGCCCGTGGCCAGGCGATATCCCTGGACGTATTCGTAGGCCACGCTCCACACTGCTCCACCGGACGCAGCGAAAAGGAGCTCCTCGATGGGGACTTTCCAAATATAAATTCCGAGAAGATTGGGAACGTTGTAGTGGTCACGAACGAAATTGGGATACAGCAGCAAGAAGTAGACGAAGAGAACGAAATACAGGGCGGTGAAGTTTGCTGCTCCGACGCTCATCAGCAAGGCCAGATCGCGGCGAATCAGCAGAACCACGACTGCTCCGACGGCAAGCGCGATGATCATATTGTAGATAGTCTTGTTTGGGTGCCACCACTCCAGAATCACAAACAGAATTGTCATCACGATGAAGGGCGCGAAATGGCGCTTGGGCTTTTTCGCCGCCCTGCGCATGGCGAATTTCTCTTTCAAAAGTGCTTCGCCGATGACGGAAGCAATCCCGCCGACCGCCCCCGCCCAAAGAAAGTCTTCTATGCCGACCTTGATGGTCGCGTCCAAGTTAAAGAGCGAGGGCGGAGTCCAATACTGAGGAATGAACAAAATGCTCGTGAGCGCGAACGGTATGGAGACGACAGTACCCCAAATCATCCGGGGCCGGTAACTCCTGCAAAAAATGTAGCAGGCGAGCCAGGCGGCATCGAAAATCAAAGCGCCAACAAAGTAGGCGTAATGGTCGCTCATGTGGGAATCTCCCGAGGAAACGAGACCGGCATCAAGCGCAATCGAAAAACCAATGGGAGAATTGTTTTACCGCTGCGGAACTTCAAGTAGGCGCAACTCTATGCTGGATTTGAGAGCTAGGTCAATAAGGAACTCTTTCTGCCGCGCAACTCTTACCTCACAATTTATTTCAGGCGTGACGTTCGGAATTCCGGCACAAATCACCTTATAATTGCGGAGCTTGCGGCAAGAACATTTTCGACTGAAACAGGCGGGGATATGGCTGACCATTATTTGCTGAAGACAGAGCCTTCGGAATACTCGTTCGTGGATTTACAAGGAGACAGAGAAACAGTATGGGACGGCGTTTCCAATCCGGTGGCCGTGAAAAATCTGCGCGAGATGAAACCCGGGACAAAGCTGATTATTTACGAGACGGGTGACCGGAAGAGCGCCGTTGGAGCGGCGACGGTCGTCAAGGTGAAAGTGTCTGATCCGAAGAAGCCGGAAGTGACCGTGAAGGCGGGCAAAGCGATCGCCAAGCCGGTCTCTTTGGGAGAGATCAAAGCGGACAAATTGTTTGCCGATTCACCGCTCGTAAGAATCGGGCGACTGTCCGTGGTGCCGCTGACTCCGGCGCAATATAAGCGGATTACGGGCGAATGACGAGAAAACGGCAATGTACATCCACATGTTCGCGTTTCGAATGAAGCCGGGAGTCACTGCAGAGCAGCGAATACGAATGGTGACTGAGATTCGCGCGCTCGAAGCACAAATTCCTGACATTCTCGAAAGTTGGATCGGTATAAATGAGTCGCCTCGCGGCGGTGGATACGAATTGGGCGGTGCAATGAAATTTGCCGCCAAAGAGAATTTCGATAAATACGGGCCTCATCCGGCGCACCAAAAACTCGTCAGTTGGTTGAGGCCGCTGATTGAACCGATAGAAGTAGATTTTCCCTGCTGAAGAACCGCCATCCGGCTGTTAACCCTTCGCTTGATCCTTAATGTGCTTCGCCAGTTTTTCGATGGCCTGAGCCTTCTTGATAAATGCGAGAGAAAGCGTTTCGCTCGGATTGACGCGAACCATATCTTCTTTAAGTTCATTGGCCAAGGCGCAGAGCTTATCGACTTCCGCGCGCAGATCGGCCTGAAGTTGCCGGTTTTGTTCGCCCGGCGCAGGAGTTTTTTTGACCAGTGGATCGTCAAGATCAGCGGAAGCACGGTCGGCCTTTGGAAGGTTGGGAGTGGGGTGGTGCCGAGGTTGTTGCCCAAAATGATTTTGTGCGAGAAGTGCGGTGGCAAACTCCGTGGCGGCGACGCCCGCCAATAGTCCGAGCACACCAATCAAGCGGCGGCGTGATTCGACCATGAAGACCTCCTGAAGCGACCTGATATCTCCGCGAGGTCGACTTGCGGACAGCGCGGTTATACACCCGCGAAGCGCGGGTGGCCAGCCAGTGTTTCGGCCAGAACAGCGGTCGGCGCCTGTCTTAAAACCTTATCCTCTTCAATTGGCCGTTTTGTAGAGCTTCGAAGTGTCCTGAGGCAAGCTAGCCGGGGCCGAGTCACCCTTGACGTAGTGGTTGTACCAAGCCAGGTAGCGGGCGAGGCGGTCCGCGATATGGGACGGCGTCGCGAACCCGTGATATTCGCCCGGATAGACGACTAGTTCCGTCTCGCGCCCCAGAGCTTTGAGCGCCTGGTACATCTGCTCGCCACCGAGGACGGGAACGTTCCAGTCGATGTTGCCGCCCATGAAGAGGGCGGGCGTGGTGATGTTTTTGACGTTGTAGAACGGCGCGAGCTTGTCCCAGCGCGCTTTGTTTTCCCACGGGTAACCCAATTCGGTGAAGTAGTCTCGCTGGTATTGGTCGTGGCCGTAAAGGCTGGTGAATTCGGCGGCGCCGGCACCGGAAATCGCCGCCTTGAACCGCGTCGTCTGGCCAATGATAAAGTCAGTGGAAATACCGCCGTAAGACCAGCCGCCAACCCCTAGTTTCTCGGGATCCGCAATTCCCTTTTCGATCGCGTAGTCGACCATTGCCATGTCGTCCTGATAGTCCTTGTTCCCCCAATCCGCCCAGATTGCTTTGCAAAAATCCTGGCCATAGCCCGAGGAACCACGAGGATTGGGAAGGAGCACGGCGTAGCCGTTGGCCGCGAACAATTGGGCAAGATGGGAGAATTCCGCGTAATACGCCCAAACAGGACCGCCGTGCGGATGAAGAATGGCCGGGTACTTTTTTCCTGGGACGTAATCGAATGGCTTGTAAAGGTACCCCGCAATTTCCGCGCCGTCCTTGCTTTTGAAGTGCACATATTCGGGCTGGGAAAGCTTAAGTTGCGCTAGCAAGGCATCGTTCGTTTTCGAAACCCGCGCTAGCATGCCGGCATGCGAGACGTAAATCTCGTCAGGACGTTCTGCGGTTGCGATCTGTGCCGCGATGTCGCCTGATTTCGCAATCGAGTAGGCATAAAGAATGAACCGGCCGGACACGGGACGCGAGATTTTGCCGTCCGCCAGACTGGCTTGGCAAAGCACTTGGGTGCCATCATCGTCCGCAATGAAGTAGACGGACTTGCCATCAGGCGCGAATTGAGGTTCGGTGGCCATGCGGTCGAGGCTGGTCGTAAGGACTTTCGCAGTACCACCGGAAGCTGATGATACGGCAATGTGTTTTGTCGCATATTGGAAAAGCTTTGGGTCGAGCTGGCTCGAGTAAACGATCCACTTCCCGTCGGGCGACCATGCGGGTGAGGAATCGTCACCCGGGTTCGTCGTAACTTGCGTCGGATGCGCTCCCTTTTCTGCATTGTCTGAAGCGACCGTCCAAATGTCCTTGTTATAAGTGGCGTCGGGGTCCGGCTTCGCGCGGTTGCTTGTGAACGCAATGAGTTTGCCATCGGGCGACCACGCGGGCTCTTCGTCATCGTAATCGCCTGACGTGATTTGGGTTAGTGCCTTCCCGACGAGCGTAAACGTGTAAAGGTGGGTGCGGCGCCGATCGAGATATCCAACCTCGTCCACCTTGAACTGAAGGCGGTCGATCACCCAAGGTTTTTGCGTTTTGGGCTTCTTTGACTTTCCGCCTTCGGAGGAACCGGGGCTCTTGTCCTTATTCGCCTTCGCGGCATCGAGTTCTTCGTCCGACGGATCGCGGAGCACAAGGGCCAGGCGCGTAGAATCCGGCGACCAGACGAAGTCGTTGACGTCTTGCGGCGCGTCCGTGAGCTTTTGCGCTTCGCCGCCCTGCCGATTGAGCAGCCAGACTTGGGTTTTGCCTTCATCGCGAGCTGAAAGGAACGCAAGCCATTTGCCATCAGGGCTCCAGCGCGGGTGGGAAGAGCTGGCACCTTCCGCAGTCAACGCGATCGGGTCGCCGTCGGTGACCGCAATCATCCAAATCCGCGACTCGGACTTGTCCTCCTCCCGGTTGGGAGTTGAGATCGTGTACGCGATCCACTGTCCGTCCGGACTGATTTGCGGGTCGTGAACCTCGCGAATCTGAAAATAGTCGGCAATGGTAATGGGACGAGGTGCGGAAGAATGCTGCTGGGCGCGGACCGCGACGACGCACGAGCAGAGAACAACCAAGACCGTCAAGTGAAACAGCTTCATGAATGAGTGCTCCGAGGAAGTTAGAAGACAAAGAAACCGCGCTGAGTCTATCACAGGAAAACCTGCGCCCGGAGCGGGTCAGCATGCAAGGCCGGCATTGGCTGTGCAAGAATATTTTCGTCGAGAGTGACTTTTTTGGTTGCGTGAGAATGCAGATTTTGTATTCTTCCTTTGCGAGTTTGTTCCACAACCCGGCAAGAACAGATTTCGCCCAAGGAGGACGAGAGTAAAAATTGAGCAGCATATCGGTTCCCGCCCAAATTCCTTCCCAAGTATTTCCCGCAGCAAAAAAGAGAACAGCGAAGCTGACGCTCTGGCCGTTGGTTGCGGCGACGTTTTTCATGGTGTCCGGCGGCACCTATGGAACAGAAGAGATTATTCATGGTGCGGGCTATGGCCTTGGAATTCTGATCCTGCTGTTCTTGCCGGTCCTTTGGAGCTTGCCCACGGCATTTATGATCGGCGAGCTTTCGAGCGCGCTGCCTCATGAGGGCGGCTACTATGCATGGGTGCGGCGCGGCCTTGGAAATTTCTGGGGCTTTCAGGAAGCGTGGCTGTCTCTCGCGGCCAGTATTTTTGACATGGCCATCTACCCCACGCTGTTCGTGATTTATTTAAAGCAGATGGCGCCATGGTTTGGCCAGGGCAATCACGGAATTTTGGCGGGCCTGTTTGTTGTGGTGACCTGCGCTGGGCTTAATATTGCCGGAATCCGCGTTGTAGGCATCACTTCTCTTTGGCTTTTCTTTTTGCTGTCCATGCCGTTTGCCATCATTGTCTTGATGACGCCATTTAAAACCGGAGCCTTTACGGAACCGCATGCGGCAGGTGCTGGCGCCGGCCTCGGAGTGCTTGGTGGCGTGTTGGTTGCGATGTGGAATTACATGGGCTGGGACAACGCGTCCACGATTGCGCAAGAGGTTGAGCGGCCACAGCGAACCTACCCGAAGGCGATGATTGCCGCAGTTGTGCTCGTCGCGGCGACCTATGTCCTCCCGTTCGTTGCGGTCTATCTGACGGGAATCCCCGCATCGGCCTTCAGCGGCGAAGGATCGTGGGCCACCGTCGCAGGTGCGCTTGGCGGGCAGTTCATGGGTTTCGAATGGCTGCGCTTCTTCGTCGTACTGGGCGGCATGATGAGCGCGTTCGGCATGTTCAACGCGCTGGTCATGAGCTACTCGCGCTTGCCTCTCGCAATGGCGTGGGATGGCATGTTGCCAAAAGTATTTGCCAAAACAAGCAAGCGCACAAATGCGCCGTGGGTGGCCATTCTGGTTTGCGCAGCATGCTGGGCGCTTTGCCTCGGACTCGGGTTCAGCCGGTTGATCACGCTGGACATCATGCTCTATGGCACGAGCTTGTCGCTGGAGTTCGTGACCCTGGTTGTGTTGCGGATTCGCGAACCGAATCTGAAGCGCGAGTTCAAGGTTCCGGGCGGAATGGTCGGCGTCATCCTCACCGGAGTATTTCCCATAGCGCTGCTAAGCATGGCGGTTGTGAAGAGCGACTCGGAAGCCATCTTGGGAGTAAATGGACTGCTGTTTGGACTGGTTATCATTCTGGCGGGATTTGCCGTGTATGGACTAACCCGCAGACTTCGAGGCGACGCCAGGACGACAAGAGTGGTTGAGGTCGAAATTACGGAAACCGCTTAGTCTGGACAGCATATTTTCGTTTACGGGAGGGACGGCTCGTTGCCGTCCTTTTTTCATTGCCCCTGTGGAATAGCAGGGCCCAGTGCCCGCATAAGTTTTGCTATCCTGCTGTGCGTGCCCCTAATAAACTTGATGGACTTGATGAATCCGTTGATTCGCAGAATCGCTGCCGTGTCACTCGCCGGCTTGTTGCTTGGCGCCCTCGCTGTGCACTCGCAAACTCCGTCGGCCGGGCCGGCGGCCGCATCAACCACCACACCTCCGAATGGGCAAAACGCGGCCACAGGCCGCGCAGCGCTCAATATCGTCGTGCTTGATCCGGCACACGGCGGAACGGATCCCGGCGCGCGCGGCAGCGCGGGTATTCGCGAGGCGGACATCGTTTTGGAATTGACCGCGCAGGTGCGGCACGGCCTGGAGAGCCAGGGATTCCAGATTCTGCAAACGCGAAGCAGCAACGAAAATCCTTCCTTCGACGATCGCTCGGCACTAGCCAATTCACAAACGGGCGCGATTTTTGTTTCGCTCCATGTTTCCTCTACCGGCCTGTCCGGCACGGTGCGCGTATACACGATGCCAGAGATGCCGCTGCCACCGACGACGGGCGGGTTGATCCCGTGGGATCAGGCGCAGGCTTCATATTTGCCGCTGAGCCGGAAGCTAGGCGACGCCGTGCAGGGTGAGTTGACGCAGCGATTCAAGGGCTCACCGATGAACGTGCAATCGGCCTATGTGCGTCAATTGCGAACGACTGCGGCACCCGCGATTGTTGTAGAGCTATCGAGCGTCGCGATGGAGGACAAGACCGATTTGGATCGAATGCTCCCGGGAGTCGCGGACGCCATCGTGCGAGGTGTCGTGACGTTTCGTCCGTCCTACGTAACGCCGGGTGTGCCGGGAACCGCGCCAGGAGCGAAACCGTGAACCCGAAGTGGCGCTTGGGAATTGCGATTGGACTTGTCGTCATCGTACTCGCGGCGGCGATCTATTTTCCGATTTTGAAGCGGCGCGTTAAAAGACAAGCGCAGGTGCAGCAGAAGAGCGAGGAACAAGCGCGGCTCGAACTGGTGCAAAGCCTGAATGCCGCAAGTAATGAGCCGAAAATAAAAGCAAAATTGTTTTGGGCAGCGGATGCTCAATATTCCGATCTCGTCGCAAACACAGTCGAGCTTCCGCTTTCAAACGATCCCGTGCTGAGGTCAAAACAGGTATTGAATACGCTTCTCGCAGGCCCCGTGGATTCTGAACTGCGGACTTTGCCCCCCGAAGCGGCTTTGCTCGCCTTCTATATTCTGCCGGACGGCACGGCCGTGGCGGATTTCTCCGAGGCAATGGCGAATTCCGTTCCATCCGGTGTGCAGAGCGAACAATTGGCCGTGGATTCGATTACGCGAACGCTCGAAGCGAACGTGCCACAAGTGCGACGGCTTAGGATCCTGATTCACGGACAGGCCGTGGAAACCCTGGCCGGACATCTCGATTTGACTGGTACATTTCCGGTGAGTACGAAACTTGTTCCGCCGTCATCCGCACCGGCGGGCATTCCCACCACGAAGTAATCGAGCAGGCAAAGCCCGGCAATCCATGTTACTTTTTCCTGCAGGTATGGAGGAAAAGTGAGAAACGATGGCCGAGGCCCGGACCAATTGCGGCCGGTAAAGATAACCCCTGACTTTATTTCGACGGCGGAAGGCAGTGTGCTGATTGAGCTTGGCAAGACGCGCGTGATTTGCACCGCCTCGGTTGATGATGGTGTGCCAGGATTTCTGAAGGGCTCCGGCAAAGGCTGGGTGACGAGTGAATACGGAATGTTGCCGCGCGCCACCGAGGAACGCACGGCGCGCGAAGCGGCACGCGGCAAACAATCGGGACGCACACTGGAGATTCAACGGCTCATCGGTCGCTCCCTGCGGGCGATTACAGACCAGGAAGCCTTGGGCGAACGAACCGTCTACATCGATTGCGATGTAATTCAAGCCGACGGCGGTACACGGACGGCTTCCATCACCGGCGCGTTCGTCGCGCTGGCCTTGGCGATGGAACGCATGGTGGCGGCGGGAATTTTGAAGAGTTCTCCGTTGATTGATACCGTGGCGGCAACGAGTGTGGGGATTGTGGACGATCGTGCCCTGCTCGACCTTGCCTATGAAGAAGACTCGCGCGCGGAAGTTGACATGAACGTGGTGATGACCGGTGGCGGCCATTTCGTCGAGCTGCAGGCAACGGCAGAGGGGCGGCCGTTTACGGGCAGCGAAATGCAGGATTTGCTAGCGCTTGCAGCGGCAGGAATCCGGCGCTTGAACGAAGCACAGCGATTGGTCTTGCCCGCAAAATCGGTTGCCCGTGGCCGCTAAGATTCTCCTCGCGTCGTCGAACGCGGGAAAGTTGAGAGAATTTCAGTTCCTCGCAAAAGAGTCGCCGCTCCCGCTGGAGTTCGAGCTGTTCCCCGGATTCGATTCAATTCCGGATTTCGAAGAGTCGGCGCCAACGTTCGCGGAAAATTCGCTGGGTAAGGCGCTCTACTACTCGCGGCAAACCGGCAATGCCGTAATTGCGGATGATTCCGGGTTGGTGGTGCCGAGCCTTGGCGGGCGTCCGGGCGTTCTCTCGGCGCGATATGCAGGCGTCGGCGCAACAAGCGGGCAGCGAATCGAGAAGCTACTCGGCGAGATGAACGGTCTCACCGGCATCGAGCGCGCAGCGCATTTTGTCTGCGCGATTTCCCTCATACGGCAGAATCGAGCACTGGCAGTGATTACAGCGCAGGCTGAAGGCGAGATATTGCCGGCCGGGCGCGGCAACGGCGGATTTGGATACGATCCGGTCTTCTTCTTCCCTTCCCTGAAAAGGTCCTTCGCAGAACTTACGGCCGAAGAAAAAAATCAACACAGCCATCGCGGGAAGGCGTTCCGCCGACTGCTGGCAGTTTTGCCGGACGTGCTATAGTTTCGAAATCATGCGCGTAAGAAAGAAGAAAAAACCGAGCCGGGGTTCGGCGAAGTCCGGAAGCCAACGGAAGGCGCCGAAGAGCGCCGCGGCTCGGGTAAAAACGGATCCGAAGCGCGTCGCGGCAATCCTCAAGGGTTTGGATGAAGCCTACCCGAACGCCGTTTGCGAATTAAATCACGAAAACGCATTTCAGCTTCTTATCGCCACAATTCTTTCCGCTCAGTGTACTGACGTCCGCGTGAATCAGGTAACAGCGACGCTCTTCAAGAAATATCCGACTCCGGAAGCATTCGCCCATGCGAATCCGAGCGAGCTCGAACAAGATATCCGGCCAACCGGTTTCTTCCGCAACAAAACAAAATCGGTAATCGGCGCGAGCAAAGCCATTCTCGAACGATTTGGCGGTAGCGTTCCGCGCACGATGGAAGAAATGCTGACAATTCCTGGAGCTGCGCGCAAAACTTCCAACGTCGTGTTGGGGACTGCGTACGGAATCGCAAGCGGCGTGGTCGTGGACACACACGTCCAGCGTCTTTCGAATCGGCTGCAGCTCACGCAAAATGAAGATCCCAAAAAGATCGAACAGGATTTGATGAAGATTTTGCCCCAGGATCGGTGGATTTCTTTTTCGCACCAACTGATCTGGCATGGCCGCCGCGTCTGTCACGCCCGCAACCCGAAATGCCTCGACTGCAATTTGGAATCGCTCTGCAATTCTAAAGACAAAACGATCTAACGATCACCCTGTCGCAAGAAAAAAAAGGCGGCTCTTGCCGCCCTCTTCTATTTTGTTGCGAAGAACCTGCGGAGTTTACTTGACGGTGCTGGTTACGACGACTCCAGCGGCCTCCGACCTCGGACAGCGCGGAGCCCTTGTGTGCCCCAATGTCTTGCAAACTTCGCTGAATCAAACGCCGGCCAAATCGTATCCCTATTGGGACGTGATTTCTAGAGCGAGTCTGGGAACCAGTTCGCAGTTGCCATGCGCAAGTCTAGGAAAAGGCGGGTGTGAGGTACAGTCAAAAAAATCAAATTACCCAGAGACTTGAAGAAGATTCGTATTGGATTGGAGCAAACGCGGAAAGTGCTTTAGAATTGATAGCGCAATAGATGTCGGGGCGTAGCGCAGCCTGGTAGCGCGCCTGCCTTGGGCGCAGGAGGCCCCCGGTTCAAATCCGGGCGCCCCGACCAAAACATCTCGTATGTTTTCTTTAGCTTATTGAAAGCTCTCTTCACTCAAAACTCGCCTGTGGAATTCCCGCAGGCAGGAGGTCGCGATTCACAAGTCATTTAATTCCAGAGAGTTCGCCACATGACAAATTTTCAGAAACACGCGGAGGCAGGAGTGCCATTCAGAAACTATTGAACGGACGCAAGTTAATCGCCCGCCATCTGACAAGTATGGGGAAAATTCAGGGGACCCTGTGCATTTCTCGTCTACTCAATCTTCGGAAATGCAAATTGGTGATCACGCACTCGGGCCGGCCCGAGCTCTCGCAACGTCTCTCAATTTGTGGTCTTAAGTCGTCCAGTTCTGAATCGCACCGATGTGTTCATCAGGGAGCGGCAGCGACGCTTGCTACGCCATGGCTTCGGGTGAAATGACCTTTGCCTTGAGCCGTTCTTGCGGAAAGTCTTTGGGATTCAGGGTGACAATGAAATCTGCATCCCCTTCTTCGCTGCAGAGACAGAATGGATCGTCGTTGGGATCGGGAGAGATTTCAAAGGAGGCGTGAACGTTCACCGGTTCGGCTCGCTCGCGGATAAGATTGATCACAGCACCGATTAGAGTTGATCGCACTCTAAGCCGCTTCAAGACCTCCTTGTACTCATCCAGAATGTCTTCGGTCACAAGCCAGGCAAAATTGCCCTTCTCAGCCCATTTGTACAACACATCTGCGCTAGGGTTTTTGCCCCGGACATATGGCTTTCTGAAACCCGAAATGCCCGCCACGAGCACGTTAGTGTCAACGACGCCGCGAGACTTTTGCTTCTTAGCTTTCCGCGGCAACGGTAATCTCCGGCGCTCGTCTTTCCTTACGGTAAGCTCGAACTGTCTGCAAGATTTCCTCGTCTGAGACTTCGCCGATCTCTTTAGCCGCCTCGGTCAGCGACTCGAGAAACTCCTTCTTCCAACCCCGGCGTTTGCGACCTCGAGGCAGATCCCTGTACAGCTCAGCTCGCGTCATTTGCTCCTGAAGCTGTTCCCCAAGTGCGCGGAATGGCACGCCGACCTTGATGGGGTCCTCTTCGGCTGAAAGCCGGCATTTAAAGACGATGTACTTCGGATTGTCTGACTTGAACTCCTTTTCCGATGCAAGGAATACGTCCATCAGCTTGGACAAAACACGCGTGCGCGTCCCCAAAGACTCCTTCAGACAGAACGCCACCTTGGCTACCATAAGAGTGTTCGTGTCGAAGAAATACGTTCCCTCAAACCGCTTGGGCTTCACAATGCCGAATTGGACCAGGTTTTGTAATTCCTTCGGTTCAATCTGCAGGACAGCGCTTGCCTGCTTCAGCTTCAACCTTTGCTTCTGCATGACGCCTCCATTAACATCTAAATATTAGATTGTATTAGGAAAATTGTCAACCGCGAGCGCCTGTCTAGGCAGAATGTCGTGGCAGCGCTGCGGCTGCGAATCAAGACTCTAGAAGAGGGGAACCGCAAACTGCCCGAACTGCTGGAGCGCGCCTACGGCGTGATCGCTCAGACCCCAGCTTGAAATGCATAACCTCCGAGTCGTCTTGTTCACACAGCGGAGCGGAGTCACGGCGACGAATGACATTGAATCAGTAATCACGAGCCAGGCTCAGCTCGCGCTTCGCGGTTTGCCTCTCAATTGTCTCCGCATTAGTTGGTTGAATTTGGGAAGCGCGAGATCTTCGCGGCGGTTTGCTAATTTTTCCTGCCCTGTTCGTATTCACTACGCTTCATTTGTTTTGAATCGCTTAGATTGCGCTCATTTGCACAGAAACACCTCATTTGCAGACTATTGTGCACCAACTGTACACAAAAAAATCTTCCCCAACGCCTCCTATGAGGGAGTCTTGGCGGTCACTGTTCCGAGCCGAACGGTCAGCCCGTCGAAGTCGTATCACTTGCTTGCTGTCTTTCTGTTCAATAGCCCGTAGACATCCACTTCGTGCTTCGCTCCAACGTAGACATGCCCGCTCATAATTGTCGGAATATTGAACCGAAGCGACAGACCAGCGCGGTCTCGAGACGGATTCTGCTCGCTGTCGTAGAGTAAGCGGGAGCTATCGACGGCGTCGAAGGCGTACAATACCGCGTTTCTGTCGTCGTTCGAACGCAGCACCCAAAGCACTCCATCCCGCACGCCGTTCGCAGAAACAGTCGGGGTTGCGCAGATGGCTGGAAACCGGGAACCGCTTGCCGATTTGATCGTCAGCTTTCCCTCGTGCACGACGAATTGACGGATAGCATCGTTAGAACTGTTGCTCAGCACGTAGAAGTTGTGATTCCAGTAGGCCATTGAACCAAAGACGCCGGCACCTGGGCTGGGTATCGTTTGCACAGCATGGCTGTCATTGATTGGCTGATAATGACCCATGTGGTCGCGGTCGATCAGGTAGATGGTCCCGCCCTTGCCGGCAATAACGACGAGGTGCGGGTGCGGTCCTGATTGAGGCGGCAGTAGCACCGGACCTCCCGAACCCAGATCTTTGTCGTCGGCATCCAGTTCGTCGACATTGAACGGCGCGAAATAGTCGTGGAGCTTCAGACTTTGCCCGTCCAGTTTCAACAAACTATCTCCGTAATCGCGCCCGCCCTTAACCGCATCAAAGCGCCCATTTCCCGTCGCAAGAAACACGTTGCCTCTCGCGTCGGCCGCCGGTCCTGTGTCGCCTGCCCAAATGCCGCTGGCATCCCCGTCGGGAGATGCATTAAAGACTGCCTTCTGTTTGAGGGTGTGCGCGTCATAAGCCATCACCCAGCCGTGGTAAGGCCCGACATCGCAGGAAGAGGCCCACGTAAGATAGACCGATCCATTTGCCAGCAGGAGCGAGGCGCGAGGATTCTCGCGCAAAGGATCGAATAACACTTTCCCCGACTGGCTACCGGTCCCCCTCCCGTTGATCGTGGCCTTGATATCGACAGGGCCCGCGAACTTTTCGAGCCCGGTTGTTACAGCCAGCGCGTGCAAACGCTGCGTGTAATGAGACGACGACCCTGTCCGCTCTTTGGTACGCGCCAACACATACAGCGTTCCAGTATCCGCATCAATTACAGGTGTCGATGTAATTCCGACCTCCGGCACGATAAAGGGGCATTGGACGTCGTCCTCAGGAACAGTCGTGACGCCCTTCCTGAGAAAGTTCACCCACCAGAGTGGCGAGGCGGGATGTCCGTAGGCGTCGAAGGCATATATGCTGTCGTGCTCAGTAGCAACAAACAGCACATCGTGCCGCCCCTTGCCGGGTACGTCCAATCCTGTGAGAAAGAGTGGTTGCGCATAGACGTCTCCGTCTACTTTCAGCGTGAATAACTTTCCAAAATGGCGGACGTTCACATTGCGCGGAGTCAGGTTGGTTTCCAGTCGGTTTGCGCCACTGCGCGCATTGTCATACTGAGATGTAGTCACACTCTGCGGGCCCGCGGGAAGTCCCATGGTCAAAACCAGGATCAGTATAAATGGCCGTGCCAGTGCCTCGGAAACATTCATCAGAATTGGCTCCCCTTCCGTTAGTGAACTTTCTCAGCCGGTATCGGCTTCATGTTTGGCGGGGCCCCTTTCGGATGTATTTCGGCATGTGTCTCGTCCTTCAGGGTCACGATGAATTCGAAGAGCTCATTCCCGTCCCCGACTGTGACGCGCAGTGAAGAACCTTCCAGCCTTGCCTTGTTGATCGGCTTTGGCGCGCTGTCTTCGGACGGATCAGCCCGAAGTAATCCTCCATCATGGTTCAGCGCAATTCGAGAGGGGGTGACGGATCCGGTAAAGCCTGATCCGTCTCGCGCTAGAATCATAGTGGCGAAACTCTTTCCGTTGAACATCCAGCGCCAGGTTCCTGCGAATTTTTCTGCGGTGTTAGAAGGCTCAGAGCTTGCTTGCAGGCTCATCGCGCGCGCGAGCACTGCGCCCGCGCTAAATGTAATGCTCGTTGCCAAAGCCAGCCCAATTAGACCGGCACGTGATAGCGAAAGTCTTTTCTCAGTCAGCAGCATGATTCGAGTCTCCAGGTTTTCGCCATCAAAAATACCCAGCCCTACTGCGTTGCCACGAGGAGTGTGCAAGCACAGTGACGCCAGGCGTAAGAGCGCGCGGGCATACAAACGGCGCTTCCCAAGACGACCAGCGGCATAGTCATCGCAAGCAAGCTCACGCGTCTGCGAGATCTTTGACCTCAGATAGCGGATGCCGGGGTGCCAGGCCACTGGCAGAGAGATCAACTCACATAGGATGTGTGCCAGAAAGTCCCTACGAAGGATGTGGCCGTATTCGTGCGCAAGAACTGCCAAGAGCTCTTGTTCGTCCAGGTCTGGCAGCGCTTTACTGGGTAGCAAGATTGCGGGATGAAACACGCCAACAGTTACGGGATCGTCGATGCCTGTAGATTCAAGGAGGGCGACACGGTGCTTGGCCTCGATGATCTGGCTAGCCATCCCGATTTCGGCAGGAGAAAGTACCGAGGCGTGTTTCCGCAGCCGATGAACTCGATAAACACCACGGCTGAAATGGACCAGCCGATACAGAACAAGCACTCCCCAAATAGCGACGATCCAGCTTTGGGCTTCAGACCCCAGCGTGAACTGCTCATGCTGGTCAGAACGACCCTGCCAGCCCCAGAAATGTTGATTAGGCTGTCCGGCCTCCGGTAGAACCTGCTGGAGAGATTTCTCTGCGCCCGTAATTGGATGCGATTGCCAAATGGTGTTGATCACAGGAGCCGCCAGACAGAAGAGGAACACTGCGAGATAGAAAACATGTTGATACTTTGCTCTCGCTTTCGCGACGAGAGGCGAGAACACCGCCGTCACGATGGCAAAGAGTCCAATCTGCACGAACGCATTCAACACTAAATCGAATACCGTTTCTCGAATTAGGCTCATTCCGATTCCTCCTCCGCGCTCTCACTGGCTTGTAACTTCGCGTGTAACTTCGCGAGTTTTTGCGCGTCGAGCTGCTTGCTCCGAACCAAAGATAGGAGAAGGTCGTCCACTGACCCTCGGAAGACCTTCTGCAAAACGTCCTTGATAGCATGTGAGTTGGCTGCCTCTTGAGAAACGATGGCGCTGTACTCGTATGCACGTCCAACGAGCTTTCTCTTCACTTTTCCTTTGCGGTGCAGGACATTCAATGTGGTCTGCACGGTGGTATAGGCAAGCCGAGGCTCACCCGTCAGCCCCTGCAAGACTTTTTGGACATTTCCTGCGCCACCGTCCCAGAGCACGCGCATAATTCGTCGTTCTAAAGGAGCCAGGACTTTGGCTTTCGTCGCCATCGATTCAAACCTCCCAGCTCTCCTATACATATAGGAGGACAATACATTTGTCAACTATAGTCATAGGAGACGTGGCGAGGCCACGGCCACGGCTCGCTTACCTGAGACACCTCGCTGCGCGAACGCCGGTGAGCTGAATCGTGCGGCTGTCTGCATGGACGACACGAGTCCAGTGGAACAAACGGAACCGATCGCTCACGCGCGGTTTTCCAAACCGCCGCCGACTCGCGTGGCTCTCATGAATTTATGTCTCCGTGATAGGCGGAAAGCGATCGGAGCAGTTTCGCTGTTGTATCGCTATGGGGAAAATTCGGGGGACTCCACGCGTGCGGAGCCACATTTCCGTACATTGTGCCACTACCAAATATTTTTCTAACTCGTTTGTTTTCAAAACTGAGATTGAAAAGGAAGGACTTCCAGGAGATCTTACTCCTGCCTTGGGCGCAGGAGGCCCCCGGTTCAAATCCGGGCGCCCCGACCAAAATCATCCTCCGTATTTTCTTCAGGTTATAAAAAGCGCCGTTCACCCCAAACCCACGTGTGGAATTCTGGCAGACAGGAGGTCTAATTGCGCAAGTCGTTTGGTTTCATAAAATTCACCGCATGACGAATACGCAACAACACGGAGAGGCAGGAGTGCCATTCAGAAATCATAGAAGCGACGCGACTTAAAGAGAGTTCATGGGGCGGGTGAGGGGAAAACTGGGGGGACCTTGCGCACTTTTCGTTCATCATTCTGGTCAAAGACACAGCGATGGGTCACATGCTAGGAAGTTCAGTCCGCTGCGCCGTTCTCTCAACTGCTCTCTTGCCCGCCGAATAAAGCTGGCGTGGAGCATTTCAACCTTTCGGCCAAAAAGACACTCAAGGAACGATTCAAGGCGGCGGTTTGGTAATTCACCCTGACCTGTTCGCACCGCCAACGGCTACCGACGGTGACCCACTTCCTCCGGGCAGACAATTTACCATTTTAAATTTTTAATAAAAAGTCATTAAGTCCTAATTTACATTGACTATTCTCATAATTAGATTTATATCTCATAACGAGACGTATCCGGCCTGCAAAACGTGAGCGCATAAGCCCGTTTCTACGGTAACCCCTTTGTTTTGTGCGCATGCCCCTTTGGCCCCTTGGGTGCACCCATGCGCCAACACCTGGTTGGTCCGTGGCGAAACCTTCGGCCACATGGTCGTGACAAATCTCTCGTGTTGAAAGCGGAAAAACGAATGACGATCTTAAAGCAAAGGTTCGTGATCATTCCGTTGCTGCTGACTGCCTTGCATGTTCTTCCTCGCGCAGCGGGCAACTCCGCCACGCCTACCACAACTGAACTTAGCCTTTCGCCTCGGAATATCGATGTCGGCGGTTCCGTTCTGATGAGCGCGAAGGTGTCGGTCGGCACCATGCCGGTTCAACACGGGGTCGTGACGTTTTGCGACGCCCAAGCTTCACGCTGCGAAGGTTCGGCATTGTTTGGGTCTGCGCAGTTGACAAAAAACGGGACAGCTTCCGTGAGACTTACCCTTGGTGCGGGCTCCTATTCCATCAAGGCCGTTTTTGCGGGGACTTCCCGCACGACGCCTCCGTTTGCGGCTAGTTCATCGGCGGCTCAGGCGCTCACCGTAGCTTTCAATGCTAAGGCACACCAGTGACAGAGACAAATCTGGCGAATACGCAACTGAAGAAAGCGGGATTTTGGTTATGCGGACATACTGGACGGTAGCATTCGTTTTGCTCGCGGCAATCGCGCTCGGCATTCCACCCGCCACGTTTGCGTCGGTGACTTCGACGTCGGGCAACGTGATATTCATTGACACCAGCTCGAACCAGTCGCCCACTCTTCAGGGAAACTATCTCAGCTTTAACGTCACCAACGACACTGGTTCCGCAATTGCGGACGCGTGGGTGACGATCGATAGTTTCACCGGGTCATTCGTCAGCTTGGCAGCCAATGAGAACGGCCTCGTTCATGTGGGGCCTATGAGCGCCGGAGCTACAAGGGCCGTGTACTTCTATGTAAACGTAAACTGCTCTTCCTTTTCCGCCGGGAATTGCAACGTCGCTACCGCTCAGCCCTTTACTGTTCACCTCTACTCCGGTCCGCCAAGCACAACACAATTAGGCTCGCAGTCGTTCTCGGTGACTGTGCAGGAAACAATTGCCGCGCAAGCCAACAAAGTGACTACAGTGGTTACTTCCACCAACAGCCCGACTCTGGGCGCCTTGGTCACCGTCACGGTCACCGGCAATACCGGCTCAATTGGAAGTGCAAAAGTTTTTTACGAAAGCCCTGAAACCTATTCCGACTTTCCCGCAAGCAGTTTTCGCCTCTACAGCACGAGCACAACGTTTAGCGGCGCGAACACCGGTACCTATACAGATCAACTCCTGATCCCCCCCTCTGCATTCACGTCTAGTTCCGCTACCGATTACACCTTTGTTGCAACCTATCTTGCAGTGGGACCAACATCCACGCCAACTGCCGTGAGCCCGGTGGCGTATATCAGCAGTGGCAATCAAACGAAGCATACAGGTACCAGCGGCTACTCTTCATTTTCGCCAATCAATCCCACTAGCAATACGACGTCGCTCTCAAAGTTGGTGAGCGCTGCGAACTGGCCAACGGGCGGAGTTCCAACGTATACGCTGAGGTTAGTAAATACGGGTTCGTCGGCCACGACGCTCGACAACCTAGTGGATACGCTTCCAAACAGTCCGGCAAACGTGACCTACGTCGCAGGAAGTTCTACGTATGCCGGCAGTCCGATCGGGGATCCCTCGATTTCTGGCGGCGTCCTGACTTGGAATGGGATTTTCTCCGTGCCCGCGAACGGGACCGCCGACCTGACTTTTCAGGCCACAGTTCCATTTGTTGATGGAGTCTATACAAACTCCGCGGTGGCGCATGTTGGCACGACACAAATCGATACGACGATCAGTACTTCGGATAATTCCCCGGCAACGGTAGCTCTTAGCGTTGGCAATGCTCCGGACCTCACCATCGCGAAATCGCACACCGGAAATTTCACGCAAGGCCAGACCGGCGCAACTTACTCCGTCACCGTCGGCAACAGCGGCTCCGGCGCAACTTCCGGAACCGTCACCGTGACCGACACGTTGCCAGCAGGCCTCACCGCC
>Ga0247666_1000063_pt1 | contig 56644 bp, 50 predicted proteins | sample CNK07_metaG_FD_183025 | JGI IMG/M metagenome (GOLD analysis project Ga0247666, IMG submission 183025) | Soil microbial communities from Purdue University Martell Research Forest, Indiana, United States - CNK07 | ecosystem: Environmental > Terrestrial > Soil > Temperate forest > Bulk soil...
GAAGGGCCGAAGCGAAGCGGAGGAGCTGCGTCAGCAGCTTGACACTGGCTCGGCGCAGGCTACGCGCTCGCCAAGAAAAAGGTCAAAAGCCGCTTGACTCTCAACAGAGTATCTTCTCCCCCACTGAGAAACGTGGGGGAGAAGGCGCTCGATTGGAAAAAAGGGATCAATTTGGCGAGAGTACGAGAAATGTGGGTTCACCCCGCATTTTTCACGCGCTTGCACCTACTTGCACTCCCGTCCTTTTCTCTGGAGCGCTTTCCCATCTTCTCTGGAGTGCTTTCCCACCTTCTCCGGAGTGCTTCCCCATCGAGCGCCTTCTCCCCCCGCGCTTTTTGCGGGGGGAGAAGGTGGCGAAGCCGGATGAGGGGGGCGTAATGCGTATAACGATCAACTACACCTTGTGCGAACTGCCTGAAAACGCGGCAGATGCACTGATGTCATCCTCGTTGGAACGCCCCCTTACCGCCCTCGTACTCTCTGCGCCCCAGGGCGACCTTCGCGCTTCCTCACCGCTGCGAACATCCCGCGCCGCTGCAATCGAGCGCGACGAACAATTCGGAGGCGATCGTCCACGATGGCGTGCCGGCGCCGCCGATCGTCTTGCGCCATACGGCTTGGTATTCGCCACGCCAATCCGCGGGACCGGCAGGAGTCGTGGCATGACCGGTAAAGGTGCCGCGTTCCGAGGCGGCGGGATCGCTGCGGCTGATCGTAATCGTTGCCGGCGTGCGGACGAAAACGTTATCGGGCTCCCGCTTCCAGCGTGCCTCGATCTCGTCCTTCATCGCTGCGCGTCCCTGAATCAGCTTGCCGCTGGCCGCCGTTACGATGACGTCATCCTTCAGGACTTCGGCGAACGCAGCCCCGTTGTGCGCCGCGAGCGCCTGATTGGACGCTGCGCGCGAGTCGCGGATGATCGTCTCATCGCTGGGCGTGGAGACGAGGGCGATGTGGTCGCCGCGCGGACTGAGCGCGATCCGCGTGAGCCCTTGCAGTTCCGGGTTATCGAACTCTGCAGCCTTCGGCCAATCGTCAGGATGCGCTGGATTCCACTCGTAGATCGTGTGGCCGGATGCGATCAGCAGCGTTCCCCGTGACGTCCAGACGTGGCTCCCTGAGGTGGCGAAAGGAATCGTGGCGAGCGTGGTGACATGGCGATCGTTGAGATCGAGTTGCCGCAGAACGAGCTTGCGCGGCGCGTTCTTCGCCGCCTCCCCCTCGGGCGCGGGAAACGGCTCGGAAGCGACGAATGTCACGGCGCGCTTGCCCGGAACACGAAACGGCGCCGTGTTCGCGCCGACCGCCATCGTATCGAGTGCCTTCGTCGTCGCGTCATAGATAACGATGCGGCGCTGCTTGTCGTTCATGAACAGAACCCAGGTGCGATCATCGAAGCGCGCGTAGTAACCCGCGTCTTTCGTCTCGGTCAGCGCAGTTTCGTGCCCCGAGGGATCGCGAAGGACCACATGCCCCTCGCGCAACATCATCAGCGACTTGCCATCCGCCGCCGGCGTCGGACTGAAGCCAAGCGCCCCCTTCATCGGAGTCGACGATCCGTTGGCGATGTCGTAAATCACCGACTGAACCGCGTGTCCCGTGTCGTCGAGATCCGCAATCTGCGAGGTGAACACGACCCGCGAGCCATCAGGAAAGAACGCCGGCTGGTTGTCGTACTCCGGGTGGTTCGAGATGTTCACGAGGTTCGAGACCGCGAGCCGCCCGCCGGACATATCCAACGATCCGATCCAAACCTCGGAATCATTGATCTGCGCGGTCGCGGCAGTTGCCGAGGCGAGGATGGCGAGGAAGAAGACGATGTTGCGCATCGGCGAATCGTATCTCGGGTAGACCGAGGTAGCTGGGGAAGAGACGGGTTCACGGCGAGAACCACCGTCGGGCGTCCTCGCCCGGCGGTGGTTCCGTGAGTGACGCCGTGGCGCTACCGTGGGGTCTACCAGGCCTTCGTTTTCTTCTCTTAAATAGGTGCGAACAATTGAAGAGGCATCGTGACGGTGCCAGCTTGCCCTCAGAAGTATCCGCTTTTCAATGGTTTGCAGACAGGCAACGAGCGAAGGTCTGACCCTGCTGCCTTAGTCGTTCTCAAACGGAGCGTTTCTGTTTCGAAACGGAAATCTCCGTTTCCAAACGGCCCGTATCTGTTTCGAAACGGCGAGCCTCTGTTTTCAGACGGAGCGCCTCGGATTCGAAACGAAGACTCCCTGATTCAAAACGAAGCGTCTCTGATATCAAACGGAGCGTCTCCGATTCGAAACGGAGCGCCTCCAATGTCAAACGGAGCGTCTCCAATATCGAGGGGAACGTTTTCGATGTCGAAGGAGCCCCGGTGAATGTCGCAGTTCGCAGAAACCCCCGCCGGGCAGGGACGCCCGACGGTAGCAGGCAGGAATGCCTGCTCTACGTGCGCATCCCCGGTCTCGAGTTGACCTTCTAGCCCGAAGCATAGAATGACCCTATGAAGATCTGGTCCGTCGTGTTCCTCGCCATCGTTATCTCATCAACCGCCATCTCTGCCGCCGAGCAGGGACACGTGACCGGAAAGATGGTGATCAACGGCAAGACCATCAAGCTCACGCACGTCTACGCGTCCGCAGGGCCGAGCCGTTGGGATAAGAAGAAGGTGGAGATCCGCGTCATCCTCTCCGACGTGCCGCTCAGCGATGAGGACCTCGCCAGCGGCAGCAAACGCGAGTCACTGGCGAACGCCGGCAAACTGCACGCGATAGAGCTGATCCTCGCCGATGATCCGATGGGCCATCCAGGGAAGCGCGCGATGTCCAACGACATCTACGACTCCGCCTTCACCACCGCCCAACAGCCGATGCGCTTGAGCGGTCTCGACACGTTCGAGACCAAGACCGACGACGGCAAGATCATCGCCGGCCACCACTTCATGGAATCCCCGCACAAGTTCAGCGACATCGGCAACAACGTCACGTTTCAGGACGACGTGACGTTCAGCGCGTCGGTTGCGCAGTAGCCGACGCGAGGATGCTGCAGAAGGGCGGTAAGTCTCTTCGCGATCGAGCGTTTTTCTCCTTCGCGCCCTTCGCGTCTTCGCGTGACACAGATTCTCACGCGAAGACGCGAAGACGCGAAGAAGAAGTCACTTCTCCCTCTTCGCCAACTCTCCTTCGACCTCGCTCCAGTCGATGCCTTCGTCGGCCATCAGGACGGTGACGTGGAAGACGAGGTCGGCGATCTCGCTGATCATGCGGTCGCGGGTTTCGCTGAGGGCGGCGATGACGACTTCGGTGGCTTCTTCGCCGATTTTCTTGACGATGCGGGCGCGGCCTCCGCTGAAGAGCTTCGCGGTGTAGGAGCCTTCGGGACGATTCTCGCGGCGATCGCGCAGAACGCTCATGAGCCGGTCGAGGGTTCGCGGCGGTGTGCCGGCGAAGCACGATCGTGCGCCGGTGTGACAAGCGGGACCGTTCAGGATCACGCTTACGACGAGGGCGTCGCTGTCGCAATCCTCGGTGATGGCGACGACGCGTTGTGTGTTACCCGAGGTTGCGCCTTTGTGCCATAGCTCGTTGCGCGAACGGCTCCAGAGCCACGTTTCGCCGCTCTCGCGCGTGCGATCGAGCGACTCCTGATTCATGTATGCGAGCGTCAGCACCTCGCCGGTTCGAGCGTCCTGGATGACTGCGGGGATGAGGCCGTTGGCGTCGAATTTCAAGTTACTCATCGTGGCTCCTTACTTTCAAAATGGGGTCAGGTCTGAATTTGAAAGTGAGCGAGAAGGGATTGCTTCGGGTTTCGACCAATCTTGGCACTTTCAAATTTAGACCTGACCCCATTTTGAAAGTACCGACTCCCGGACAGGAATCCCCTGATGCGCCAGGTAATCTTTCACGTCGCCAATCGACAGCCGGTGATCATGGAAGAGTGACGCGGCGAGGACCGCTCTTGCGCCGCCGGCTTCGATGGCGTCGCGGAAGTGTTCGAGTGCTCCGGCGCCGCCTGATGCGATGACGCTGATGCGGACGACGCTGGTTACCGCGCGCAACAGTTCGATGTCGTATCCGGCGTTCGTTCCGTCGCGGTCGACGGACGTCAGCAGGATTTCGCCTGTTCCCAGCTCCTCGGCCTGCTTGCACCACGCCACGGCATCGACGCCCGAGGATTCTTTGCCGCTGCGCACCATCGCTTCGAAGTGATCGCCGATGCGTTTGGCGTCGCACGACAGCACGACCGCCTGTACGCCGAATTCGCGCGCACAATCGGCGATGAGCTGCGGATCGCGAAGCGCGGCGGTGTTGATGGCGACGCGATCGGCGCCGGCCCGAAGCAGCGCGCGAAAATCTTCGATCGTCCGTACGCCGCCTCCGACGGTGAGCGGGATGAAGAGCGACTCGGAGACGCGGTGCACGGTCTCCAGCGCCGTCGTGCGATTGGCGTCCGTCGCCGAGATGTCGAGGATCACGAGCTCGTCGGCGCCTTCCGCTTCGTAGCGCGCCGCGCATTCGACCGGATCGCCGGCATCGCGGATATCGACGAAGTTCACGCCTTTGACGACGCGGCCGTCGCGCACGTCGAGGCAGGGGATGATGCGCTCCGGAATCGCGTTTGGCCGCGCCACGCGCGCTCGCGCCTCGGACAGTTGCACGCGGCGATCGAGCAGCGCCCGTCCGATGACGCATGCGCCGACGCTGCGAATGCGGCTCAGCGAGACGACGTCGCCGAGGGTGGAGACACCGCCGGAAGCGATGATGCGAAGCTTCGTTTGCAGCGAGCGGTAGAGCGCGAACGACGGCCCGCGCATGGCGCCGTCTTTGTTGATGTCGGTGATGAGCGCCTCGGCAATCCTGAGCGCCTCGACACGCGCGAGCACCTCGGCCAGCGTCGCACGTGCATCGCTTTCCCATCCGTTGACGCGGACGATGCCGTCGCGGACATCGATGGCAGCGATGACGCGCGCGGGACCAAGAGCTTCGACGATCTCGCGAAGCACAGCCGGCGAATCGGCTGCGACGGTGCCCATGACGACCTTCGCGGCGCCGGCGTCTATCCATGCCCGTGCGTCAGAGAGCGAGCGGATGCCGCCGCCGACCTGAACGCGCAAGTCGCGCTTCGCCAGCCGTCGCACGACATCCAACTCGATCGGACGTCCGCTGCGCGACGCTTCGAGATCCACCAAGTGCAGGCGTGATCCGCAGGGCACATCGAGCGAATCGAGAACGGACTCCGGGTCGCCGTAGGCCGTGACCTTCGCGAAGTCGCCGTGCAGCAGACGAACGACCTGTCCGCCGAGGAGGTCGAGAGAAGGGATCACGTCCATGAGACGAAGTTCCTGAGGACGCGAAGGCCAGCCGTGGATGATTTTTCAGGATGAAACTGGACGCCGAAGATTCGATCGCGCTGCACCGCCGCGGTGAACGACCCGCCGTAGTCGGCGCGGGCAATCTCGTCCGGAGCATTCGAAGCAGCGTACGAATTGACGAAGTAAAACACGCCGTTCCCGACGCCTTCGAAAAGCGTGTGGTCTCCGCCCTCGGCGGTCTGAACGCGATTCCATCCGATCTGCGGAACGGGAAGCGAGCCTTCGAATTTGTGCACTTCGCCTCGCACCAGGCCGAGTCCGGCCGTCGTTCCCATCTCGTGCGAGACATCGAAGAGAAGCTGGTGCCCGACGCAGACGCCGAGTAGCGATGCGCCGTTCGTGACTGCATCGCGAATCGCGTTGTCGATGCGGTTCTCTTCGAGCCAGCGCATCGCCGCGATGAACGAGCCGACGCCGGGAAGGACGAGCTTCTCGGCGCTTGCGATGGCGTCGGGATCGCGCGTGACTTGCAACTCCGCGCCGGCCGTGCGGAGGGCGCGGGCGATGTTGGCGACGTTTGCGACTGGGGAGTCGATGAGGGTCGTGATCATGAGCGGGGTTCGTGGATCGGCGACGCGAACCTAGATCACTCCCTTGGTGCTCGGGATGTCCGTACCCACCACGCTCTTTGCTTCGCGCAGCGCGATCGCGAACGCTTTGAAGATCGACTCGGCGGCGTGGTGTCCGTTGCGGCCGCGGATGAGGTCGACGTGGATGTTGCAGGCGCACTTGTTGGCGAACGACTTGAAGAACTCTTCGACGAGTGCGAAGGGGAAGTCTTTGTGGATGAGAAGCATCTCGCGGTCGAAGGGAACGTCGAAGACGAGGAACGGCCGGCCGGCGAAATCGACGACGACGCGCGCCAGCGCTTCGTCCAGCGGAACGTAGGCGTGGCCGAAACGGCGGATGCCGCGCTTGTCGCCGAGGGCTTGGGCGAAGGCTTCGCCGAGGACGAGAGCGGTGTCTTCGACGGTGTGGTGATAGTCGATGTGCGTGTCGCCGGTGGAGACGATGTCGAGATCGACGCGGCCGTGGCGCGCGATGACGTCGAGCATGTGCGAGAGAAACCCGACCGGCGTCTCGATCTTCGAGTGGGTGCCGTCGCCGTCGAGGTCGAGCGTGACGGAGACGTTGGTTTCTTTGGTGGTGCGGGTGATGGTTGCTTTTCTCATGGTCGTTCGTCCTTCATCGTTTGATTCAGCGCCGCCAGAAACGCATCGTTCTCTGCCGGCGTCCCGACCGACACGCGCAGCGCATTCGGCACCGCGGCGCTGACGTCGCGAATGAGGATGCCGTCTGCGTGCAGCGCGTTGAAGACATCCTTGGCATTGTTCTGCGTGGTGAAGGCGATGAAGTTCGATCGCGATGGGTACGGTGTCACGCCTTCGATCTCCTGCATCGCTTCAAACATTCGCTTGCGCTCGGCGATCGTTGCGGCCACGTTTCGCGTGCGGATCTCGCCGTGCTCGAGCGCCGTTGCGGCCACTGCCTCGCTGATGATGTTGAGCGAGTAGGGGAGCTTCACTTTGCGGATTTCGCGGCAGGTGGAAGCGGTCGACGCCAGCCAGCCGACGCGCAGTCCGGCCAGGCCCCACGCTTTCGAGAACGTCGAGAACGTGACGAGGCGGTCATGCAAAGGCGGCATCGTGTCTTCGGCGAAATCGCCGTACGCGCGGTCGAAAAGAACTGTCGCGCCGGTGGCGAGCAGCGCGTCGACGCCCCCCTCGGGTAGCACGCCTCCAGTCGGATTGTTGGGCGAACACACGATGACGACGGCGTTATCGCAGCGATCGATGGCGTGGAGCATCTCGTCGAGTGGCAACAGTCCCGTCGACGGATCGACAGCGATGGGCAGGGCGATGCCGCCGGCCACGGCGACGAGCTTCTCGTACAGCGCAAACGTCGGCTTCGGAAAAACGACCGGTGTGCCAGGACCGATGAAGGTCGGGATCGTGGCGGCGAGCAATTCGTTCGAGCCGTTACCGACGAGCACGTTCGCCGTGTCGTAGCCGTGCGTCCTCGCCAGCGCGCCGCGGAGCATCATCGACTCGAAGTCGGGATAGATGTTCCAGTGACGCGCGGCCATTTCTGCGAGCACTTTCTCTTTGAGCTCCTGCGGAAAGTCGCTGGGACTCTCGTTCTGGTTCAGCTTGATCGCAGCCTCACGCAACTCCAGCGTGTAGGCGGTCATGGCAGCTACGACGTCGCGAGACATGCGGTCCTCCTGATGGCCATCGATGCGGCGTGGGCGGACAATCCTTCGAATGTGGCGATCCGTTCGCCGGCCTCGCTGACCTCGGCCAACTCCTCGGCGGTGATGGAGATGACGTTCGCGCGCTTTACGAAGTCGTAAACGCCGAGGGGGGAGAAGAAGCGGGCACTCCCGGCGGTGGGGAGAACGTGATTCGTTCCGACGACGTAATCGCCGGCCGCGGGTGGCGCCGACGAACCGCAAAAGATGGCGCCGCAGTTCTGCACGCGTGCGCCGATCGATGCCGCGTTGCGTGCGTGAATCGACAGATGCTCCGGTGCGATGCGGTCGGCAATGGCGATTGCTTCGTCCATCGATTTGACGACGAACGAGAGTGCGCGCTCGGGCATCTGCTCGGCCAGCGACGCCGAGGTCGTCAGGAGCACAACCTCGGAATCGTCGCCATGTTCAGCCTGCGCCAGAAGATCGGCGATGACGAATCGTGCATCGGCGCTGTCGTCGGCGATGACGATCAATTCGGTCGGACCGGCCGTCATGTCGATCCCGACTTCGCCGATGAGCCGCATCTTCGCGGCGGTGACGTAGGCGTTGCCAGGGCCGGCGATCTTGTCGACACGAGCGAGCGACTGCGTGCCGATCGCTGCCGCGGCGATGCCCGCCGCGCCGCCGCAGCGGTAGATGTCGCGTACGCCGAGGCGGTTGCAGACGTAGTGAAGCTCATCACGGTCCGCGGCGGATGAGGTGGTGATGCAGACGATCTCTTCGACGCCGGCGATGCGCGCGGGAACGGCGGTCATGATCAGGGTCGAGAGATAGACCGCGCGGCCGCCGGGCACGTAGACGCCTGCGCGGCGGATGGGGCGGACGCGGTGCTCGAGGTTGCCGAGGCGATAGGACTGCGGAAGTTGCGGCCGGTGAAATGCCTCGACGCGGTCGATGGCCAGGTCGATGGCGTTCTTCATCTCAGCGGAGATCGTGACGTCACGCGGCGCGATCTTGATCGCACCCGGCGCGAGTGTGACGCCGTCAAATTTCGCGATCACCTCGGCGACGTAGGCATCGCCACGGGCGCGCACCCCGGCGATCATCTCGTCGGCGACGCGTAAGGCGTTCTCGTTCGTGGCGCTGCGGCCCTCGAGGATCGCGTGCAACGCTTCATCGGATTCGGGTGTGTTTGTAGTGAAGACTCGCATGAGTTTTTCGGTCACGATGACACTCGTGCCGCCTCCTCAATCTTTGCGATCAGCTCCCGAACCGTCTTCGGTTCGGTCCGATAGAAGTTCTTTCCAACGATCAGCCGCGGCGAGATCTCGGCGACGACTTCCTGCATCTCCAGTTTGTGAATGCGCACCGTCTCGCCGGTCTCGACGAGATCGACGACGTGCGAGGTGAGGTTCAGCACGGCGGCCAGTTCGACGGAGCCGCTCAGCGGAACGATCTCGGCATGCACACCGCGCTGGTCGAGAAACTGCCGCGTGATCCGCGGGTACTTCGTGGCCACTTTCGTCAGCGGCGGCGCGCCCGGTGCCGCGATCAGCATCATCCGGCAGTGGCCGAACGGAAACTCGACGGGTTGGTAGGCGGTGCATTCATGCTCGAGAATCTGATCGAGTCCGGCGATGCCGGCGTCGGCGGCGCCATGCTCGACATAGACCGGCACGTCGCCGTCCTTGACGAAGATCCACTCGATGCCGCCGCGGTCGAAAACGAGTTTCCTCGTCTTCAGATCCGTCTCCGACGGGATGTCATATCCGGCATCAGCGAAGACGCTGAGCGCTCGCTCCTGAAGCCGGCCTTTGGGTATTGCGATGCGCATGTCGTTCAATCCAGATCGTCGATGGTGAATGCGAAACCGATCGCGGCGGCACGCTGGCCGAAACGTTCGTAAAGGTTGTCGTACCGTCCGCCCTGCGCAACTTTCGTGCGTCCGCTTCCGGCGTAGACGCGAAAGCGCAGGCCGGTGTAGTAACCGCTGTCTTCGATGTCGTCGAGGTGCAGCGTGAAGACTGCGTCACCAGCCACCGCTTCTTCGATCGCCGAGAGTCTGGCCGCCGCCTCGGGAGCGAACGGCGCGACATCGTTCAGCGTCGCTTCGCCCGAAATCAGTTTCGCGACGATCGTCTGCAACGCGGCAGGGACGCCGGCCGTCATCCGCTTTGCCGCAAGTGCCTCGCACACGGCGCCCGCCTGCGCGATCAGCGCGGCAGCGATCGAGACGTCGTTGTACACGATCGTCGGCTCAGCGTTCGGTTCGTTACGGGGCGCGCGAACGAGATCGGCGGCCAGGCGAAGCATGGCCACATCGGCATCGATGGAGTCATCGCCGATGATCTCGGCTCCGATCTGGAACAACTCGCGGTTCGCGCCAAGCCGCGACGCTTCGACGCGAATGACGTCGCCGCGGTAGAAGAGACGAAGAGGCAACTCCTCGGGCGCGATCGATGGCGCGAGCGCACGGGCCAGCATCGGCGTGAAGTCGGAGCGGATGGCAATGAGGTCGCCTTCGCGGTCGACGAAGCGATAGCTCTGCTTTGCCGTCGCCGGCTCGACGAGGGCGCCATACGGCTCGACGTAGTCGATGATCGGCAACACGACTTCGCTGAAGCCGGCACCCGCCAGCGCATCGACGAAGCGCAACTCGATCCGCCGCCGGCGTGCGGTCTCCTCGGCCAGCAAGGGCCGCACACCAGTTGGATATCTCGATTTCGTGGCCATAAAGTCAAAAACCTCTTCCCGTATCGGAGAAGAGGTTCAGGTCAGTTGGCTACGTCCTTCGCTGAGCGCCCCTCGTCCGATCGGGGCGCGCACGGCACCCCTAGATGTGATGATGATGGTGCTGCTGGGCGAAGTTGGTGCTCATCGGGTTGGCGAGTGTAGAGACGGGATCGGGCTGTGTCAAATTCCAACAACCCAGGGTCGTGGGTCGTGGTCGCCAACAACCAAGGGCAACCACAGAGACTCAGAGAACACAGAGGGGATCTCTGTGACCTCTGTGCCTCCGTGGTGAACGATTCTTCAAAGTGACCCACTACCCAACCCAGCAACCCGAGACCGCGCTTTACAATGCGCCCCATGACACTCGACGAACAACTCGACTTTCTCGGCAAGGGGACGGTCGACTTTATCGAACGCAAGGATCTGAAGACCAAGCTCGGGCGCGGGAAACCGCTGACGATCAAGGTCGGTTTCGATCCCACCGCTCCCGACATTCATCTCGGGCACACGGTCGTGATCCGGAAGATGAAGCACTTCCAGCAGCTCGGGCATCGCGTGATTTTTCTGATCGGTGATTTCACGGGACTCATCGGCGATCCGACCGGCAAGAAGGCGACGCGGCCCGCGCTCTCGAAGGAGGAAGTGCTCGAGAACGCGGAGACGTACAAGCAGCAGGTCTTCAAGATCCTCGATCCGAAGACGACGGAGATCCGATTCAATTCCGAGTGGCTCGGTGCGCTCGGCGCCGAGGGGATGGTCCGTCTGGCGGCGAAGTACACGTTGGCGCGCATCCTGGAGCGGGACGACTTCCGTAAACGATTCGACACGCATCAGCCGATCGCGATTCACGAGCTGCTCTATCCGCTGGCGCAGGGTTACGACTCGGTCGCGCTCAAATGCGACGTGGAGATGGGCGGGACCGATCAGCTATTCAACCTGCTCGTCGGCCGCGACCTGATGCGCGAGTACAGCCTCGAGCCGCAGGTCGTCATCACGATGCCGCTGCTCGAGGGGCTCGACGGCATCGAGAAGATGTCGAAGTCGCTCGGCAACTACATCGGCATCAACGAAGATCCGGGATCGATCTTTGGGAAGGTGATGTCGATCTCCGACGATCTGATGTGGAAGTACTACACGCTCTGCACCGATCTGACGCCGGCGGCGATCGCGGAGAAGCGCGCCGCGGTCGAGTCGGGTGCGCTTCATCCGATGGACGCCAAGCGCGAGCTGGCCAAGTCGATCATTCGCGACTTCCATGATGCGGCCGCTGCGGATGCGGCCGAGGCGGAGTTCAGGCGGGTGTTCAGCGAGAGGCAGGCGCCGGCGGAGATCGAGGAGACCACGCTGCCTGCCGCGGGCGAGCCGCAATTGCTGTCGAAGATCATCGTCCAGGCCGGCCTCTCGGAATCGAACAAAGACGCGCAGCGTGTGATCGCGCAGGGCGGTGTGCTCGTCGACGATGCGAAGGTGAGCGACCCGCGCGCGACGCTCGATGCATCGAGCGGAAAATCGTACGTGCTGAAAGTGGGGAAGCGGCGGTTCGCGAAGGTCTCGTTCGGATAAAGTCTCTTTGAACCACAGAGACACAGAGAGCACAGAGCATTCTCTGTGTCCTTTGTGTCTCAGTGGTGCTTGGTTTTTGATCAAGAAAAAAGGGACGAAGGCGCCTGCCCTCGTCCCTGAATCAAGAAAACCTCAGACCTACCGAAGATTGACCGGGATCGTGATGATCTCCGTCGAGCCGTCTGCCGTCACACGAAGCGTGAGGGTTGTGGTCGTGCCGGATAGGGATGCGCTCGGGGTCCAGAGGATGCCGCCGTGCGTGTCGGTGAGTTTCACGTCGCTCGGGGGATCGACCAGCTCGAACGTCGCGCCGGTCGACGAGTTGACGACGACGCGGAAGCCGATGGGCCACGATCCGGTCTGGATGTCGATTGCGTGGTCCAGCACGCCGTCATGATTGGCGTCCTCGACGTCGATCGCTCCGGCATTGCCGAATGAGACGCCAACGAAGTTGATGCGCAGATCGGGATGGACGAGCAGGCCCGGGACGTAGGTGGGATCACCGGAGGCGTTGTTGATGGCGCTGCCGTATGCGAGTGCGCGTCCCTGCGTGACCACGGCGTGAACGGTGTCGTTGTTCTGCGGGCTGACGCTGAAGAATGAACTGACACCATCGTTGTATTGCTTCTGCGAACCGGCTGCATAGGTGACTTCCTTCGATGCGGCGATGCTGCCATCGGCGCGCAAAAGCTCCCATTGCACGGTCGCTGCGGAGACGGCGTAGACGCCGAAGTTGAAGCGGGCGTCGGCTGTGGAGGAAGGTGCGCCGAGGACGATGGTGTTGCCGGCGGAGGGTGCGGTGGCTGCGTCGAGTGCGGGAATGTCCTGGCCGAGCTGGCCGCCCGAGGTGGTGTTGAATGTGCGCGACGCGATGGTGAGCTTCTGCGCGAGCGCGTTGTCGAACGTGATCTCGATTGCGCCCGTTGCGCTTTCACGTCCGAAGCGGCTAGCCACGACGTCGGCGATAGCGACGGTGGCACGTGGCGCGATGTCGATGGTCGAGGTGCCTGCCGCGCCGAGGCCGTCATGGAACGTGAGGGTTGCCGTGGCCGAGCTGGCGCTGGTGTTGTGGAGCGTCAGCTCCGTCTGCCAGTGGCTGCCATTGGCGCCCGGGCCCGTGCCGGAAGCGGGAACGATCAGAGTAGTCGCGCTGACGGCAAGCGGAAGAAGTGCTGCGATGGTGGTGGTGAGGATGCGTTTGATGTTCATTGGTTCTCCTTCGTAGTTGCGCTCTGGTACGCCGATACGAAAAAGAACGTCTATAAAATTATGCGATCAAAGCATCAGAAGTAGTGCGTGTAAATAGATACGAAAAACGCACACGCGCAACCGCGGCGTGCGGCTGCAATCGTGTGCGTTGTGCGTGCTTGATACGGGGGTTGTACGTAGAACGTTGGGGTGTGGGGAGTAGGGGGTGGGGTGTGGGAGACGCGGAGTCGTTCGTTGTGAGCCGGATGTCCGAAGTGGACGTTGTCGCAGAAGCTACGACCCGAGGCATCTCACTCGCGGCCGGAGATTGCGGTCTCCTTCGCCGAGGTCGCGATCTCCTTCCACGAAGTCACGATCTCCTTCGGCGAGATAGCGATCTCCTGCGGCGAGATCCAGATCTCGGCAGACGAGATGCCGATCTGTTTCCCCGAGATTCCGATCTCCCACGGCGAGATCGCGATCTCTTTCCGCGAGATTCCGATCTCCCCCAGCGAGATCGCGATCTCTTTCCGCGAGATGCCGATCTCCTTCCTCGAAGTCCCGATCGCCTCCGTTCTTGTCTCGATCTCCAGTTTTGAGATCGCTATCCCCCTCTTTCTCAAACCGACTACTCGGAGTCTCGTTTCGACCCCTCGGCTTCTCAAATGGACCCCTCCCGATCTCAAAGCGATCCCTCGGCTTCTAATGGCGACCTCGCGAATTCGCAAATCGATCTCGTTTCGAGAGATCGCGACCACGCAGAATCTCGAAACGATCCCTCGGAATCTCAAATCGATCTCCTTCCCCGAGGTGGCGATCTCCTCCGAAGAGATCGCGATCTCCATTTTTGAGATCGCTATCCCTTCTCATTTCAAAACGATTCCCTCCATCCTCATCTCGATCCCCTTCCTCGAGATCGCGAAAGCTTCTCTTCTTGGAAAGACCCCTCGGAATCGCGTTTCGATCCCTCCTTTTCTCGAATCGACCCCTCCTGATCTTAAGAATTTGAGTTGGTTTCTTGAAACGATCCCGCTCGATCGCAAAACGATCTCGCGATTCCCCGAAACGATTTCGCGAAGTGAGATATCGATTTCGTTTCTCGAGATCGACACCCCTCCCGAGCTCAAAACGACCCCTCCGAATCTCAGAACGATCCCCCGGCCTCCTAAAACGACCCCTCTGATTCTCAAAACGACGCCCCTCAATCTCAAAGCGACCCCTCTGCGACGCCGCCGACGAGCCCCCGAAGTGGTTCGCACGGACGCGGAAGAATGTTCTTTCATCGAATTCGTAACCTTTGAAAAGCTGCTTCGTCTCAATAGATAGCCCGTTCCGTCAACGCGTGGTTGACGGGGCGATCCGGCGAGCTCGCATCAACCGTTCAACCTCGCGTCCGGCCAACCGGACGCGAGAGAGGGAGGTCTGTCTCATGCAACCTGTTAAACCCACTCAACCAACCGACGCGCCGGCGCCCATCGACGCCCAGACGCTGGATGCGATCGCCAGCCAGCTCCTGGATCTCGTCACCAAGATGGAGAGCCTCGTCCCCGACTTCGAGCCACACGACAAGCGGGAGATCGCACGTGTGGCGGCGGGCGCCAAGTTCGCTCACGAGCTGATCGCGGCGACGATCACCATGGTGACGTCGGTCCCATCCGCGCCACAGGATCTTTTCAATGTCGCTGCGGCGCAGGAGGCGTTGCAGTTCCGCGACCAGCTCCGTCCCATCGCTCAGCGGCTGGTCGCGTTCGCCCAGGGTCTGGAGTTCACGATCGATGCGAAACTCTCTGCCTCCGGAGAGGATGCGCTACAGACGCACGCCTGGGGCAAACGCGCTGTCAAAGGTCCGAAAGGCGCCGTCCTGCAGCCCTACGTCGATGAGATGAGCCGCGTAGTGAAGCGTGCCATCAACCGCTCGAAGAAGCCGAAGACCGAGCCACCGACACCATCGCCGGCGCCGCAAGGTCAGAGCTTCATGGCCATCATGCCGCAACGGCCAGCCGAGGACTCCGCTGCCGACGCCGATGATGGCGCCGAGCTGCCGGAGAGTTACTACAAGGCCGCCGAGGATGAGGAGTAGCGACTACCCGTTGTCTGGCACCTCCCCCGAGCAATTCGGGGGCGGTGCATTTGAGGACTTGCCCACGCACCACCCCCAACTCCCCACTCCCCACCCACCCGATATACTCCGCCGCCATGTCTGTCCCACTCCTCGATCTGAAATTGCAGTACGCCACGATCCGCGACGAAGTGCTTCGCGTTACCGGTGAGGTCTACGACTCGCAGTACTTCATCCTCGGCAAGCGCGTCGATGATTTCGAGCGCGATTTCGCGGCTTACTGCCACAGCCGCTACGCCGTCGGCGTCTCCTCGGGCACCGACGCGCTCCTCATCGCGCTCATGGTTCTCGGCGTTGGTCCCGGCGACGAAGTCATCGTCCCTGCCTACTCTTTCTTCGCGACCGCCGGTGTCGTCGACCGGCTCGGCGCGATTCCGGTCTTCGCCGACATCGCTCTCGACGACTACAACATCGACCCGGCGAACATCGAGGCGTTGATTACGCCGGCGACGAAGGCAATCATGCCGGTGCATCTCTACGGGCAATGTGCGGCGATGGATGAGATCAATCGCATCGCCGCGAAACACAAGCTTGCGGTGATCGAGGATGCTGCGCAGGCTGTCGGCACCGAGTATGACGGCCGCCGCGCCGGGGTGCTCGGCACGATGGCAGCGTTCTCATTCTTCCCGTCCAAGAACCTCGGCGCGTTCGGAGACGCCGGCGCCGTGACCTGCGAAGACGCCGCGACGTACGAGCGTCTCATCGATTTCCGCGTTCACGGGATGCGTCCGAAGTATTACCACCGGTACGTCGGCGGGAACTTTCGCATCGACGCGCTGCAGGCGGCGATCCTTCATGTGAAGCTTGCGCACCTTGATTCGTGGGCGGAAGGGCGGCGGCGCAATGCGGTGGCGTATGGGGAGCTCTTCGCTGATGCCGCGCTCGGCGATCGCGTGATTTTGCCGCGGGAGCTGCCGCGCCGCCGCCACGTCTACAACCAGTATGTGATCCGTTTCACCGGCGGCGGCGACGCGCGGGACCGGGTCATGAATCACCTCAAGAGTGCCGGTATCGGGTGCGAGGTGTATTACCCGCTGACGTTGCCGCAACAGGAGTGCTTCCGAGACAACCTCTCAGCTGGCGGCCAGTTCCCGAATTCCGATCTCGCAGCGGCGCAGACTCTGGCCATTCCGGTTTTCCCGGAGTTGACGAAGGATCAGATGGTGGAGGTAGTGCGGGAGATCGGGAAGGCACTGAATTGAGGTAGTTCCAGGGAGTCGTTTGTCGGGGGTCTTGAGTCGTAGAGAAGAATCGATCTCCGACAGCCGACCCCCGAAGGGCGACCCCTGCATCTTCATAACCAATGATCCCTCTTCGCCACACGCTCCCGTTGCGCACCACACCGGTCGTCAACCGAGCCCTCGTCATCGCCAACGGACTCGTTTTCCTGACGCAGCTTTTTCTGGGATCGCGCACGGAGACGCTGATCAACCTCTTCGGATTCGTTCCGGTGCGGTTCCTCCATCCGGCGGCGTATGGCTACTCGATCTTTGAGGTGGCGCTCACGCTGGTGACATCGCTTTTCCTGCACGGAGGGTTCGTCCACCTCATCGGAAACATGATCTACCTCTGGGTGTTCGGAGGTGCCGTCGAGGATGCGCTCGGCCACACGCGCTACATCGCCTTCTTCGTGGTTTGCGGCGTGATCGGGAGTCTCACGCACGCGCTGCTGTTTCCGCACTCCAGCGTGCCTTCGATCGGTGCCTCCGGGAGCATCGCCGGCATCCTCGGCGCCTTTCTCGTGCTTCGTCCCCGCGCGCGCATCGTCACGCTCCTGCCGTTGGTCGTGTATTGGGCGATGGTCGAGATCCGCGCCGTCATCTTTCTGCCGATCTGGTTCGGTATGCAGTTCTTCAACGGGTTCCTCTCGATTGCCGCGGCGCACCGCACGCAGGAAGTGACGGGAATCGCCTGGTGGGCGCACGTGGGCGGATTCCTGTTCGGCGCTTTGGTCGGTCTGATCGCACGGCGAGGGGCGAGGGAACGTGTGACACCATATGGAGTCGAAGGAGAGGCTTCTTGAAAAAAGGGATCATTCTGGCCGGCGGTTCGGGCACGCGGCTCTATCCGATGACGTCGGCGATGTCGAAACAGTTGCTGCCCGTGTACGACAAACCGATGATTTATTACCCGCTGACGACGCTCATGCTCGCCGGCATCACCGACTTTCTGATCATCACGACGCCGGAGGACCAGACCAGTTTTCAGCGCCTTCTCGGCTCCGGATCGCAGTGGGGCGTGCGGCTCGAGTATGCCGCGCAGCCCAATCCGGGCGGACTGGCGCAGGCGTTTCTGATCGGACGCGATTTCGTGGCCGGCGAGCCGAGTTGCCTGATTCTCGGCGACAACATCTTCTATGGCCATGGTCTCCCGGACTCGCTTCGGCGGGCTGCTGGGAGTGCGCACGGCGCGACTGTCTTCGTCTACCGCGTGAATGATCCGGAGCGCTACGGCGTGGCGGAGTTCGACGACAGCGGCAAGGCCATCAGCATCGAAGAAAAGCCGGCGAAGCCGCGCTCCAACTTTGCCGTCACGGGACTCTATTTCTACGACGAGCGCGTATGCGACTTTGCCGCGAACCTTGCGCCGTCGTCGCGCGGCGAACTGGAGATCACCGATCTGAATCGCGTTTACCTCGAGCTCGGCGAACTGAGCGTGGTGCAATTCGGACGCGGATTTGCGTGGTTCGACACGGGCACGCAGGAGTCGCTGCTCCAGGCGGCGAACTTCGTCGAGACGGTGGAATTGCGCCAAGGTCTGAAGATCGCCTGCCCGGAAGAAGTCGCCTACTACCTCGGGCTCATCGACTCCCAGCAGCTTCGTCAACTGGCCGTGAGGCTGGCCAAGAGCTCGTACGGCCGCTATCTCGTCGGCTTGCTCGAGGAGCAGGAGCAGCGTGCTGCCCGGAGCGCGGCCACGCCGGCATGACGAAACACGTTTTGATTACCGGCGGAGCGGGCTTCATCGGGTCGAATCTGGCCGATGCCTTCGTTGAGCGCGGATGGCGCGTTTCGATCATCGACAACCTCTCGACCGGCGACCGGCGCAATCTCAACCCGAACGCGGAGTTTTACGAAGTCGACATTCGTGAAGCCGCGGCCGGCGATCTCATTCGGAAGCTGAAGCCCGACGTCATCAGTCACCACGCCGCGCAGATGGACGTGCGCAAGTCGGTGGAGGATCCGGCGGCTGATGCGGACGTCAATGTTGTCGGGACATTGCGCCTGCTCGAAGCCGCTGTGGATGCAGGAGTGAAACGCATCGTCTTTGCTTCCACCGGTGGTGCGATCTACGGCGAGCCGGTCGAAGTGCCGCAAGGAGAGACGCATCCGACCGAGCCTCTCTCACCATACGGCTGCGCGAAGCTCGCGATCGAGCACTACCTTCACTATTTCCGCGTCGTGCAAGGCCTGTCGTCCGTCGCTCTGCGCTACGCCAATGTCTACGGTCCGCGGCAGAACGCGCACGGAGAGGCAGGCGTCGTCGCCATCTTCGCGAAGCGCATGCTCAACGGGCAGACGGTGACGATCAATGGTAGCGGTGAACAGACACGCGACTTCGTCTACGTCGGCGACGTCGTTGCGGCGAACCTCGCGGCTTCCGAGTCCGAATGGCAGGGGGAGTACAACGTCGGTACCGGGGTCGAGACCTCGATCAATGCGTTGTTTCAGACGCTGGCTTCGATCGCCGGGCTGGCGGCGCCAGCGGAATTCGCACTGGCGAAAGCGGGCGAGCAGATGAGGAGCGTCCTCGATGGCCGGCGGCTACGTGCACTCGCCGCGCTTCTGGAGCCGGTGATGCTGCGCGAAGGGTTGAACGCGACCTTCGACTGGTTTCGAAAGAACGCGCGTTAGCTGCAGTTTCCTGTTCACAACCCCAGCTTGATTCTCCGGAAGGTTCAGCTTCCCGCCTGAGGTAGCGCCCCTTCCTCCAGATATCCCTCTTCCGCTTCCTCCTCTCGTACGCGGTTGTGTAGCAAGCAGGCGACGACCGTGATCGGAAACGCGACGAGCAATACGAGGACTCCGTACATCAAAAGGCGCGACGCGCTGAAGGCAGTCTCCGTGCGCGAGACTGGCGTGTCGGTAACGGCATAGATCTGCGTCGAAGGATTCGTGTTGCGCGAGACTACCTGATAGATCTCGTTCATCTTGACGATGAGCTGACGCACTTCATCGACGGACTGTTCGATCTGTCGCTGAACGACCGACGGGTCGCTCCGCTGCGTTGCCACGGCTGAGTTGCGCACCTCATTCAGGATCTGGGTGTCGTAGGCGACCACTTGCTGCAGCGGAATCATTTTCGTCGTCGCCAGGCGGTAGTCATTGACGAGATGTTGCCGGTACTGGGTGTCGGCCGACTGCGTGGTCAGCGTGAGCAAGCGGTCGATGAACGAGTCACTGAGTTGCGGCATGACGGTCTCGCCGGTTGGACGCGCGGCTCCGGTTCTTCCGGCCGTGACGTTCCCGTCCGCCGTCAACGATTCGCCTCGCTGCTCGGTGTAGACGGCCAGCGCCTGCCTGATGATGTCGGCCTCGCTCTGCCGCGCCTGCAACAGGCGCTGGTCGTAGGCGAGCTGATTCTCGAGAAAGCGAATCGTCAGCGCCGGATTGGCGATCAAACCGCTGTTCCGCACCAGTCCGACCAGCGGCTCGAAACGGAATCGGACGATCTCCTCGAGCCGGAACTGGATCTCGTCGAGAGAGAGATGATCGCGCGTCCGCGCCAGATCGGCTCCCGGCATTTTCTGCAGCTCGGAAATATTGTCGATGATGCGGAAGACCTTCGAGCGCAAGACCTGAATCCTGGTGATGTAGTCATCCGGCTCAACCGACGGAACCTCCAGGATCTGGGGCGACAACACGGAGACCCGGTAGTCGAGCGCATGTTGCTCGTTGACGGCAAACTGGGCCCAGGTCGCCAGCGTGTCGCTCAGAACTTTGCGGACCATTGTTTCGGGCATCCCGCGATCGAAGCCCCGCAGGTAGTTGATCGAGTATTCGTTCTTGGCCAGACTGGCGCGCTTCATTTCGAAGTCGTTCTCGATTCGCTCGCGATCGACCGGGGTCAGCTTTGGATCGGCGAGGCGCGATTGGAATTGCGCCGAAAGCAGTTCGTAGGCGGGGTTCGATTCGAGGATCACAATCGACCTGCTGAAATTGCCGAAATTCGTGAACCTCTCGAGGTGATTGTCGTCGAACACTTTTACGAGAACGGGCGCACCTACGATCTCCGAAGGGGAAAACCGCAGCCCGTTCGGGAACTGTCTGCGCTCCGCTCCTTCGAAATCGAGGCGAAACGACAGGCTGGTGGTCTTGAGCGTCGGAGCGAGAAGGTAGAGGGCGACCGCCACGATCGAATACGCAATGACGACGCCGATCATCGACACGATGATCACTACGGCGTAGGCGCGCAGCGTATGAACCAGATGGCTGAATGAGATCGGGGTTTCCGCTTCGAGAGGAAGCTCTCGTTCCCCATGCACACTATGAGTTATCGGCACTGAAATTGGCTCCTGATTGGTGGGATAGAATGTCAGCGTAGAACGCGCGCGTCAAGGCAGAACGCGGTCGTTAAGCATGTCTGCCGACATCGCTCCTGAATGGATTCGCTCTCGCACCTCCCGTTCGCTTCGCAATTCGCCGCCCGCTGCTGCACTTAGTTAGCCTGCATGTGCGGAATCGCTGGTTTTGTTTCCTTCGACGGTGAGAGAAGCGCGGAGGCTCTTCGCGCGACCGCCGAAGGAATGGCAGCGCGCCTCGTGCATCGCGGTCCTGACGATGACGGGACATGGGTTGATGCCACCGCCGGAGTGGCGCTCGGATTTCGCCGGTTGCGCATCATCGATTTGACCAAAGCCGGCGCTCAACCGATGAGCTCGGCGAGCGGACGTTACGTGATCATTTTCAACGGCGAGGTCTACAACTTCGAGCGCTTGCGCGAAGAGTTGCAGCGCGCGGACGCCGCGCCGGCCTGGCGCGGACACTCCGATACCGAAGTCATGCTGGCGTGTTTCGAAGCGTGGGGTGTCCGGAAGGCCGTCGGTCGTTTCATAGGAATGTTCGCCCTTGCCGTATGGGACCGACACGAGCGTTCCCTTATCCTCGGGCGCGACCGCGCCGGCGTCAAACCCTTGTATGCGGCCTTCGCCGGACGAGGTCTTCTGTTCGCGTCGCAAATCGATGCACTTGCCGCGCATCCCGGCTTCACGACGTCGATCGACCGAGGCGCTGCGGGCCTTTACGCGAGGCTCGGCTACGTGCCTGCTCCGTTTTCGATCGCGCGGGGTGTGCAGAAGATCCGACCGGGAACACTGCTCATCGCAAGAGAAGACGGAACGAGAACGGAGGAGGCGTATTGGTCGCCGGCGGATGTCGCCGCGTCATCGGCCGCGTTTCCGGGGAGTGAGGACGACGCCCTCTCGGCGCTCGATGCTCTCTTGCGAGACTCCGTTTCTCTTCGCATGATCGCGGATGTTCCGGTTGGCATTTTCCTCAGTGGCGGCATCGACTCCGCGCTGGTCGCGGCCATGGCACAGCAAGGCGCGTCGTCGCCGGTGAAAACGTTCACGATCGGATTCGACGACCAGCAGCTCGACGAGTCGGACGCGGCGGCGCGCGTCGCGAGACACCTTGGTACGTGTCACGAGGAGCTCCGTGTCGATGAGCGGGCACTCCTCGACGCGGTGCCATTGATGCCGCAGATCTACGACGAGCCGCTCGCGGACACTTCGGCCATTCCGACGTATCTTGTGGCCCGGCTGGCTCGTCCTCACGTGACGGTCGCGCTCTCGGGCGATGGTGGCGACGAGTTGTTCGGCGGATACCATCGTTATTTTCTGGGCCGGAAGATGTGGCGGCCGATCGAACGCGTTCCTCGTCCTCTGCGCAGCCCCATTGGATTCGTGCTTGGCGCGGCTGGTTTCGCCAGCGAGCGCGTTCGTCGTTACGGTGCGGCCTTTCGCGCGCGTGACGCGATCGCGTTTCATGCTGCCGCGCTCTTTGATGAGAGGCTGCCGATCGGCGACGCTCCCGCGCTGCCTTTCGTGCTGAATCAGCCCTCCGAGTGGCCACGCTTGCGCGACGTCACCGAGCTGCAGATGTATCTCGACTTCGCCTCGTACCTTCCGGACGACATTCTGATGAAGGTCGACCGTGCCACGATGGCAGTGAGTCTGGAGTCACGCGAGCCGCTTCTCGATCATCGCCTGATCGAATTCGCCTGGTCTCTGCCGGTAACGATGAAGGTCAGGGAACGCACCGGGAAATGGATTCTTCGCCGGCTCCTGCAGCGACACCTGCCCGAATCGCTCATCGGCACCGAAAAGCGCGGCTTCGGCCTGCCGATCGCTCACTGGCTCCGCACGGCACTTCGCGATTGGGTCGAAGCGAACCTGCCCCGCGATGACGACTATTTCGATCGAAGGGCGGTACAACGTCTCTGGAAGCGTCACCTTGCTGGCGAAAGTCACGACGCCTTGATCTGGCGCGTCGTCATGTTCGAAGCCTGGCGCCACACTCGCGCTTTGTGAGGGAATTTCGCGCAGGCGCCGCGCCGTCGTTAGGCGCGCATGCCCATTCTGCGCAGGGAGAGCGAGATCTTTCCGGCCGATCTCTTCTCGATGCCGGGCGGCGGACCCTGGACGATCATCCATGTCCGCAGCCGTCAGGAGAAAGCGGTGGCGCGTCTGTTCATGGAACGGAAGCAACCGTTTTACCTGCCCCAGATCGAGAAGCAGATTCGCCGCGATGGGCGGACGTTCAAGTCGTTCATCCCACTTTTTGGCGGCTACCTTTTCATCCGGCTCAACGAGGATACGCAGCAGACGTTGTGGTCGACGAAGGCGGTCGTGCGGATGATTCAGGTCGACGACCAGGAGTTGCTGGATGGGGAGTTGCGGCAGATTCGGGCATTGCAGGAGGCAGGCGCGATCCTCATCGCGCATCCTGAGATCGCGGCGGGAGACGTCGTACGAATCGCTGACGGAGTTTTCCAGGGTTACATGGGGACCGTCATGCGGGAGCTCGACGCGACCCGGCTCGTCGTCTCGATTACGGCGCTGAACAAGTCGGTCATGGCCGAGTTTCCGCGCGAGAGTGTTGTCCCGGCTCGCGGTGCGAAACGGTAGCGTCAAGTGACGGTTGCGCGTTGCCGGTGGTTATGGTTGAATTAGTTGCGTTCAACCGTTGAACGCCGCCCGGTTTGGCCGGTCCCTCGATCAGCATCGTGGGTGGATTGTTCAGCCGAAGCATGCGCGGGGACAAAACCCAGACGCGCCTCAGTTTCAGTTTGTCGGAAATCGTGTCGGCGCGGATCAATTCCGCGTCTGCAAAGCCCGGGGAGGGTAAGCGCTCTCCCGTAAGAATTCGCGATGTCGATGCCGGTCGAAGGCGCCGTCTTCCAAGGCGGCATGCACACCGAAAGGGGCGAAGCCTGCCCGGCTCGTGAATCGGAATGACGACCGAAACCGTGCCGATGGTCGAGAGCCCGGCATCGCTGGACGCATTGCTCGAAAAAATCGACGCGCGCACCGCGCGCGTCGGTGTCATCGGGCTTGGGTACGTCGGTCTTCCGCTGGTGCTGCTCTTTGCTGAGTCGGGCTTCGCGGTTACCGGTTTCGACGTCGATCCGAAGAAGGCGCAGGCTCTGAACGCAGGCGAGTCGTACATCGGTCACATCGGCGCCGGCCGGGTTCGCGCTGCGTTTGTCGATCACGCCCGGGCCTCGGCGTCGATCGACTTCCAGCAGCTCGCCTCATGCGACGCGATCATCATCTGCGTTCCTACCCCGCTTGGCGATCATCGCGAGCCCGATCTCTCGTATGTCCGCGCCACGGCCGACGCCATCGCGAAGACACTCCGGCGCGGCCAACTCATGGTTCTCGAATCGACGACCTATCCCGGTACGACCAGGGAAGAATTGCTGCCGCGTTTCGAGGCCAACGGTCTCACGTGCGGACGCGATTTCTTCCTCGCCTTTTCGCCGGAGCGTGAGGACCCAGGCAGCGAGAGATACTCCGCCAAGACGATACCGAAGGTCGTGGGCGGAATCGATGGTCCGTCATTGAAAGCGGCTGCAGCGCTGTACGGTGCGGTTGTCGATCACGTCGTGCCGGTTGCATCTGCCGAGGTAGCCGAGTCGGCCAAGCTGCTCGAGAACATCTTCCGCTCTGTCAATATCGCGCTCGTAAACGAGCTGAAAGTCGTATTCGACCGGATGGGCATCGACATCTGGGAAGTCATCGCCGCAGCAAAGACCAAGCCTTTCGGGTTCATGCCGTTCGAGCCCGGCCCCGGCCTGGGCGGTCACTGTATTCCGCTCGATCCGTTCTATCTCACATGGAAGGCGGCGGAGCACGGCGTGTGGGCGCGCTTCATCGAGCTGGCCGGCGAAGTCAATACTTCCATGCCGCGCTATGTGGTCGAGAAGACCGCCGCCGCTCTCAATGACGCTGGAAAAAGCATGAAAGGTGCGCACGTGCTCGTGTTGGGTCTTTCGTACAAAGCCGGCATCGATGATGACCGCGAGTCCCCGAGCTTTGAGATTCTGGAGCTACTTCGCGAGCGCGGCGCCGATACTGCTTACTGCGATCCGCACATTCCCGTTGCACGCCCTGGGCGCAAACACGATTTGCACCTGGCGTCGGTCGCTTGCACTCGCCGGTCGTTCGCCGAATTCGATGCCATTGTGATCTCGACGGCACACACCGAGTTCAAAGAGCCAGGCCTTTATCGCGACGCAAAAATCGTCGTCGACACGCGCAACATCGTTTCCGCGGCCGATGTGACGAACGGACGGCTCTACAAAGCATGATCTTGGTTACCGGCGCCGCCGGCTTCATCGGCTATCACGTTTCCCGGAGCCTTCTCGACCGTGGCGAGGACGTTCTTGGCATCGACAACCTCAATGACTACTACGATCCGGCACTCAAGGAAGCGCGGCTCGATCGTCTCCGGCCGTATCCGAATTTTCGTTTTCGCCGCGACGATATTGCGGATCGCGCTGCTATAGAGGCGGTGTTCGCGGATGAGAAGCCGCAGCGCGTCATTCACCTTGCCGCGCAGGCCGGCGTCCGTTACTCGCTGACGAATCCGCACTCCTATGTGACGAGCAACCTGGAGGGATTCCTCAACATCCTGGAGGGCTGCCGCCATAATGCGATCGAGCATCTCGTCTACAGTTCTTCGAGCTCCGTCTATGGGGCGAACGTTACTCAGCCCTTTTCCGAGCACGACAACGTCGATCATCCCGTCTCGCTTTATGCGGCGACGAAGAAAGCCAACGAGCTGATGGCGCACTCGTACTCGCATTTGTACGGACTGCCCACGACCGGCCTGCGTTTCTTCACGGTGTACGGGCCATGGGGCCGGCCGGATATGGCCCTTTTCAAGTTCACGCGCGGCATCCTGGCCAACGAGCGAATTCCGGTCTTTAACAACGGTGAGATGATCCGCGACTTCACCTACATCGATGACATCGTCGAAGGCGTAGTCCGCGTCCTGGATCAAGTCCCCACTCCCAATCCAGCATGGCATCGGGAGGATCCTGATCCGGCCACCAGCTATGCGCCATATCGGGTGTTTAACATCGGCAATAACCGGCCAGTCCCACTCCTCGATTGCATCGCCGCACTGGAATGCGCACTCGGGAAAACTGCGATGCTGGACATGCTGCCGATGCAGCCCGGCGATGTTCCTTCGACGATGGCCGATGTCACCGCTCTCGAGCAAGCGGTCGGGTTTCGCCCCAACACGACGCTCGACACTGGCATCGCCCGATTCGTGGAGTGGTACTGCGAGTTCTACGGCGTCGAAGAGGGCCGGCGCACCAGACTACAGGCGGAAAAGTGATCGGGATGGTGCGGCCACGGCTCGTCTCCGCCATTCCCCCTTCTCGCCGCATCCGTCTGACGAACTGCAAAGCGACGCTGCTACTGGCGATCGATCGGTTTTCATGTTTATCAGGCCGCTCAACGATTGAACACTCATGAACCGAGCCCTCAACCAGGAAGTCCGCTATCGCATCCTCAAATACGTCGCGGATCATCCCGATGTCACCCAGCGCGAGCTCGCCAACGAGCTCGGTGTCAGTCTTGGCAAGGCCAACTACTGCCTCCGCGCGCTCATGGAGAAAGGGTTGCTCAAGGTTCGTACGTTTAGAACTAGCAAACGCAAGTCGGCCTACGCGTACATCCTGACGCCGATGGGTATCGAGGAAAAGATCAATGTTACGTATGAGTTCTTGCGCCGGAAGATCTCGGAGTACGATCTCCTCTCCAAGGAGATCGAGAAGCTGACCGACGAGGTCCGGGTTCTCGCCGCTGAAGAAGGCCGTTCTGTCTAACGCCGTTACCTTGATCTGACTGACCGCACCGATACTCGAATGGTTTGTGTGGTTCTCTGGAAACTTATGAGATGCTATAACGCTCAATATCAGGCCGAATGATCTCGCCTCGATTGGAATGGAAAAGATGAGCATGTCCAACGCGACTACGAGTCGCAAGAAAGCTCTCGTCACAGGTATCACAGGACAGGACGGGTCCTACCTGGCCGAGATGCTCATTGAGAAAGGCTACGAAGTCCATGGCGTCATCCGCCGGTCGTCTTCGTTCAACACACAGCGCCTCGACGGCCTTTACCAGGATCCCCACGACTCTGACCGGCGACTCATTCTTCACTTCGGTGATCTCAACGACGCTTCTTCGCTGAACCGGATCCTGCGAATCGTCGACCCGGAGGAGATCTATAACCTCGGCGCACAAAGCCACGTCAAAGTGTCCTTCGATACTCCGGAGTACACGGGCGAGGTTACAGGCCTGGGATCGACGCGCCTGCTGGAGGCTATCCGGGAGCTCGAGATCCGTCCACGACTCTACCAGGCATCCTCGTCCGAGATGTTCGGAAGGGTCATGGAGACTCCTCAGAAAGAGACGACGCCATTCTATCCGCGCAGTCCTTATGGCGTTGCCAAAGTGTATGCATTCTGGATGACGGTAAATTACCGCGAAGCGTACGACCTCTTCGCTGTTAACGGCATTCTCTTCAACCACGAGTCGCCACGCCGGGGCGAAACATTCGTCTCACGCAAGATCACTCGGGCAGTGGGTCGAATCAAGCACGGTCTTCAGGAAAAACTCTATCTCGGCAATCTCGATGCAAAGCGGGACTGGGGTTACGCCAAAGACTATGTCGACGCGATGTGGCGTATGCTTCAGCAGGATGAGCCTGAAGACTACGTGGTCGCTACTGGAGTAACCAGGACGGTCCGCGAGTTCTGCGTATTGGCGTTCGCGCGCGCAGGCATGCAACTCGAGTGGCGCGGAACAGGCCCCGATGAAAAGGGTGTTGAGCCCCACAGCGGAAAGACGGTCGTCGAGATCGACCCTCGCTACTTTCGTCCGACTGAAGTCGATCTGCTCCTCGGAGACGCGACGAAAGCGAAGGAGAAGCTCGGCTGGACTCCTTCAACCAATTTCGAGCGGCTCGTGGAACTGATGGTTGACGCCGACATGGAACTGGCTGCCGATGAGGCACGGCTCAAAGAAGGACGATCAGCGGGCCAGCCGGATTTTGAAAGGGTACGTCACTGATTACCGGAAGCAAGGAGTTCTGGCGGGACCGCCGCGTCTTCTTGACGGGAGGTGGCGGCTTCCTGGGACGCTTCATTCAAGACGCTCTCGCTCGTAGAGAACCGGCGGAGGTTCTTGCCCCGTCGTCGAAGAAGCTCGACCTTCGCGACGCGGCCTCCGTTCGGCAGTTTCTTGCCGAGAAGCGTCCGAACATGGTGATCCATGCAGCGGCCGTCGTAGGCGGAATCGGTGCGAACCGGCTTCATCCGGGGCGTTTCTTCTATGACAACGCCATCATGGGGATACAGCTCATCGAGGAGTCGCGGCTGGCAGGCGTCGAGAAGTTCGTCTGTTTGGGTACGATCTGCGCGTATCCGAAACATACCCCCGTTCCTTTTCGCGAAGATGACCTGTGGAATGGCTATCCCGAGGAGACGAACGCACCTTACGGGGTCGCCAAGAAAGCACTGCTCGTGCAACTCCAAGCCTACAGACAGGAGTATGGATTCAACGGAATCTTCCTGCTTCCGGTCAACCTCTACGGACCGGGCGACAACTTCGATCTCGAGTCGAGCCACGTCATTCCCGCCATGATCAGGAAGTTCCTCCAAGCCAAAGAACACGGCGACAAGCAGGTCGAGCTGTGGGGCGACGGATCTCCAACGCGGGAATTCCTCTACGTGGAGGATGCAGCTGAGGGGATCGTCGCTGCTGCCGAAAAGTACGATTCACCAGCTCCCGTGAACCTCGGCCGTGGCGAGGAAGTCCCGATCCGTAAGCTTGCCGAGGTCGTCGCGCGCGCCGTCGATTACACCGGAGAGATCGTCTGGAATACCGCAATGCCGAACGGCCAGCCGCGACGCATGCTCGATGTCACACGTGCGTCGAACGAATTCGGCTTCCGTGCGCGGACCGGGCTCGACGAGGGACTACAGAAAACGATCTCGTGGTACCTGCAAAACGCCGGCGCTAAAATTGCTCGGTGAACTGACGCATAAGATCGAGGTTGCGTCCCTTCCGCCACCATTACCACCGGCTGTAAAGCGTGAGGCGGTTCGTTCGCCGGGTATTGCAGACGCGTCAGTCACCGCTTAGGAAAGAACCAATGATCGCAAGTGTTCTGAATCGTCTGGTAGGCTCGTTGCTGAGCAGGCCTCTGGCTTCGCCATCGGACCAGGAACGCGAATCACTCGACGAACTTAGAGCGGCGTTTGATGGGTTTCCCGTGATCGACACAACGAACGTCCTTGAGACCGAAGCAGCATGGTTCGGCTATATGAATCGTGTACGGGAGCGAGTTCTCAGCAACGATCCTCGCAAGTTCCTGCGTTGGGATCTCATCCTGGAAACGATGTTTATCAGCTACGCGCCCTATATCTCAAAAGAGCTAGCCTATTTGAAGCAGCGTTCGGACTGGGCAACTCGTTGGCGAGAAGCGATCAGGGAATCACCGGTTGGTCAGCCGCTGCCGTACATGTTGTATCCCGGTGCCAGTGGAAGCACGATTCATCACGCATACCACCTTGCGACTTTTGAGGAAAAGACCGGCGATCGCGTTGAGAACTTAGATTATGTGGTTGAATTCGGTGCTGGCTACGGTGGCATGTGCCGTGTGCTGTTTAACCTTGGTTTTCGTGGCAAATACATATGTTTCGATCTTCCGCCATTCGCAGCAATCCAACGGTACTACCTCAAGACGGTCGGTCTGCCGGTCGTGGCGGCGGGAGAATTGAGCGAGGCGCCTGGCGTGACATGCATCTCGGAGATCTCTAAGCTCGAAGAGATTCTGAAGGGTGTGGGCAACGGTAAGCGAGCGATGTTCATGGCGATGTGGTCGCTGAGTGAATCGCCAGTGGCTATCAGGGACTCCATTCTGCCGCTGGTTTCTGGGTTTCAGTCGTTTCTAATTGCGTATTACGATCGCTTCGGTGAAGTTGACAACACCGATTTCTTCCGCGAATGGCAAGCTCGTAATACGCAAGTACGTTGCCAGAGCTGGCCGATCGCCCACATTCCCCGCAACACGTATTTGGTCGGCCAGCGGTCAGAGAATGCCACTCAGTCGATAACCTGAGACGACTGGGTAATTGCTCCGAAGCGCATCGACAGCTGATCGTAACGGCGATGAAGCGCCATAGCTCCAGCAACAGATCGCTCGTCAGATCACCGCGCGTTGTGAAGAAAGGAAGTTACAGCTCTCCCCCGAGTATGGTGTCGTCCAAGAGATGAAGTTCCAGTTGCAGTCCACGCGGACAAACCGGGCGCTCAGCGGTCTGGCGGTCGACTATTTTGGTACGATCCTCAATATCGGCTTGTCGTTCGTGGTGACGCCTTGGCTGGTCTATCTGCTGAAGCCTGAGCTTTACGGATTCTGGATCGTTGCCGCCCAGGTTCTGTTCTGGCTGAATCTGCTTGACGGCGGAAGTGGCTTGTACCTGGTAAAGGCGATCTCGCGCTATCAGCAGAGTCCGCAACAGGTGAATCGAGCCATCGCCACGGTGTTCTGGACGTACGTGTTGCTGGCGATCCCGACGTTGGGCATCGGATGGGCGGTGGCGCCGGCGGTAAGCCGGTGGGCGCATCTAGCGGCTGCCAACTCGAGCGCGGGCATTCTCGCGTTTCGGATTTCCGTTATTGCCGCTACGGTTACCCTGGTGGTCGGTCCGACCTTCCAGGCTGTCCTTTTCGGGTATCAGAAGCTTGCGGCGATGAACACAATCGTCTCGTGCGTTGCGGCGTCGGCTCTGCTCTGCGGGTTTGTGTTTCTGAAGATGGGTGGCGGGATTGTCTCGCTGGCGGTCGCGCAGCTGATGGCGACGTGGGCTGGCGCTGCCGTAACCGTCATCTTTGCACGGCGGTTATGTCCCCTCAACCTCTCTCCGCGCCAATTTGATCGCGGCGAGGTGCGCGAGATATTTCACTTTACAGCCTACTTTCAGATGTCGAAGGTGGCATTCGTCGGAAATATGTTCAGCGACGGCTTCTTGATCGCCGGCTCTCTCGGTAGCGCGGCGGTATCGATTTACTCGCTCACGCAAAAACTGGCGATGTCGGCGTCAACCTTCATTTCGAAGATCGTTGGCGCGGTGATGCCAGGACTTGCAGAAATCTTCGTCGTTCGGGATACCGAGAGAATTCAGGCGGTGACGGTAAGGCTGGTCAGCATCATGGCGCGCGTGAGCATTCTCGCCTTCATTCTCCTGGTGGCCGTGAATCAGCGATTCGTGAACCTATGGGTAGGAAGGCAGTATTTCGGCGGGATACTGATCACGTTGCTATTCTCTTATGTTGTTCTGAGGAACGGGTTGATCGGCACATTTTCCGCCTATCTCTTTTCAACAGGCGATCTGAAGGCCTGGGGCTGGTTGTCGCTGGTCGAGGCGGCGACCAAAATTTCCCTGACCATTTTCCTCCTGCCCCGAATCGGAATTGTTGCTCCTGCTCTAGGTACTGCCGTCGGCGGCCTCATCACCACAATCTATCTGCCCGCCAAGATCGCCTCAATGTCCGGTCTCGGTGTGTCCGATCTTTTCTGGCAGGGTTTGGCGCCTGCAGTGTGGAGATCCATTCCCACCGTCGCTCTCGTTGTTATTCTCTATCTCCTGATTCCGCAAACCTGGGGATGGTCTGCTCTTCCCTGCATCGTGATGCCGGCGCTCATCATGAACACCTTTTGCTTTGATCGGGAGCTATTAGAACGGTGCTGGGTGCGGTGGCGTCTTCGGACGGTGTCCGATTAAATAGTTCAACGGGGAAGGACACTTCCCTAAGCTTATTTGGAGGCAGAACGTGGCATCGGGTTATTGGGCAAATCGCAAAGTCTTGGTTACCGGAGGAGCGGGATTCATCGGCTCGTATCTCACCGAGCTGCTTCTCGACGATGGTGCCGTGGTGACCGTTGCAGATAACCTCTCTCGCGGCCGGTTGGACAATCTGGCCGGCATGCTCGACCGGATTCACTTTGTCGAGTGCGATCTGCGTTATCTGGATGTATGTGAGCGGGTTGCTGCCGGGCAGGACGTCGTGCTCAACCTCGCTGCGCCGGCATTCGGAGTTGAATACAGCATGGCTCATCACGGGGAGATGCTGACCGATACCGTGTTAATTGGGTTCAACATGCTGGAGGCTTCGCGTCGGTGCGGCGTGCGACGCTTCCTCGTCGTGAGTAGTTCTTGCGTCTATCCTGACGATGCCGCTCTTCCCACGAACGAGTCCGAAGGATGGCGAGGAAGCCCCGAGGCCGTCAATGCAGGCTACGGTTGGGGGAAGCGCATGGTTGAGTTGCAGGGACAGTACTACGCCCGCGAATACGGGATGGAGGTGGCGATTGCGCGCCCATTCAACGCGTACGGGCCGCGAGAACGGATGGAGAAAGAGAAGGCTCATGTCATGCCTGCACTGATCCAAAAAATTCTGAGCGACGACGATCCGGTGATCGTTTGGGGTAGCGGAAATCAGGCACGAAGTTTTGTTCACGCCCGGGACTTTGCGCTGGGTCTCAAGTTAATCGCCGAGCATCACGCCGTCGCCGATCCAGTAAACCTCGGACATGATCGGGAAACGTCAATCCGCGACCTGGCCGAGCGAATCGTCCATCTGAGCGGACGCAGTTGCAAACTTCAATATGACCTCAGCAAGCCCGAGGGAGCGACGCGCAAGTCGGCGGATGTGCAGAAACTTCAACGGGTCACAGGCTTCACCCCAGCGATCGTGTTGGATGACGGTCTCACCGAGATGATCAGCTACTTTCGGGAACTGACCGGCGCACGGTGAAGGGAACGGCACATCAATCAGGTCGCATGCGCAAGCCTGAGCGGAAGTTCATTCTCTTTCATGCTGTTCGCGCGACGGAGGCAACATTTTTTGACGAAAACTCCAGGGATAATTGCGCTCAGCCCTTCATCGCGCTCCGAAGACGTTGTCAGGAGTTGGGGTATACGCTCGATGTGACGAAGGAGCAGCCGCTCGACGAATGCGAATGGCTTATCTTTTGGGATGTGGACAGTCTCGGCCCGATGGGCGGGCTCGAGTGGCTGGTCCATACTGCAAAACGGCTGATTCGAAGGCGTCCTTTTCGAAATCTATACCGTGAGGCACTCGCGAGCGCTCGCAGGCCAAGGATGGCGCTCCTCGTTGCAGAGCCTCCTTCAATTTCCCGGAAGAACGAGAAGACTGACGTGCACGCTGCCATGGACGTCGTGCTTACCTGGAATGAGTCATGGCTCACCCAAGGTGGAAAGTATGTCAGGACGATCCTGCCGGTGACATCGGAATTCCCCAAGCCGGACATAGTAGAATTCCACAGGAAGAAGCTCCTCGTGGACATTTCAGCCAATAAAACGTCAAGCTACGACGGTGAGCTCTATAGTACGCGGCGGGAGGCGATTCGTTACTTCGAGCAGCGGTTTCCGGATGACTTCGACCTCTTTGGAGTGGGCTGGAACACGAAGCGCGGTTGGAGACGCGGTATGGCGGGTGCAGATGACAAACACCATTACACGTCATATCGCGGTCCGGTCGCTCACAAATGGGACATAATGCCTGCGTATCGGTTCGCGATCTGCTATGAGAACGCCGCCCTTCCCGATTATGTCTCGCAGCGGGTCTTTGATGTCTTGCGATGCAACTGCGTTCCGATCTACTGGGGAGCGACCAACATCGGGGACTACATCGACCCGGGAGCGTTTGTCGACCGGCGTCGATTCTCGTCGAATCAGGAATTAGGCGACTATCTGGCTGGGGTCGGCCCGATCGAGTATCAGGCCATGATCGAGGCGGGCCAACGCTACATGAAGACCGACCGTTTTCTCCAATTTCTGGCCGAGGCCTGGTGCGAAAATCTTCTTTCAGCTCTGGGCCTCGGCAAACCGTCCGAGAGTATGTCGCCATCACAACAGGCTCGATAGTTCGGTAGAGCGGCCGTAGATCGTCACGAGAAAAAATGAGATAGCGATTTATAGATTATGGGGACTCTTGGCGTACATTCCAGAATCTACGTAGCTGGTCATACTGGACTGGTTGGTTCAGCTCTCGTCAGGCGCTTGCGCGCAGGGCAGCATGAAGACTTGATCCTGAGGACGAGGCGTCAGGTAGACCTGACGCGACGAGACGCTGTCTTTCAACTGTTTGAGCAGACGCGGCCGGAGTTTGTCTTCATCGCTGCCGCCCGCGTGGGAGGCATCGCCGCGAATATGGCGGCGCCGGTGGAATTCCTGGTAGAGAACCTGGATATCCAAAACAATCTTCTGCTCGCATGCCAGCATTTCCCGGTCACCAAGACACTGTTCCTTGGCAGCTCGTGCATTTATCCAAGGGAGGCGGCGCAACCAATGCAGGAAGAGTGCTTCATGACGGGACCGGTCGAACCTACCAACGAGTCCTACGCCATTGCCAAGATCGCCGGCATACGACTGGCCCGCGCGCTGCGCGAACAGCATGGAATGAACGTTATCTGTGCGACACCCAGTAATGTTTACGGGCCGGGCGATCACTTTGACCTGGTGCGAGCGCATGTGGCTTCGGCCCTCGTGCGGCGGATCAGCGAGGCGGCCCGGGACGGGGCGCCGTCTGTCGTCGTTTGGGGAACGGGGAGCGCACGGCGGGAACTGCTCCACGTCGATGATCTTGCTGACGCCAGCTTGTTCTTGATGGAGCATTACGACTCGCCGGACTTGATCAACGTTGGGACCGGCGAAGATGTGACGATCCGTGAGCTCGCGGAAGCCGTCGCGCGCGTAGTCGGCTACCAGGGGCAGATCGAGTGGGACACAACTAAACCAGACGGGATGCCGAGGAAGGTTCTCGACGTGACGCGACTCCACAACCTCGGCTGGCGGCACGCCGTTCGTCTCGAGGACGGTTTGCGGGGTCTCACAGATGAGTTCAAGGAGTGGCAGTCCAGCGCTCAGGTGGCGCACGCATGAGAAACCTGGGGGACACGGAGTTCTTGAGGGAGCCGCTCCAGGCGTTGATGAACGAGGCCTCTCGCATCAACAGCTACAAGCCACAGCGCTATTGGTACCCCCTGAGCATCGCCACATATGACGTAGACGAGGTTCTTGCGGCCGTCGATTCACTCTGTTCGTTCAAGACGACTATGTGGGAGAAAACGGCTCGGTTCGAAGAGGAGTTCGCGGCATTTCATGGCGCGGCCGAGTCGATTATGGTCAATAGTGGTTCGTCTGCCGATCTGCTCATTGCCTTCGCGTTGACAAACCCGGCCAAAGGGCTCCTCCAAAGGGGAGATGAAGTCCTCTTGCCGTCGGTCACCTGGCCGACACAGATCTGGTCCGTAATGATGGCGGGGCTGAAGGTGCGGCTCGTTGATACCGACCCGAAGACACTCAATGTGGATCTTGACGATCTCGAGGCGAAGATTGGAGAGCGGACCCGCGCAATCTCGCTTGTACACCTGATGGGCAACCCGTGCGACATGGATCGGGTGACAGCCCTTTGCCGTAAGCATGGACTGATCCTGATCGAAGATTGCTGCGAGGCCCTCGGCGCGCGCTTTGACGGACGGGCTGTGGGAACCTTCGGACTCGCAGGAGCCTATTCCTTCTTCTTCTCGCATCACATAACGACACTGGAGGGTGGGGCCGTCATCTGCTCGGACCCGGAGCTATCCGATCTATTCAGGCTCCTTCGAGCTCACGGTTGGGCCCGGAACACGAAGCACACGGTCCCTGTCATCGAGGACGGCCTCGATCCGCGGTACATGTTCCTCAACTGGGGTTTCAACCTGCGTCCGACAGAGCTTCAGGCGGGGTTCGGGCTCGAGCAGTTAAAGCGGCTCGGAGGTTTTCAGAAACAGCGCCTCACGAACGCGGCCTACCTGCTGGATCACCTCGGACAATACAGTTCTCTGCTCCGCTCGATCGACGTACATCCAAAGGCCGAGTGCTCATGGTTCGCCCTGCCGTTGATGCTCAGCGAGACATGCCCGTTCGACAGGTCAGCCTTTCTGGAGAACCTGGAACGAAACGGCGTCGAGACGCGGCCGGTCGTAGCCGGGAATGTCGCAAGACAGCCAGCATGCGCTCTGTTTCCCGATCTGCAGGAAACGCACCTCCCGGGCGCGGACATGGTCCACGAGAGAGGCTTCTATATCGGCTTGCACCCATTCGCAGCGATAGATAAGCTCGATCGCCTGATCGAGGTTCTTGACTCCTTTCTGCGGCCATACGCTTAACTCCGGATCGGGGCCAAGTCTCCTGCATCCGAAAGTCCCCAGAAGATCACGACCGAGGCCCATGTTCGGAAAGATACTGTTCTCCAGTTTGCCGCGCGAAAATCGCTACCTGTACCGATTCTGCAAGAAATACGTCGACCGCTATCGAAATGAGAACAACGACAACATGCGGAGCAACGGCGAGGCGGAGTTCATGGCTTCGGAGTTGCCCAGTTGCCGGACTGTTTTCGACGTCGGAGCGAACGTCGGACAGTGGGCGACCATGGCTCTGCGGGTAAATGCCTCGATCGCTCTGCATTGTTTCGAGCCCAGCCGGGTTACCTACGAGCGGCTCGTGGCCAACTCTTTTCCGCCAAATGTCATATGCAACAACATCGGGCTTGGGTCGGCCTCTTCTGTGAGTCAGCTCCTGATCTTTGAAGACGGGTCGGGATTGAATTCACTCTACCGGCGCGAAGGCCTCGAGGCAGGATGGGGAATCGGAGTCAATGTCCGAGCAGAGAGCGTTCACCTGGAAACTCTCGATAGCTATGTCGAACGCCGCGGCATCACATCCACGATTGATCTTTGCAAGATCGATGTCGAGGGACACGAACTGGAGGTGCTTCGGGGCATGACCGCTACGTTGAAGCGCCGGCAAATGGGGACGATCCAGTTTGAATATGGAGGCTGCAACATCGACTCGCGCGTACTCTTGAAGGATATCTTCGCCTTTCTCAAGGCGCACGACTACGAATTATACAAGATGCATCCGAAAAGCCTTCGGCACGTACCCGGTTACGATCAACGGCTCGAAAACTTTCAGTATCAGAACTGGGTGGCAAGGCGATCGCAGTGATGGACGAGCCACGGGCCGTAATGCGGGAGAAGCAATGAGGCCATATCGCCCCGCTTCCGGGGATTTGGACTTCGCTTTGTGGAGCCTGTGTCGCTAATGGCGCAGGGGGTTACGTTCGTAGCTTCGCTCTACAACGACGGCTCGAAAGAGCGAGGTCTTTCCTACGAATACTACAATCTGTTCAAGCCACTGGAGCAGGTGGCGGGCGCCGTCAACACGTTCGACTTCATGCAAGTGACACGGGATCTCGGTAAGGCGCGCATGAATCAGACGCTGCTCGAGATGGTGAAGCGTGACCGGCCGGCTTTGCTCGTGATCGTGCCCTTCAGGGACGAGTTTGATCCTGCCGTGATGGACGAGCTTCGAAGCCACACCACTACCGTCGCGTACTTCTTTGACGACGTATGGCGTCGTGAGTTTTCTGAGTTCTGGGCGAAACACTTCACATTCGTAACGACCGCTGACGTGAGAGGTGTCCGTCGGTTTCAGCAGGCCGGCGCTGACAACGCGATCTACTCGCCGTTTGGCTGTAATCAGGAGATCTTCGAAAAAAGGAACGCTGAAAAGATCTACGACGTGGCATTTGTTGGTGGATATCACCCCTACCGAGCGTGGTGCATCCGGCAATTGCGGCGTGCCGGGATCAAGGTGGCCGTCTGGGGACAGGGGTGGGGCTCAGGCCGGGTCGAGCAGGAAGACCTGGTCCGGATCTTCAACCAAGCCAGGATAAATCTCAATTTGTCGAACTCCGTGTCGTGGGACCTGCGTTACGTTCTGTCACTCAGAAGACCGGTTCGGGAGACGATGCGAACATGGAAAAATACGGCGCGATCGTTGATTGAAGCCGATTCGAAAACGCGGGAACAGGTAAAGGGTCGCCATTTTGAGATTAGCGCCTGCGGCGGATTTCAGATCTCGTTTTATGTAGAGGGGTTGGAGCATCACTATGAAATCGGCGAGGAGATTGTGCTTTTCACGTCGCCGGACGACCTCATTGAAACGATACGCTACTATCTGAAACACGATGCAGAGCGCGAAACAATTGCGTCTCGCGCATACCAGCGCACCATCAAGGAGCACACGATGGGGCATCGTTTTCGTGAGTTATTGACGCATATCGGCCACGCAGATCTCCTGGTGAGCTCTTGAGGACGAAGTCGAGTATCGCCAACGCTAAGAAGTCGCTGAAGGCATGAAAGATATTACGCTTGTGTGTTTCCGAGAATGAGGACTCCGCTCATTTCAGAGCTTCATGGGTGTGCCACGCTACGATGGCTGGGACGATGGTGTTCCAGAGCATGACTGAGCGCCGTCCAATGTTTTCGGTTGTGATTCCGACGCTGAATCGTGGGCCGAGACTGCTACGAGCGGTTGGCAGCGTCTTCGCGCAGACTGTCCACGACTTCGAGGTCCTTGTGGTCGATGATGGTTCTGATGATAGTGCCGCGCTGTTGCAGGAGAAGTATGGGAATGGTGATGTGCTGCGCTATCTGCGTGGGCCCGGTCTGGGCGTCGCGGCTGGCCGGAATTTGGGAATCGAGCAGGCGCGTGGGGACTACATCGCCTTCCTCGACTCCGACGACTTGTGGTATCGGACCAAGTTAGAGCGCGTTGCTGCGGCAGCTCGCGAGCATCCGGAGGCTGGCCTCTTCTACTCGAGGATGGATATCGTCACTCGCGAAGGCACGCACATTCGGACACCGCCAATCAGAATCAGTAGCAATGCGTATCCTGCAGTCCTCGCGGGAAACTTCATCTTCAACTCGACCGTGGTTGTCAAGAAGCTGTGCCTCGACGACGTCGGTGGCTTCGACACCAAGCTCAGCGGATGTGAAGACTGGGAATTGTGGATCCGTGTGACCCGCAAGTATCCGGCTGTGTTGGTTCCGGAGACCCTCATCGCCTACGAGCACCTGTCGGCGGGGAGTTTTACCCGGCGCTACGATGCTTGGATTGCCGCACACGATGAGGTGATTGCAAAGTCGCTGGCAGCGGACCCCACACTGTCAAAGGGGTGGATCAATAGGATTCGGGCCGGCGTCTGCTATGCAAAAGGTTCTATCTACCTTGAAGCGGCTGAAGAGCCGCTAGCTTTGCAACAGTTCAAGCTTGCTCTCCGGCAGGACTTCCGTCGATGGCGCGCGCTTGTGTACGTCCTCGTCCTTTCGTGGACCAAGTTGCGACGCTGTATTCCGCATCGGGTGAAAGTGCTTCTACGCCTTCCCGGGACGCAGCCCTGATCGCACTGGCAGTCACAGCGTCCAGGATACTCGACGGTAAGCTTATCGGCGCGTCCGTTTTTGCTCTCGTCGCTGGCATCATCGGCTGGTTCGGCCGACTGAGTTCGCGACAAGGTGTACGTCGATCATCGTGCAATCCAAGTTTGCACTGATTTTTTGACTATCTACTTACTGGTTTCTCGCGGGTTGCGCGAGAATTACGACGTCAAGAGGCGATTTGATCGGTAAACGAGCGCTGATTCTGCACGTCGGACCTGAAATGCCTCCAGTAGGAGGTATGGCTGAGTCGCTCTATCGGTTGCTGCTCACGCCCAACGTTGCCACCTTCGAGACACGGGTCTTCAACACTTCAAGCGGCGACCCTGCGGCACCGACCGGACCCAAGGCGCTGTCGCCAAGTCGAATCAAACGCCGGCTGTCCCTGATCCTCCGGCTGGGAATAGAGGTGTTGCGCCGTCCTCCGGCAGTGATTCACTTCTACTTCGGTTCTGAAAGCTTTTTCAACCAAATCGCTGACATTTTGCTCATGTACGTGGGCGCGATTAGGCGAGCTAAAATCATCATGCACATCCATACTGATCCGGCGGAGGCATCTATTCCGGGCCGTCGGCGGATCACACGCAGGATATTTCAGCTTGTCGCGAGCGGCGTGTCCGTCGTATTGGTCCTCACTCCTTCGCATCTGGCAACGGTGCAACCCCTTGCGCGCGACGTCGTTGTGTTGCCGAATACGTGCGACGAGGGCTTGCTTCGCATCCCATCGCGAGAGCGGAGCGAGGCGCCTATGCGCTGTCTGTTCCTGGGTCGCCTAACCGAGGCGAAGGGTATTTTCGACTTGCTCGGGGTCGCTCTTCTTCTCCGTGAGCGACAGGCAAGGATCGTGTTTGACGTCGCCGGACTCAGCACTTCGGCCGACGATCAGGCGCGAATCGACCGGGCCATGGCCAATGATTGCTTAGACAACGTGGTTTTTCATGGAAGCATATACGGAGAGGCAAAGCACTCCCTCTTTGCTGCCGCTGATGTAATGTTCGTACCGAGCCACTTCGAGAGCTTCGGTATTGCAGCCGTTGAGGGTATGGCTGCGGCAATGCCTGTGGTTGCCTCTGCGGTCGGGGGACTCGTTTCCATCGTGCGCGACGGCGTGACTGGCTTCCTGGTTCCCGTTGGGGATCTACGCGCAATGGCTGACCGCCTCGAACAACTCGAGGGCTCGCCGGAAACACGCATGAAGATGGGCGAGGAGGGGAGGCGGTGCTTTCAATCTGACTATTCGGCCGAAGTCGCCGGCAGGACCGCGGCAGGGATCTATTGTCAGCTCCTCGATCGGGAATCTTCCTTCCGGCTGTAGCTTCAGTTCTGGATGCGAAGAAAATAGCACCCCAGGAGTCAGCCCTCAAGTCTCTTGCGAAGCGAATGACGCACACTATCGGGCAGTTTGCTAAGCGAGTCTGGAGTACGTTCGCCTTCATCATGCTGGCTGTCGCGAGTCAGCGGTCGGCCTTCTATTCGAACGGTCGGGTGGTAAAACTGACCAAACACGCGTTTTCGCATACTAATGACGCCGTCTCTGGTACGACGCGATTGGACGTGGCCATTCTCGAAATGACCGGTCGATACGAGGAGGCCATCAGTCGCGGCGGGGTGCTTCTTGACCAACGCGCGAATGACGAAATTGTCCGTGTGCTAGTCGATCGAGCTCTACGCGCCGATGGGCGGCCGGTGGAGGCTGGACGCTTATGGTGGGGCCAGCCGCAAACCGAGCAGCTGGTGGTGGAGCTTCGCCGGGCAGCTCTGACCCACTGGGCCAACAACGACCTGCCGGGTGCCGAGAGGATCTTGCGCGGCGCGATTACAATGGAACCTCTCGATTGTGGAGTCTGGAGCGATCTTGGGAATCTCCTCATCTGGCAACCCGAACGTCACGCGGATCAAGTTACGGCTCTGAGCGAAGCGGTGCGCCTCAGCCCTCCCGGGTCGGCGGTATTCTTTCGCAATCTTGGGCGCCTCGAGTTCGTTCTGGGGCGATACCGCGAGGCCGCGGCGGCGTTTGTCATCTATCTTGGCCGCGAGGATTCTAGTGTCGATCGATATCTTCTTCACGAATCGACGAGGCTGCTGCAAGAGCATGGTTCCCCGGGCTCAGGATAGTTCCTCACGCTCGTGCGGAGCCTGACGCAGCGGCCAGGCGAACGGTTTGAAACGCACCTCAGTCATCAGCGACAGAGAGAACAGCTTGAGCGCAGGCAAATCTACTCTAGCGAACGTCATGGGTGACGAACGCGCAAGCCTTGATGTCTGCGTTGATCTAAACGACGTTGGCCAGGGATTGCAGTTCCCCGAAGGACACAGGACCAAATCGGGAGGAATACGCCAGAGACTGGTGTTGCCGTGGAGTCTAAAGAGCGTAGTGCTCTTGAGCGTTCTCAGTGAGATCGTGCATGGCTGGCTCACCCACACGCTAGGAACGGAGTTCTATGCCCGATTCTCCGTTGGTGAAGTCGTCAAGGGAGCGATGCTGCCTCTTCTCGTATGGGCAACGTTGAGAAGGGCGAACCAGTTTCGAAATCAAATGATTCTCTGCGCCATGGTGATGGTTGGCGTACTCGCTATCGTCCAGGTCGTGCTTGGATTTACGACGTTGAGTGAGGTGCCGGCCACGATATTCTTCGGCCTCCGCTTCTTCTTTGGTCTCATGTTCTTTACAGTAGTGCGGGATGTCTTGCCGCGAGGAACGGTGTTGTTTGAGCGCTGGATCCGCTTCCTGAAGGCCACCTTCCTATCCTTCTATTCGGCGCCGATTCTCCTTGCGACCTTCGGACTGCTGGGCTTTGCTCGCGGCGATCGTGATTTTGCCTTTGAGGGCTTGATTATGAACCACAACGACGTTGGCGTTGTGATGCTCGCACTTGCGCCGTTTTTTTTCTCCTGGCGCGGCCCGATCGACGCACTCGCTGGTCTTGTGTTTTTCGTGTCCGCGCTTCTGTTGGGGGCTAGGACAGTCTACTTAGGTTTCGCGTTCGAATTGCTGGCAGGTTGCGTTCTCGCTGTCTGCTTGCGACCGCGCGGGCGGCGCTCCAGAACTACGACATTCGCAGTAGTAACGACTGCATTGACTTTTGCGGCCTTTCTGGGAGCGGCCATTCTCTTTTTTGCCAGCGATCGCGGCAGACAGCTGAGCACCGGTCTGATCAGTGGTTTGGCCGCAATTGGGGGTGCTGGATCGGGAGGGCAGGTTGCGGATGTTGCTCGTGGCCTGGTGGTCTCCGAGCGCCGCGAGGGTGCCGAGCAGTTCCTTCTCTGGCTGAGCAACCCTCGCAACATTCCGGGTGTGCTTGTTGGGGGCGGAGCCAAAGGCTTTGGTCTGCGGACGGAAATTGATCCGATCGACATCCTCGTAGGCTTGGGACTGCCGATGCTCGTGCTGATCTATTCGTTCTGGTTCGCGGGGCTGCGGTCGATATGGAAGCGCAAGTGGTTTCCTAACCGAACCAGGAGTGTGATCTCGCTGACTTTTGTGATTATCGCATCGGCCGTCTCGGGACACGCGCTGTGGCCTGCGGCGGGTGTCTTCGTCGGTGCAGTGGCCGGAGCTTCCCTTGCTGGAGGGCAAGGCGGCTGGAGGGGACGCGATAACAGCGTCAGCGGCACGATCTAATACCTTGTTGACGCTCGGCCAGCTCGAGTTCATTGCTCGTCGCTTCGAACGCGCAGCGCACTGGTCCACGCTGAAACACGATCAGCGCGATGATCTCAAAAGACCGGCTGCCAACATGGTGATAGCTAACAAAAGAACTGTCAAATCATCGAAGAGGGGGATTGACTCCACGCTCGGTAACGCATATTGCATTTCCGCCAATGCGCCCGTCACATGTGAAAATGTGCCGTTGGCCACGTTGACTGTAAACAACTGTCCAGTGTTCGAGACAAAGAAGTATCGTCTGCCCACGGGATCAAAGGCCGCCGCGGGACTAGCATACCCGGTCACACCCGTGTCAGTGATGAGCGTCGCGGTGCCAGTCGCGGGATCGATGGAGTAGATGCCGACGTTTCCAGATGTAGGTACGAAACGGTGGCCGTAAAGATTGGCAGTCAGAGGATCGTACTGAAGTTCGGCCATCGAACCGGTCACGTGCGTGACTCCACCGCTGGCCACGTTGACCGTAAACAACTCGCCAACATTCGAGACAAAAAAGTATCGCCTGCCGACGGGATCAAAGGCTGCCGCGGGACTAACGTACCCGGTCACAGCTGTGTCAGTGATGAGCGTCGCGGCGCCAGTCGCAGGATCGATGGAGTAGATACCGACGCTTCCAGATGTAGGTACGAAACGGTGGCCGTAAAGTTTGGCAGTCAGAGGATCGTACTGAAGCTCGGCCATTGAACCGGTCACGTGCGTGACTCCACCGCTCGCGACGTTGACCGTAAACAACTCACCACCATTCGAGACAAAAAAGTATCGCCTCCCGACGGAATCAAAGGCTGCCGCGGGACTAGCGTACCCAGTCACACCTGTGTCAGTGATAAGCGTCGCGACGCCAGTCGCGGGATCGATGGAGTAGATGCCGACGTTTCCAGATGTAGGTACGAAACGGTGGCCGTAAATAGTCTGCGCCACAATTGGGATCGGAAGCGTGACCAGGATGGCGACAGTCAGTCGAATGTACAGAATTTTCATGGAAGCTCCATTCCGGATCTCACCTTTGGATCATGACGACAGTGGCGACTACCGAGTTCGGAACGGCTCGCGTCTGCGTACCAGATCCAAGCTCGCTGGTGCGAAGCCGGACGCCGAGTATAACGCTTGCGATGACGCTCGAACCATCTTGTCCGCCGTGGCCATTCGGGATTGGTGAGTATCGATGACGACCTCTGAACATGGAGCCTGACATGGCGGGAGAGGCTTGTCATGTTAAGCCGACGGTTGGTCACTCAGGCGCGAGTCGATGAAGATTTTGATGCTGAACCATAACGTCGCGTGGAGTGGGGGCACGTTTCTTCGGGCATTCCATTTCAGCAAGCACCTTGTGGAGCGCGGACACGCTGTCACTCTGATGTCGACCTCGCCCAGTCAGCGGTGGCGACTGGAGCGCGAATTTCGGGACGGCGTAGAGATGGTCTACAGCCCCGACCTGTTTTGGGGAATGGGACGTTCCGGCTGGGATCCGTGGGACACGCTTCGGCGAATGGGATTTCTTTGGTCGCCCCGGTGGGATATTGTTCACGCATGGGATACGCGGCCTGCCGTCATATTGCCGGCGCTCTTTGCTCGATGGCGTTCGCGCTCAATCGGCTGCGAGCTCGCGATCGACTGGTGTGATTGGTGGGGCAGAGGTGGCACACAGACAGAACGTCCGGGCGGGTTATGGCGCTACTTGTACAACCCGATCGAGACATTGTTTGAAGAGCGTTTCCGGAACTGCGCAGACGGCACCACAGTAATATCGAGCCCATTACGCGAAAGGGCTGAGGAGCTCGGAGTTCCGCCTTCCATGATTCGCCTGTTACCGCAAGGTTGCGAGCCAGCGCGAGAACGCGAGGGCCGGTTCGATGCCAGAAGGAGCCTTGCGATTGAAGAACGCCGGAGCGTGCTGATCACTATTGGGCCTCTTAACATGAGCGATGCCGTACTTCTGTTCCGAGCCATGCATGTGCTGCGAAAATCTTCTCCCAACCTGCAGCTTTTCATGATCGGCAACCACAGAAGCAAAGTTCCCGAGGACCTTAGGGCGGACGGAGTCGTCGTCGAGACGGGCTATGTACCAGATGATATTCTGCGAACGTATGTGTCAGCGGCCGATGCATTGGTCGTTCCGTTGGCAGACACGATCGCGAGCCGCGCTCGGTGGCCATCCAAGGTTAGCTCGTGTCTTGCAAGTGGACCGGTGGTCGTCATGACCCGCGTCGGCGACCTCGCTGTTTTGCTTGAGGCGGAGGGCGCAGCCATTGTCTGCGACAACAATGCCGATGCTCTTGCCGAAGGTGTTCTGGAAGTGATGAACATGCCGCCGGAGCGGAGAGCACAAATTGAACAACGTGGCCGGACCCTCGCTGAGAGAAGATTGAGTTGGCCACTCTTGACGCAGGAGCTTGAAACGTTTTACCAGTCGCTGCGGGATTCGGCAAATCCTGCAGGTCAGCCGAACGCTTGCTGACGTCCGATCCTCGTGACCATAGGCGCTGTCCATGATTCCCCGTCGCTTTTTCTGGATTCTCGACTTCACGGTGGTGGCCTTTGCTTTCTGCATGGCGTATGCGCTATGGCCGGCCCTCCATCGAATGTTGGGTGAGGTCCGACTGGACTGGCTGCCATTGTCGCTTCGGCCCCTCGAAACGACCGGAGAACTTCCGCCGTTTCGGGTGATCGCGCGAATGCTGGCGGTGGCCGGCGTGGCAACCATCTTTATTCTGGAAGCGGAGGAAGCCTACCGGCCGCTGCTGCTGCAGAGTCGGGCGCGGGTCGTGCTTTCGGCCCTTTTTGCTCCTGTGGGTGCCGCCGGGGTGATCACGCTGTTCCTGTTTTTCGAGAAGAGCGTCGACTGGAGCCGGCTGTTCCTTGTGTCCTTCATGGTGTTCGGCTCCTTCGCGCTCGTCCTCTTTCGTGTATCGCTTCGTCAGTATCTGGCCCAGCGCCGAGCGGCTGGGTTTTACACCAAGAACGTGCTCCTGGTCGGTCCGCGCGCAGCGATCCTTTGGATGGAGAACTATTTTGCCGAAGCGGTTCCGGTGACCGAGTACTGCATCGCCGGCTATCTCGCCATCCCGGAGGTCTCGGACGGCCCGGAGCCCGGAGCGCAATTGATCGGACACGCCGGGGAACTGGGTAACGTACTGATCAGCCATCCCGTTGACGAAGTGATTGCCGTGCAGCCGAACGGGAATGCGGAGTGGTTGCCTGACGTGATCGCGAGTTGCGATTCCCTCGGAATTCTCCTGCGTGTCGTCCCTCAGGGCCTTTTGTTCGGGAATCTGCGCACACTTCGTGCGCTGTTTCCCTTTCAGCTCCTGCATCTTCCCGCGATCGTTCTCGCGCCGCCGCATTTCGACTCCGATGCGCTCTTCTTCAAACGGCTCTTCGATATTGCCATTTCCGCGGTTCTTCTACTCTTGTTCTCGCCTCTGTTTCTTTTGATTGCGGTCGCGGTCAAGATCACCGATCGCGGGTCGGACGTCTTTTATCGCTGGAATGTGATTGGACGCAATGGAGCACGCTTTACGGGATTCAAGTTTACGACGATGTACCGAGACGCGGATGACCGGAGGAATGATCTTCTCGACAGGAATGAAATGACCGGGCCGGTTTTCAAAATCAAGAAAGATCCTCGGATCACGCCGCTCGGGAGGTTCCTTCGCAAATACAGCCTCAACGAGTTGCCGCAGCTGTGGAGCGTGCTCAAAGGTGATATGTCGCTGGTCGGCCCGCGACCCGCATTCCCTCATGAGCTCGAGGGTTACGGGTTCTGGCACAAACGAAAATTGAGCATCCGCCCCGGTATCACGTGCCTGTGGCAGGTTCGTGGTCGCAACAAGATCTCGAACTTCGACGACTGGGTGACCATGGATCTCGAGTACATCGATAACTGGTCGCTCTGGCTCGACTTCAAAATCCTGATGCGGACGGCGTGGGCTGTGGTCGCAGGCACCGGCTCGTAGCACGGGATGATTCATGAATGGGTGGCTGCTATCCCGAAGGTGTCGATCTGAGCGGTGGAACCCGAGGGAGGAGACCCGCGGCGAGCCCGATCTTCTTGGATCCAGGGTTCCTTGCCGCTTTCGCCACCTCCCGGAGTCGCCGACCAGCGTGCGATCTCGGAATGTGGAAGAAGGACTGCGTGTCGCGTGGTTCTCGGATGGGACAGCTTTCGCTGGTCGAATCAGTCACGTTTCCTGAACGAGGCGATCGTTCGTTGCTCCTCAGACCGAGATAGTTCGCGAAGCGGGGTGAAGCCGCAACAGTCTCATCGGGGCGTGCCATCTCAAAAAAAGCTATCTCTTGCTGCCGTAAACAAATACTATTCCGCATTCCAAGGGGAAAAACCATGAAAAACGTTTGTACTCCGCAGAAAAGGACCGGACTAGCTGTTCTTGCTCTGATCGCTGTTGCCGTTCTGGCCCCGCAAGCCCACGCCCAGTCGCCGTGGGTGGAGAACTCGGGGCTAATCTCTCCAACCAATCCGAACGCATCGGTCGCTATTGGAACGACCGCTCCCTCGTCGAACACGTTGAACGTCGTCAACAGCGCGAATGCGTTCTTCCAGGTCAAGTCGACAAACTCGGGCGGCGCCCCGCACACGTCGCTTGCCGCCTTCATCATGGATCGGGGGAACACGACTTCAGCCTCGTCTCTCAACTTCCGAACCAATGGCACGGACATTTGGATCTTCGGTATGGCAGCGTATGCCCCCGGCAGCGACTTCCAACTCGGCGATTCGGTGGCTCCGAAGTTCACATTTACGACCACTGGTAGAGTCGGCATCGGGAACACCGCACCGGCGGCAGCGCTCGACGTAACCGGCTCTGTGAATGTCACGGGCTCGATCACGGCGGCCTCAGTGATCGGCGCCGTGTACCAGGATATCGCTGAGTGGGTTCCCACCACCACGAAGGTCACACCGGGCACCGTCGTCGTCCTCAATCCCGCAGCCTCGAACGAAGTGATGCCCTCCTCGCAGGCTTACGACACAGGCGTAGCAGGCGTTGTGTCGGCACAGCCGGGTGTCATTCTCGGACGGGCCGGCGAAGGGAAAGCGGCAATCGCGACCACCGGTCGCGTCAAAGTGATGGTCGATGCGAAGCAGAGCGGCATCCACGTCGGCGACCTTCTCGTCACCAGCGATGAGCTTGGCGTGGCGATGCGGTCCGAACCGATGGAAATCAACGGCCGCAAGTTTCATCAGCCCGGCACGGTACTTGGCAAAGCGCTTGAGCCTCTGGCGTCGGGCCGAGGAGAAATCCTCGTGCTGCTCTCGCTACAGTAATTGACTCGCCCTCCACTTCGGGCGCGATGCCAGTCATCGCGCCCGATCTTCGATTGACCGGCAGCACCCCGGCGATCGAATGCGCGAGCCTCTTGGCCGCGAGCACAACCACTCCGAAACAATGAAGGCACTCGTTACCGGCGCTGCCGGTTTTATCGGAAGCAACGTCGTCGACCGTCTCCTGGACGACGGTCACGAAGTCGTTGGCTACGACAATTTCTCCACCGGGCAGGAGCGCTTCCTGTCTCACGCCCATCGATCGGACGCGTTCTGCATGGTTCACGGGGACGTGCTTGATCTGCCGCGACTCAGCGCAGCGATGTCGGGATGCGATGTCGTGTTTCACTTCGCAGCTAACGCCGACGTTCGCTTCGGGCTCGATCATCCGAAGAGGGACTTGGAGCAGAACACCATCGCGACGTTCAACGTGCTGGAAGCCATGCGCGCTACGGGAGTGGAGCGAATCGCCTTCTCGTCGACCGGCTCGATCTACGGCGAACCGATCCTCTTTCCTACCCCGGAGAACGTCGCGATGCCGGTCCAAACTTCACTTTACGGGGCGTCGAAGCTCGCTGGCGAAGGATTGATCCAGGCGTATTGCGAGGGCTATGGAGTAGAGGGCTACATCTTTCGCTTCGTCTCGATCCTCGGCGAGCGTTACTCGCACGGGCACATATTCGATTTCTACCGCAGCCTTCGCGAGAATCCGACCGAGCTGCGTGTTCTCGGCAACGGCCGGCAGCGCAAGTCCTACCTCTACATCCAGGACTGCATCGACGCGATTCTGCTGGCGATGCAGACTCCGGTGGCCCGCGTTCACGTCTACAACCTGGGGACCGACGAATACTGCGAAGTGAATCAATCCATCGGTTGGATCACGGAAAGCCTCGGCGTCGCGCCCCGGCTGTCGTACGCCGGCGGTGAGCGTGGGTGGGTGGGCGACAGTCCCTTCATCTTTCTGGACTGTTCGAAAATCCGCGGTCTCGGGTGGACGCCAAAAGTCACGATCCGCGACGGGGTCATACGGACTCTCGATTATCTCCGAGCCAATCCATGGGTTTATGAGGCGCGCGCTTGAAGGTTTGCGTAGCCGGCCTGTGGCATCTCGGCACGGTTACGGCGGCCTGTCTGGCATCGGGAGGTCACAAGGTTGTCGGCTGGGATGCGAACGAACAGACGATCGTGGGTCTTGCCCGCAATGAGCCTCCCGTTTCCGAGCCTGGCCTTGCGGAACTGGTGACGCGTGTCGCCGCGGAAGGGCGCTTGCGATTTACTGCCGATGCTGCGGACGCGTTGCGGGAAGCTGAAGTCGTCTGGATCACGTATGACACACCGGTGGATGACGACGACCAGGCGGACGTCGGCTTCGTCGTTCGATCCGTCGAATCGCTTCTGCCTGACGTTCCGGCCGGCGCACTCGTTCTGATTTCCTCGCAACTCCCCGTCGGATCAACGCGTGTTTTCGAACAAAGAGCGGCGGGGCTCGAGATCACGTTCGGCTACTCGCCCGAGAACCTCCGACTGGGGAAAGCGATCGAAGCTTTCACGAAACCTGATCGGGTCGTAGCGGGCGTCCGCAACGAGCGGGACCGGGTGCGCGTGACGTCGCTTCTGGCGCCATTCACGGACCGCATCGAGTGGATGAGCGTCGAATCGGCAGAGATGACAAAGCACGCACTCAACGCCTTTCTGGCGACATCCGTTGCGTTCATCAACGAGATCGCGTCCATCTGCGAGCAGGTTGGTGCGGATGCCAAAGAAGTCGAGCGTGGTTTGAAAAGCGAGCCTCGCATAGGACCGAAGGCCTATCTCGGGCCGGGTGGTGCGTTCGCAGGAGGAACGCTGGCGCGCGACGTAGTCTTTCTCGCTGCTCTAGGACGTCAGCATGACGTGCCGACGAATCTGATCAGTGGCGTGAAAGCGAGCAACGACGCGCACCGCGGGTGGGCTGCACGCCGGTTGCGCGATCTGATCGGCGATCTCACAGGTGTTCGCATCGCCGTTTGGGGACTCACGTACAAGCCGAGCACCGACACTCTGCGACGTTCATCGGCGATCGAGCTTTGCCGATGGCTTGCTGGGGAGGGCGCACGAGTGGGCGCGCACGATCCCGGAGTGGAATCGGTCGACGTGCCAGGCATTGACCTTTTCAAGGACCCGCTGGAGGCGGCCTGCGGCGCTTCTGCGCTCGTGGTTATGACCGAGTGGCCGGTCTACCGCACCTTTACGGGCGCCTCCATCGCAAACGCACTCAGCGGCCCAAAGATCATCCTCGACGCGAACCGGTTTCTCGGCGAGGAACTGGCCGCAACCGAGAATGTTGTCTACGCAACCGTCGGAAAGGCCGTCTAATCCATGACCTACGATCTCACCGGCCGCTCAGCGATCATCACCGGAGCGAGCCAGGGCCTCGGGCTGGCCATCGCGCGCGCCTACGTCACCGCCGGCGCGTCCGTGCTCATCTGCGCGCGTGATGCCGCGGCGCTCGCTGCTGCGCGACAGGAGTTGGTGCAACTGGCAAGCGAGGAGTCTCGCGTCATCGCCGAATCCGCCGACGTGACGAATGAATCCGACGTCGACAGGTGCGTCAAGGCCGTCTTCGCAGCGTTCGGCCGAATCGATATTCTCGTAAACAATGCAGGCATTTACGGTCCGATGGGGACGATCGACGAGGTCGACTGGACTGCATGGGTTCGTGCCATCGAAATCAATCTGCTCGGATCAGTGCTTCTTTGCCGCGCCGTGGTGCCATACATGCGCCGGCAGGGCGGCGGCAAGATCATCCAACTGTCCGGGGGTGGAGCGACGAATCCGCTGCCCCGTATCAGCGCATATGCGGCGTCGAAGGCGGCGATCGTACGCTTTGCTGAAACGCTGGCCGAGGAGTTACGCGACGCTCATATTGACGTGAACTCTATCGCGCCGGGCGCGCTCAACACCCGGTTGCTCGACGAGGTTCTTGTCGCGGGTCCGGAACGCGTGGGCGCCTCGTTCTACGAACGTTCGGTCAAACAGAAAAAAGGCGGGGGAGCGGGTTTGGAGCGAGGCTCGGAGCTGGCGCTTTTTCTCGCCTCCGCTGCGAGCGACGGAATCACTGGAAAGCTTGTAAGCGCCGTGTGGGATCCTTACGTCGAATTCCCCGAGCATCTCGATGACTTGAATTCCAGGGACATCTACACCCTGCGACGCATCGTGCCGTCAGATCGCGGCTTGAGGTGGGGAGGGGAGTGACCCGGGGCGGTTCGAGGCCGGACAGGTTCATGATCAGTGAGCACAACAGCAGCAGTGGCGGGCGAAGAATCGTCGCCGCCTTCGTTCGTAGCCCGACAGCGCTCGCAGTTCTCGTAGGGCTCGTCGCGGGCGTCGCCGACGTTGTTTTCATCGAATCGAATCTCGACGGCAGCCGCGTAATCCCCTACCCCGCGGCACTGACTTGGACCTTCATTCCGTTGATCTGGGTGACGCTCTGCTTGTCTGTGGCGAGCCTGTTTTCGATTCCTGTTTTGCGCCGGCATTTGACCGCGGCACTGGCGGTCAGCGGACCGGGTCTTCTATTGATGAGCCGATTCGTCCCGCTCCTTCGCCGGCCGATGGGACTCGGTGTCTCCGCGGCATCGGCGATCATTGTCGCAATTGTCGTTCTTCTTGTGGCGTGCGTCTGGCGTTTCATGCCATCGAACCCCGCCTTTGAAGTCCGCGCCATCGTGCTGGCGCTTGCTGGCATCGCAGGACTTGCGTGGTATTCACGGACGTCGGTTCGTCTGCCTGGGCCGACGGGAAACGCGATTGCTGGCCAGAAGAATATCGTTCTGATCTTTCTCGATACAGTTCGGTACGACGACGCGCTCCAGATGAGCGCAGTGCGCGACCTTGCCACGCGCGCTGCGGTGTTTGACAACGCCTGGGCGCCGGCGTCGTGGACCTTACCGTCGCACTTCGGCGTTCTTACCGGCATGGATCCCTGGGTCGTCCGTTTCGACGGCGCCCGCAGTCGCTTTGACCCGGCGGGAATGACGCTCGCGCAAGTACTCGGGGTCCACGGCTACACAACAGCCGGAGTTTTCGCGAACCCTCTCCTGCGACGCGGGAGCGGACTCGCTCGTGGCCTGCAGCAGGCGTACGTTGCCGAGTCGTGTGTTCTTTGTGCATCAGGAGTTGTGCATATCATCGACCGTGTCTACTACCACGCAGGCTTCCTCAGTCCGATCTGCGATTGGTTCACGGCACCAGAAGTCACGACTCGTGCGGTCGACTTCGCGAGCCATGCCCAGCGGCCGTATTTTCTCGCCATCAACTACATCGACGCGCACAGTCCCTACTACGTCGAGTCTCGATGTGGTGAAGAGGGACGAGCGAGCAGAATGAACGATGCCGATATTTCCCAGCTCCTCGAAACCGTCTATGACAAAAAGCCGATCGCGCCTCCAGTCGCCGGGCGCAGCCGAGAGCAGTACCGTGCTTCGATCCGCTGCCTCGATCGGTCGGTGTCTGCTCTCCTGGCGTCACTTGAACGTGAGCCCGACGCCGCCAACACGATCGTTGCCCTAATCGCCGATCATGGTGAGCAGTTCGGGGAGCACTCGATGATCGGACACGGGAACTCGCTGTATCGACAGGTTCTCCACGTGCCGATGCTGCTTGCTTTACCGGGGCGCCCGGCGGAGCACGTCAGTGACCCCGTTTCGATTTCCGACCTTTATCCCACTCTTCTGCAAAGAGTCGGGATCCCAGGCGTCGGGCCTGGATTGCTCGATGCTCCTCGCCGGCCGGCAGTAGCCTTCTACCGCATCTTTCTCCAAGGTCTCCCTCCGGAGCCCGCATTCAGTATTGCTAGTTCTCGTTACCATTTGATTGCCTGGAAGAGCGGCCACGAAGAGCTTTACGCATACAGGGACGATCCAGAGGAATTGCATCCACTGCAGCATTGGGACGATGCCGAAGTCGGTCAGCTTCGGCATGTTCTTGCCGAAGCTGCGGCTCGAGAAGATTCCCGGGCTGCTGAATTCAATTCGCTCGGATACCTTCAATGACCGTTTCGAGGGCGGGACGAGTTGCGATCATCGGCTGCGGACTCATCGGCTCGAAGCGCGCCAAGTCCCTTGGCGAGTCCACGCTCGTCGCCTGTTGCGATGCCATTCCTGATCGTGCGGCGGCGCTTGCGCGTGCGTGCGGTGCGACATCGCAAAGCGATTGGCGTGACGTCATCGCGCGCGAGGACGTCGACATCGTCATCGTCGCAACGACGAACGAATCACTCGCACCGATTGCGCTTGCCGCGATCGAGGCAGGCAAGCATGTTCTCGTCGAAAAGCCAGGCGCTCGCTCGGTCGGCGAGATCGAGCCGCTCATCACAGCTGCAAAGGTGCGCGATGTGCGCGTCCGTGTCGGCTTCAACCATCGCTATCATCCGGCGCTGCAGAAAGCACGTGAATTGATCAGTGATGGTGCTTGCGGTGGCCTGATGTTCGTTCGAGGACGTTACGGCCATGGCGGGCGCATCGGGTACGACAAGGAGTGGCGCGCCGATCCAGCGCTGGCCGGCGGCGGTGAGCTGATCGACCAGGGCGTCCACGTGATCGACCTGGCGCGCTGGTTCCTGGGCGACTTCACGCGTGTCGAGGGCTACGCCGGAACCTACTTCTGGCAGATGCCGGTCGATGACAACGCATTTCTTCTGCTACGCACCGAGAAGAACCTCGCTGCGTTTCTTCACGTGAGTTGCACCGAGTGGAAGAACCTCTTCTCGTTTGAGATCTACGGCCGCACGGGAAAACTGGCCATCGACGGACTGGGCGGCAGTTACGGCGTCGAGCGGCTGACGTACTATCGCATGTTGCCGGAGATGGGACCTCCTGAGACGACGTCGTGGGAGTATCCGCGCGGCGACGATTCCTGGGGGCTCGAGTTTCGCGAGTTTCTCGACGACATTCAAAAGAAGCGCACTCCATCGGCGGGGCTTGCCGAAGCCCGAGCAGCTCTCGATGTGGTTCGCAAGGTCTACGAGGCGTCCACGAAATGATCATTGCCCGCAGTCCGCTTCGAATCACGCTCGGTGGCGGCGGCACCGATCTTCCCTCGTACTATCGTGAGCACGGCGGCTACCTTCTCGCGGCGGCGATCGACAAGTACGTCTACGTCACGGTCACGCGTCCGTTCACGCCCGGCATCTTTCTGAAGTACTCGCAGCTCGAGCATGTCGACGATGTACATGACGTACAGCATCCGATCATCCGTGAAGCGATTCGGATGCTCGATTTCAAAACGCCTCAGATCGAGATCACAACGCTGGCCGACATCCCGTCGGGCACGGGTCTCGGATCGTCCGGGAGTTTCACGACTTCACTCCTGAAGGCACTCTACGCGCATCGGCGGAAGACGATTCTGCCTCACGATCTTGCGCGCCTTGCCTGCGAGATCGAAATCGATCGGCTGCAGGAGCCCGTGGGGAAGCAGGATCAGTACATCGCCGCGCACGGAGGCATCACCTGCTTCCGATTCAATCCAGATGAGTCGGTTAGTGCGTCGCCGTTGCCGATCTCGTTCGACACCATGGCTGATCTCGAGGACAACGTGCTCCTCTTTTTTACAGGATTCTCGCGGAGTGCGGGCAGTATCCTCAAAGACCAGAAAGTTCGCAGTCAGGCTGGCGACGACGAAATGATCCGCAACCTCGACTACGTCAAAGATCTGGCGGTGCGAAGTGAGGCCGCGCTGGTCAACGGCAAGGTGGCCGACTTCGGCGTGCTGATGCACGAGCACTGGGAGCACAAAAAGCGGCGCTCCGGTGGAATGTCCAATCCGCAGATCGATGAGTGGTACGAGCTTGGAATCCGGAACGGTGCGGTTGGCGGAAAACTCGTTGGTGCCGGCGGGGGAGGCTTCCTCATGTTTTATGCCGAAGACCGCAACCGGCTGCGCCACGCCATGTCGCGTGCGGGGCTTGAAGAGGTGCGGTTTCGCTTCGACTTCGAGGGGACGAAGATCCTGCTCTCATAGCCGGAACCTCTCATACTTTCCCGGTTGCTCGGCCATGTTATTCTCACCAGAATCCTCTGGAGAATGATGTCCTACACAAAGCAACATCTCGCTGAAGCGTCGGAGGTTATTGCACGGCTTGACGCTGATGCCATCGAGCGGATGGCGTTCATGCTGGCGGATCTTCGCGAGCGTGCCGGGCGCCTCTTTTTTCTCGGCGTCGGCGGCAGCGCGGGCAACTGCTCGCACGCCGTCAATGACTTTCGGAAGATCGTCGGGATCGAGTCGTACGCGCCGACCGATAACGTCTCCGAGCTTACCGCGCGCACGAACGATGAAGGTTGGGAAACCGTCTTCGTCGAATGGCTCAAAACGAGCCGGCTGTCAGTGAATGACATGCTCTTCATCTTTTCGGTAGGCGGCGGCAATCTCGAGAAAAACATCAGCCCGAACCTCGTCCGCGCGCTGCAATACGCACAGACGATTGGAGCGAAAGTGACCGGGGTGGTCGGCCGCGACGGCGGCTACACCGCGAAGGTTGCCGACGTCTGCGTTATCGTTCCGACGGTGAATTCCGAAAATGTCACGCCGCACTCCGAGGCGTTTCAGGCTGTGATCTGGCACCTGCTGGTGTCGCATCCCGCGCTCAAAGCCAAACAAACCAAATGGGAGTCCGCGTCGCTTGAAACGAGCCGTGTTTCTTGATCGCGACGGCGTGATCAACCGCGCCATCGTTCGCGATGGCAAGCCCCATCCACCGCAGACGCTCCGGGAGGTCGAGCTTGTGCCGGATGCCTTGCCGGCGCTGCAGCGGCTGCGCGAAGAGGGATTCCTGTTGATCGTGGTCACGAACCAACCGGACGTCGCCCGCGGTACGCAGGAACGATCGATGGTTGAAGCGATCAACGGCCGCCTTGCCAGCGAGTTGCCGATCGACGAGTTCGTCGTCTGCTATCACGACGACGATGCCGCGTGCGAGTGCCGCAAGCCGAAACCAGGCGGCATCCTCGCCGCCGCCGCTCGCCACGGCGTCGACCTCAATTCGTCGTTCCTGATCGGCGATCGATGGCGCGATATCGAGGCCGGGCAGCGGGCCGGCTGCAGCAACTATTTCATCGACTACGGCTATGCTGAGCGCCAGCCCGTGCCACCGTTCTCGCGCATACAGTCGCTTGCCGAGGCCGTGGATCGCATCGTTACCCGAATCGCAACGGAGGTCTCATGAAAACGCTCCAGGATCTGAAGGTCAAATTGTTCGCCGACGGCGCCGACAAAGCCGGCATGCTCGAGATGTATCGGAAGCCCTTCGTGAAAGGGTTTACGACAAATCCGACGCTGATGCGCAAGGCAGGCATCACGGACTACCGCGGTTTCGCGCACGAGATTCTGACAACGATTCCCGACCGGCCGATTTCCTTTGAAGTTTTCTCCGACGAGTTTGACGAGATGGAGCGGCAGGCGCGCGAGATCGCCACATGGGGTGCGAATGTCTACGTCAAGATTCCGATCACCAACACGCGCCGCGAGACTGCATACGAGCTTGTACGCTCGCTTTCGCACGACGGTGTGAAGGTGAACGTGACCGCGATGATGACGCTCGATCAGGTTCGTGCCATCGCTGATGCTCTTCGCGGCGGGGCGCCGAGCAACGTCTCTGTGTTCGCGGGTCGCATCGCCGATACCGGACGCGATCCGATGCCGATCATGGCG
>Ga0247666_1000064_pt1 | contig 55352 bp, 81 predicted proteins | sample CNK07_metaG_FD_183025 | JGI IMG/M metagenome (GOLD analysis project Ga0247666, IMG submission 183025) | Soil microbial communities from Purdue University Martell Research Forest, Indiana, United States - CNK07 | ecosystem: Environmental > Terrestrial > Soil > Temperate forest > Bulk soil...
GTATCCAGCGGCCAAATAGACGGCTTGCAGAACGAGCGTGTACAAAAAGCGGCTGTTGATTCTCATAGGGCTTCAATATCAAATTCCGAAGGCTGGACCAGCGTTTTGCCGCGTTCACAATCGAAAAGCTCAATGAAGGTTCGCGCACCTTCCGGCAAAACTGATTTCACTGGTCCGTAAGGATTGACGCCATTGGTTTTGTGAATCTCGCCGCCCGAGCTAACGTGCCACGGTCCACCAGGCAACTGACGATTGAGCGCCAGGGCCACCGGGCAGCGGTAGCCGTTGCAGGGTTCGCCTTGCTCGATGTCAGCGGCGGTGATAGAAAAACGCATGGAGTCAGCCTTTCCCGTTTCGGCGTTTCAGGAAGTACAAAAATGCGCGGAGGTTGCCCGGGTCTTTCTTGCGGTCAACCAATCCCAGACCGCGCAAATCCTCCAGCCGGTTATTAACGGCGGTATTTCCTTCGGGAAGTTGCAGTCGTGCGGTAACGTCGGCGGGCGTGCCTTCTTCTAAATCCTCCAAGGCTTCGAGGGTTTGGAAAAGTTCATCGCCGAGTGATACCTTGCCGCCGTGTTCACCGTGACATTTTGGACACCATATCAAAGGTCGTTTCATGCGGATTATTTGTCTCACCAAAACGAGTAATCCGCAATGGTTATTTTTTGGACATTATCAAACACCCTGAAAACATTGGACAGGACCGCGCTTTTTTATTCCTGAAAATAGTTTCACTTTTCTGTTGACTCTTTCACCGTTTTGAGTGAAACTGTGTTCAGTGACAGCGAAACAATAAACAGAAACAACATAAAATTATGCAAGACTTCACCGCAACGTATGACCCCGCCGACAATAAAATTCGTATTCGTGCCACCTCGCGCCTGCCAAAAGATTTATATGATCGGGTCCGGGCGCATGGTTTCATATGGGCGCCGAAACAAGAATTGTTCGTGGCGCCGATGTGGACACCGGAGCGGGAAGATTTAGCCTTGGAGTTAGCGGGCGAAATCGGCGACGAGGATACAAGCCTCGTAGATCGCGCCGAACAACGCGCCGAACGTTTCGGGGATTACAGCGAAAGCCGCAAAGAAGATGCCGCGCAGGCTCATGCGGCGGTGCATTCCATCTGCGACGGCATCCCGTTGGGCCAGCCGATTCTAGTTGGCCATCATTCCGAGCGCCACGCCCGCAAGGATGCCGAGCGAATCGAAAACGGTATGCGCCGAGCGGTCAAGATGTGGGATACCGCGCAGTATTGGCAGAGCCGCGCAACCGGGGCGCTACGCCTCGCCAAATACAAAGAGCGGCCCGACGTTCGCGGGCGCAGAATCAAAGGCATTGAAGCGGACAAGCGCAAAAAGGAACGGACAAAGGCCGAGTACGAAAAATGCCTGCGTTTCTGGAATGGTGAATTGAAATTGCGAAACCCCGCAACCGGCGAATCGCGCCCGCTGGAGATCACCGAAGAAAACAAGGCAACGATTGCTCACGTCCTGGGCAACAGTTCCGACTTCGGTTATTTGCCCGTTATCAAGCAGGCCGACGGCTCGGGCGACTGGCACGCATACGACGTTCTGCGGCCAGATGAAGAACGGTACAAAGCCTGCCCCGCCTGCACCGTTGCCCAATGCCAGGAAGCCGCCCGCCGTCTTTATCCTCAGTGGATCGAGCGTTGCAACCGCTGGCTGAATCACTACGCAAACCGAATTTCGTACGAACGCGCCATGCTTGACGAGGGCGGCGGACTGGTTGGCGAGAAGATCGCCACACAGTACGAAGTTGGCGGCCGGGTCAATATCCTGCGTTATGGCTGGTCGCTGATTGTCCGGGTGAATCGCCGGGCCGGGGTGGTAATGAGTTTGACGATTGCGGGTGTAGGCTGGCGCAGTATCGGCTTGGAGGAAGTGCAAGGCTATCAGGCACCGAGCGCCGAAGATAACGCCAAGGTTAAAGCGGTCACAAAAACGCCGCCGCTGTGCAATTATCCCGGCGAAGGATTTTTGCACCAGACAAAGGAGGAATGGGAAAAGACGGTGCCGCAATGGTCCGACTTCCCCAAGTATATCACCGTGAAAGGCACCGAGACTGCGGGAAAGCATCGAGTGAGAAATCAGTGCGAAACGGGTAAGGAGTATTACAAAACCAAGCCCGTTTTCCTGACCGATTCAAAGCGCGTTGATCCACCTGCGGCAACGGCACCCGTGAAGCTCGCGCCGTTCGTGCCGCCGCCTGACGAGGATGAACCCGCGCCGGTGGCAACGCCGAAAGCGGAGAACCCCGAGGAAGCCAAATTCGACGCCATGCGGGACAGTCTCAAGGCCGGGGTCCAGGTCGTGACCGCTCCGCAACTATTCCCCACGCCGGCAGACCTCGCCGCCCGGATGGTGGAAACGGCCTTTGAAAATGGTTGGGGTGTTCAGATCGGCGCGGAAATGAACCTCAAGTGTCGGGTGCTCGAACCGAGCGCCGGAACGGGGAACATTCTCGCGGCCATCGGCCAAGCCTCAAAGGAGCATCGCGCCTGCGGGTTTGAACTGGTCGCCGTGGAAATTAACCTCAACTTGGCGCACGCTCTCGCCGCAAAGTTTCCCGTCGCGGATGTTCGCCGCACGGACTTCCTAACTTGCAACGGGGACTTGGGGAAGTTTGACAGAATCGTAATGAACCCACCTTTTGAACGCGGGAGCGACATCGAGCATATTCGGCACGCTGTCGGGATGCTCGCGGACGGTGGCCGGTTGGTCGCCATCTGTGCCAGTGGTCCGAAGCAGCGCGAAGCCCTGGAACCGCTTTGCGATTCATGGACGGACCTGGAGCCGGGGACCTTCAAAGAGTCTGGAACGATGGTCAACGTTGCCATGATCGTCATAAACAAATAAACCAAAATGCAAAAATTCCTCTTTTCCAAATTCTATTGGCCCGTAACCCTAGGCATAATCGCCCTGGCGTGCTGGTGCTTTTACTCGGTGATTCATTGAACCATGAAACAAAAACTTTACATAGACGGGGGCGAGCCGCTTCTCAGTGCGTGGCCCGAAACGCTGACCGATGGCAGCGAAGTTTGGCAACTGAACTTTCGCGGGGGCGAAGTCCTGAACTGCCTCAACGAAGCGCGGGCCGATGAAGCTTTCCGGCTGATCGCGTTGGCCGTGAAGATCGGAACCGGGGAGGCCCTCGTTTTATGACCCGCCACCCACGCCCGAGAATTAAACCTTGGCCGGGAAGCGTTCGCCCTCGTGGGTGATCGCGGCCCGGACTGGGAGCGGATCGAACAGGAAACCAAAGCCCGCGAGCGTGAACGCTTGGAAGCGGAACGGATTGCGCGGGAGCAACAATCGGAAATGTTCACATGAAAGTACACTATTCCAGCAAATCAAACGAGTGGGCAACCCCGCAAGCGTTCTTCGACAAGTTGAACGCTGAATTTCATTTCACGCTGGACCCGTGCAGCACGGATGCAAACGCAAAGTGCGCCAAGCATTTAACCAAGCGTCAGAACGGACTTGCTCAGGACTGGCGCGGCGAGCGCGTTTTTATGAACCCGCCATACGGCAGAGGCAAGGCCGGTGTCGGTGCCTGGATGCGAAAGGCGCAATCCGAGTCAGCACAATTCAAAGGCGCGTTAGTGGTGGCCCTTGTGCCTGCCCGGACTGATACGAAATGGTTTCACGATTACGTTGCTGCTTTTGGTTACGAGGTCCGCTTCATTCGTGGCCGTTTGAAATTCGGAAGCGGTAAGAACTCCGCGCCGTTTCCGTCCATGCTGGTTATTTTCGACTCAAACACGCCGAACTATTTGAAGTATTTCCCGTTCACGAAATGACAATTCCCGACCACATAAAGCGTGACGCCGAAACCGCGGCCGAAGCAACCGCTCGCGGCGACTGGTCACTGGCAACGCATATCCGCAACCGCTATCGCCCAGGCTCGCCGGATCGAATACAATTTGACTGGATCAGCAAAGAACTGGCAACGCTGCAAAATAAATCTTCGCCAGTTGGACCCGATAAACATTGAGCGGAATTGGGGTGCATCATTTTTCTGTTGCAAATAATCCCACTTTGCCCCATAGTCGCATCGTTCACTTGAACCTGAACATGATAACAAACAAAAACATTTGCCGCCGTTCTCCGGTCTGCGCGTTTCCTCAAGCGCGTAAGGTTCAATCGGGGAGCGGCGGCGCTTTGAGGAAATAAGTTATGACCACAATTAAAATCCCGGACGCAGTTGCGGAGCAAGTCGTTAAAGGCATCATGGAGAATTTCCCGGAGGCGAGCAATGGCTCTGCTCTGGTTTGCGTGGGCTGGCGCTATGACGCCTGGCAATTCACGTTAGAGGACAGCGAGTCCGGCAAATCGTATCGGCTCGGAAAGGCTGCGCTCTTGAAAGCCTTCCCGCTGATCTTCACCGACAAATGGCCGAAAGGCTGCACCCAGCCGCCCGCGTCCAGTGATCCCGAAGTTTGGGACAACTGGCTTTGTCAGGCTGACGCGATTGACTTCGATGCCTTCGCGCAACTCGCCTGCTTGGGTGAAGTGATTTACGGCTAACCCCTTAACCCAAAACCAAAAAGTTATGAATACTGAAACGAAATTCACGCCGCCGAATATCAGCGATTACGCCAGCGGTTACGAGAACCACATGGTCGGGGATGCTGCTTTTAGAGACGGCACCAAATACCGATTCGTGATCCTCGACAGTCAAATAAAACACCTTTACCTCTACACCGGGCCGGATTATTCGCGTAATGACTTCGCCAGCCGTGCTCCGCGAAAGGTTCAAGCCGTGCTCGATGCTGCGTTGCCTCTATTCCCTGGCTCCGTGGCGCAGATGCACAAACGGCACGCTCAACAGGACGCCGACACCAAAGCGCAGAACGAAGCCGCGATAAAGAAGCAGAAACTTGAGCAAGCCGCGCCGGATATGTTCGAGGCGTTGAAAGAAGCGGCAGACCTGATTTATTGCTGCTCGCGGGTGAACGAGTTGAACAAGGAACATTTCCCGCATCGCTCGCCCGAATGGGTTTATGACCATCCTGACACACCGCGCAAACTGGCAATGAATAATTTGCTGGATGCGCTGAAGAAGTGCGAAAATGGAAAAGCCCGCGCCGCCCTCGCCAAAGCTTCCGGGCGGGAAAGTGAGGCCCGGCCGTGAAAGTTTTTGTGATTCAATCGAATGATGGGCGATGGATTAAGGATGGCGTTCGAGGCTTCGGCTTGACCAAGCGCACCGAACTGCGCCAGTGTTACGCCAGCTTGGAAGCTGCCCGGGGTGCTCTTACCGACGCATGGGCCAAGTTAAAGGCCCGTGTTCTGGCTCTGGCGATTCAAGAGGTGGAAATATGAACGCTCTGCAAACCTTCATTGCCTCCGTGCCCTGCGGCTTCCTGAAATCAACCGATATGCCCAAGCTGATCGAGCTGGACCGGCTTTGCCCGGTGCTTGTCCGTTGCGGTGGCTGCCGGTTCACTTGCGCGGCCCAAGACTGCGCCCACCTCATCAAGTGTATCGAGGCCAGCGGGGATTACTGCCGGGATGTCAGCTTTCCGACCGGGAGCGTTGAGCGGGCCGCGACTTGGGTGCCGGATAAGGCATACACCGATAAGCACGGCTACGGGTTCAAAGTGGGCGACCGCGTGAAGCGCCGGGACATTGCCGATTGCCCCGCCTTTGTCGTTGAGACTGTGCCCGAGCCTCCATACGTGCCGGGTATTCGAGCTGAGGGTGACACTGAGCCGGCTGTCATGTGGTGCCCGTCAAGTTGGCGCCTTGCCTGACCCGAACCGCCCACCACTCACCCGGCCGGGATTGTCCTGCGCCGGGTTTTTGCTGTCTTCATGGGCATGTCTTCGAGAGTTTAACCCAATGGTAACACGGCTCGGATGAGGGTCTAAAACAAGGTCCAATCCCCCTAGCTACCTTCCGCGGGCTCGTCCTGGGGCATTTGGTGAAGCCGAATTTCAGCCAAACCATTGCAAAATGCCAGAAAAGCCAATTTTGCCCTTCCTTGGCGTCTGGATGCCTCCAGGACGCGCCGGCAGAAACCACGCTCCCGACACTTGGGCCAGGACGGACTCGCCACGGCAGGACGGCGCCAGCGGTCAAAGGCGGGGCAAAATGACCAATGGTTACACTTAGGGCTTGACTCCGGGGACACAAAGGGCGTTATTTGGGCTGAAATGACCGCCGAAGCCTTGCAAGTCCAGCCAGAAGATGAAATCGAGGCGGAAACGGACGCCGCTACACTGGAAAGCATCCAATGCTCGCCAGAGCGTAGCCCGAAGAGCCGGCCGAACCGAGCAACCAGCCTCACCCAACTACTTGACATTGCCGAGGCAACATACGACAGGCTGATGAAGGAGCCTTTGGAGCCAGCGGATCACGCTGCCCTTGCTCGCGCGTTTTGCCTCATTGACGAGCGTATCCGCATACGCAAAGGCATTCCACTCCCGGGCCAGCTCCGCCCAGACCTGGTTCCCGGGAAGCGCGGGAAGCGCGAGGGGATCATTGACCTAGCCAAAGCCGGCAACTTCGCTGAAGCGGTCGAGGCGCCGAAGGCCACAAGCCAGGTTGCGCCGGCAGCCCCGAAATAACCCGCTTGTGCGCTACCTGTAGCGTACGCCCCGCTGGGAGTTATCTTCAAAGCACTAGAGAGTAGGAAACACTTGATGCCATTGGTCTATCTCACTATTGCGATATGAGCATAAGTGATATTGTGCGAATATTCGGCCTTTTCGTGCCTGTTTCGCTTGTGGTGTCGGATCGGTCTTGGTATCGTGATTCATGCAACTCGAACTCAAGCTTTCAGACGGCCAAACCGCTATCATCGAGACGGAGGAATGGAAAGAGGTCGTCGGATTTCCGCTCTATGACGTGTCAACCCTGGGCAGGTTCCGCCGTCGCTCCAATGGCCTGTTTATCACTGGCACGATAGCCAACAACGGATACCGTCATATCGGCCTAATGCGTGATGGCCGGCAGATCACTAAGCTTGCCCATCGCCTTATTGCCGAGACGTTCCTTGAGCAGCCATCCCCGGCCCATAGCGATGTGAACCATCAGAACAAGCAGCGTGCCGATAATCGCGTATCCAATCTCGAATGGATGACGCGCTCCCAGAACTCCAGGCACTCGAAGCAAAAATGAGGACTCTCTTATTTTTTCTTCGACCCGTCCCCGCGGTCCCCACCCCGGGAGTCCCGCCGCTCCGGTGAGCGCGTGAGTGACACCCCTACACCCGATGCCCCTACCCCTCAGTAATTCCCTACCCCAATCCCCCAACCTTCCATTACTCAACTCCGTTTCTAAAAAATAAAAAATCTCGATAATCAGAGAAGTTCTCCCTGAATTTCCAGAGGAACGTAGCAGGTGATGGCGTAACCGAGGTCTTGGTCGGGTTCGAAGTTGGGATCCTTGGAGAATCCGATGGAGCTCATGTCGGCCGAGGGTTTGTTTGGGATGGGCGGCCGGATGTGTCGGATGAAGGCTCCGCGGGCTTTGAGACTTCGGATGGTCTGCTCGTAATCGTTCGATTCGACCAGGAGTTTCTGTTTGTCCCATTTCTGGACAGGCTTATCTCCGTCCGAGTTTGGGTTGGCGTCCCAGAGGAATTGTGGGCGTTCGATCCAGGGCATGATTTTGTCTAAAATTCCGACCAGTATTCTCAGCGGGCGAGAATTCTCATTCTCATCCCCCTACGGGGATGATGAGAATATGAGAATCTCATCGCCTTTATCATGAGAATCTCACTGAGAAAATGAATGAGAAAACCATGAGAATTCAGCGCCGGTTATAGACGCATAATTCCTTGTTAAATGTGAGCTTTTTGGACTTCACAGCCGCAAATACATGGCGGTAAGCCGTAGCCTTGGAACACCCGCTTTCTTCCATTACGATTTTCACCAATTCCGACCTCGTCTTAGGACCGGAGCAGAATTCGGCTACTTTTTCGGGTGTTATGACCGCCTCATTCGACTTCTGGCCAGACATTTCAGACTCCCAGGCTTTGATGTCCACGTCCGGGTCGCACTCATAAATCATGGTTTCGGTATCCAGCCGGACAGCGAATGGCGGGAATTCTCTGCCATTTGAACATTTACCGCAGGCGAACACGAGCCGGTCGTTGTTATTGGCGTCCACGGGAGCAATGTTGATCTGGCCGCGAGCCCAAGAATGCAGGGCCTTGGAGTTTCGGGCGAAGGATGATCGGTCATACCCGATGGCTTTGGCCGCGCCAGATCGCCCGGTGATGGCGTGGTGTAGGACTACGATTCCTCGCATTGGGTTCGTTCTCCGTGAGATTCGAGTGAGAATTTGGAGTGTGGCCTTCATGTCCACGTCCTTATTCAAGTCGCCTACCGAGAACTCGTTAAGCGGGTCGAAGCAGATCACATCCGCTTTGCTGTCCTCGATTACTTCGGAGAGATTGGCGACATTTTCAGGGTTTTCCAGAGAGACAAACGAATCAATGTCGTTCTCGATGGTGTGAACCATGATTTGACGGTCAAACTTGTCCCAGGTTCCGTTGAGCCATGAATGCACTTTGCCCAAGTCGTGCTTGAGTCGCCGGTTTGAATTCTCAGTCTGCAGTACCAGCCATTTTAGATTCTCTCCCCCTGTTTCAAGCGCAAGGAATTTGATGCGCGAGGCGCATGAGGCAATGAACTGGTACAGCAAGCGCGATTTTCCGGTTCCGCCCGCAGCAGCGAATACCAGAGATTGACCGAGCGCGAACAGGCGGTCCCCTAGGATCACGTCGGAGTCGTCAAAGGTCATAGCCATAATTTCAGACGGGCGCCGGACGGTAAGGCGTGGAGCGTCCACCGGGCTTTTCAGATCGTCGAGCGACCGCTTGGTGATGCCGATGATTTGCTCGGCCATTTCCGGGTGGGCGTCAAGCGTCTGGCTGGCCTCGGCCGCGATTGACTTCGCCCGCCGATGCTGAAACTGCTTCCACACGTCCTCGGCCTCCAGTTCGGCCAGGGAAATAATGAGCGGGTCAGAGGTCAGGTTGGCGAAGAACTGAATGCCTCCAATCTTGTCGAGTTCACCTTTGGCTTCGAGGAACTCTCTGACCGAAGCGCCATGCACAGGCTGGTCGTCCACGCGCATGTCGTAAATGGCCCGGGCGATGATGGCGTGTCGCTGGTCGTCGAAGGATTCGGGCGCATGGCGCAGCAGGTTGCTGATGTTGGGCGGGAATGTCTGCGGGCACTCGTTTATCAACCCGGCGAGGATGCTGGCTTCTTTGCGGTGAAGGCTCATAGGAGGGAGGCTTGTTGGAGTTTAAGGACGGGCGGCGGGGGTTCAGGAGGGATGTACTCGGCCAGGTGTTGCGCCACTGACCATGAAGGGGTCGAGAATCGTGCCTGCAGGACATTTGTGAAGTAATTTCTGAATGAGTTTGATCGGCTTCTCGTTTGGATGGACCCTTCCATTCTTTGCCATCGCTTGAGTGGGGTGAGCGTAAATGACGTTGCTCTCGTCCCGGCTTCCCACGAATCCCGATCCGATAACGTAAATTTCTTCGCTCGATGGTTTCCAGGGCAGGCTCAAATCCCCCATGCCAAGGGCGGCGCCTTTGTCCCAAACTAAAACCATTTTTGTTCCTGCAGGCGGGTTGCATTTTCGAGACCCGAAAACCAGCATTGGCAAACCTTCAAGCATGTCCAGCACTTGATCTCGTGCGGAAGTATTTTCGTCACAGAAGATTTGACCAGACCAGGGGGTGACGCCGGGGATTCTATAACCCGTGTCGTAAGCAATCCCATACGGCGGGTCCGTCAAAACCAAGTCCACCTTGGTGAGCGTCGGCAGAATATCGCGGCAGTCACCGTGATAAATCACGATGCCTTTTCCGTCGTCGTAATAGGGCTTCATACGGTAAACACCCCATTGCCACCCCGGCTCGACCGAGCGTACTGTGTCGGCATGAGCATAGGACTTTTATTTTGGGTCATAATGATTATCGGTTTGCTGTTCGGTGGCTACGCAAATCGAGAACCTGGCAAGTTTGGTCCTTGGATTACGAACAGTTTTGTTATCTGGGTATTGTTCGCCTTGGTGGGATGGAAGTTGTTCGGTCCCGCGATTCATCAGTAATTTCATACCCTCATCCCCAAAGGCGTAACCACATTCCTGCGCCTCGGTCCCCTGACATGCTCTTTGCGGAGTTGAGTGGATAGGCAATAGCAACTCCCGTCGAGCGCGTGGAACACATGGCTGGTTACGCGCCACAGAGCATTATTCGTTTTGAACATTATTCCCATTGGAGGCTCCAGACGTTTCATTCGTCTCTGTTTTTTCTAACGCTGACTCGCGTATCTTCTTCCGATGCGATTAGCCATTCCCGAATCTGGCCATACCGCGAGAACCAGTTTCCGAGGCCATACTTGACGTTCACTGTGCCATCTTTGGCCCCGGACTCGTGGCGTGTGCAAAATATCTGAACCGAATCCCAGTGTTCCCCAAGAGCCTCTGCGGACTTTCGGAGCATCTCCAAATCTTTCTCGGCATCAGCGTTCATGGCCTGATGTTAATTGTGATTCTCAGCGCCGTGGCGAGCTTCTGCAACGTCACCAGCGAAGGATTGCCGCCGCGAGTCTCAATCTCGTAAAGCAGGCTCTTGGGAAGTTTGGCAGTTGAGGCAAGTCCGGGCTGCGTAATTTTCTGTTTAATCCTGATCTTGCGAATCAGCCTGCCGAATTGTTTTGCGGTCATGCGGTAAAGAGAACCACATCGGTTCGGTTTCGTCAACCATTAAAATAAAAAAATCGCGCCCCATTTCTGAGGCGCGAGGTCGTGAAAATCGGCAGAACGCCGGAAGATCACTCCTTAAGGATTGGGGGCGGGCGGCGGTTCGGGCACCGGCGCGTCGGCATTTTCGTCGTCGGCCTTTTGCGTCAACCCTTCGAGCCGTTCCAGGCTGGCCGTGGCCTCGGCGGGGAGTTCGACATCTTCGAGGGAAGATTTGAGCGTTTCAATTTCCGTGATGATCTTGGTCATCTTCGTGTTCAACGCTTCGAGTCGTGGCTGTAGTTCGTTTGCTTTCATAATGAGTCTGTCCAGTTTTTGACCGATTGTTTCGTTATCCGGCTGACACAATCGGCGACACAGCCAAGAGCGGAACCGGGTTAGTAGTTTCACAACCTCCAAGGTGTCACCAATGCGAGAATGAGGCAACGACTAAATCCCCCGCTGCGCCTCGATTGCACCCGTCGGCCAACAGGCCGGGAGCGCGTTGCTCGAACATATTTTTGCGAAGATTGAGGCGACAGCGGGGGAAATTATGGAGCCACTCCAACGACCATCTGGACTTCTTTGAACGGTGCGAGTTTGTATTTGACCGAATCAAATTCAAAATCCCTCTGCGCGAGCGAGGTCGGGTCAACCATGACGCGAGCGCCAGGCTTCAAATCCTCCGGCACCTTCGAGCCGCAGGCGACGATGCGCCACTCGTAGCAATCAGGCACGTAACGCTCGGGGATGACGATACTCAGTTGGAAGCTGGGCACGTAGGGAATGGGCGTGAGCAGGACTTGATTGGCGAGGGGGCGCAGGCTCATCGTGAAAGCTCCTTTTCCACTATGGGGATGCCGCGTTCAATGGCGAGGTTTGCAAGCGTCCCGATGGGAAATTTTATCGGCAGCTTTTTCTTGAGGCTTTCCAGCTTTTGATAATGTTTGCCAATGACTCGAACCTGCTTCATTGCGTCGTGTTCTTTAGACATGCAAAGACGACTACCACTAGTGGGGCAATTTGTCCAAACAAAAAGAGTTGATTATTTCCCGGGATGGGTTAAAACCACGGCATGAGATTGAAAGACCGAAATCGGCAGGTGCCCGGTGGGCTCACCTACTATATCCCGCAAATTCCGAATTGGCGACCACAGCAATGGTCCTCGCTGGACTCGCTCGCGCAACAAGTTTTGGCGGTGAGGCAGGCCAATCCGTTCTTAACCCAAAAGCACAACTGGAGCTTGGACTTGAACCAGATACTTAACGAGGTTGACGAGATGAACGCCAACTATCAGGCGCAACTTGGGAACATGAATTTCGTGGTCGGAGATGGAGGCTCCCCACCGCCAAACCCCCGGCAGCCGCCCAGCCAGCAAGAGGTCCAGCGTCTAAGTGCTGTGGCGGCTAAAGCTCGTTCGATCTGGTCTGGAATCAAGACGCTCGGGGCATGGCTCGAATCTGGCGGCGAAGCGGTTGACAAGGGAACGGCTGAATCCCGAGCCGATACCTGTATCAAGTGCCCCCTAAATGGTGAAGGCGACCTGAGCCGTTGGTTTACGATCCCTGCGGCTGGGGCTATCCAGCGACAGTTGCAGAAACTCCATGAGCGCGAACTCTCAACCAGCGTGGATGGCCAACTCAACATTTGTGAGGCGTGCTTATGCCCAATGAAATTGAAAGTTTGGGTTCCTGTCGGATTCATCAAGGCGAACACTCCAGACGAGACGCTCGACAAACTCAGAGCCGCCCCTGCGTGCTGGATTCCGAAAGAGCTTGCGCAAAGCTAACCGCTTCGCTAAATTCCATGAATGGAAAAAATAAATATGCCGTTGCTCTCGGAAGGCTTGGTGGAATCGCCAGAAGCAGGGCAAAAACCGCCGCTTGCCGACTCAACGCAAAGCGACCGAGAAAAAGAAAGGCGAGACCGACGAAGGGCTTACGTTCGGAATTACAATCGTGAATGGGCTAAAAAATATCCTGAGAGGATCGCGGCCATACGCCGAAGGGAGCACATCAAAAATGCAGCAGCTTACAAAATCAGGGTTAAAAAATATTCCAAGACTCCAAAATTTAAAGCAAGGGTTGCAAGATATTTCAAGAAGTACCTCCCCGGCTATTATGAAAAGAACAGGGAGCGACTTAACCAGAAGGCAAGTGCTTACGCAAAGTCTCACCCCGATATGCGGCATAGGATGCAGGTTAATTGGAGAAAAAATCATCCCGAAAGTTATCGTGCCCACGCAAGGGCTGGCAGAATCAGAAGAAAGGCAAGGATGGTCGGCGCGGATGTCGGATGTCCGCACGTCAATGCGCTCATTAGAAAATGGAGGCTTAGGAAATCGTTTGAATGTTATTGGTGCGGAGACCGATTCGGGATCAGAAGCCTCCACGTTGACCACATTATCCCTATTTCAAAAAAACGGAAAACACGAGGCTAAAAACATTTGCCCGTCATGCCCGGAGTGCAACTTGAAGAAAAAGGACAAGCTTCAAACCGACCAAAACTACCGGGGCCAAATGCTCTTGTGCTAAAATTCGTGCGTATCTGCCTTGTTTACGTCCTCCCCATGCTCAACGCCGAGGTTTACGGACCCGCCGCGAAACGGTGGTCGCAGAGTTACATGGATTTTCCACCCGGCGAAACCGACCATGAAATAGTCGTCTGCCTGAATGGCGGAAACGGACACGGCCCTTACCAGAAAAAGTTATTTGAACCTCTTCCGGTTACATTTTTTGAGCACAACAACTGGGGCAAGGACATCGGCGCGTTTCAGATGGCCGCTGAACAGATTCCCTGTGACCTGCTCGTTTGCATGGGAAGCTTCGTTCACTTCCACCAAGCCGGATGGCTGGACCGCATGGTTCACGCTTTCGAGGACAACGGCCCGACGGTGTACGGTGCCTGGGGATTTCACCTCCCCTCTCCGCATTTGCGCACCACGGCTTTCTGGATGCCGCCCGATCTGCTCAACGCTTACCCGACTCAAATTGGCGACCGTGACCGATACGGGTTCGAGCACGGTGGAAACAGCCTCACTCTCTGGAGTCAGCGCATGGGTTTCGAGCCTCTAATGGTGACCTGGAACGGTGTTTTCGACATGCCCCAGTGGCATCACGTTGACGGCGCGGAGTCCCTGATCTTGGACCAACACTGCGACCGGGCAGGGATAAAGTGATGAAACCCATTGCCGTATTTTATCATTGTCGAGTCAGCGCCAACGGTGATGCTCCAATTCCATTCGAGCACGGCATCAGCGTAGTGGCCCGACAGGTCATTGCCCTGCGCGACAGCGGACTGGCCGAGGCGGCTTCGGAAATGTTCATCGGCGTCAATGGCGGCGAAGAGGACACGATGGCGGTTTCCTCGCTGGCTCCCGAGAAGGCGAAAGTCATCCAGCATCCCGACGGCTCGAAAGGCGAGCATCCGACACTGCACGCGCTCCAGAAATGGTTGCCGGAGCATCGTGGGTGGCACGTTATTTATTTTCACACGAAAGGCGCGACCAAGCCCGGAAACGCTTTTTGGGACCAGTGGCGCGACTGCATGATGAAGCATTGCGTTTGGAACTGGCAGCAATGCGTTCTGGACCTCGAAATGGGATTCGATACCGCTGGAGTTCACTACCTCGTTCCTGAGAAGTATCCCGGGTCCGTATTGAGCCCGTTCTACGGCGGAAATTTCTGGTGGGCTAAGAGTGACTACCTTCTGACGCTGCCTCCGATTGCCCCGAGCGCCGTTGACCGGCCGAGTTTCTACGACGCCGAATCATGGATAGGCCGAGGGCCGCGCCGTCCAAACGCTCGCTGTTACGGATCTCACTGGCCCAACCCGACCGACTGCCACGCATGACCATAAAGCGTAGAATTTTAAAACTTCTATCCGAGTCTCCGTCCACTGCTGCTGAATCTGGAATCATTTTGTTCCCCCGGATGAAGATGCGAGACGGGATGAGGTCAGCATCAGCGCATTTGTGCTATCTAAGAACCAAGGGAGTGATAAAAGTCATCGGAAAAGTCACCCGAGACGGAAAGAAGTCGGGTCTGTGCATGGCAAATCTTTACGCGATCAATAAGACATGACAGACATAAACGAAAACGAACTAACGATCTGGATGCCGGCGTGGGGTGATGCTCACCTGAACATGCTCCAGAATTTCGGACTCCCATCGCTGATGCAGCCAGGAAACCTTCCCGCGTGCGGATACTCCAAAATTTACGTTGATTGCCCAACTATTCCAGAGGATGTAGTCAGGCTGGAAAAAATTGTCATGGAAGGGATGGCTGGGTTGCCGGTGGAGTTCAAGCGTCAGAACCCATCGCTGGACGGATTGATAGAAACCGTTCTGAATGCCAAAGCACGCAGCACTAGATTCCTTACCGCGCTACCCGATTTCGTTTTTGGCAACGGATCCATAGGAAACATAGTGGCTTACGCCCGTGGCAAGAACGTCTGTGTTGCCGGTCCCCATCTGCGCGTGAACGAGGACGACTTGATGGGCCACTTCGGAGGCAGGTTCAATTCTGCCACCAATGCCGAATTGGTGTTCCTGACCATGCGGTACATGCACAACAACACGCGTGACTTTTTCACCGACCAACCCAACGCTTCGCATTTTGGAGGCGTATCCATAACCCATCTGAGCAACGGTTCGTACGCAATGGTGCATCATCTTCCCAACGTGTTCCTTGCGTGGTTCAACGACTCAGACGCGGATTACTTTATGAAATGCACGGATCGGGACTTCTGGGACCACGACTGGCCTAAGATTCCCGTTTCCGAGGGTCGTTACCGAATGATCGGGTCCAGTGAACTTTTTTATATGCTGGAACTCACGGGCCGGGACTCGCACGGGTTGGGCGCAACCAAAATGGACAACAGCGAAACCTGCTGGGTGGACAAGCTTCATTTCAAAACGAGCCACAACTTTGCAATATCCCTCCACACATGAAAATCGCCATCTGCGTCCCGACCCGAGGCAACGACATATACTACAAGCTCATGTTGTTTTGCTGTGCGGAATCGAGAAAGGGTCACGACATCATTTCTTTCCCTTGCAACGGCGGGGCGGCTATTTCCCAAACCAAACTTTTCGACGCGGTATTGATCGGAGGCTACGACGGGATGTTCCTGATTGATTCGGACGTTTGCCCGCCAGACAACGCGCTAGACGTGCTTATCGGTCACAGGCTTGATATAATCAGCGTTCCCACCTTGATGACTTCCGGCAAGGATGTTCACTGGAATTACCATATGGACCCGGATAGCCGAAGAATCTATTCTCCCAGGCAGAACTCAGGAATTACTGAGGTGGTGTTCACCTCCTTCGCCTCGGTTTTGATTGGCGCTCAGGTTCTTCGGGAGTTCAAAAGACGAGGGGAAAGCTGGTTTGGAATGAGCGACTTGGTGCCGGCGCATCTCCATGACGGAATAGTTTCCAATGGCCTGACCGACCATGCCTTTTTCAACAAGGCGAGGGCGATGGGGTTTAAAATCTTCATGAACTGGAACCTTAGAAATGCCGTCCATCACAAGTACATGGCCCTGGACGACCAGTGTTTTGTCAGGGAAATAGGGAATACGTAGCCGTGGCTGAACGATTCCACATCCTAATGCCCTGCGCGAAGCCGCACTTCATACCAGCCATTGCCCCCTCGATTCTCCAGTGTGAAGCGCACCCGTTTGAGCTTCGGTGGCACATCTGTCAGCAAGGCACAGAGCCCGACGGAAAAGGATTTAGAAAAATCAACGAGGCGATTGGATGGTTCAAAGATGGATGGTTTTGGGCTCCCTCAGATGACAGCCTTCATTACCCAAATCTAATTCGACGCGCCGGAGAGATTATATCCTCCAATCCAGGAGTCGGCTGCATTGTCGTATCCGAGGACCGGGGGAAGAAAGAGGGAAATCGCATTATGCGGGCATCGTCATCCAATGTTCGCGTTGGAGAAATTGACGGGAGCCAGTGCATTTGGAGCCGTGATTTTGTTGGAGACGACCGTTTTCCGGTTGATGATTTTCCGCTGACGGCTGATGGGGTTTTCGCTGAGAGGCTATTTTCCAGATCGCCAGAAAGGTTTCATTTTCTGGATCAGGTGCTTGTCCGATTTAACAGCCTTGACCCTTAACCATAATGGGAGTACAGCAACATCGTGCTATTTGACCGCGCTGACGAAATTGATTCGATTGTCACAAATCTTAGGCAAGCAGACTTTTATCGTGGCCAGAACCGCGCTCTGATTGACATGGCGGCTAACGGCGCTCCGCCGTTCACGCCAGAGGAAGCCGAGGCCAACGGAATAGAGGTCAACTACTCCGACCTTTCGATGTGTCGCAGCGCGCATGACGCCCGTTCTCAGATGTCGAACGCCTTCATAAAGCCCGGCAACTATTTCCGCTGCACGACCGACATGGGCGACCCGAACAAGCGCGGCGATTGGGGAGCCATTGTCACTCGGGAAATCAGCCACATAATGAAGCGGTCCATACCGTACTTCGAGAAGTACCGGAGCACCTTCGCGCTGAACACCCTGCACGGCATTGCGCCGGGGGTATGGGCCAATCCCGACATCTGGCGACCACGCTCCGTCGGCATTGACGACGTGCTGATTCCCGGTGGCACAACGCTGGACATGGACGATCTGCCATTTTTCGCCATCCGCCACTCGTGGACAGCCCCGCAGTTGATCCGAAAGATTCGCCGCCCCAACGTGGACAAGGGTTGGAACATTCCATTGGCCGAAGCCTGCCTCGAATGGATTGACGCGGAGACAGCGCAACTTCAATCCAGCGCGTATCCTGATATGTGGAGCCCGGAGAAATGGGCCGAACGCATGAAGTCCGACGGCGCCTGCTACGCCGCCGACCAGGTGCCCACCGTGGACGTGTTCGACTTCCATTTCTGGGATGACCGCGGAGACGTGGCCGGCTGGCGCCGGCGCATCATCCTCGACGCTTGGAGCGAGCCCACGCTCGCGGCTGGCCGGGTGACCCAAAATCGTAAGGATCCCAAAGGCCCCTACGGCAAGGACTTCGCCAACCAATTCCTCTACACGAGCGGCGATGAACTTTACAGCAACTCCCGCCAGGAGGTAATCAGCTTCCAGTTCGCGGACCTGTCAGCCGTGGCACCCTTCAAATATCACTCCGTCCGCAGCATCGGATTCCTGCTCTACGCCGTGTGCCACATTCAGAACCGGATGCGGTGCAAATTCACCGAAAGCGTTTTCGAGGCGCTGATGATGTATTTTCGGGTCAAGAGCGAAGAGGACATGCAACGGGCACTCAAGGTGAAAATGTGGAATCGCGGATTCATTGACGAAACCCTCCAGTTCATACCCGCGAACGAGCGTTTTCAGGTCCGGGCTGATTTGGTGGAGTTGGGGCTGAGGATGAACGACCAGCTTATCGCCGATAGCTCCAGCAGCTACACCCAGAACGCGAACCACTCCCCTGACCAGACCGAGAAAACCAAGTTTCAGGTGATGGCCGAAGTCAACGCCGCGCAGAGCCTCGTGAGCGCCGGCATGTTGCAGGCATACCAGTATCAGGAGTTCGAGGACCGGGAGATTCTTCGCCGCTTCATGCGCAAGAATTCGTGCGACCCCGACGTGATGACGTTCCGGGCGAATTGCCTGCGCCAGCGCGTGCCGAATAGAATCCTCACACCCGAAGCCTGGGACTGCACTCACGAGCGCGTGTTGGGCACGGGGAACAAGACTCAGGAATTGCAGATCAGCCAATTCCTGATGGAAAATTTCCAGAAGTTCGATCCCGAACCGCAGCGCCAGATCCTTCACAACGTCACTACGGCCGTCAGCGACAACGCGGCTTTGGCCGACCAGTTGGTGCCGCTCAAAGGCGTGCCCGTCAGCGACTCGAAGCACGACGCGCAACTCGCTTTGCCGGCGCTCATGGGTGGCTATCCGGTGGACATAAAGACCGGAATGAACCACCAGGAGTACATCGCCGAAATCCTAAAAGGCATGGCCATGACGGTGAAGAAGATCAACCAGCGTGGCGGCGTGGCCACTCAGGACGAAATCGAGGGCTTGGTCAACGCGGGGCACCACGTCGAGGCGCATATCAAAATTCTGGCTCAGGACGAGGAACAGAAGGGCGTCGTCAAACAGTTTGGTGACGTGCTGGGTCGAGTGATGAACGAGGTCAAAGCGTTCGCGCAAAGGTTGCAGCAACAGCGCGAGGCGGCAGCCGCACAGAACGGCAATGGCCAGATGGACCCCGAGGCGCAGGCGAAAGTGGCGGCGACTATGTTGCAGGCCAAGACCAAGGCCGAGCTGGCGCAGCAAAGCCATGCGGAGCGCACGGCCCAGAAGCGCATCAGCTTTGAGCAAACCACCGCTCAAAAGGCCGAGGCTCATCGCCAGCAGTTGGCGCATGAGGCGCAACGGCAGCAAGTCGAAGTCGCCGGTGCCGATCTCAAGACCGCATCAGAAATCCACCAACAGGCGGCACGCGCCAAGGCCGAACCGCCAGCAACGAGTGATGAATAACCCCACCAACCCACCCTGCACCACTTCATCCCCGCCGTGCCCCAACCCCATGCTCAAAGCCCTCAACCGCGTCCTCCAACCACGCGATAGTCAAAACAAACGCTTTACGAAGCCTGCGAAGGAGCGTAAATCTAAGGTTAGACAGTATTATTAACCAACCAACCGAAGAAAGTGAGTCACTAATGTTATACGAAGTAGCCCTCATCCAGAAACCCACCGAGAACGAATTGAAGGAAGGCAAAGTTGAAACACTCATCCTGCCCCCAACCGCCGTGCTGGCCCAGGACGACCGCAGCGCCGCCGTCAAAGCTGTGAGCGACAACAAGGACAAGATCACCGCCGACTTGTCCCGAGTCACGGTCCTTGTGCGCCCTTTCGCGTAACTGGGGTGCGACAGGAAAACGCGCAGAAAGAAAGGGCTTACCCGTCGCCAGCGCAGAGCGTTCGAGCGCAGGCCAGGGCGGAAGAAAATCCGTTTGAGGCTTTCCAGGATAAGATTCGATCTTTACCGGACGGAATCCTAAATTCCCCATCGTGGATGGTTGCCAGCCCCAATACGGCTGGTGCAATGACCTATTCAGCCAGCAACCTGATGACCGGACTATTGAACGACCAAGGAGATTGATATGCCTTTGGAATTTTCCACCCCGAAGCAACGATTTGTAAAATCCAAAGACCGCTGTGAGGCCCACCGCTTCATCGTCTCTCACGCGCAGTTTGACCAGAGCGTTGACGTGGCAATGGCTGAGTTGACCGATGAACTTTTGCGCAGCCTTCCGCCAAGCGTCCACGACGGCGCGGCCAATGCCTACGCGATTGCGGGAGCGCAGAAGTTTATCCGCATCCTCAAGAATCTTTCCGAGCATCCCGAACCCACCAGATCAGCGCCATTGTCACAACTGCGTCACGACGCATGATTATCTGCCTTCTCAATTTCGCGTTATGCTGTACCGTTATAGGAATCTACGCAGCGGAAAACAATCCACAAAATCCCCCAATCTGGTTTCCCATTATCTGTGCCGAGTTCTGGTTCCTTATGATCGTTTTTAGACCGAAAGACACGGTTCAACCACCAACCATCGTATGCCCGAAATAACCACCGCCCCCGACCCCGCCTCCACCGTAACCGCCGCGCCAGCCGCCGCAGTTCCACATGGAACGCCATCGCGCCAGGCTCCACAGTCGCCCATGCAACGTCCACGGCCTGCTATGGACCGCATGAAGGCTGAAATTGAGCGCACAGCCAAGCCTGCCGATGGCGTGCCGCCCACCGCGCCCAAGACTGACGCCACAACGACCACCGCCGACCCCAAGCCCAAAACGGAGCCTTCGACGGCTGACCCCAAGCCCAAGACCGAACCCGGCACCGCCGACGCGCCCAAGACTGCGCCGGCCACAACCGACGACACCGCCCCGGACCCCAAGTTGGAGCAGTCCAAAATGCCGCCCGACATGGACAAAGCCGTGCGCGGCAAGGACGGAAAGATAAACCCCTGGAAGATGAAAGATTGGTGGCAAAACAAATATGCTGAGTCTCAAGCCGAAATCGCCAAGCTCAAGACCGAAGGGCTCGCTCCGGCCGAGAAGCAGGAATACCTCACCCGCATCGAAAAGGCCGAGGCGAAGCTCAAGGAATACGACGACGAAATCCGGCACGTCCGATACGAGAAATCCACCGAGTTCAAAGAGAAGTATCAGGCTCCCTTTGAAGCCGCCTGCAATCGCGCCATGAGCGAGTTGGGGGAATTGACGCTCCCTCAACCCGACGGGTCACAGAGAGCCTTGCAGTTGCAGGACATTCTGGATCTCGCGTGGATGCCGCTGCCCAAAGCCCGCGCTGCCGCGGTCGAACTCTACGGCGACTTCGCCGATGACGTGATGGCTCACCGCAAAGAGATTCGCGCCCTTGGTGAGCAGCAAGCCGCCGCCCTGAAAGACGCCAAGGAGAACGGAGCCAAGCGCGAGAAAGAGCGGCAGGAAATGCAGACCAAGACCCAGCGCGAGGTCAGCGAGCACATCCAAAAAACCTTCAAGTCCGCTCTGGACGACTCGCTCAAGCATCCCGAAATAAGCGAGTTTTTCAAGCCGAAAGAGGGTGACGAAGCCTGGAACAAATCCCTCGAAGAGGGGAAGCAGCTTTTCAAGGCCATGTATCGGGAGCCCGACGACCCGAATCTGACTCCGAAGGAACGGGCGGAACTGGTGGCGACCCACGCGGCGATATTCAATCGCAGTGCGGCTTTCGGACCCATGCGCCGGCTCATCAAGTCGCTCCGTAAGGAACTTGCCGACGTGAAAAAGGAAAACGAAGGCTTCAAAGGCAGCCGTCCCGACGCGAGCGGCGACACCCAATCGGCGGCGACACCGGCGACTAACGGCATGAGTCGAATGGAGCAAATGAAAGCGGCATTGGCTCAACCTGACGCGCCCTGGGCGAGGAAGTGATATGACATTCAAATGGCGTCCAAAGGAAGGGTTTTGGTTTGTTTGGGGTTTCAAAAACATAACTCACGGACAAATTTTCTTCTACCTCAAAAAAGAAGGAATTGTGATTACAAATAAATGGGCCGTTGATCCTGAAATGGTAAACCCATTTTGGTTTTCACTGTTTTGGAACCAATTTTGGAAGCGCGGATTCCGACTTGGTTATTATCGCGCTGCGAACGGAAAGGTATTTGGAAGGATAGGAGCCTAAATGAAAACTAAATTCTCCCTTACCAACGACGATCTGATGGTGCTCCAAACCCCGGGCCTTCCCGCAGAATCAGCCAACCAAATCTGGCATGGCGTGTGCAAGCGCGTTGGGTGTCAGTTCGCCACACTGGAGGACGCCAAGACGGGCGACCCCCGCGAATTTTTGGCCGAACCCGCGGCGCCGGAACCGCCTGGAGAGGAAGTCGTCAAAGTGGCCACCTCTGCTGACAACGCCCTGGTGGACAGTCTTTGCGCCGGTCGAAACTTGGCCCAGAGGGGCATCTTTGACACTCACGCTAGTAACACGAGCGAGCAACGCATTCTCGCTGCCCTCGCAAACAAACCCAGCGGAACCGGAGAGGAACTTCGCGCCCTCAATGCGTCCGAGCGCGAGGTGTGGGAAAGCTGCCGACAGATTGAAAAGGTTGTTACTGGCCCATTCTTCGGCGATGGCCCATTCAAAACCGGGGAGTGGCGCGTCTTTCGTCAGGAGCGCATCTGGCTCCCGAACAGTGGCAAGCCCGGGTTTCTCGCTCACTGGGGAGAGCCTCATGCGGTGTTCAAGGTTGGCGATAAGGCACTCATCGTTCAGTATAATGTGCTGAACGCAGATGTCCTGAGTGATTGGAGAAAAATGCAACTTCTGGACTTGGTTGTGCTCGTGGCGGGACACTACGCGCCACTGGATCGAGTTTCCACGGTCGTCATTCAACCGCTTGTCACTCAGACGCCGGAAATCGTTACCTACGAACTATCATCGATTGAGGACTCGTACAAGGACATGATTCGACGCATCTCCGCCAGCAACCACCCGGGGGCGACACGAACGCCGGGAGAGGTCCAGTGCAAATCATGCAAGGCTGTTGGGACATGCAACGAGAACAGGGTGTGGCGAGCCGCGCAACAGCCGCCAGTCGCGCCAAAGCCTGTCGTAATTGATCCGCCAGTGCTCGAACCTCCCGTTTATCCTCCGAAGAAAAAGGCATTTGGCTGGGTTACAAAATGAGCATCCACAAACGATTCTTCACTCGAAAGCAATTCAAGAACAACAGCGAGCCTTCCCAATTCATGCAGCGTGCGGCTCAGGCCGTGCTCAAGGAATTGCCAAAGGACTACGGATTCGCGGTAATTGCCTTCCCGCTGGATTCACGCGATGGTGCGCTCAGATACGTGAGCAACGGTGATCGTGAGAGCGTGCTGAAATTGATGCGCGAATTCGTCGCTAAACAGGATTCCAAACCACCTGATGCGCCTGAGGGGAATTAACGGGTGCCAGCCTTGTTCGGGCTGTAGGTCTGCAACCCCATTCCGAAGATCGAAACAATCGCCATTGCGGTGCCTCGCGGCACTCCCTGATCCTCCATCGCCTTAACGATGTCGCTCAGGGCTAATGGCGTGACCAATCCCGCGGCTGTGCCAAGTGGCGTGACTGGCTGGACAACGACGTTCTCTCCCGCCAGAGAATCCACGATTGCCCCCGGCACCGGAGCCAACTTAGAACGCGCAAACCTCGCCAGCACATCGGCGGAATTCCCATGACCGAAAGGCACTTTGGGTCCACGAATTGGTTCGATTCTTCCTTTATTGTCTTTGGTCTTTCCGCTTGCCAGTCGGCTCGTAAGCACGATTTCCTGCTGCAATCCCGATAGCGGGTCAACCCGGGTATTCCCATATCGCAGCTTTCCAAAGTCGGAAGATCGTGGGTCCGTCTCAACCTTCGCGCCGTCCATGTTAGCCAGCGCGTAAACCACCCCAATCCCGATCAAGTATCTGGCATACTCGCTCGCAATCAACCCGCGGGTCGCCGCGGTGCCCTGATACATCGGCTGTACTGCCAGGAGTTGAAATCGGCTGGCGACATAACGCGGAGCGAAAAATACGGTGTTCAGGCCAACGAGCGCGTTTTCCTTCATTCCCAAATTGCCGCGTCCGGTGGACACGTTGATGAAGTTGGAAATCGCGTTCGCTTCTTTTGGAGTCAGGGTCCGGTCCCGAGCCAGTGTTTTTGCCATCGCATCGAACGAGTCGGCACGGAGCTTGTTCAGGAACGTCACGTAAGCGCGTTGGGAGCCTGCCACGAATGGGATTTTGTCGGCCCATCGGGACATGTACGCTTCCTCCATTTGGGAGAGCTTTTGATTGTGTTCTGAGAGGTAAAGTTTTGAGCGCCGGTAAAGTGGGTAATTTGGACGCGCCATTATTTCCTGCTCCACCTTGAACTGGCCTTCGGGAGAGCGGAACGCCCGGAACATCGCCGGGAAAGATTTCAAGGCACGTATCGGATGCCCAAAGGCGGTGAATCCACCCTGCCTCAACACCGCCGAAAGGTCCATGCTGGTCATTATCGCACGGGTGGTGTTGATTGCCTCGCCTGCCCCACCGAGAATCTTTTTCCACCTGGGGCGCTTCGCCAGCCGATCTTTCATCAATCCAATGTGAAATTCCCGCTTCGCCTTTTCAGCCTCGAAATGGAGTTTGGTGGCCTCTGCGTCCATCGGAGTCTCGCGCTTGGGTTTCACGCTAAAATCGCCACGGGCGAGTTTGTCCTGCAATTCAGCGGTGCGGTTTCGCAGGCGGGTCTTGAGGGACGCCAGGGCGCGTTCTTCGGGTGTCTTTTTGGGGTTGGCCAAGTCCTGCAATTCCTTGAACTGATCTTTGAGCGCATCACGCTTCGCCCTGAGCGCCTCCAGTTCGGGCGTCACCGGAGTTTTCGACGGCTGCTTCGCCGTGTTCAAATCACCCTCTTTAATCCTGCGCTCAAGTTCGAGGATGGACTTCTCGACGGCGCTGGTAGCCATTTTCACCCGCTGCTCGTCGGTCATTTCCGGTTTTCCGAAAGTCTCGTCAAACTGGGCCTTTAGCGCGTCTCGCTCTGCCTTCAAATCGAGCGCCTCTTTGTCGTAGGGCACGCCAGTCTTTTTGCGAACGATTTTCTGGCCGGATTTGATCTGGTAAGTCAGGTCCGAGATTCGGTTTCGCAGGTTGGTCTTGATTGAGTCCAGTGCGGATTTCAACTGCCTCGCCGGGTCGGTCACAATTACGCCAAACCTGCGCTTGGCCTCATTCACCTGCTGAATCAGCCGACGCTCGGCATCGCTTTGCGGCCGCCGCTCTACACCCGTCTTGAGAATTGGCTTTTTGGCCGTTATGTCCTCAAGTTTGGCAACCTGCTGTCCCTGCCCTTTAAGGTCTCGAATTTCGACACTGATTTGATCTTTGCTCAGTTGCTTGAAGTCGCCATATCCAGAAAAGGCATCCATCGCGTCTCGGCGGGTAATAGTGGGGTCAATTTCCACCAACACCTTATGCAAGGCGTCAATGAGCGGGTCCAATTTTTTGATGCCCTGCTCCACAAAGGTCCGGGCAAGTCTCTGAACGAGTTGGGCAATACCTTTCTTTTCGCCGTTATCCACCTTGCCTTTGATGGCCTCAATCGTCGCCTTCTGCTGCTCTTCAACATCAGCACCCCGCACGGCGCGTTTCACCTTTTCAAACTGACCCCCTGCAATCTTTTTGGTTTGAGAATCAAGAGCGGCTTGCGAGGCTTCCCAAACTGTTTGTAAGTGAGGTTTGATCTTGTCACCAAACTCCCCAACCATCTTGGCAGACCAAGAGGTAATTTCTGCCGCTCCGCTGAGAATTGTTGAAACTCCAATATCGGTGAGGTCGAGCAGCACTTGCGGACTGATGGTGAACAGTTTTCCAGACAGCCTTTTTCGTGCGGCATCGGCCCGGGTGTCAAAATACTGCTTCACCTTGTCGGCGATGATTCGAACATGCGGCTCAACAACGGGCTGTTTGTTAGCATCACGCTGCGCGGCATCCAATGCGTCCTGCACGGCTCTGGCGGCATCGCGCTCTTGTGTCTTGGCGATGTGGTCCTCGTAGGCGGCAATCTTTTTGTGCAGAGCCTCAATTTCAGCCTCTTGCGCTGCCGTCAATGGTGCGCCATTGTTAGCTTCGTTGCGTTTTCGGAGCCGCATTTCAACCAGCGTAAAATCATCCCTGGCGCCCATCTTCTGAGCCTGTAGGGTGCGACCCGCTTCCGTTCCCGTGCCGTTCCTTCCAACTGCATCATCCAGGGCATCAAGTTGGCGCTCGAAATTAGCGACATCTGTTTTTGCTTCCGACAGGTCATCGGCTCTGCCGTCGTCAAAAGCCCGCGCCACTCGTTTGAGTGCGTTATTGGTTTCAGCCTTGAGTCTCGCTCGTTCCCAAACCAAACCAGCGTTTTCCCAAGACAGCAATGGGCGGGGATTGGCAGTGACTTCCGCAATCAGGTTGGAAATCCAGTTCGGGTCGCGGTTCATTCGCGCCAGCGCCCGGGTGTTATCCTCGTCCCAGGTGCGCGTCTTGGTTTCTGGCATCGGGGGCTTCCCCATTGAAGCGCGGTCAGCGTCAATCGCGGCGAACATGTTGGACACGATGGATCCGGGTTGGCCGAATTCTCCCGGCTTGGCACCGCCCATGCCTTCCTCTCCGAGTGCGCCAGTGTTTGCGTCCGTCCCCGGCAGCGTCGGATGCTCCTTTTCCGCCTGAGCTTTGGCGGCGGCTGCTTGTTCGGCCTTGGCCTTCTCTGCCGCAATGCGTTCGGCATCAGTGCCCTTCTCGCCCATGAGGTTGAATGGCGCGTCCCCGCCCTGGAGCAAATCGCCTGTGCCTTTTTCACCAGGCCGGAGAGTTGGCGTCTTGGATTCCTCGGGCAAAAAGTCCGCATCGCCTTCAACCTGATCGTGCTTTTCGACGTAGATGCTCTTGCCTTCCTCAAGCTTCTGAGTGCCGAATTTACGCCCGTCTTTGAGCGTCACGTCGCCGGTTTCTTCGTCACGAGAAACGACCTCGACCCGCTCACCGTCAACCTCCAGCACGTCGCCCGGGGCCAGTTCTTCGGTGATGACTTTGACATTTCCTTTGGGGTTTTTGGTAGTCGAATCGTACCAGTCTTGGTGCTGCTTCGCTTCTTCCTCAATCCATGCGGCTTCGCGGTCCCGCGTCTGAAAGACTTTCTTACGTTTCGCGCTCGCCTCTTTGATGGCGTCCCAAAGAGCGTTCACGGAAGGCTCGGACAGTTTTCCAGCATCATACGCTGCCTGAGCCACCGTGTCAGGCGTCGAACCTCGCTCGCTGTAAATAACATTGTGATGTGGTGCCGCGAGTGGCGCTGAATCATCCCAAAGCGAGGCGTTTTGTTTCGCCCAAGCACGACCTTTGGCGGCACGGGCTTGGGACTTGGACATCATCCTCATGTTGTCCACGATCCAGTCGAGAATGTCGCTGCCTCCGAGCTCGGTTTCTTTGATGAATCGGGCCAATCCGGTCACACCGCGGGCGAGTTTCTTTTTGGAAACGGGAGCTTCAGCAGGTTTCTCAAACCCCTTCACATTAGCATCCCTCGCGGCGGTCAGTTGTACAGGTGGCTGTACTTGCTGCGTTTCTGCGCCTTGTGCTTCGGGAGGTTTTCCAAATTTAGCCTCAATCGCCGCCGCGTCCTGATCGTATTGGTGAGACGCCAATTCCTCTGCCGTTGGCTTCTCCCTGATATTTCCAGAAGCATAAGCATCCTCTTTGAGCTTGGATGCCTTTCTGAGAATGGAAGCGCCTGCTAACGGGTCAAATCCGGCATCTTTTATTTTCTGAGCGGCATCGAGATTTGCCGCCTGTTCGTCTACTCGACTGTCAATTTCGTGAGCGCCTTCTTTGTGAATGGTTTCGTGAGCTATTATGAACGCGATTTCACTGTCAGAAAGTCCTTGATCTAAAAGCTTTGGAAGCAGGTAAATTTTTCCGTGGCCGCGCATGTAAACTGCTATGCTTGGAAGAACTGTTCGCGTTCTTACTGGCGGAACTCGCATACCAGATGCCTTTAATTTCTCCACAATGGCATTAACCGAAGGAGGAGCATCTCCATATTCCTCCCTGACATTCGGAGGTGTTGATTCTGTTTGGTCTGCAACAGTCTCCGGCGCTGTTTCAACAGCCTTCTCTGGCACCTTAACCCCAATAACCTCAGCCGCCGCCTCAGCCGCCTTGGGCAGTATCGGAGCGGCCTGCTCTATGGCTTGGGTTTGGAATTTGGCTGCGGCGGGTTCGGCGGTGGGATCCCCACTGGCAGCACCCATTTGGTCGGTGGTGACTGTTGGGGTTAGTGTAACGTCAACTGTAGGCGGTGCAGGCGGTTCTGCTCCCGGCCTGATCTCGCGCTTCAATCCGTCAAACGGAGGTTCCTGAAACTTCTTCACGCTCGCGTTTTCCATTCCCACATGAGCCAAAGGACCGCCAGCCATGAATATCCCAAACGCAGTGTCGAAATCGCTCTTAGCCTTATCGGATTGGCTCATGTCGGGCGTTCCAACACGCTGCCCAAGCGAACTGCCTGCCACTTCCGCCCCCTGCTTTGCGAAGTAAGCCGAAATCGCGGCCTTGGCCAACGCCTGAACCTTCGGATTTGCAATCTGGCTGATTTTGGAAAGCCCTCCCACGATGCCGATGTTGCCGATGTTGATTTGATCGGCAATCTGGCGGGCCAATTCCCAGCCATACATTTCCTGCTTCGGAATCAGGGTGGCTGGCGACATCGTGAGAACGCCCGGATCGCCCTCGCCTCCGTAGAGCACTTTAGCCACGTTCGGAAGGATGCCTTTAGGTGGCGTTCCCGGTTGCTGCTCGCCACGGAGTCCGAAAATCTTTGGAGCAGCCGTTTCCAACTTTTCGGCGATGGTCAGCGGGCGTTCAGGCTTGATGGCGCCGTACTTTTCTTCGGCGGTTGGTTCCTTCGGTGTCTCGTAACCTGGCAGCGTATCCCCCGGCATCACTCCGATAATCGGCTTTTCCTCTGCCGTTTGCTGGCGCTCCATCCAGGGAGGGACGGTGGCTTGGACTCTCGGGGTTTGCGTTTCCTCAACTAACGTCCCCGCGCTCGAAAAGTCCGGATTGGAGGGTTCTTCGACCAGTGTTCCTGATCCAGAAAAGTCAGGCTTTTCATCCACCAAAACACCGGCGATGCTGAAATCGAGAGGCATGTCATTTTATCGAATTCGATCCAAAAAAGAGGTTGGCAATCCTCCATTAAGCCTACAAAATTCCTCATCCGAAAGCGTGTCCTTGGCCGAATAGGCCGATTTCAAGTACTCGATGAAGGCCAACCCGAATTTTCGGCACATAACCGAGAAAGGGAATTTGGTATTGGTTTCTCCATCTGTGCTCAAACCTTCCGAGCACATGCGATTCCAGTCTTGGGTTGTGGGATGCTTCATTTCTTGCGGTATGTTTTCCCATCGGCGGGATTAACGAACAGAGTCCCGCTTTCCAACGCATTGAGTTCAGCCTGAGTTTTTGGTGTGGCGATGGCAGCGGAAGTGGATGCCGGAGCACTGCCTCCTGTCGAATTAAACAGCCCGACATTTGAACTTGGTCCGGTAACTGGGATGCCTGCGTTTGGCGTGACAGCATCGGATGTTGGAATAGCCGCTGCCGCTCCCATGTTCAACTTGGGATTCAAAAGCCCGTCCAGTTTCGACCTGAGCGCAGTCTTTTTATCTTCATCGGTTTCGGCTTTCAACTGATCCTTCAAATCGGTGATCTGAGCGGCCCGTTGCGTGTCGCTCTCTTTCTCGGATCGAACTATGTCGTGGTGCTGTTGCCATACCTCACCAGCATTGCTCTTGCTGTCGAGGTCGTGCGTTGTGCTGCCTTTCCCGCGAAATAGGATGTTGTGAGTGTTCCCTTTCTCGTCGGTGAATTTCATCGTCTGCGGGATGTCGGCTTGAGTGTTTCCAACTCCGCGAATGGCCGATGCTGCTCCCGCTCCGGTTCCAAACATCGGAAGGTTCTCAAACATAGAAATTCTCGAAGACTCGTCAGGGGTCTTTCCCGAAGCAACCAATTCGCCATACCGATTCTGATACGACTTTTGAAACTGAAACTGTCTTGCCGCCTGAGCCGTCGCCAGCGCAACCTTTTGCTGTGCGGCCTCGATCTGCTGCTGCTGCAAAGCAATCTGCTGGTCTTTGTAGGCTTTGCTGACCTGCAACTCCTGAGCCTGCTGCAACGTGTTAGCCTCAAGCTGCTGCTGCTTTACCTGAGTCTCCATCGCGGCCTGTTGCTGGCTGGCGGCGAGTTTGTTGCGGGCCTCACCAAGCTGGGCGCCAACCTGCAACCCGCTGACGAATTGCTTGGCGATGTCGCCGGGTTGGGTTTCAAGCCACGAGGGCAAATTGTAGCTTTGGGCCATGTTTAACCTTCGTCGGGTCCGGTAATCGCGTTGTCGGAGTAATTGTCTCCAGTGGCCACGGTGTCTCCAAATTTACCGTAACTCCCCGCGCCGTACACGCTGTTATACCAGTCCTCGAAACTCTGGTTGCTGGTCGCGGGATTGGCCGTGGTTGCCGAATTTCCACCTGACGTGGTGCTGGTGGCTCCCGTCCCGAGAATCGAACTGAGCAACTGCGCGATGCTGCTGTTGGTGCCGGTGCTGGTCGTTGTTGGCGCAGAGCCCGCCGCCGCGCTTCCGGTATTCACGCCGGAGGTTGCAGCATCTATGGCGGCTTTGCCCGCCGTAGCCGGATTCGCTGCGCTGGCAATCGTGTTCGCCTGGTTCTGAGCGGTGCCAACGTCGTTTGCGTTCGTGAGGTATCCAGAGTAATCGAACGCATTGGCCTTGGGCGACGAGTTAATCATCGAGGCGAACTGTGTGGCTCCTTGCTGCTGCTGGCCTTCGCTGGTCAGTCCCAGGGCGCGGAGCAGGGATGATTCGTTGGCCGCACTGCCGCCGATGCCGCTGGACACCCCACGCTCGGCTGCCTGCTGCGTGATGGTGTTGATCGTGCCGCTGGACACCTTTCCCGAGAGCAGATCGGAAATGTCGGACGCCCATTTGTCCATGTTGCCAGAGTAACCGGGAGTGAGCGTGTTCTGTTGCGACACCGCCTGATTCGCGTTGAACTGGTTCGCGCTGTCGGCCAAGTCGTAGAGGCTGCTGAGGTTTCCGGTCGTGTCACTGATGGCGGTCGCCGCGGAAGTTGCAGGGTCAGCCGTGTTGGGCTTGCCGCCATAGGTCGAGTCGTAATCGTAGGCGCTGCCGGTCACGCTACCGGGGCTTGTCACCCCGGACGAAATTGGATTTCCGTTTTCGTCGTAAGTCGTGTTGCCGCCTCCGGTCAACTCGCTCCACGACATTTGTCCTGCTGTTTTTGCCATAGTGCTACATCATCCTACCAATTCGTAAGCGGCTCAATTTAGCTGAACCAAAAGGCGCGAATTCCACGGCGGGTTCACTGATGCCCAAGAAATGTCCAAGCTCTCCGTTGAGCAGCCGTATCGCCTGAATGTGCTTTTCGTTCGCCATCGCTTTCGAGTCTTTGTTGTCCACCTCAGAATAACGCACGCTCTGCGCTTCCTCAATCAGTGCCTCAAGGTTTTGGATGAGTAAATAATCCTGGTCAACCTGAACGGGTATGAGGTCCAGCTTCACGATGGCCGTCAGTGAAACACTCGTCGCGTCGGAGCCAGGGCAGCATTGGTTGAATCTCAACGGGTCAAAGAGGTAACGTCGGTATCCACTCGTCATTTCAGAGGGTTCCATCGTCAGAAGCAACACCTGCGCTCCTGTCGCCGGGTCGGTGGAAAAAATCTGAACATTGCCGCTCGTCATGTCTTTTTGAATCCCGGTGATCGTGTTGAATTGGACCGGGGCGCTGACGAACGGAGAGCGCAAAACCACGTAGATGCCTTGGACCTGATTCAAGCCATCTTGCGAGTAAATCGTTTGACCATTGTTGTCTGTGCCCTGGAGCAGGACACGCTTGCCAGCGTCGGCGGGGTCCGTCATGTAGCAGGTAAGTATTTGCGGAGGGGCGCTGATGTCAACAAAGGTTGGAACGACGTTGCGGGAATAGACCTGCAAGGCGTTGGGCCAGCAACGGTTTCGACATGACTGACCCATACGGCCATTGCCGAAACGAAGATATTCAAAAAATTGATTTTGGACCTGCACTGGTCGCTGGCACACATCAACCATTTCGAGGCGAGCAACTTCCCGGGGCAGAGTGAGATATGGAGTCGTTCGGTTTACGGAGAACTGCATTTCGGCCCAGGTGCCCCACCACGAATCCTCATTTGCCTCTTTCGCGTATAGCAATCGGCGCTGGCAGGTATTCGCCATTTGAGCGATGCCGACGAGATCGGACTGGCACAGGCCAACCACGGTTGGAAATCTGGACAGTCTGAGGTCAAACAATCGGAGTCTCTGCACAGTTAGTCCTTTACTCTTTATTGGAGATTTGGCAAGATGAAATTGCCCCGGCACTGTTGGCACAGCCCGAGGCTCGGCAAACCAAAACTGACTTGATTATGCAAAACGAGATTACGGCTGAGTATCTACAATCGCAAGGACTTTCGCAATCATTCCCTGATCGCTTCTGGGAAAAGGTGTTCATTATGCCTTATGACAGGGGTTGCTGGCTATGGACGGCTTGGACAAATGAAGATGGGTATGGATCAATTTCAACCAAAGGGCATCACGAGGGTCGAGTCGGTGCGCATGTTGCATCGTGGATTATCCATCGCGGACCAGTGCCGAAAGGCATGTGCGTTCTTCACCGCTGCGACAATCCGCCATGCGTGAACCCTGACCATTTGTGGATCGGAACAAATCTGGAAAATATTAGAGATCGGCACCTTAAAGGAAGAAACGCGAGACAAAAAGGAGAGTCAAATCCAATGTCCGCCTTTACCGAGGATGAGGTTTTGATAATCATAAATACCTACAAAATGCAGGACAGAAGCTATCACGAGTTGGCGCGTATTTTTGGCGTCAACGCAATGACGCTCAATCTTATGGTTCGCAGGAAAACTTGGGGGCATGTAGCGTAGTGCCCAATACACCCCAAAGCCTCGCAGGTCAACGCTTAGATGGAGTTCACCGCTGGCCACGTCTTGCCTGCACCACCGTTGTAAAGTGTGGCTATTTGAGCCGCTGAGTACACTTTAGCTGTGGCCAAACCAATCTCGTCCACTTCCAAAAACGCAACAAGGTCAGTCTGAACGACCGCCGTAGGCATTGCCTGAGTGACAGCAAAACTCCCGTGTGTCTGAGCCGCCGCTATTGTGTTTGGGGCTGTTGAAACTACTGGCGCGTGGGCGTCAATGTAGAGCGTGAGTTTCTTGGTCACGTTGTCGAACGTGCCGGCGAAGAAGTGCCACGCGCTGTTGGAGACTGCCAAAACCAGAGTTGCCGTCGTGGTCGCCGCCAGCGGGTCGGTTAGCGTCAAAGTGAACGTGTTGGTTGGGCGGTCATACGCCAACGAGAACACAATATCAGCAGAGTTTCCCATCGTGGCGTTAAAAAGTCCAAAGCTGCCGGTGGTAGTAGTGCCGTCGAATTTGAACCAGCCAAAGCAACTCAATCCCGGGGAGGATGGGTTGAAAGATATTTGGGTTATGTCGTCGGTGGACAGCACAGCAGGACTCCCTGAGTCGTTTCCAAACGGCAGTTTGTAGCCTTTCCCGATAATGCCAACCGGATACCCTGAAACGTCGTAGGCAGAAGTTGTCAAACTCGCTGGTCCAGACGATCCTCCATTGGCATTGAATGTCCCTATCGGTCCGGTGAAAGGGTCGCTCAACCAGCCATCCCCGCCATCTCCCAATACTTGAGTAAACCAGTTTCCTCCACCAAAAGTAAGTACAACGGCCGCCGTTAAAGATTCGATTCCAGGCGCCAGCGGTGCTGCGATTGTCAGTGTTGGAAATCCAAATGAGAGAGGCTGAAAAGCTCCGTTTCCTCGCCCTTGATATGGCGCTGGAAATTTTCCATCCCAAACCGATACGCCAGCAAATCCAGGAGATCCCCATTGGAAAAAACCATCGAAATATCCATTTATCTGCAAACCCATTCCGTAGGCCAGTTTCAAACCCGCCACCTCGTCGGTAAAATACTTTTGAGATGGATCACCGGGATACGGTCGAGGATCAAGTGCGTGGTCAAAAGACCAATAGGCGGTCAGCGTTGTGCCGGTAACAGTTATCGTGAACGTCCGCTCCGCATAGTTACCCTGCGAGTCCGTTGCCCTGAGCGTGAATGACTGAGCCCCGGAGGTCGTCGGTGTGCCGATGATGCCCACCGTCTTGCTCAACGTCGGGTCGCCACCAGATGCGTCGTCGAGCACGAGTCCTGCCGGCAATGGCGTTGTCGCCGTCCAGTGGTAGGGCGCAAAGTTTCCGGTGAGAATCACCGTGCCGAAGTAGCTGGTTCCCACGGTGCCGGTCACGTTATCCAGAGAGCCGATGCAGATTAGGAATTTGTTGGCGTTATTGCAGGCGAGTGATTCGGCGGCACGGTCAACTAGGGTCGGGTTTGGATTGGTAACGGTGCCGGCTGGCACGACATAGGTGAACTGGCCGCCATTGGGGCATTGGATGGTGCAGGATTGCTCGTTGTTCTGGTAGAGCGCCACGCCCCAGTTTCCGGGGTCGTTCGCGGCTCCGTCGTCAGGGGTCGAAGGATTGCCGTCGTCAACCTGATTTGCTACGGCACCCGCGGCAGCGCAGAGATCGGCAGCCTCTTGAGAGACGGTGGATTCGCAGAAGTTGTATCCGTTAGCGTTATCGAACGGAGTTCCGATTGGTGGCGTGATTTGCGGGGATCCGCTGGAGAATCCAAGGAACACGTCGCGGTCGGGTGCCTCACTGGAAAAGTTGCCAGCAGGATTACCCTCGCACGGGCAGTTCGATTTTGTTGGGCACGGCTTCACGCTTAAATGGTAGTCTGGATTGGCGAAGGCTGCACAAGATTTTCGTAAAGCTGACGCTCGCGTTCAACCATGTAGAGCCTGAGCCCTCGGATACGGCAGAATCCTTTAATCTTCAACCTCGTCTGGAATTGGTAGCCAAAATTCATTGGCCGGATGGATTGCGGCTGGCACTTCAACTGAGGCTTGGGAAGCGTGATGGTTTGACGATAGCCTTCGCAAAATGGAGTGATGGGGTAACTGATCGGATTATCGGCATCCTCGGCACTGTTGCGAGCGGAGCAGAGTTGCCATTTGTGCCACTGATGGTAGCAACTATCTGCGTCCGGGCGATACTCCATCGAAAATTCCACGGTTCCGTAAAGGCGGTCCACCCAAAGTTCGCAGCAAACCAGTTCCTTGAGTTGGAATATGTCGCCTCCGGTGAACGCTGGAAACTCGGCGTAAGACTCGATTCGCTTGTCGCCGTCCTCGAATCGGCCTGCCGTCGAAAGTTCCCAAAGCTGAATGGTCCTGTCGGTGCGTGAGACGATGACGGCGAAAGCCCGTTCCCGGCCGCCGAAGTCGCCGGTGAACATTTGGAGGATGTCCAAACCCGACCAACTGCCTTCCCAGTTGGGGACGAGGCTGGCACCAAACGCGGAGATGGGCACAAAGTCGAGCGGTATCAGAGCGGAGTGAACAACGCCTTGGGGAACCTGTTTGGGCAGCGCGGTTTGTAGGAGCCGGTTATCGAAGTAGATGCCGCAAGCGTTTTTAAGTATGGATCGGTCGTTGAATTGGAGGATGCGATTCTCGTTGGCGCTGAGGCTGATGTTGCCCCAATTTCCGTAGTTTCGAACTTGTGTAAAGAGGCTGGCGATGGACGGCTCAAGCGTCTGGTAGAAAACATCCCCGTTTACAAGGGTCACGCTCCGATCATTCACCGTCCCGTTGTTAATCTGAACGATGGTCTGCTTCGGTGGGTTGGTGCTCGTCGCGGCAATCCAGTCCGCTCGCGTGGCGGGCACCTCCAGCGAGTAAATCGTCTTGCGTGTGCCGATGTAGAGATTGCCCTGGCCCAGAGTCGTATTGATGTTTGCGTTGTGGAATAGGCTTCGGATATTCCCGTCGTTGCTCGAAACGGTGAAGCCGTCGCCCGCGAGGCACAGTGGATTTTCGGTCACCTTCAAGATGCTGTCGCGGAAGTTGTAGAGAACGCTCCCCGATGGCCCGCGCACAATGTCTCCGGCGAGGTATTGCCGCCCGATGGCGTACCAGAGGCGCCCTTGGTAGTAATCCATCGGCGAGGCGGCGGTAATCTCCTGAATCGAAGTCAGAGTGACTGTTGCGTAAACAGTGCCAGGTGTGTCGTTGACGTTGATGGCTCCAATCTGACCTGCGGGGGGCGCTACGTCGCCAATCTGAGTGACCTGAAACTGAGCGCCACCCACAGTCACGATGTCGTTAACGGCGCCGGGATACGCTGGATAGACCCAGGTGTTCTCTGTCGCGCCGATGGCTGGTATCGTCCAACTGGCAATGAATTGCACGATGCCGTTGCCGTTGCCGTCCGAGACAAAGGTTCCACCCTTGACAACTGATGCGGCCGGCCCTCCTAAGTTTTTCAACGTGAGGCGCTGATTGTCATGGACCTGGATGTACTTCTTGGAGGTGTCACCGTTGACCTCAAAGACCTCTCCAAAAGCCCCTAGCCACCCCGGCGCTGAGATAGGGATGAAAACCCGATGGCTCTGCGCGGGTGCGGTAAATCCCGTCGTGGTGCCCCATGCCTGGGAAAGCCCGTTAGATCGCCGCAGTGTCACGCCATCCCAAAACAACGGCAACGTCACATTGTCACCCGCCTGAATCACCATGAACTGTTCGCCCTGGCAGAAGAAGGCGTAGGGCTCCGTCGCGGGATTGCTGAGAGCTGCGGTGGTCGAGAGCAAGACCGGAGCCGTTCCGTCCACATCGCAGCGGTAAATCTTTCCGCTGATCGAAAACATGAGGTAGGGGTCCGCGTTGTCGGGTTCGTACATCGCGCCGCCTTGCCAGAGGCCGCCGGAGTTGAATAACTGGAGCAGGGGTTGCCATGTGGGTCGCTGGCTGATTCCACCGTCGCGCACCGTTCCATTGGAGAGCCACGCGAGTTCTGATCGGAGCAGGCCGTTGGGATTATCGGAGGAAACTATTGTGGGCAACTTTACCGAGTCACAGCCTGAACTCCAATCTTGGCTGCCGTCGAAAATCGTCACTTCGCTCTTGTTCGCCATTGACCCCACGGTAGTCGGTATGCTAAATTTGTCCAGCCTTAGAACGGCTCAAATCGTGAAACTCAAATTTGCCAACCTTGCCCCGACTGCCGCATCACGAGCGGGTTCTACTTTTGGGGTGGGGTTGGCGCTTCTCGTTAAACATCTATGAAATGGACACTCGATATGGTCACGCAAAACTTCCTCAAAAATTATTCCGTCATTGATGGCGGTTACAAAACCCCGTGCTGGAGATGGAATTTGTCAAAAAACAAATCCGGGTATGGCGTCATAAGGTGCGGCTTTGCTGGTCGAAATAGCACCACCCATCGCTTTTCTTGGATGGTCCATTTCGGAGCTATCCCTGATGGCAAATTCGTTCTGCACCGTTGCGACAACCCTTGGTGCATCAATCCAGACCATTTGTTTTTGGGAACTCAGAAAGACAATATGCAGGACATGCGCTCCAAAGGGAGAAATCCTGACAGGTCTGGAGAAAACGCAGGCAACGTAAAGCTCACCGAGGAAATGGTGATTCAGATTATTCGCATCAGGTCCGAAACAGGTCTTGGCACCAGAAGAATCGGGGAAATGTTTGGTGTGGATAAAACCACGATATGCGGCATACTCAATGGGAAGCTTTGGAAGCACCTGCATGGCGAGACAAAAAAATACCCTGAACCAAAAAGTAACTCTCTACGGACTCGTTTGGGGAGCACACGTCCACCCCGTACAAAGGGAGCTTGATGTTATTGCCAACGGTGGCCAATGGGAAAAGAAAAATGGGACAGGCAAAGCCGGTCTTGGGAATTTCTTTCATTTCAAGGAGGCTGCTCGCTTAATTTGGGGCAATGATGTCATTCAGCATCGCTGGTTCGACTTCTTTCTTGAGCAATGGCTGACTCACAAATACGTGGGTGTGATGGGAAGCAAAAACTCTGGCAAGAGTTTCTCCGCGTCAATTTTTCACCTGATTGATTACTTCGCCTTCCCGTCATGCACCACAATCATTGTTTGCTCGACGACCAAGGAGGCTTTGGAGGACCGAATTTGGGGAGAAATAAAAAAGTTCTGGAGGATGGCTAAGCGGAACGTGGAATGGCTTCCAGGTAATCTTATCGAAGGGAGGATGAGGCTTACGACCGATGATCGTGACGATATTGAAGAAGGTCGAGACTTCCGAAACGGGTTCGTTGGGATTCCAGTTATGAAGGGAGAGGCTGCTGTCGGGCTGAGTGCTTTCGTTGGGCGAAAGAACAAGCGCGTGAGGCTTCTCGGTGATGAAATTCAGTATCTTCCCGGTGCCTTTCTCGACTCGACCGCAAATCTTGATAGCGCCGGTGGCCGGGTTGACTTCAAGCTCACCGGAATGGGAAACCCTTCCGAGATAACAAAGTCGCTCGGGTTGCTCTGCGAGCCCGCCGCGCATATCGGCGGCTGGGAAAGTGGTATAGACCAGCAACCAGTCACTAAATGCTGGGAAACCCGGATGCCGAATGGAATTGCGGTGCAGCTTCCGGGGAGAGATTGCCCAAACATGGACACGCCAGCGGGAGAGCCTGCTCCGTTTCCTTTTCTCATTACCCGAGAGGACATTGAGGAAGGTTCTAAGAAATACGGAATAGACGACTGGAAATTTCGTATGTTCTTCGATGGCATTTTCCCCCGCGGCCAAGGCTCCCGGCGCGTCATCACCCGCCAGCTTTGCGAGCGTGGCCGTGCGAAAGACGATCCAATCTGGCGCGACTCCAACCGCACTCGCATTGCCTCACTCGACGCCGCCTTTCGCGCCGTCGGAGGGGACCGCTGCGTGTTCACCCGCTGTGAGTTTGGCATGGAGGCAGCCGCTCCGCTGGTGGCGCCGAATGGTGAACTGACGCTGACCTCGCAAGACACTGTTAAACCCGGTGGCCGCATCCTGTTCGCGCTTATAGAGCAGAAGATCATCCCAATCAGCGCGGCAGAAACCAAGGGTGCGGCTCTGTCCATCGAAGAAGCGGAGGATCAGATCGTGAAATTCGTCATGGCTGAGTGCCAGGCGCACAAGATTCCTCCCGAGAACTTCTTCTTCGACGCGGGCATGAAGGCATCGCTCGTCGGCGCGTTCGCCCGTCTATGGTCGCCTCATGTGCGGCCCGTTGACTTCGGTGATAAGCCAACGGAGCGCAAGGTTTCCCGAGAGATTGACGTTTCATGCCGGGACTACTACTTCAACTTCGTCACCGAAATGTGGTATCAGGTCCGCATGGTCATTGACGCCGGCCAGTTCCGGGGCATGACCGAGGAAGTGATGCTGGAGGGTTGCAAGCGGGAGTTCGAGAAAGTGGCCGGCAACAAGATTCAGGTCGAGCCCAAGGATGAGATGAAGAAAAAGACGGGCGAATCGCCGGATAGATTCGATTCGCTCGTAATCGCTTTCGAGGGCGCCCGCCAGCGCGGGTTCACCATTGCCAAGTTTGAAAACGTCGAGGCGGAACAGAAAGATGTGACGTGGAAACGCGATGCGATGGACCGGGCGAAAAAGCTTTGGCGTAGTGGGCAGTTGAATTATGCGTGATTGGGGTTGACGGGGAGAGGGATTTTTGAGAGGGTTGGGGCGTGCAGTTAATCGCACGTAACATAAACAATTTGCCGCCCGGTGTCTGTGGCCGTCAGGTCATGGAGATTAACCATCGGGCGGCGTTTTATTGTTATGCCCACACCGCTTCTAACCACCAAAAACCTCGACGCGCTCAAATGTTCATCCCCAAAGTGTAAGCACGAAGATTGCGAGCTTTTCCTTCACCCAAAGTGCCATGAAGGAGGCGGCACGATGGTGTCTTATCAAAAAGGTTCAGGGGAAATTCTCATCGCCTGTAACGTATGCGGCAAGCACATCGTCAGGATCATGGTCGTATGAGCATCGCCGCTAAACATGCCTACCGATTTGGGTTTTTGAAGTCGGAAAAATGGTCAAATGTTCGCCTTGCTTGCCTCGCCAGAGATAAGGGTTGTTGCATGGGATGCGGCAAATTTGACTTGTCGAACGACGCCCACCACATCGAGTATCCAGAAAACTGGTACGATACAAAACTTCACCAGCTACGAACTCTCTGCCGAGAATGCCACGAGAGAGTCCATGAGATAATGGAAGTGAATCCAGAGATGGGTTGGAAGCTTATAAAAGCCAAGGTAAATATCGAAAGAAACCCAGAATATACTCAAGGCAAGGACCAATTTTTACTGTTCTCTCCGGTGGTTCTTTGGAGGAGAAACATCACTCTGCTTTGTATCATCCAATCAGCAAAGTACTTTCCGAACGTAAAAAATATGTTGACGGCTCTAAGAATGTGAGTTAGAAGCCATATCAGTTGGCGGTCTTTACCCGCCCGAGCCACTGACTCGTAAAACCAGCACCGCCGTTAGAGGCCAGCGGGCCAGAAGCACGCAAGTTGGCGGTCAAGCTTCAAAAACGCGAACAGTGGAGACATGCAGTATGGCTGCTTGAGACTCCCCTGAACGAAATTCGGTTTTACGTTTTTGAAGTATGAGCTGCCCTAGTGGAACACTTTCATCGTGCGACTTCGGTCAATTTTTGGTGCAACAAACCCCCGTTTTCGACGAACTCATCATCGAGGACATAACGGTAATTGACGGGTGGTTGGGAAACATTTCCACCTACCAAGTGCCGATGGGCACGCCGACCGAGATTACCCAGGACCGTTTCCGTGGAGTGTGGCCGAACACCACGAAGCCCTGGACGAAAACCCAATCCGGCTCGTGCCTGAGCAACCCCTGCGATCCCGCCGAGCATCAAATCGGCTGGGGCTCCGACCGGCTGACGTATTTCGAGGAAGAAATCACGTACACCACCCCGTTGATGTGCTACGACCAGATGATGAACGTCACGGCCGCGCAGCAGCAGCTTGGCTACATCATCAGCGACATCCTCAAGCCCGCGACCAGCGCCATTATGAGCGCGTACCTGCGCAAGCGCGCCCTGTTCTGGGGCCAGCGCAAGACCGTGGCGAACTCCAGCCTGACGCAGTTCACCTACCAATGGAACCTGGACGCTCAGGGCAACGAAGCTTACTTCGACTGCAACGTGGCTCCGACCAACGTTTACAAGTTGGTGCCGCAGATGCTCCAGAACCGTTTCAGTCCGCTCATGCGCCTGGGCTACGCCGGCAAGAACCCGTTCAAAGAGACGGCGCCATTCATCGAACTGGTGACCGACATGGACACGGCCTGGAGCCTTGACAAGCTGGGCGGCCAGCAGGGCGTCGGCACGGGCAACAACCCGAGCGTGTCCGGTAACTGGCGCTTCACCCAATGGGACGCGGCCAACGCCTACTGGCGCTATGGCTTCAGCGGCCAGATCGGCAACTTTATGACCCGGGTGGACGAGTTGGGCCTGCGGTTCAACTTCGTCGGCCAAATTGCCGCGGGCGTGAATGGCAACGGTAACATCTACCGCTACCAGATCATCCAGCCGTACCTCAACGAAATCACGACTGGCGCCGGCGGGTCCGCTGGTTTGGGCCGCGATGCGAACCCCGACTTCGACCGGGCGCAATACGCCATCAGCTTCATCAGCCATAAGAAGGGCCTGGAGCTGGGCGTTTACGACGCTCGCGCCATCAACCCGGAAATGCCGTTCCTGCACCCGAACTTCGGCGGCAAGTGGCAGTTCCTCATGCACGACCTAGGGGCCGACATCAATGGCGTGGCGATCAGCAACAAATGGGGCAACAAGGGTCAATTCGGCGCCCGCTGGAAAAACTACATCCGGCCGCTCCACACGGAGTTCCTGGAAAGCTTCTTTCACAAGCGCGAGCAGTTCTGCATCCCGAACATTGGCACCTGTGCGACTGACCCGGGCTACCCGGCGCAGACCTACAACAGCAAGCTCCCGACTTGCCCGTTGCCGACGTCGTTTGCGGGACTGTATGCGGGTGGCGTTCCGAGCGGTTCGCAAGACGGCCCGGTTCCAATGCCCGAGCCGCCGTCGCCGCCGTCGGTCACTTAATCATCGGTTGGTTGGGGGCCGGTCGGCGTTTGGTGGCGACCGACCGGCCTTTTTTATGTATCGTATTGAGATTAACTGGCGACCACCGAGCCGATTCAACAAACCAATATGCCAAATCTTTACGGAGACGACACCGAAGCCCCGCCGCCCGCGCCGCCAGCCGACCAGGCGCCCGACGAGGCCACGCGGACTCAGGACGACGCTCAAACCGCAGTTCTGCCAAAGGACTTTTTCCAAGGCAAGGACTTGAAGCCGGGGGGCGAGTGCAAGGTGAGAATCGAGCAAGTGATGGACGACGAGGTTGCGGTGACCTACGTTCCGCACTCGGCTGAGGACGAAGGCGCTGCCGAAGAAGCTGCGGCTCCCGAGGCCGGCGACACCGACGCTGACATGGGCGGCGACCCGAGGTATCAATGAGCCATGCCAACAGCCACCGACACGTTAATGGCCGATGCGCGTTGCATCGAAATTTGCATTCCCGGCGAGGATATGAAACTCGCCGTCCTGATTTCACTCTTTGCCCGAATTGCTGGTGTGAGCGCAAATACTGACAGTCTTATCGCGGGAGCGGGTTGCATCGCGGATTGCATTCCAGGGGCTGACATGAAGCTGGCGGTGCTGATCTCGCTCGCGCAGCAGAGCGCGTTGCCCGTCCCAAATCTTCAATTCATCAGTCCAGACGCGATGAGTTGGGCGGCTCCGGGAGTGACTCCAGCTACGTGGACTTTGGAAGAATCAGCGTCAGCTAGCAGCGGTTGGTTTGTTCAAACCCCTCTCATCTCTGGCAACACAATTTCAGGGGTTGATGGAAACAAGTTTTTCCGAATCACGGGATATAATGCGGCAGGGGTTGCGGTAACCTCCGTCAGCAATGTTGTTTTTGTGCCGTAACCACCAACTGACGTGAATGGCCGCAACCCCAACAGACACGCTGATAGCAGGCGCGAACTGCATCGAGAGCTGCGTCCCGAGCGGTTATCAACTGCCCATCCTCATCAGCCTCTTTGCTCAAATCGCTGGCGTGAGCACTGACACTGACACTCTGATTGCGGGGGCCAAGTGTATCAGCCAGTGCATTCCCGAAGGTATGCAACTGCCCGTGCTGATTTCGCTGGCTGACCAGATCAACCAGGGCGGCGGGGGTGGCGGCGGCGGGGGAAGCTGCCTCTTTCGAAGCGTCGGCCCGCCCGTGGTGGTTCCCGCGGCAACGTGCCCCGTCGCCTTAGCATTCGACGACACCGGAGGCTTCTGGTGGTACGCAACAGAACTACCCGGATGGGTGAAATTCGGATGACCCAAAACGCCATCAACCTCATTCGATCGTACACGGCCTCGCGCTGGTCGTGGCTCTGCGCCTGCTGGCGTTCGCGCGCGATCGTGGCCGAACTGGTCGAGCATTACGAGAAGGCTGAGGCAAAGGCGAACGCGGCCGACAATGACCGCTTCGCCTCTGCGGTGAAGGCTGAGGTTCTTCAGCACGAGCTAGACGACTTGCGCCAGGCGCACACCAAAGAGCGCGGCGGCAACGCGGCTCTGAGAAAATTCATCGAGTTGAACCACAAACCCACGATGCCTCCAAAACCTGTCCGAAAATGAAAAGATTACTGACTTTCACCGTTCTTATGCTGGCGCTCTCTGCTGGCGCTCAGTATCCACCGCCTTACGTTCACAATTATTGGAGCACTCAGGCTCAGGCCCAGGTGAACAGCCCGATAATGAACTCGTCTCACGAGGTCACAAACTTCGTCAACAACGGCCAGACACTATCGAGCATTATGATTTTTGGGCTCGGAAACCTGGCGGCCGAATCAGGAAAGGTGGCGATCAACGACGACGGCTCGGGGAACTTCGCAAACAACACGTTCAGATGGACAGCTGGCGGTGCTGTGACGGCAACAAGTTTTACCGGGGATGGCTCTGGATTGACCGGGCTTCCTTCTGGCGGAACCGGCATCGCCACCAACGGCGGCAGCGGGCTTAACAACTGGATGACCAATCTGCTCGCCAAGAATTTCACCAATGTAGGGCCAGTCATGGTATTTACCGATCCCGCCGCTCCACTTAATCCGACGTTCATTACGAACATTAACTCTCAGTTTGCGATTGGTCAGATCGGGAACTATGCGGACTTGACGTTGAGGAATCTGACGGCGAGAGGAAACGTCCTCATCCCTGGAGGCTTGGGTGGGTTCGGAGGTGATGGAAGCTCAATCACAGCCCTTAACGCCTCCAGCATTTCGAGCGGCACCGTTCCGGCAGCTAACGCCCCTAGCGGGAGCGTGATTCAATGCCTCGTCAGCAACTACACGGCCACCCTGCTCGGAACCAACGTCGCTCCGATTTGGAGCAACATTGTGGTGATCGCGTTCACTCCCAAACTCAGCACTTCGCGGGTCGTGGTCGAGGGAAGCGCAATGGTTGGGGCGGCTAACTCCTTTGCGATGTTCATGCGGGTGGCAAAGAACAGAGCAGCCATGACGGTAGGCGACTCCGCTGGAAGTCGAATATCCTGTAACTGGTACGGCCAGTCTGCTGGTGCTGGATTTTGCGCCACCGCGGCCGGAACCTCAATCGAAAGCCCAGGAAGCACGACAACGGTTGAGTATTCGCTCCAACTGGCCACCGAATCAACCGGCACTTATTACGTGAATAGGAATGTGACCGACACCGCCACCGCAGTTTTCGGGCGCGGAACGAGCAGCCTTAAAATCACGGAATACGCGCCATGACCGAATCCCTCCAAATCGCCATCATCGCCGGTCTGTGCGCTGGCCTCCCGCCCATCATCGTAAGCTGCATCAACCGCGTCCACGTCAGCCGCAAGATCAATGAGGTCCACGTCCAGATTAACAGTCGCATGGACTCGTGGATGGCCGCAGCCAAAGCTTTGTCCCACTCGGAGGGTAAGGTCGAGGGCGCCGCCGAACAAAAGGCGTCCGACGAGCGGGACAAACTCAAAGGTCCACCGAGCAACCAATGACGACAACGGAACACAGCATTATGACGCTAAAAGAACCGCAGGGAAAAAAGGCCGGTCAACTCAACTTCAATACCGTCATCGGGATTGTCGCCGTGGCCACTATCGGCTGGGTTGGAAACACGCTCACGAAGGTCAACGATAAGGTGATGCGGATTGAGACGCTAATGGAGGTTCGCAGCGAGCAAATAGCGGCAGACGAAAAGCGGCTTGTCACCATCGAGGCTTTGATGGGGTTAAGGCCAAAGCAGCCATGATTCGCTGGCTCCCAATTCTCTTGGCCGTCCTGTGCGGGTGCGCCTCGAATCCGATCACCAGGCACGGCATCCCTGAGTTTGGAACCATTGACCGAGAGAGCGGCCGATACCGCGGAGGTCAGCCCAATGCCGAAGGCGTCCAATGGCTCGTCTCCAAAGGCATCACGCGCCGGCTGAAGCTCAACACCGAGGCTGAGGGCAGCGATGCAGCGGAGCGGGCGGCGGGGATTCAGGTCCGCTACTCGCCCATCACCATCTGGCAGCAGTTGGGGCTTGTCAGCATAAGCACCAACCAGATTAACGATGCCGTTCTTTGGATGTCGCAGGGTCCGGTTTTTGTTGGGTGTCAGCATGGCCAGGACCGTACCGGGCTCGTGGTGGCGGTGTACAGGGTCAAAATCGAGGGCTGGACCAAGCGCCAGGCCCGCGCTGAAATGCGGTTGCATCACTTCCACCCGTGGCTATTGGGACTCACATTTTACTGGTGGGATGTCTAATGCTGGCGGGTTGCTCAACTGCTGAGTTCGCGCAGCCAGTCTATTTCTACCACGAAAAGCCGGGGCCGGTGGCTGCGGCGGTGCGTAACAGCCAGCGAAAGGCCCTGAACGACGAGCAGGCTATCCGCGTGACCCGCGAAGCAATGAAGATTCACCATCACCGGCTGGCGACCAACCTGCCACCGATGCCACCCGATGAAGAAAGGCGACGTTGAGAAAACGATCAGGAAGGTGTTTTACCGGCCGCCGAAGGAAAATGCTCCTTGGGCGGCGTGGATTCGGCGCAAGCAGCGTGACGAGGCTTGGAGCGAGCGCATGAACAGAAGAGCCTTGCGGAAGCTTAGGAAAAGGCGTAAAGGTGCCGAATGAAGAAACTCATCCTTCCCACCCTCGCAGCGTTGATCCTGGCCGGCTGCTCGTCCACCAACGCCGCCAAAATTATCGCTGCGGCAGCCAAAGATCCCGCGACGGTTCAGATCAAAGTCACCACGATCTACGGAAATGTCAGTTACACCCGCATTGGGGCTCGCACAAACGAAACGGTAACCGTGAGCACCGACGGAAGCGTGACGGTTAAGACCAATCCTTAATGCCTCTCGCTGGCTTTGGGGCGGGGGTCATGGAAGATATTCTGCCGGATGATCCTTTATGATTCTCACGGCAGTTTTTGGTATTCCAACACAACTTGAACGCAGGGGCAGGAAAGGCTCAATCGGTTTCAACTTCTGAATTGAAAGCCCGCGTTGGCCGATTGAGCGATAGGCTGCAACTTTCACAATTTCACCTTTTGTCCATCGCGTGAACATGCCGCCCCCGGCTACGTCCATAGTCATAACTCCGATGCGCCAACGAGACAGACTGCCGTCCAAGTTCCGGTTAAGACTTGCCTTTGACCCGAATCCACCAACGGCTTTGATTGAGTATTCCACTTCGCTCATCGCTCCCCTTTCTCGCTCGCGGAGTAGAGCGAACGGGAGAAGCGACAAATTGTTTCCGGTAGTGTCGGGCCGGTGTTGCAACTTGCAACCACTTTGGCGTCGTCCTCGTCATGCGCCGAATCGAGCGAGACAATAAATTGCCCGTTATCGGGGTCAGCGCAGATTACGATTTAGAAATGAGTATCGCGCAACTTCTCCACGCACGCTTTCAAAACCGCCATCGCGTCGGCGTTGTTGGTGGTTGGGTGGAACATTTCATCTTCAGGATGATCGCACTCATAAAGTTCTGGCAATCGCGCCTCTCCGGTCCACCTCAATTCTTGGCCCGGAACATTCCACGCCCTGCGATATTTTAATGATTGCGACTTATTTGGGGTCCACCCCATCACATGCTCGGCAATCCAAGCATCAAGCTCCCGCAACTCATCGTTTTCAGTTTTCATAATCCTTTTCAAACGCCGCCTCATCATCGTATTCGCGCTGGACGGCACGCAGTTTTACCGCTGCCTGCTCTAACTGCGCAGCAGCCAAATCTAGTTGGTGGTGCGACCGAATCATTTCGGATGCGTTCGCAACGTTGCGCTGTGCCTCAAGAAAGACTCGAAAGGTTTGTGTTTTCATAAATTCACTCAATCAGACCCGCCCTCACAGCGAGCCTCACCAATCCAGGCACGTCCCAAAGCTTCAACGCCTTCATAAGCGCGGCCCGGTGATACTCGGCAGTTTTTGGGCCGACCTGCATGGCTGAGGCAATCTCTTTCATGTTGGCTCCCTCGGCTATCATTTGCAGAGTTTCGCGCTGGCGGGGCGTCAGGCTTTCTACGGCGGTCATGGCTTGGCAGCGGGGGCAGGTCATGTGGCTATGCGCTTAAAGGTCATTTCCAGACAATCAAAAGCCCACGGAACGGCAGGCCATGCTCGGCCTCGAACCATTTTCGCATGTCCGGCCAATTCTTGAAACCGTCTGCTTTGGCAAATTCTCCAAGCGGCCTATAAGTTTTTGCGGCGTGGCCAACCATGACCAAGTGACGGTCAATGATAACCCCGCACAGTCCTGTTATGGGGGCTTCCTTTAGCTTCACCTGCTTTGATCGGTAGGGAAGCCTTTTCCATTTTCGGCAATCAATAATGTCCCCAATTCTAGGAACACGCTTAGGCCACGGGCGGATCGTCTGTCGCTTTGCGCCGGACTTTACTAGCGGAGCAAACCGAGGCTTGAACATTCGCACGAATCGGCTCATTGCTCACCCTCCAACCTAACGCCCTGGGATTCTAGGGCGGTGAGGGCTGCCATCAATTCGTAGTCACCTTTTCTTGAAGGAGTGCTTTTTACAGCTACTACCCGTGTCGCCGCTCTCGCCACAGCAATCAGGGCGGTGTTGGTGGCTTTGAGGCGTTCGATTTCGCTCAGTTCCGTCATGCTTCCAGCGTGACCCTGTTTCCATTGCAGGTATTCCCAAGCCTCGTCTTTGACGGCAAAAGAGGCTATGCGTCGGCTGCAAAGCGGTTCACCTTCAAAGATCGTCCAAAGCAGTCCAGTTTTTCCTTGTTCAGATGCTCCAGTCATAATTTTATCCTACTCGGTTGTCTATTTGAAAACGTGCGGCTTCAAGCTCCGCCCTGACCGTGGCGAGTTCGGCGCGGAGTTGGTCCCTATTAGCTAACCATGCTTTGAATGCACTTTCTTGCGATTGAGTTACGGCTTTATATTTTGCGTGCCACTCATCCCGTTCCGCTTCGGCGAGGAGTAGGGAGGGGAGTTGTGGTAAATGAGCAAGGATCACTTTGCTAGCTTCTTTCTGTCTGGATATTGTGATGCGTTCGTTTTCACTCGGTTCGTTCTGTCGGTCCTCTGGTTCCAGGTATGCTCTTGCTGAAGCGAGCTCGTCGTCTTGGTGTTGCCATTTCTCATTGAGTGAAACGAGCGTGTCTCCTAACGAGAAAGCACACTCTCTCGCCATCGTCTCCGCTTTAGTTTGGGCTTCGGTTGGGGTCATAGTTTGTTTGGTGATTCTTGTTTCAGGACACGCAAGAGTTGCTCCATTTTGATGTTGTTGAAAACGTGTGCGGCTTTCATCCCTTCGTGGAAGTTAATGCCGTGGGTGTCTTTCCACTGTTCGCACAACTTAACCCAAGAGTCGCACGATTCTAATTCCTGTTCGTATTCCTTGCGGTAAATCTTCTCGAACTCCAAAATGGTTTTGGGATGTTGATATGACTCACTCACGGCTTCACCCTCGCTTTCGTCGGAATCTCCACCCGCGAACCGGGATTGCTCGCGCCGTTGCTGATTCGGATTGATGATTTCATGCTTTTAGTTTGTCGAAATACAGCCGCCATAAGTTCTCGTTGTGTGATTTGAATTGATCTTCGGCATCCTTAAAATTGGCAGCGTCAAATTCTTCGCATTGCACCGTCCACGCGCCCTCGTTGTGGAAAAGCTCGTGCTCGTGGCCTTTTGCGTCCGTGGTTGAAATCTTCACCGAGCCGCGCACAGACAAAATGCCGTCCTTTAATTCACAGGTCCAAATGTTGGCCGGAAGCGTCTGGTGATAGAGGGCCTTACCATCCCCGCGCTGGCAGAATACGTAAATCCACCCCGGCGCAATTGTGCGGTCGAGAACGGCAATTCCGATGGCTTTGTCTCCGGTCATATTTTTACGCCTTTCTTGGATTGCCTGCGCCAATGCCCATAGTTATGCATCTGTCACAGCGATTAACGAAAAGGATACCGTGCTCGCAGTAATGATCTCGGCTGGCTGGTTTCTCTTTCTGGATTGCGTGAATGTATTCTTCAAGCAGGCTTCGGTCGGCCTTGTCTATCAGAATGTCGCGGCAGATTTCGTCTGCCCATTGGTCGGGTGTTTTCATGGTCATGTTTGATCGTTGGATGCCGCAATCCAGCAGGCGTGAAGGAGCTTTTTGAATCGCGGCATTCTGGCTTCGGGATGCGACATAAACTCTAGTTCGCGGCAAAGCCTTCTCCATGCCTGGACCGCTTCTTCGCCGTCAAGTTTTTGCGCCTGCTTAAGAACCATTTCCACTTGGTCTTTTCTGTTCATAAAAGGCGGGTCATCGGCCAAAACTTTCCTGAGTGTATTCGATATACTCGCTTCCGTTATCGGCGGCGTGTTCCATTGCCGTGTCAAGAACATCGGTCAGAATCGTGCTGCCATCCTCGCGCTCGTTGGCAAGTTCGCGAGCAACGTCCTTGGCGAATCCTTCGGTGTTTGTTACCTTGACCTGCAATCGCTCTTGGTCTGCAAATGCCAGCGTGTCCACGCCAATGCTGATTACAAGGCAGCCGTCTTTAACCTCACATTTAAGAGGCTGATCTACTCTGGTTGGATCTCCGTTTTTGTCTCTTTTCATATTGTCCTGTAAGGCACCCTCCGCAAAGACTTCTGCATCGTCTTGAACGCTCGAATGTCGTGCTTTGGAACGGGGCGAAGCTTGAAACGCCCAACGAGTTCGTCCAGCGTGCAGCCGAGTGGTCGGGCCAGTTTTAATAGGGTGCTGAGAGAGGGTTCTCGCTTGCCGGATTCCAGCGTCCAGATGCTCATGCGCGTAACGCCAGCGCATCGCGCTAAATCCGCCTGCGACCAATGCTGGGCTTTGCGGAGGATTTTAAGACTTTCCGAGAAATCGTTGACGATTTGTGTTTTCATGGCTTCACCTGTGCTTTGACCGGCACTTCCGTCCGACTGTTCGCGTTCGAGGCTGACACAGACCAAAACACACCATGCCCCGGTCGCCAGTCGTTCGAGAAAATAACTGACGTGCCGTTCGTGACGATCAGGACAGGCCAAGTCCAAGCGTTGCTCAGACTGGCCGGTAGATTCGTCCAGGCCATACCCCTAACGCGATAGACCGTATCCGTGCTGCCGCTTCCATCCCATGACACCGTGACGCGATACAGAGGCACCGGAGGCTTTGCAGGGGCGAGAGCGCGGCTTATGGCGGGCGGATTGAGGCCGGGAAACTCTGTCAGGTTCGTGCTTAGATGGTTCGGCGTCATGCCAACCGGATAGCCCAGCGGAACCGCGCGGAGGTCGGTCGCGCCGAAGTCGGCTCCATTCGCGCGGCGGCAACTGTGAACCACCAACGCCAGGCCAATGACGATAAGGGCAATTCCGGCGATGGTTCGGGTGGGGTTTGGTTTCATTCGCCTGTCTTGATGAAATGGTCAATGCGCCGGACGGCTTGACGGGCGAAGGCGGGAGTGCCTTCTTTTTCCTCAGATATTCTTTGTAATTTGTAAGGCCAGTTGTAGAAACCGAAAAGCCTACTGCTGTCGTGCATAGAAAGTCCGAGCAACTTGGTCGCTACGGCTCCGGCCATAGACCCAACTTCTTTGTAAGTTATGTTAGGTTTTTGCTTATTAGCAATTGCGACAGCCCATCCACCAATGCAGGCAGCAGTTCCGCAATTTGGGATTTTCCTTGAAGATGTTATCGCATCTCGAAACCACCAACTCATGTGGAATTGGCGCGGCTCTTTTAGGATTTGCTTCTGAATCTTCCGCAGCAGGCGAACGTTCATTTTTGGTTTTGTTGGTTTTGTTTTCATAATTTTACTGCGCCGTAGAAAGGGTGAGCGCGGCGGTTGGCTTTATTATCTCCCGAAACTCAGCCATTGATTTAACAAGGTGGCACAGGTGCCCAAACCTGTTTAGCTGCATCGCAAATCCAATCTGGTCAACCGTGCGCTTGCCTGAGCGGGACTTGCATTCGATAGCGTGAACCCTGCCACGGTCTGCAAAGATAATGAAGTCGGCAACGCCGTTCCCCGCCGTGGATTTGCGGTCCATTCGGTTGTGAGCGTAGGCCCAGCCCCGCTCGCGGCAATAGGCGATGATTTCGCTGTGCAAGTCGCCCTCGTCCTCGACAGCTTTAGCGTCGGCATCAACGAGTCGTTGGATGGATTTGGGAACGGTTTTGCCGTTCGCGTCAAACTTCCGATTCTGCTCCAGGGCTTGGTCGAGGGTGAGTTTCATGGTCGCAAAAGCTTTTCGATGAGCGCATAATCCTGCTCGCTAACTATGGCTTGCAGGCGTTCGAGTTCCGATTCCAGCGCGGCGATGCGAGCTTGCGCGGTTTCGAGTTCGTTAGCGCACTGGTGTGCTATAACGGCACCCGGGCCGGTATTTCCGTGGCAAAATAATTCACGCAATCTCTCAACTGTCTCACTCGACGACTTGACCAATGGCTGCGAGATTCGCGGCACCGTCTCGCCCTCAATCATCCGCGACTCAATGTCAGCTTTTCTGGCGTCGTGATCGTCCATATTAGTCGTGGTCGGATGGTGCTGGTCGTTTCAAATCTTCAAGTCCGCAGAGCTGGCATTCCCAACGGCTGCAATCGAACGTGCCCCCGATAACGTCAGGATCGCCGCCCCAATCGTCTATCCACTTTCCAGTCATGCTCTCAGGGCGGCTCAGTTGAACGTTCAGCATCCATAATCAAGCCCACTTCGCAATATGCCACTGGGTCGCTTCCATTGGCGTCCAGCCGTTGTTCAGCACCGGCTTTCCTGGGAACGGGTCGTCGTAGCCAGGCCACACCCCGAATTTAAGGCACTGGGCGTACTTTGCCAATGCCTCGGCCAACTGGTTGCGGCCCGTGCGCAGGTGTTGGTCCTCAATCAGTTCCCGGCGCCCGATGACATAGGGTGGCTTGTTCTCTTGGATGGGATGCAGGTAATGTTCCCGGGGCTTCTGGCCAAGCGCCACGGCCGCCGCGTTGTATATGTCCAGTTCCATCGCTGCTTGCAGGTCGTAACCTTCCTTCTCGATGGCATTCTGCCAGCCTTTGTAGCTGCCGTCGCGTGCCGTCTTGAGGTTGGCAATGGAATCGTGGTATTCACCGTCCAGATCACCCACAACGTCAATCAGAGTCTTGCAGGGCACCACGATGCCCGTCGCGGCGTCTGTCCAGTCCGCTGTGACGTGGACTTGCAGACCAGCGTTCTTGACCAGCGCGGCGATGGCTGGGTCATTGGCGATGCGTCCAGCGGCAATTTCGGCCTGTTCCAGTTCGTCATGGGTGACGACCCAAAATCCCTCGGCCAGCTTCTTGTCGCGCCACTCGCGGCACGTCGGAGATTTGTAGGTCCAGGGAGCCGTGCCTTTGGAGCCTTCGTAGGTCGCCGGGGTGATCTGGTACAGGTCATCAAAGCTCTGCGGCATGGTCAGGAGCGTGTCAACGAGCGTTCCCCACGCCTGGGCCTTGGTTGAGGCTTTGATGACTTCTTCGCCTGATTCTTCGGCATCAGCGGCAGCTTCAGCTTCGTCCTCGCCCACGAGCAACCATTTCTGTGGGTTGGCGACAAACGCCCGGAGCGCGGACGAGTGCATGACAAAACCGGGCTCGCCGCGTTTGGCCGACTGGCCCATGTAATCTCGGAGCCTCACGCGCTCGCCGTGGATCTTGCCGCTGGTGAATGGGATTGCGTTACTCATGATTTCGACTCAAAGAATTTCGCCGCCTCGCCGCAAGAATCATCACCACTCGAAACGCGCTCGGTCCCGCAAAAATAATGACTTTCCGTTGGAGCATCGTCGCTAGTCCCGCTCACCATCCAGTTTTGATAAACAGCACCGTGTTTATCGAACGATCTTCCGCATCGGCTAAATTCCGGTTTGTTGCCAGGGATGCAATGCTTGCACTCGACACAGTGTTTCATAGATCAGTTGTGAATTTTGAAATTGAATGGTCCGGCGCACCCTATTCATCGATCCGACAGGGCAGAAGGCGCGACGTTTAGGCCATGCGCCGAACCAAAGTGTTATGCTGTCGCCAGCGCGGGAGCCGATGCCGGGGCGGCGTCCGTCTTGGGTTTGCGTTTCTTCGTCCCTCCATTCACCGAGCGAGCGGCGGGCTTGCTGCTGCCCTTGGTGGTCAGAATGTCGGCGATTTCTTCGGCGTTGGCCACGAGGATTTTGGCCGTCGTCCTTGACAATATGGTCCGGTCACCATCGGCGGGAGTAAAACAGCCTTCGAGTATGCGGGCCAATTCATGCGTCTGCGCTTCTTCGACTGTCGCAAATGTGTGGTTATCGGTGGTGAGAAATGCTTTTGCTTTCGTAATCATGTTGCCGGTTGAGTTGCTAATTTTTTGGTTGTTTCTTCGATGGCGAAAAGCAACGCGCCTTCCGTCAAATTCTTCACTTCTTCGGCCTCGCCAAGCACCGCGTTTGCCCGCATCCAGGCCGTGCGCGTGCCCCAGGTTTTCGCATCGCCTGCCTCGATGGGTTTCAGGAGCGCCCAGAGTTTTGCTTTCAGGGCTTTGAGCGGGTCGGCGGGGGCGGTGGTCGTGGCTGCCGGCGCTGCGGTGGGCGGCTGCTTGGTTCCCGGGCCTTGCGGTGTCTGGCACCATTGCAGGACAGCTTCGCCGTGGGCGAATGTGAACCGATCGCCCTTCTTTGGAAGCAGGGCCAGCAAATCGCTGTGCGTGAATTTGCACCCGGCGCGGAGATTGGTGAAATCGCACAAGCCGCCCTTGCCATCCTGATCGGCCTCAACTGCGGCAACTGCAATCGCTGTCCGGGTCAGTCCGCTTTCCTGAATCGGGCTTTCGTAGGCCGCGGGTGCCTTGGTCGCCATGTCGAATTTTTTCTTGGCCTGAATGAGCATTATGATAGAGCCGGTCGAGTTGTTAATCCGGTTCACCATTTTTGAATGAGTCCAGGGCTTGACGTGGGCCGCTGCCGCAGCGAGGGACCGCGCCCGCTTCCCTTCATCGTCGCCGGCCATGCGGTCAAGCTCGTCGTTTTTCAGGTCGAGGTATCCGCCGTCTGAATCCCAGCATTGGGCTACGGCGTCAAGGATCGTGGTTTTGCATCCAGCCTGCTCCAGCGTTTCCAGCGCGGCCAGGAGGCGCAACGGATGGAACGGCGGTTCGAGATACATCACTTTGAATCGTGCCTTGTGCTGTTCGACGGTAGTTCCGGGGTAACGCTCTGCGGCCATTTTCGCCACGCTGTCAATCGCCCAGCCGCTGCGGTGGTTTTCGCCGTCCACCCAGCCAATAAAGCCGGTGGGCGTGATCGCCATTGCCAGGATGCCGCCCGTAACGCTTTTGCCGCTGCCTACGGAGCCGAAGAAACCGAAGCGCATAGCCTGCGGGGTGATGCCGGTTTCTTCAATCTTCATGCTCTTTTTGAAGTCCTCTACTTGTTTTTTCCAGTCCATAATTTTGTCAAAATCTCTCTCTTAATCCGCCACTTATTCCGCCCACTCACGCCGGCAAACGGATTTTTGCTCGGCGTGTTAGCCGTGCGATGCTCCCGGGCCGCGCCGATCAGTTGCGCGAGGATCAAAAGGCCGTAGAGGAAAATGGCTTTCATTCGGCGGTTTCCTCGTCAGGTGAAAAAACGGATTCTTCGGAAATCATCTGGAGCAATTGAAATCCGAACATCCAAAAATGACCCGTCCACGCCAACGCCAAGAGAATCAGAATATCGAAAGCTTTGGATAACCATTTCGGGATGCTGCGCCCGCGTTTTCTCATTTTATCGGTCGCGCTCCTTGGGACCAGGAAAGCAAGTATGCCGATTATGGCGCAATACCAGAAAATGCACCTGAACACGTTCCACGCGGGCGCGACACCGACAAACAGCCCGAAGTATCCAGCGGCCAAATAGACGGCTTGCAGAACGAGCGTGTACAAAAAGCGGCTGTTGATTCTCATAGGGCTTCAATATCAAATTCCGAAGGCTGGACCAGCGTTTTGCCGCGTTCACAATCGAAAA